>Ga0307375_10000844_pt1 | contig 35723 bp, 28 predicted proteins | sample TR1MG_FD_202531 | JGI IMG/M metagenome (GOLD analysis project Ga0307375, IMG submission 202531) | Soil microbial communities from Risofladan, Vaasa, Finland - TR-1 | ecosystem: Environmental > Terrestrial > Soil > Coastal area > Acid sulfate soil | place: Finland: Risofladan, Vaasa | collected... | reverse complement strand
GACGGCCTGATGGGCCATAAAGCCGACATAGAGAAACCGCTCCGTGCGAAGCATCGCACGCGCGGTCTCAAGGTCGTAGGCGGCCATTTCCATCCAGTACCGGCTTGCTTTTCCGATCTCCACGGTTCCAGGTTACTTATCTTTACCCATGATGACAAGTGCAGGCAGGGATCGAACGGTCACGGGAATTCGGTCATCTTCGTCGCCCAGACGCCGGGAGTCGGCGGGGACTTCGACCCCACGTCGGAGTTCTCGGCGGTCCGTCCCTCGTCTTTACGCTGATCCGGCTGCTTTCCGAGCAGATCGGGGTCTTCCTAACCATCTCGGGCGTCGAAGCAATGCACTGCGCGATCAGGTTCCCGCGAAAGGGGAAATCTTGAACAAAGACGGAATGCGGAAGGGGGAGGTTTTCGGTGCTGGGCGGACCCGTCGCGCCGATCGCGACGGCCTACCCGCGCGGCCTTTCCCAATTCTCCGGCAGCATGCCTTCTTTGAGCACTAGCTTCATCAGCCCCATGTCGGTCTCGACGTCGAGCTTGCGCATGACATTGCGCTTGTGAATGTCCACGGTCTTCCTGGATATTCCGAGTTCCTTCGCGATTTCCTTGGGCCCCTTTTCCTCGCAGATGAGCCGGAGGACGGTGCGTTCCCTTTCGGTGAGGCGGCCGTGGAGCCCGGCTTCTTTTTTTCCGCCTGGGCCACGGGCTGAGAGATAGGCATCCAGTATCCGATCGGCGATCCTCGGGCTCAGGAACCGGTGTCCCGACATCACCTGCCCGATTGCCGCGTCGAGCTCGGCGAAGGCGCCTGATTTGAGGACATAACCGTGGATGCCCGCGTCGAGCAGCTCGACGATGATCTTCTCGTCCTCGAAGGTCGAAAGGGCGATTATCTTCGATTCGGGCGAGCCTTCCAGAATCCGCGGGACAGCGTCGATGCCATTACCTCCGGGCATGGCCACGTCGAGGATGACGAGGTCGGGCTTGAGCTCGGCCGCGAGGCGGACGACATCGGGTCCGGAGGCGGCTTCTCCCACCACCGTCGTCGCGGCGCGCGAGGCGAGGAGGAGCTTAAGGCCATCGCGGAAAATGGCGTGGTCGTCGGCGATGAGCATTCGTAGCATCGTAGTCTCTTCTTTCGGGAAATCGGAAGATAGTTTCCTTACCCGGCTTATTTTACGCGGAGGCCGAGCCTCGGGCTATAGGGATATCCGCACGAGACCTTAGGGACTGGCTTAGTCGCACTACGGAGACGCTTTTGCTATGCCATCTTTAGTGCGCAAGGGAGGTGGTTCTAGGGATATCCGGCATCGAACCTAAGCCATTTGCCTATCTGTTTCTCCAATCCCGCTTATTGTTGGACTGAATTTTCGGGTCTATTCTCGCTACACATTGCAATGATGAATGCGCAACGATTACCAAGGAGGATCACATGGCTATCGCGACGATCGAAACGATCAAGAATGAAACACAGAATGTTGATTGGAAGGCGACATCTACAGTCAATCTCATCCGGGCTTTCTTTTCAGGCCTAGTATTGATGGTGATCGCGTTGCTCTCCGGAGCGCTGAGTTCCATGGGGCCGCAAATTTTTGCACTTCCCGTGGCGATCCCGCTCTTCTTCCTAATTGCCATGCCCATCATCCGGGTGTTCCAAAAAGTCTCTTTCATGAAGTGGGTGAACCTCGTCTTCGTGCTGATGTTCATTTTTGGCGATCCCCTTGTGTTTATTCTCCACAAGCTGGTACCCCAGGCTGTTCCCATCGACAAGTACAATTTCATCAATGTCGCCGCGCTCATTTATGTCCGGAAATCTTGATTCGATTTGGTGACAATACCAAGCAATAGGGAGGACAATTATGCCCAATATCTGCAGCGTCAAGGTGAATGGGAAAGACGTCTGGATTAGCTCTGCCTACAATGCGGAGAACGACGAGTCGCTCTACTACGGCGAATCGGAACACCGAAGCGGGCAAAACACCATGCCTTACGGGATTGTACTGCGCAACGGGGAGTTCTATGACAAAAACGCGGGAAAGATCCTCAGCAAATTTGATGTGGCCGACAGGATCAAGAACGGGTAATTATTCCCGATATGGGGACTGCCGCCGGAAGATGGGTCGGCCTTTAGTATTCATCGCAATAGGGAGGAGTGACTATGGCAAGCGCGGGAAGTGAACTACGAAAGCGCGAGATCGTCAGTCAAATGCAGGATGAACAGGCAAAGAAAAAGGCGAGCCTTGACGAATTGGAAAAGGCAAAAAAGGATCTCGCGGCAAATGACGGCAAGCTAAACATTATTACAGTCGTTGTCTGTCTGGGTAAAAGCCTTGGCTTAGCTATTGTATGGATAGTGATATATGACATCATCGCCATGTTTGGTTTTTTCAAGAGTGAGATGGTGAGCAGTATCATTTTGCTGGCACTATTCGTGGTGTCGATGTATTACCAGATCACCGTGATCAAGAACGCGCCCAAGAAATACCAAGCGATATACAATTACCACGAGAATGCCTATAACGAATCTACGCAAACAATCCAGGGGCTCGAGAAAGAGCTGGCATCTATAGCGTAAGGATCGATGTGCATGTGGGCCAGTCCCCGGCGCGCCTTCAGGGGATTGCCTCTGCGGGCGCGTTTCTGTGCGTCGCATAGATCATCAGCATGCAATTTGAGGATATCTCGGGGAGCCGAAACGGTTCAATTTAGGCAAATGCGTCGAAAAGCTATGAACTCCAGCGGAATTGAAAACCGGCCCTACTGCGGTGGCGATTTGCATGCATCCAGCAACTTTTTTTTGGGGGGGGGTAGATGGGACTATTTGGAAAGAAAAACGAACTCAGCAAATATCAAAACATGTACGATGTTTTTTATGATAAATATATTATCCATATACGTAGTCATGTTGATACGCTGAGCAATTTTATTGACATATTAATCCAGCTGGCGCAGATCGAAAATGATATTGCCCCTGATTTTTTGAAAGCACTTACCAATGCTGAGAATTCCAAACTTGAAGTAATACAATCTTCAATAAAAGTGGATGTGTACGAGTGCGATTCAATTCCTCAAGGAAACGAGATAAAAGAATTTCTGGGAACGTTTTCAGCCGTATGCGAAAATCTGCATTCTGCGTATTCCGCACTCGCGTTGTTTTACGAAGAAGGGGCTCAAGAACATCTTCAAGATGCTGAGGCATTATCAAACGAAGTTCGGGAGATCTTGGATCAGTAACATGACGATCGATTGCTTGCTCGGTCTCTATAATCAACTTTGGCAAGGATGTATTGGCGGAGCGTTTTACGATCAAAGCATCAGGCTGTATATGCCGATCACTCATCCGGAGGCAAGGCGCATCGTATAACTGGTTGGGGGATGCCTATGAATCGCTTGGGTTTGTCCTTTTTTGTCCTATTCTTCTTTTTTTTCTTCACAAGCATAATCGGGGCCCAGAATCTCATTCTCGATGTCAAGACCCAGCTCCCCGAAAAAGCGGGTCTGGCGGCGATAAAAATCGGCACGGACTATTTCTTGCAAGCGGAAGGATTCCGGATTCTGGACATTGGGGAGGACTACGCTGTATGGCTTGGGGGAAAAAAGGTCGTCTCCTCGATCACCGGGAAGGTCATTACCCTCAGCGTTCGGATTACTCGACCTTCGGCGTTTCTTGCCGGCCCAACCCTAGCCGAAGCCATAGTATCCTTTGAGGTTCCGGCGCAGCGGGTCAAGGCGATCACTCTAGACCTGACGATTCCGCAGATTTTGAGGGAGAAATTGTCCAAGGATGGCGAGGCGGCGATGCAAGAAGCGAATTTCGGGGGGCGAGCGGTTGCCGAAAAAATCCGAGGCCTGCTTGCAGGGCTACCAAATCAATGAGGCCGCCCTGAGCGGGAACCACGACAGCGAAGCTCTAGTGGCGGATAGTAGGGCCGTTTTCCAATAAAGGAGCTAGGTAATGGGGATTTTATCGTTTTTGTCTGGTGGCGGGAATGTGGACCAGAAGGTGGAAAAGGCCATTCAAAGCGGCGATATCGAAAAAGTCAAATCCCATATCCAGAAGGGTTATACCATCAATCAGTATGAGATCTCCGTTTGCGCTCCGCTGGTGACCGCAGTAGAAACTAGGAATTACGAAATGGTGAGTTTCTTGCTTCAAGCGGGGGCAGCCGTAAATCTGCCAGGAACACTAAATCGCTCGCCACTACTTGTCGCGGCCAATCGAAGCGAACCTCGAATCGTCAAGGCGCTGATCGATGCGGGGGCGGAGCTGGATTATGTGATGAGCGATGACGAATACCAGGACAATGCCCTGTTTGAGGCGCTTCGTACTTCAGAGAGCGTGTTTACCGGAGGCGGTACCGATTTCCCCTGTACAAAGGAAGATTGCGTACAGACAATAGCCCACCTGATCCGCGCGGGAATTGATTTGGACCACAAAAACAACGAAGACAAAACGTGGCTGGAATTTGGAAGGGATTTGTACAAAACACCCTCTTTCGTAACCTGTCTTGTTGCGAAACTTTTGGACACGCCCCCGTGCTATCCGGCGATCAACAGCTTTTTCCCTAGCGACGACCCCAAAGTGTTTGTTGCCTACGATGAAGAGGCCGGCACGACAAAGCTCCATGACGGAGAGGGGTACATCCTTAACGAAGGACCATACGCAGATTACTCCACTATGCGAGATAGAATTGAAGAAAAGGCACTCTTCTGGTCCAATGGACTTGCGCCCTTTCCGTATAGGAAAGGCAGTTGGGGTTATGTGAACCGTCGCGGCAATTGGGTGATCGAACCCAAATATCTGTACGCGGCCCCCTTCGCCGAAAACGGCCTAGCCTTTGTGCGGGGTTCTGAAGGAAATGTATACATCAATCGTCTAGGTCAGGCAAAAATCCATGGATCTTTTGATTGGGGATACCCGTTTTATGGAAATGTAGCTGTTGTGAGAGTTCCCAAATATGGCCATGCGATCATTGATGAGCGAGGCACCATCCTCAGGCAAGGAGAAGATATTACGAACTTTTCTCGCGGAGAAGGATTTAGTTATGAAAATGGCTATGGCCTTGGCGCAAATATTCTTAGCAAGCGGAAGATGATCGACAATAGTGGCAAGGAAATAGGCCCAGAAGAACAGGCTCGCCTATGGTTTTCCCACCACCCAAGTGCAAAGGTAGCCCCTGTACTGCAGAACGATCGCTTTGGGTATATGAACGCGAATTTCGAATGGGTAATCGAGCCGACACTTGATCGCGTTCAGGGAGAATTTGCCGATGGCTTGTCATTCTTTGCTCTCGGAGAGCATGAAGATGATTCGGACAATTTGAAGGGATACATAAGCATGTCTGGAAACGTCGTGATCGAACCCCAATATGTTAAAGCAAGGGCGTTTTCCATAGGACTAGCTGCTGTTTCCGAAGATGGAGAAACTTGGGGCTATATCAACACTGACGGAGAAATGATGATCGAAGCTCAATTCGATTATGCGGAATCATTTAAGGGTTCCTACGCCGTTGTTGGATTCCAGATAGACGGCAGGCTGAAGAAAACCTTCATCAACGACAAAGGCAAGGTCGTTTCTGAAGACCGATGGGATGATGTCGTGGTGTATCAATAAGCCATTCATGGCAGCACGCCGCCGCGATTTCTTGAGTAATCCGCTCTGCGGTCGCTATCCCGTATCTTTTCGAGCGCGAGGCATTTCGAATCCCGAGGAGACGCGATGATCGATCCGACATGGTTCGCCTTTTTCAACACCAACGCGCTCGCTCTCTTCGATCGGGCACGATGCACCCGGGCAGAGAAGGAAACACTCGTTCCCCTTGCCTGTTCGATTCTGGAATGCTGCGTTCATGCGAGGAGGAACGGCCTCCTCGCGCTCGAGGACTACCTTGACAAGGTCGATCCCGACTTCGCGGTCAATCTCGCTCTCGTTGTCGAGGGTGCCGATGCGGGCCTTATCCTCCAGACTATGGTTACGCGGACTCTGGCGCCTAATCCCGTTGGGAAGGAGCTCTTGCGGGGGCTTGTCATCATGCAGGGCATAGTCGACGTGGAGATGGCAATTAACCCGAAGATGCTGAGGGAACGCCAGCGCGCTCTTTTCGGGCTGGACGGGGATCTTCTCGCCGATGATGCCTGACGTCTGTTCCGCCTTTATTGTCACTAACGCCCGGGTTCTCCTCGGGCGGGCTTTCTGTGGCCGCGCAGACAAGGCAGGCTTTCTTCCTCTCGCGAGCTCGATGCTCGAATGTACTAATTACTTGCGAAGTTACGGATTGTACGCCCTCCAAGACCTCTATGACGAGCTTGATCCCGAATTGGCCCGCATGCTCGATCCGATCGTGGACGACTGGGACGCGGACTTGGTCATCCAGACGGCGATCACACGGATCCTCGCTTCGTATACCGACGGGGCGGCTCTGTTCAAGAGCCTTCTCTGCATCGTCGGCTTGTCGGCGATCAGCTACGGAGAGAGCGCGGCCAGGCTTCGAGACGAGTTCCGCGCCCTCTTCGGGGCCGATGGGGACCTCGTCATGACTCTTCTTGTTCCCTCGCCGACACCTCGGAAGCCGGCTCGGTGGGAAAGCGCGCTGGAAAGGATTCTCGCCCGATCGGGAGAGCGGGGACTTTCTGGCGAACTGAACGCCCGCCTTCTCAAGCTCGGCGAGACACAAATGCGAAAGCTCCTGCGTACTATCGATGTCGAGTTTTGGACTCTCGCGCTGGGTTTTTCAGCTTCGGAAGAGCTGTGGCGCCATATCCTGGTTCAAATCAGGCCGCGAGGAGGCAATGCATTTCTTGAGGTTGTACTCAGGCGCGAGACGGCGACGGATGGGCAGATAGAAGGGGCCCAGCGAATTTTCCTTGAGACGATCGGGCCTCTCCTTCCGGAGCCTCCAGCTGCCGGGGGGCAACCTGTCCGCAAGACCGTCCAGGTGCTATCCCAGGAGGAAATTGACAGCCTCCTTAGCCCACTAAATGGCCCCTGACTTGTTCGACAAGACCAAGCAAACAGACGAGCAGGCTCCGGCCCAGGAATACGCCTGGCGCGCCTTTCCCGCCTTTTCTATACTCGGAATCCTATGAACTATTCCAAGGAAGCCATCGTCAAGAATATCCTCACCGTGCTTTTTTCCAAACGCTCCCTCCTTCCCGAGGAGCAGAAGCTTTTTGGGCGAACCTGTCAGGAGCTCGGGCTATCGCGCGACGAATACGCTCGCTATAACGCCGAATGGCAAAGGGCGCGCCAGAAAAAGCCTCGCGAACTCTTGCATGGCGTTACGAAAGAGGATGATGCCAGTATCCTCGCCTTCATGGTCGCGGCGGCATACTTCGACGACATGGTCTATTCGGGTGAGCGGGAAGCGCTCCTCGAGTTTTGTGCCCTCGCCTCTATCCCGACGCAGGCCCTCGAGCGCTTTCTCTCGCTCAAGTGGACCTTCGATTTCGCGGACGGCGTGATTGATGATGCCCTCGATATTAAGGCGCGCCTGGCCGCGGGCGGCGGTTTCGCGCCCGGCGACACGACAGGCAACGGCGCCATCAATCACGTCACGCCACCCTCCGGCGTCAGAAAGGACGAGGACCGAATCGAAGGCTATGTAGCCACGCAAGTAAGCCGCGAGGGCATCGACGAGTTGCAGGCCCTCCTCATATGTTCGCAATTGGGCTTAAATGTGGCCTTGTCGGGACCGCCGGGTATCGGAAAAACCGAGAGCGTTCTCGAACTAGCTCGGCTCCTCGAGATTCCCCTTTTCACGAAAACCTGCTCGGCGCGTACCTCCGAGTCGCATATCATCTCGCACCCCGTTCTCATGGAAAAAAACGGGGTGTCGATAACCGCGCACGAGGATGGGGCGCTTTGTCGGGCCATGCTGGGACCTGGGCTTTTCTATGGCGACGAGTACAACCTCCTCAAGGAGGACGTACAGAAGCGGATGAACAGCGCCTTCGACGACCGGCGTTCCATCGACAGGAACGACGGCTCGGTGGTGCGTGCCAAGCCCGGCTTCATGGCGGCAATTTCGTATAACCCGACCCAGGACTTCGGGCGCCGCGACCTCGAGGATTCGGTCGCTGATCGTTTTGTCCACTTTCGCTACAAGGACTGGCCGAGTGATCTCCGCGCCTATATTTCGGTCATACGCGCCGACAGCGCCTCCGCGCCTTCGTTTTCGAAGTTCCAGATCGACCTCGAGACGCGGGGCATCGGAAGGGACGGAAGCTTTTCCATTCTCGTCGACAAGATCTGGGTGGACTTCTTCACGTCGAAACCAGTCCAGACGCCGGAGTTTCGCTACCATTGCCTTCACTCGCAGAACCTCGCCGGTGGGAGTCCCGAGGCGCAGGGAGCGAGGAAACGTCTCGACGCCTCGGCCCTCGACTACACAAATCTAGCGCGAACCTGGTCGCAGTTAGTCGACGATGTCAACGAGCTCGCTACGACGGGGAGGTCCTGGCTTCTTAAGGAACTCGGCCTCGGCGATATCGCGGCGGAGGAGGATTTCGAAACGATGCTCGTCCATCGTTGTTCGACGCGAATCATCTCGGCGGCCCTTTCGCATTACCGCTGGTTCATCGACCGCGGTTCGAGCCTCTATCTCGCCCAATCCTATGGGACGGGGCTCATCATCAATCAGATGTCCTATGGCGCCTTCGGCAACTTCAAACTGCGAGACCGGGACAATCCCCAGATCCTTGAGGGTATCGCCAAGGCTTTCAGGCTGTATGTCAGCGACACCCTCTTTACTACCGAACTTCCGCATCGACGCGAGACCCTCGTTGCGGCGCCACCGACGGCCGCTGCCGGTGCGCGAGGGCCTCGGGGCGCGACAAAGCGGTGACGCATTTTCCGCTGACGCCAAAGGGAAAAGCCTGCCTCCTAAAGGCTATGGACGGAAAGATCAGTGCGGTTCGGGTAATCGACGATGCCGCCTGGGCTGTTCTCGGGGACGAGTCGGCGCGCGACCGCATCGAAGCGCTCTTCGCTACCAAGGCCTTCGCGCGTTTCCTCGCCGCATGGCCGCGAAAGTCGAGCGCCTGGTTCGAGGTTGTTGCAAGGGCTCTCGTCATGAAGGCGGCGAAGGCCGCGGACATCCGGACCGCCGAGCGCATGTGCGAACTACTCGCAAGCCGGGTCTTCAGACAGGGCCTCGATCGTATGATGCGTGGAGCGCCCGATTTCGACCGGCTTGCCGACCATGTCATCGACCTTCTTGATCTCGCTGGCGCGGGCGGGCGCCTGCCCCTCGACTATGTCGGGCTTGCATCCTCGGGCGCCCTCCAGTCGCTCCGCGGCGAGTATGCAATCGACGCTCCGGCAATCCACGACTATTTCAAGGACTGGGCCAAGCGCGCCGTTGCTCATGGGGCGGGGCTCGAAGCTGCCTGCGACTTCGTCGATCTTCTCGTTTCCGACGATCTTCGTCGGCTCTCCCGTTTCGCCCAAAGCCGTCCCGCGGCGTTGCCCTTCATTTTCGGAAAGTTGTTCGGGCAATGGCTTGAAGGCGACGCCAAACGCAAATCGGTGGAACTCAAGCTGAAGCTGCTCTCTCGCATCGTCGCTTCCGTAAAGCTCGAAGGCATCCCGCGCAAACAGGCGCGCCTCGGCGTCGCTCTAGCCTTCGCGAGGCTTTTCGCAACTCTCGACTCCGCCTTTGATGAGGCCCTCGCGCGCTTCGCCAAGCTCTATGGTTTCAACAAAAAGGCCGAGGGCCCCGCCATCTGGGAGCGACTTGAGGAAAGGCCCGATCTCTATACCAAAGAACTGACCTTTTTTTGCTCGGACGACTATCTCGAATTCGCCGACCGCGTAAGGATGGAATGCGGGCCTCGGACGGTCGCGCTGTTCAGCGAGTTTTTCTTCGCGAACATCGAGGGAGGACGCATCGAAGGACTCTCTCCCGAAGCCCTCCGCGTCCTTCCCTCCGTCATCCTCGGGAACCGCGATCTTTTCAGGGATCGGGCTTTCTGGAAGAACCGCGCCGAACTGCTGTCGTTCGTGACGGCGCGAAACTCCTCCTTCCGCCTCCGTGTTCTCTTTCTGCGTGCCTACGCGGATGAGATCGTCCAGATCGCGCGCGGCGCCTTCGCCTTCGAGGAGAGGAGGATGCGCGTTAAAGCCAGGGTCGCGGGCTTTGCTACCCTCCTTTCCGAAAAGCTTGAGGAAATCCCGACGCGGCCCGAGCCGCCGGATGTGGCGAACTCGCGCTTCGAGGAACTATTCAAAGCCGCCGAGATCGAGATGTGGCAAAAGCCTAGACAAAGGCTCGGAGAGCTTCGGGGCGAGGGTTTCCGGGCTTTGTACAGCCTCGCGCGCAGCCTCGATCTCGACGACTACGCCCAGGGCGAGCTCGAGGCGGTGGAGGATCGCCATCTCGACGCCTGGCTCGAACCTATTTGCATTTTCTCGAGGCGCCTGGGTGGCATGGACGTCGAAACGGTCAAGGCGGGAGCCATGGAAAGAATGGCGCGAAGCTACTGGCATCGGCTTCACTTCGGGGCGGCCTATCCCTATATCGCCGAGATGATTCTGCCCGTGACCGGCGCCATCTCCTGCCTTCCCGACGAAGAGCGCAACATCGCCCGGACCGACGGAAAGACGATCTGGCTGCCGCGCTACATCTCTGACTTCGAGGAGGACCCGAGGCGACTGCCCGATAACAGGAATCTCACCATCTACGCGGGCCTGGCCCTGCACGAGGCGTCGCACATAGTGGCCGGCACCTTCTCAATCGATTGGAAGCCTTTGATGTTGAGTCTCGACAAGCCCCTCCTCATCCATTCGATCTTCAACGCCCTCGAGGACTACAGGGTCGAGCGTTACCTCTGTCGCATAACGCAGCACCCTCAGGTTCCGGACATCATCGAGGCTATGAATATCTTTTTGTACGCCAACCCCACGCGCAATCCCGTTTTCGACTTCCTTATGACCGCCTACGCGCGGGCTGCGGGTCACTGGAAAACGATGCTGGCTCTCAATCCCGACCACGCGATCGCCTACGACGAAGTGCGGGCGGCTCCTTACCCGGCCGGTCGCCACGGAAGTGTCGAGGCTCTCGGTGAGTGGCTCGCGGACGAGCTTGCGAACATGAATCCCTGCGACCCGGGCGCTGCCATGCGCCTTGCCCGCGAGCTTTACGATTCGCTTCGACTTTGGCCATTACCTGAAATCGGGGAAGATCCGCGCTGCCAAAGACGCGCTGCTCCGACGACCGGAAGGCTATCTGCCTCGGAAGATACGGGCGACACGGGGCAGCCAGCGAGGGTCGTAGCTTCGCAAACCGAGCTCGAAGCCTTGGCAGAGGCCTTTGAGGAAGACCCCGAAGCCTGCCTGCGGACGTTGGGAATTGATCCAAAGAACCTCGCGGAGATGATTGAAGGCGAATCGGGTAGGAAGGCTCAACCTCTTTGCGAGAGCGAGAATGGGGAAGATGACGATGCGACTGCACTGGCAGGCGAATCGACTGCCATCGCAGCCGATGGGCAGCAATCACTGTGTGAAGGCGAGTCGGAGGATCCCACCTCGACCAGGGAAACGCGCGCGAAGGAAGCGGCTCTCGGCGACGGCTCCGCAAGGCCCTTTTCTCCGCTTGTCCTGGCACAGGAAGGGAACAAGCGAGAGCTAGAGGACTTGAGGACTGTGGATACGCCAGAGGCCCGGGCCCTGGAACGGATCGTGGACGGCGCCATGCGCGGTTGCGCGATGGCCGGTTATCGCGAAACGGGGGAACTCAAACCCGCAAGCTACGGCAAGGAGGATCGCGAGGAGGTCAGCAGGCAAAAGAAAGGCGCAAAAAACAAGAAGGCTGAAGTGCCTGACGCTGCCGAGTCGCGGAAAAAAACCACGGTTAGGCATCGGAAGGACGGACAAGCGCGACCTGGTTCACGGATCGTCAAGTCAAGCGCGGCGACGAGTTTCGACAGTCTCCTTCGAGTCTGCCATGAGCAGCCAATTGTAAAAGTATCGCGGGAATTTCTTGCGGCCAATCGCCGCTATGACGGCTTCGCGAGAAAGCTCGGCCACATGCTCTCGCATATGATCCAGGACTCGAGCGAGACGAAGAGCGATTCTTCAGCTACCGATGGGGACATCGACGACGAGCGCCTTATCGAGGTCCTTGCCGATCCGCGACGGCAGGACCCGAGCTTTTTCGAGTTCTTCGACGAGGAGCGAAGGACCATGACGGTGGTCATCGGTCTCGACATCTCGGGCTCGACGGCCTGTCGCGTGGCGGGCAGCGCTAGGAATCGCCCTAGAGTCATCGATGTGGAAAAGCATTTCTCACTCATCTTCATGCGGGCGCTCCGCCTGCTCACCGACGACATCACCGTCCTCGCCTTCAATTCAGTGATCGGCACGACGATTTATCGTCCCGATCCTCCCGAGGCGCTCAGTTCTTTCACGCCAGGGGCTGCTAACCGCGATGGCGATTTCGTGCGCTATTGCATCGCAGAGCTCGGCGGAAAGGACAGGGATCTCCGCTACCTATTCCTCATCAGCGACGGCATGCCGAGCGCCTCGGGTTACAGCGGCCTCTCCGCCCTCGACGACACTATTCTCTCCTTCCGCGAGGCGCGCAAAGCCGGCGTTCGGATCGTCTATCTCAACATCGACTCCGGCGCCCTGGAATACTTCGACCGCTTCGCCGCCGAAGCAGTCTACGCCCGTCGCTTTCGCCATCCCGAGGACCTGATCCTCGCGGCGCCAGGGCTCGCGAGGAGCGTGGCGAAGGAGTTGCTGTGAGGACTGTCCCCAGAGGGCACACATTGAATTACTATATTTGCAAAGCCTTCCAGTCCATTCTCAGGCATTCCATTACCTCGCGGCGTTCGATCGAAGATATCACCCTCGAGGTTCTTGGTGCCTTGGCGCGAAAAATAGGTAGGCTCCGACTCCATTGCGATCTGGAGGATTTTGAAACGGACCTGACGGTTTGCCTGGTAGTGGATTTTCCGGATTATCTTGAAGTACTAATTGCACGGAACGGTCCGTCTGAGGCTCTCGCTAGAGTTTTGACCCTCTACTCCTTGTTGCGGCGGCGGTTTCGCGAATCCGAAGAAAGGAACCTTGAGCAGGCTTTTCCTCAATTGGCCAAGCCTCGGGAAACCGAGCACCAGGAAAAGGTACTGGCTATTATTCAGCGCTATTTAATGGAGAGGGAAGCCCTCCGGGAGAGAAAATTCGCCTTGTACCGAAGAGTCCTGGATGGATCGATTCGAGGCGGATGGCGGATTGGTCTCAGGTACGCGATTTCCATCAAGAGTCCCTTTCTGGCTCGCCTGCTGATCGGTCGTGGCGCCGATCCCTTGGAGAAAAACGCTCAAGGGCTTTCGAGCCTGGAATATGCCTATGTCGCCAGGGATCGGGAGGTCATGTGGGCATTGACCGAATCTCTCGCGGAATCGGCGGACGCGGATCGAAGAAGCCGAGGATTTTTCTTTCGAGGGCTTATTTTTGATCATGAAGAAGCCTGGAATGACGCCGATGAATCCTTTCGTCACTGCCTTGATTCCCAGGCCACCGCGGCCGAAGGGACCGGCACGATGGATATGGATCTCGTATACGTAACTACCGTTCAGTTGATGGCGGCGTGGTTGAAACTGGGGAAGGTGGATGAGTGCCGCGAGGCCCAGCGAAGTCTCGACCGAATCCTTCCTGGAAGGCTGGAACGAAACGTCGCCGCGTCCACCGTCAAAAAGATTCGAACCGCCACATCGGTCACCGACTGCGTCGAAGCCATTATCGCCCTGCAGGAGCATTTGGACAATATCATCAGGAATAGATACTATTCCGCCCAGGACCTCAAGGAGCAAAAAGAATTCGCCGAGTTTGGATGGTTGATCGATGACCTACTCACTCGGCAGTGAAGCAATCGAGCCCTCTCGTGATTTTCTTGACAACGGCCGAGGAATAGAACGGCGACCTCCATCCTGATCCCAATTTATGGATGGAGATAAAGGTCAAGCTTGGCCTCGAGGAGCATTTCCATGATAAGCATCCCAGCGGCGCACCTAGCCCGACATCGATATCGATATGCGCTATTCAATGGCGACAGCGACTTGGCGGGAGAGGTTTTCCTTCCCGACGACCACGAGGAGGAGGGAAAATCTTGGGTCATGCCACTCGCTTCCACTGGTCTTAGGGTCCAGGCCTTTATCGAATTGAGTCCCGACGAAACTCCAAAGCGGAGGTGGATCTATGATTTCCAAGGTAACCCGCTCTACACGGAAGTCTGGAAACAGGACTTTGACCGCACTTGGAACTGGATGAATCAGGAATGGATCGCGGAATACTCCTATGACGATCGAGGTCGCTTGGTTCGGGAGTCCTTCTATGATTCCATCGAAGTCTATGGCGAACTCTGGGTTCACCACTACAACGAAGCCGGTCTGCGATTTCTGTCGGAGCGGTGGAACGAAGAAAAGACCAAGCTCCGTTCCGTGGAAATGGTGGAACGCTTTTCTGAAGGCGGACTCGACGGCTGGAGAATCTTGGGGCCGAAGGTGGAATGGAACATTCTCTACGACAACGGACCCTACGAAATCCGCTGCTTTCCCGAGAATCCCTACGCGCAGCGAACCCAGGGATGCAATGGGACACTTGATTGCGCAATACACACAATTACTATAGATGAACGAAAGCTTCCCCTGAAGAGGACGCGCCAAAACTTCCGGAATTCCCGGCAGGCATCAGGAGGGGCCACGATGACAGCAGTCGATAGCCCCCAAGTGCTCGCGTTGTATCGAACCGTTCTTTTCAGCTAGGAAAGGGGCGAGCCAGAGGAAAAGGCCACAAGCCCGGCTAGTTAGGAGCGAGCCTCGATTCGCGTTCGCGGGCATGGCGAGAAGGCAAAGGACCGCCTCGGGCACGAGGGGCGGAAAGTAGGCATTGTCGAGGCCGCCATGGTGTCGATCGAGTTCCAGAATGGCGATCTGACCTCGCTAGCGGAGTTGCTCGAGCAGGAGCCTTGCGAATTCGTTGCGATCGGCGAGGCGCTTTTCGAGAAGCGGAAGCGCCTGCGCGTCGACTCGACCCGACCATCAGGGCCGCGGAAATAACACTATCGCAATCAGTATGATTTATTTCGATAACGGAATTCGAGGGGTCGGGCAGTCCGTATGCGGCGATCCACTCGAGGGCGAGATTGCCGCTCGATGCCGCACACTCGGCGTGTGGGTCGGGGGCATGGCGGTCGATGTTGAGGATATCTATCTCGCACTCACCGAAATGGAAAGTCTTCGCGAAGCCCGCGCCGAGGCCGGGTATCTGGCGCCCGGTCTCGATGTCGTCGACATAGACGTCGCAGACGAAGAGCTTCGTGATGGGAGAGGCAACGATTCAACAATAGCCTCGATGGGTAGGTGCTTGCCCTCGCCGCGATGATTATACGGATGAATTTGGTTTCCATGAGACCTCAGAAGTTTGGATCATCGTCATCCGGGACTGTTTCGCCAGCAGGGTGGTCCGACATCTTGAATGTCGGGGATAGGAAACGCGCCTCCAATTGCGCCGCGAGTTCGGGTTCCATCTCTTGCAGCGCCTCGATGATGAATCGATGGTGGACTGGGGTGACTTCCTTTAAGAGCAACACCGCCGACGCGATGCCACCCACTGGATCTGGTTCTTTTTCGCCGAATAAGTCGCCCAGCAGGCGTTTCTCGAGAACGCGCTCCACGTCCCTACGGACGCCGGCATTGATCGGACGAAGGTGGGCGATGCGCTCGACTACGTCGGGTTGGAGAAGGGGCTCCAGGTTCTCGAGAACGGCGGCCGCCTGGGTCGGCTCTAGGTGGGCGAGGACCATTGCTGCCGTCTGGGGATGCTCCAGTCCTAACAATGCCGACAATCGTGAAGGCGAGATCGATGCCAAGGCTCGGAATGGTTCGGTCCCGAGCCGGGAAGTGGCCTTGTTGATCAAGTCGACCGCCTTCGCGGCGCCGAAGGCCGCACCCAATAAGCTCTTGGCATCGTCGATGCCCCGGTGCACGAATCGATTCCTGTCCTTCCAGTCGGCGAATTGATCCTGGGCCTCTTTTGGCGTCAACAGTCCCGAAGCCAGAGGCACGACCAGCCGACCGGAGTCCGCTTCACCCAGGAGCCGCAGGACGGTGACCGCGTCCTCACTGGAAAGGGCGGCCAGCAGGGAGGCAGCCAAGCGCGGCTTCCTTTGTTCCAGTTGGAGTTGGATCCAGGTAGCTCGGGCCTTGTTTTCGGAAGATGGGGAAGGACTAGGCTCGGGTAGTGACCCAGGTGCTTCGTCGAAGAGCTCCTCAATTTCTCGGCGAAGGGCAGGGTCCACAGGCCTGTCCATTGAATCGATCGTAACGAGGGTCTTCTCGATTGCCTCTTCGATCGAAGCTCCGATCGATTCGTTACTCTGTTTCGACGAGAAGACTGCTTCCGCGTCGGCTGCTACGGGGCCGACTGCAAGCAGCTCCCGGACTCGGACATGAAAAGCATCGTCAATAATTAGGACATCCACCCGGGCGAAGGGTCTGCCGTCGATTTCGACCAAAAGAGGCTGGGCTGCCCGGGTGTCGAGGGGAAACACTTGGTGAACCGCCAAAGCCTCCAGCTCGCGGCCGGTCAGCTCGGAACGACCGAGGACGACGGTGATGCAGTTCGGAATCTCGGGGTTGTTCGAGAGCGGCGGGACAGGGGACTCGAGGACTTCCGTGACCTCGGCCTCGAAGACATCCTCCTTCAGCAGAGCCTCTGCGCGGGCGATGACCCGATCTCCGACGAGTATATCAAAGGCAGAGGGGTAGGGCTTGATCAGGGGGAAAACGGCACCTGGAGACAGGTCCAGCAGGGTTTTGTCATCGAGGTTCGTCCGGCCAATTTCAACGATCACGGGATACATGAGGTCGAGGGGGTCGGGGCTATGATCGAGCGGAAAGGCACCTAAGCAGTTGGCACCCCAAAACAATTGAGCCCCGGACGGCAAGGGTTCGGGCAGTTCGGAGCGAAACCGCTTGCGGACAAAATCCGCGTGGACCCCGTCCTTCAGGGGAACCCGGAGTCGCGCCGCGAGCTTCAGGGCCGACAACTCATTCATGGCGAGGCTCCTCGGTGCGGAGGACATAGTCGGCTGACTGGAGCCGTGAACCCTGCCATTTTTTCAACTGGCAGAGCTCCGCGAGAGTCAACGGAGGGCCGTCCAAGGCAAAGTCTCCCCGGATGCTCACGGGCCGTGAAAAGAGATGATCCTGGATTGTTTTCAAATCGGCCGAAGAAGCAACTCTCCTCGAATCCTCGTGCAATGCCGTGTATCTCAGCTTCGCCTCCACCGAGGCCGCCGATAGCCAGGGCAGACAGAAATTCATCATCCCCTCCGCCTCGTCACCGATCCGCACCTGAGACGTCACAAGAACCACAGGCTCGTGCGACCCCACTGCCCGCACCAAGTGAGGCCTGACTTCCATATTTGCGAGCCTCGGGCGCAGGTCGAGGAGCCCGGACCATGCCTCCCGCAGCTTCCCCAAGAGACCGACGATCAAGCCCTCCATCAGGTTTTGTTCGATCAAGGACAGCTCCCGGTCCGGACCTTTCATCCGCTGACCATCGCCCCCCATCATCAGGTCTACCAGAGGAAAGGCCACGGCCGGGTCGAACTCAAGGACCGCAGCTCCCATCAGCGGCTCCAAGGTGATGGTGGCGATCAAGGAAGGGCTTGGGATGCTCCTGATGAATTCCAGCCAAGTCAATTGATCGATGCTCGCCACGGTAACCTCTATGCGGCAGTCGGTTTGAGTCGACAGGCTGAGCGACGATAGGCGATTCCATATCTCGTGGATCTCTTGCAAAATCCGGATGTTCTCATGTGAAAAGGCTAGGGGATGCTTCCAGTCGTAGTATCGCGGATGGCCGGGTTTGACTACCGCCGATAACAGAGAGTCGATATCATCGCGGGACAGCATTTCGCTCACTGGTTTCTCCTTCGACCAGAGTAGTTCGAGGGCAGGGACAAGCCAAGGGGTGTCGGGGCGCGAAATGGGTACCAGGGCCCCCGAAGCCCTTTGTGCCGAGTCCCATGCAAAGGGTGCGATCAAATCGGTCCCAATTGCCAGATATTTCGGGACGAAGATCGAGGAGGCCAAGACAGTCGCCGCTGGTATGCGCATCGAGTTTGACGACAAAGGGTGGCTTGCCATTGTATGATTGAAGCCGATTACCTCGTTCCCCAGCCGTTATCCGTACCTGGGACAATCAGTCCGACGGAGGCCAAGCCGCGGAGGCCCTCCAGAATCCATGCTCGAAAGGACATTTCGTTTTCCAGGAATTGGCATCAGGCGGAACGTAACGCAGGACTTCTGTGATATCGCCCCGCTCGTCAAGACTCGCCGAAGATCGGGTTTTCACCTCGACGAGCGACGAGCTCCTGGATGAAATGCCACGCCCAATCCAGATATATGCTCGGATTTGTGTGAGTGCCGCGCATGGGATTTGGCGTAGAACTCACCATTTCTCAATGCAATACCAGCGGCAAGGTATCCTGACCACTTCGATTGGAAGCGACAACTCACTTCACGTCGTCTCGTTCATCTTCTCCTTAAACTCCTGGACGGCCCCCTGGATAGCCCTCAGGCTACGCAAGAAGATGGGCTTAAAGTCCTCAGGTTTGTCCACGAAGAGCTCTACGAAGGCCGAGACGTTCTCGTGGTCTTGGACTGTCACGACCTTTACCACCTTGATCATGTGAGTCGTATGGTCTGCGGCAGCGATTACCCGGATCAGTTCCGCCTCGTCGTCGATTTTCCAAAACCTCGGAAACACAAGCTGGAAATACTGATCGTCGTCGTTGACGTCGATGTAGTAAGTTCTGCCTTCGTACTTGAAGATCACATCGCCGTCCCCATCGATGGTGGGTTGGTATCCTTCCCCCTTCAGATGGCTTTCGTACATCTTAGCCTTGGTCTCGGTATCCATAGCAGTACTCTCCTCCTCAGTCTCATAGCTTTTATATGCTGTTATACATCAGGGATATTCGCGCCGACATAGGCAGTATTGGAGATACCGACAAGAATATTGCTTGCAGCCATAAGCATTTCTTTAGGCGAGGCCTCAATCCATGATAGTGGATATCCAGGCAAGAGAGTTATGGTCGCATACTTGACAGATAGAAAAGCAGGTCAGTAAATGGATTTTGTGATTTCAAAGCCATATCGCAATATGAACACGAGGCATGAACTTGAGGAACTTCATATTTTCGCTGATCGCCATTGGTTTATTGGCTGCAGCCTTTTTCGTCCTTCTGGTTTTTTTCGAGTTGCCACTTCTCTGGTTGGCAAAGTTCGGATTCCCTACCGCGGATCTTGTTGAGGTGATCAATAATATCGCCGGTTCTCGAACCACGCCGAGCTACCTTGGCGTGGCATTCCTGACGCTTGTCATTGCGACCACCGCGATGCTATTCGCGCTTTTATATGCATTTCTTGCCCAAACAGTTACTACCTTTTCCTTTTTAAGTCATTACTACAAAAAACTATATAAGACTTTTATCGCTGGTATTCTAGTTGTCGCCTGGTCTATTCCAACTTTGTGGCTCTTCATTCCTTTCAATCTTGCGCTCGTATCGGGCATCTCGGTTATCGTGGTAGGGGTCGCCTTCGCGGCGATTACGATTCTTCTCAAGGACGTGCTGATACTCGTTGAATCGCGGGACTCGCTGGTGAACTTGACGGGCATGGACATTGAAAATGGAGGCCGGTGATGAAAAGGGTACGGATAGCGCTTGTCGTGCTCGTTGTCTCGATGGCTTTTCTTGGAGCGCAAGGGGTGAAAGGGAAGTCGGTTATCCTCGTGCAGGATGTCTCCCCGAGCATCGCGCCTTATTTCCCTACGATTCAGAAGGTTCTTGCCCGCGCCCTCATCGAAAAGCGGCTCGAGGTCGGGGATTACTTCACCCTCATTGCCTTCTCCGGAAAGCCTTCGATCGAAGATGGCGCTCAAATCCAGTACTCTCGCGACGTTGAGGCCCGGAAATCCATTTGGTCCAAGATACGACCCGAAGGTGCCGGGACAGACATCGGGCTCGCCCTCCAGACAGCCCTCACGACGACAGTCGAGCTCAGGAATCACGGCTACAGCAATTTCGATCCCCTGGTCATTTTCGTGACAGATGGCGACCATGAACCCTTGAGCGGTTCCCCCTTCTTCGGCAAGAACGTGGAGAATATCTTCGCGGACCCTTTTATAGGGGACAAATCGCTCTACCGAGGCTGGTATTTCGTTGGCATTGGTAAGAATCTCATAGACATTAAAAGGATCGCCGAGCTTACCGGCCGTTCTAGCGAATTCCTGTCTATCGATGACCCAAGCGAGCTCGAAAAGGCCCTGGATGACTTCATCATGCGGATCCCGGAGCCAAACGCCCGAGAGGCAGGTGCCATCACCCCGCTCGATTTCTCAGTTGGCGGCAGGAAGCTCGAGGGCAAGAGGCGGGTTTCCATCCCGCTGGGCGTATCGATCCCCTCGGCCATGAAACTCGTATCGAGTTATCGCCAAACCGATTCGGTGGTGGAACTCAAATCCCTTTCGATGACCTTCCAGAGCGCCGACAAGACAGCCGTCGTCGATCTCGCCCCTGCCTTCGAGAAGGGGCGCATCGATGTTCCCCGGTCGAAGGCCATTTCCACGACCGCGAGCCTTCATCCCTCGAACCTTGGACTCCTTCACGGACCAGGCACACTCAAGCTCGAACTCGAGCTGAGCGACGATTATATCGACCATACTTACGCGGAAGCCTATGAAGTTTCCTTCCTGACTCCGAGCGAGGCTTTCTGGAATTCCTGGGGATTTCTCATTCTCGCGGGCTTCGTGGTTGTCGTTGGATTCGCGGCCTTCATGTTCCTCAAGGGTTTTCTGCCGGTTTCGATCGTACTGGAAGTGCCGGGTTCGACCACCAAGTATCGTTCGGTAAAGCTAGGAGTCGGCGATAAGGCGGAGGTTGGGACGAAACCCAATGCCCGGTTTCGGCTCGAGGGGAACTTCGAGCCCATCGTTCTCACGATCAGGCGCTCTGGGAAGTCGTCCTGGGAAGTTGTACCGCGCGCCGCGACACAGGTAGCTGCGACCGAGGGCCTCAAGCCGTACAGACTCGGCTCGGGCATCAAGCTCATGGACGGCGACGGCAACGAGCGTAGTGTGCGATTCATCTCCAAGTCGGGCAAGTGAGGTTTGACATGAGCGCGCTCGTTCCATCTCTGGTGGCGGTGGTCCTTGTAGTGTTGTTCGCCTTCGTATTCCTTGGCCTGGTTCCCCGCTATTTCCTGGGGGCACGATCGGGAGGCGGCATCTCGGGATTCAAGGACCGGCGGAAGGTCGTTCAGCTTGGCGCTCTTGCCTGCTTCGTCTCGACGATTCCCTTTTCGCTTTCCATCCCCGTTATCTTCACCGCCGATTTCTCGATGCGCTCCCTGGCCGACAAGCTCGAAGGTTTAGGTGGAGCGGGGATCGCGTCTTCTGCCCCGGGGGCGGTCAACGTGATCTCCGATTTGCTTCATTCTGCTCTTTTCAGGGCGAAATGGGTCTTTGTCGGAGCCGGCGCGCTCATCGAATTCCTACTGATGGCCTCGATCCTTGCCATCGTCTTCCTCTCCCGCGACACGAGCCGGGGGCCAGCCTCGTCGCGTAAGCGGGAGCATGTCCTCGAGCTCGATGTCGAGGCGCGGGATGCGCTCGAACATCAAGAGGCTTGATCCCACCCTGGCCGACGCGAAAACAATCAAGGAGATCGAAGATGCCAAAGTTCAGACCCACCGTCGTCATTGGCCTCGGCGGCACCGGAAAGCAGGTCCTCGTCTCGCTGAAGCGCATGATCGCGGAGAATTCGCCGGGAGGTTTGAACGACTTCCCTTTCCTCCGCTTTCTCGAGATCGATACATCCTTCAAGCTCGACCCCGCGAAATCGAAGATACAGACCCTCAACGAACGCGATTTGACGCTCGATCCAGCTCGGGAGATATTCCAGCTCACCGGAGACTGGGTCGGGACGCCCAACCTGGAGGACTTTCCGCAGATCAACGAGTGGTTCCCCTCCGAGCTCAAGATCAACCTCGTGGCGGCGGACTTCAAGATCGGCGCCGGCCAGAAAAAGCCTCTCGGTCGCTTCGCCTTCGCTTGGAACGCGGGAATGCTCTATGACAAGATCAAGTCCCAGCTTGACGGGATCATGAGCGTTTCCGGGGTCGACGACCACAAGGTCGGGCAGTTCGACTATGACGACAAGCTCAGCATTTTCATCTGCGGGTCCATCTGCGGGGGCACGGGAGCCGGCACCTTTCTCGATACGGCCTATATGGTACGGCATGTCGCGGCAGCGCTCAACAAGCAGGTCTTCATTAACGGGATGTTCGCCATGAGCTCGGTCTTCGACGGCATGCAGGGCGACACTCGCATCAAGCAAAACTCTTACGCATCCCTCGTCGAGCTCGACCATTTCAGCAACGACCTGACCTTCCGCAATCCCTACCAGCGTTTTGCGCCGGCCTACAAGCACTTCCTCCCGGACTACTCGGGTTCGGCAGCCAACAGGCCCTTCGACTATCCCTTCCTTTTCGACAGGACCAACCAGAAGCAGGTTTCCTTCGACGCCCCTACCGATCTGGCCGAGATGATCGCTCGTTTTATTTTCCTGCTCACGGGCAGCGAAGCCGCTGGCGACTATGAGGACATGGACAGCAACGTAAAGAACAACCTTGCCCCCATGAGCCTGCTCAACAAGCCCAACATCTACCGCTCGATGGGCACCTTTTCCTTCGTGTATCCCAAGCGTCTGGTGAAACAACTACTCGGGTACACGCTCAGCAAGCGCTATTTTGAGCTTATCCTCGATAAAAGCTATAACTCCACTGAGGTCCAGGCCTTGACGGAGCGTTTCCTCAACGACTACAAGTTCAACCCGAAGTCGAGCCTCCTCGACCGCTTCAAACGCTACAAGCCCCAAGGCCAGGCGGAAGCGGATTTCGCTTCCTATGCTCAGGCGGCCTGGGAGGATCTCGCGGAAGGCGAGGGAGGACTCAAGCAGACCGACAAGAAGCTGTACACTCTGCGCCTCAGGGAATTCCTCGAGCAGATGGAGCTCCAGTTCTCGGCCTACCGGGACCAGAACGCCACGAAGGCGAAGGACCTCAAGCGCGAGTTCGTCTCCGTCCTCGACAAGCGGATAAGCGACCTGCTTTCGCTCGCCCGCGTCGAAGACAAGGCCAATGGAAACAAGCTGGCGCGCGGTTCCGCCCGCCGGGTGGAAAACGTCCTCGACGTGATCCTATCATCTTTCGGCGACGCCAAGGACCGGTTCAAGCGGGAAGAGGACGCGCACGCAGCCGAGGGTAAGACCCACAAGGGCGATTTCGCCGCGCATCTGGAGGAGATCCAGAGGTGCGCGGACAGCCTGATACCCCAGGGCGGCAAGCTCAAGAAAGAGCTTGAGGAGGCCAGGGAGTGCTTCCTGTCCTACTTCATCGCCCGCCAATCGGAATTCGTGAAGAACCAAAGCTTCCAATTGATGGATGGTATCCGCGACCGCCTCGGGGACGAGGACGGGCTCATGTCCGGACTCAAGGCCCGGCTCGCCGCGTTCAAGAACATGTGCAAGGAGCTTGAGGAAGCGGGAGCCTCCGTCGACCGGATTCTCGCCGACAGCACGAGCTACAAGGCCGGCAACCTGGTGCAGGCCCTCTTCAACTTCCGCACCGACATCGACGAGGCCTTCGAGCGGCTCTGGAAGGATCCGGACAAGGGAGAAGAGTTCATCCTCACCAAGTTGTCCGATGATCTCAGGGGACGAGACTGCTTTGGATCGATCTACGAACGGGCGCAGGTGATGGGTCAGTCCTCGATTCTGAGGCGCGTACTTCAATTCGCCGAGATGCACTTCACCGGCATCGTGGACCTGGTGAACATCGAGGACCGGATCCAGGCCAACCCCGATTCTTGGGAGAATTTCAGGCGTGGAAGCTTCTGGACTAGCGCCAACCTCTTCGTCCAACTGAACGGGAGCGAGCTGAGCCGCGTCGGTATCGACCTTGGCAAGAACGAGTTCTTCGCCATCACTCTGCCAGCCGAGCACTATCTCGACAAGCCTTGCAAGGATCACAAGGGAGTCATCAAGGGTCTTGCGGGCTCGCGTCGTTGTCCGATCGACACCGACAAGGAAAACAAGTTGACCTGCGGGCACCACGGGAAATGCATCAAGCAGATCGTCCTCGACAGCGCGCCGGAGAACGTCGCGATCATCCACACCTCGGAGCGGGGGGAGATAAATATCATCAAGTCGATAGCAGGCTATCCGCTCCACGCCCTCTCCGGGGCGCTCGTCTGCCAGCCACATTACAAGCAGATGCATGAGCAGGTCCTCAAGGCGGCCAAGGCTAACAATCTTGAGGAGGACCAGCTCCACATGTTCGGGCCCACCCAGTTCCCTGACCTCTTCGAGCGGACCGAAGATTACGGCAAGCAGATCACCGAGTTCAAGGCGACGATCCTCCTCGGCTATGTGGTCAAGAAGATCCAGATCGAGCGGCTATCGGTGCGCTTCCAAACCGCCGAGGACGCCCTCTTGAAACGAGATGCGACACTTCTGCTCGGTACCAACGTCGACGAGGTCCTGCGCCGCTTCCAGAGCAACCGAAGAAAGGATCGGACGGACATCGGGAAATTCTCGAAGGAGATGGATCTCTATCTCGCGGGATTCTTCGAGGGCAACGACGCCGAGCGTCGCGAGAAGCTCTTCTCCCGTCTCAAGTTGGCCTACGGAGAGATGAAAAGCGGAACTCTGGTGCCGGACGGTTTCGCCCCGGACGAGGCCGACTCCCTCAACACCTATTCCCTCGCCCATTTCAAGAAACCCCTTGTCGAGATAACGAACACCTCACCCATCGACAACTTCTGAGGCAGGTCATGAAAGAACGTGAATTCGTAATGATCGGGCTCGGCGTCTTCGGCAAGAAGGTGAACGAGGATTTCAAGTCCCTATTCGCTGATCGGCGCTCCCTCCTCGCTCCGGCGGAACAGGAGAGGATTGGAATCTTCCAGGTCGATTTCCCTTGCGATGCGCCCTTCGACTTCGATGCCTACCATGAGGCGATCGAGGGTGTGGTCCGCAATTCCCATTCGCGGAACAACAACCTCCCCTTCGACTTCTATCTAGTCGGCAACCTCGGCGAGCCGGGCGTCGCCATGCAGGTCGTCGATATCGCCTATCTCCTCCACGTGATGGACCGATCGGGCATCCTCAGGATCGAAGATACCGAGCGCCCCGGATCGGTGGTCTCCTTCCTGACCTACAGCGACCTCCTTGGAAGTTCCAAGGCCTATAGCGAGGACCAGGTCTCGGCTTTCGTTTGGTTCCTCGAGCAAAGCAGAGCGGTCTCGCGCGAGCGCAACTATCAGCCCGAATACGCCGATCCGAACGGCAAACCCTTCGCCGCCATCCACCGTCAACCTTTCGATCGCAACTACCTCTTCCAGACGCCGGGCGACGAGGTGACAATCATGAGCCAAACGGCGCGCGTTTTTTGCGAGCGTCTCTTCATCGAGTTCATGATCATCGGACCCGACTACAAGTACAACATAGGCATGGTGCAGCGGAACATGTTCGACGTTGACGCCCCTTTCTGTTCATTCTGCTTCTACCAGGTTCCGCGCCTTGCGGATCTCCAACGCTACATGCTCAAGTTCAAGTTCGAGGAGTTCTGCCTCGACCTTTCGAGGGGGAAGCCCCTTACCTCCTCTCTCGAGAAATCCCTTTGGGAGAAATTCCGCAGGCTTTTCGACCTCGAGCCGGGCCGGGAGGGGGAATTCCCCGCTGGCCGCGTGGCCGGCATCTTCCAGCGTCGGTACGCGAGCGCCTTCAGTGGCGCGATCGTCCCCTACGTGGGAGGAGGCGACGTCGGTGACTACATTTCGCGTTGCGAGGACAATTTCCGCAACGTTGTCGCCAAGCTTGACGACAACCTGCTGACTTTTCTCCGAGAGGAGTTCGGCCACATCAAGCAGGTCTTCATCGAGGGTACGCGAAGCCTGTTCCAGGCACCCGCCCTCTACGGCTACTTCGCCTACTATCTCGAGTTCCTCGAAGAACTACGCGAACTCGTAAAGGGCTGGGCGGCCACCGACATCGTCTCCGACGCGGAGAAGGACCGGAAGGCCTTCTCGGACGCTTTCGAAGCGACCATGGAAAAACTGGCTGTCCTCGAAGCGAAGCCCATCCTCCACTTCCACCTTTTCGCGCCTCTCAAGAAGGAACTCGTCGAGCGGTTACTGGGTGCCCTTCCATTCGACCTGCTCGTGCGCGCCGGGGTCAAGGAAAAACTCGGCGAGTATCTCCGTGCAGACTACCTCGATCCGGCGCGTAATTCCGATCACCCGCTCCATGTGCTGGACGAGCTGATAGAGAGCCTCAAGGGCTTCATCGCCGAACTCTCGAGCCGCCATCTCTACGCAAAGGAAAAGCTGCGCCTGATCGACGGGATGCTCGATTATTACTATGTGAAGTCCTACAGCAACTCGGCCGACAACCGAAAAACCATGGAGCGCGTTTCCCTTAAGTACTTCTCCGAAACACGGAAGCGGGACCTACGGTCACGCTACCAGAAGGAAATCTACAATCGCTGGAAGCAGACCTTCCGTGACAACTCCGAATTCCTCCATAGGGAGGACGACTTTATTCTCGAGATCAAGCGGAACTCGGACCAGATGCTGAACAGCCAGGAGATTACGGCGATTTTGGAGGTCGACAGGGAGGCGTACTCGGTTTTTTGTGGACATCTCGAAGCGGACATGCACCTCAGTCTCGATCGGCTCGCGGAGCGCTCGTTCAAGCGCGTCATGTCGAAAATCGGCCGGGAAGACGAGCTCATCATCAATCCCCGTTCCGACGATCAGGACGACCTGGCCAGCGTCGTGTCGCAGATGAGGGACGCAGGTAGGAGTTCCGAAACGGCGGAGTGGGATACGGTATTCCCTATCGATCGCGAATTTACGCTTGGGTCGGTTCTTTTTCTCCGCGAACTTCTCTTCATGCCGATCGACTCGCTGGCCAAATGGGACCGTCTCAGGGACTACTCCGGATCGGACGTCAAACGGCGAGAGGCTTCATTCTACTCGGCTCCGAAGGCGCAGTCCCTGGCGGCCCTAAAGATGGACAAAGGACAAGGACTCACGAGGCGCCAAAAGGCGATTCGAATGATGGTGAAGGAATATCTTCCCGGCGATCAGCTTCTGGCCCTTCACGCCAGGGTCAGCGGGTCCAAAGCAACGGATGTAACCGATGAGGTCATAGAGGCCCTTGCCCGACAGGTCGCGCAGAAGGACGTTCTTGCCCTGCTGTCCGACGACGACCTGCGCCGCGTCGCTCGGGAATTCGACGTGATAGCCGGCATCGAAAAAGCGCGGACCGTCAAGAACATAGAGCACTATCTCGATTCGCTCTAAGAGGGCGAGGAAACCAAAAAAAGGAAGGCATAACTATGAAAGCGGCTCTCGGCATTGATTTGGGCACCACCTACTCGGCGATCGCTTACGCCGACGAGGCCGGTGCCGTATCCATGGTGCCCAATCGATTCGGAGAGTATCTCACTCCCTCGGCGGTCTACCTCGATCCCAACGAGAAACAGACTCTCGTAGGAAGGGACGCCAAAGAGCGATCTAAGACCGACCCCGATTGCGTCATCCAGTTCGTCAAGCGGGAGATGGGAAAGGACAAGAGCGAGGTGAGGTGGGACAAGCGGGAAGAGCAATTCAATCCCTACAAGTTCCATGGTCGCATCTTCTCTCCCGAGGAGATATCAGCCTTTATCCTTCGCCATCTCAAAGAAGAGGCTTGTGCCCATCTCAAGAGAGAAGTCACGCAGGCCGTCGTGACTGTCCCCGCCTATTTCGGGACGAGAGAGAAGGAAGCGACAAAAGTGGCGGGGAAGATCGCGGGTCTCGAGGTCATCGAGCTCATTCCCGAGCCCACGGCAATCGCCCTCGTGCACAGCGCGATCTCCTCGCAGTCGGTCGAGAAGGTCCTTGTCTTCGACCTTGGAGGCGGCACCTTCGACGTAACCATACTCAATTCAGAGGACAGCCCAGGCGGGAAGCGGATTGAGACGGTGGCGACTGGGGGGGACAGGGTTCTAGGCGGCAAGGATTGGGACGACCGGCTCCTTTCCTTCGCGATCGAATCCTTCAACGACAATACAGGCATCTATATCCCTTACGAAAAGAACCTTCAGGCCTCGAAGGCCCTCGCGAAGCTACGGCTCGACATCGAGCGCGCCAAGATACTTCTTTCTACCGAGGAACGGACTTCGGTGACGATCTCCTATGGCGGGAAGGATCTCGATGTCGCAATCGACCGGGAAAAGTTCAGAGAGTTGACCATAGACCTCAACGAAAAGGCGCTCACCTATTGCCAGCGAATTCTTGGGACTCTCCGGAAAGAGGACATCGGAACCTTCATCCTCGCGGGGAGCATGAGCAATTGTCCGATGATCCGGGAGCTTGCGGGTAGCTGGTTCGGCCGGCCGATCGTTTTCGGCGGACAAGTCAATCCGAAGACCGCAGTCGCGATGGGAGCGGCTCTCCAGGGTTTCGTGCTCACTGCAAAGCGGGAAGGGGCGGGTAGCGCGGTGGTCAACCTTCCGAAGAATTCAGAGGGCTACGATATCCTTGGAGATCCCGCAAAGCTCGAGGCTGTCCGCAAAAGGGAGAAGGAAGATCCTCGCGTGGAATCTCGGATCGAATCGACGGCCAATGTCATCCCCCGTACGCTCGGGGTAGTAGCGAAGAATGCCGCGGGCGCTGAGCTGGTAGCTCCCATCATCCCCGCCAACACCAAGTATCCCGTGATGAAGTCGGTCATCTTTGGCGCGTCGGCGGATTTCATGAGGGAGGTTCTCGTCCGTGTAGTCGAAGGCGAAAGTTCCGTTCCGGCGCATAACGACGCGCTCGGGGCGGTTCGGCTCGAGCTCGACGGGACGATCCGAAGGATGGACCCTATCCAATTATCCTATAGCTTCGATCTCAATGGGATTCTCAAGGTCGAGGCGAGGGAGGTCCGGACAGGGAAGACCGTCCAGGCCGTCATCGAGCGCAAGGGGAAGTTGAGCGATACCGAGGTCGCGGCTTCGGCCTATCAGCTCAACGAGTACGATTTCATGCTGTGAGGAGCGAGGAATGAGGACCGAGGAAAATCTGGTGGATAGCGGCCTGACCATCATACACTCGCCCCTCGATGAGGCCGAACGCCTGGGGCTCACGATCGGCGACGCACCTTCCGCGGCATCCGTGCCCACGTCGACGGAGGAGGAGCTCCATCTCGCCGAGCGTATGCTCGTCGGGCAGGGCAAGATGGATAACTTCTACACTTTCTTCGGTTTGAGGAATTTCCAGGATATCTCCGAAACGGAAGTGCGGGCGATCGGGGAGAAGAAGGATCGCCTGGTGAATCTCGCGGAGACCGAATGGGGGAGCAATGAGAAGACCGAAAGACGGCTAAAGGAACTCGTTAGCGCGATCCAGGTCGCTGCCACCAAGCTTACGAGCCAGGGCCAGAAGATCAACTTCGACAAGGATCTCCGCGCCCAGCTGCTCCTGAAGCTCGGAACGCTCGTCGACCAGTACCTCAGGAGCAACCAGATCGGGAGCGCTTCGATAGAAATCGACGAGTATGTAGCTATCATGGAGGTATATGAAGCCAATAGGGTTCTCTCTCCTGATCGCCCGAAGGAGATAGCGGATTTTCACCAGAATTTCCACATGCTGGTCGAGGAGAAGAAAGGCGCATTCATCGATCTCGATACCGAATTCATCGAGGCGATGAAGAAGCTCCCGCGACGGGACTTCATCGACATTCCCGAGAAACGTTCGGCCATTGCCGAGCGCTACCGGAAGCTGAAGGAAGCCGACCATTACATCAAGACGCTCCAGTGGAGGGAACTCACCGAGAAAGAGGTGATGCCTGCAGTGGAGACAGCGCTGCGCAGTGTGGGGCTTGGCCTGCAACCCAAGGAGGAAGTCTTCGAGGCTGAGGTTTTTATCCCCTTCGCGGACAAGCTGGGTATCCGGAATGGCGGCCAGATCGATTCCTTTAATTATGGGCAGCTCGTTGTGAAGGCTCGGGACGAGTACTACTTTACCGAAGGTGAGGTCCTGGCCTTTTGCACTTCGAAGGGAGTCGCGGTCAAGGCCGAGATGGAGCTTAAGTTCAACTTCGGCGTAACAAGCGATCGATCGAGAAAGCTCGAGGCCAAATCCTACGAGGAGATCGTGGCCCTTTTCGAGGAGTTCCCCGAAAAGGCCACGATGAAGCTCTACGATGGCGATCTTGAGGTCTACCTCGACAACCTTGGCAATAGCGACCTGTCTGAGAAGATCAAGGGAATTTGCCAGGAATACCGTGAAGAGAATGAGTATCAAGCCGGCCTCCGCAAGACCATTTACACCCTCCTGCCCGCCCGCCCTTACAAGACGCCGGGCGGGATCGAGTGCAGCGGGATCGAGGAACTTGGCGACGCGATAGAAAGGGAGTTCAATGGCTACAAGCAGTCGCTCCTTGCGGAAAGGAACCATGAGGCGCTCCTCTTCCTCGAGGCGCGTGGAGCGCGCGAAGTGGCCCACGAGGTCCGTGTCTGGACAGCCTCAGACAAAGGATCTGACAAGCGGCTCAATGGCATCATCTGGGTCCTTCAGGGAAAGCAATTCAAGCGCGGCGGGGCCAAGTTTTCGTCGGTCGACCAGGTTGTTCGACTTGATGATGTTCCCCTTAAGAAGAAGCTGGCGACGGAGCTAGCGGACATCGATTCGAAGTTCGCCGTCTGGATAGAGGAGTGTTTCGAGAATCTGCTGAAGAACGTCGACAAGTGGCGCAGGCTAAAGCGATACAACGATGTTACGATAGGCTATGCCCTCGAGGCGAGGTCCCCGTTCCACTACGAGGAGGAGCGTGCGCATTCACCTTCGGACTTCGCCGAGTCTGTGATAAGGAAGCACGCGCTCGACAAGGACTTCCTCCCGACATTGCTTGACCTGAAGTCGGCGCTCCGGATCGAGGTCGAGTTCTGGCTCAAGGAGTACCATTCCAGCGACTGCGTCTCGGCGCTCAGGATGTATCTCTCGATCGCCTGCAAGGACAAATCCCTCGGCAAGGCGAACGATATGGTCGTCTCATCCCTCGTAACGGTCTACGGGAATCGCGGGGTCCAGGAATACGGGGAGGAGCTCCTGCCCCTCGTCGAGGAGGCGCAGGCGAACGGGACTATCGCGTCCGAGACTTTCGATAGACATAGGGACGGCCTGATCAAGCTCGTCAACTCCAAGGTGAATGCGACAACGGACGGTTTCGTTCATTCCTATCTCAAGGAAAGGCTCAAGGGCCCTGACATCGACAACGTGCTCGCTCTCGCCTTTTTCAGGTATTTTATGAGGGCTTCGGTGGACCGGGACTTCTACGTCGGGAAGATCCAACCTCTTCTCGAGGAAGCCGTAAAGCTCGGCGTGGTCGAGGGGAAACTGCTCGAGGAACAGAGGAAATACTTCTTGGAGAAGTACGAGCAGAACATCGTCGCCGCCAACTTCGACGAGAAATTGGCCATCATCTCCGCGATGAAGGCCCTCGACGTGGAGCATCCCCTCGTCACCCTGTACGAGAAGAGCGCGAACTCGATACGGGATTGCGTCAAAAGACAGAATGCCCTCGATCGCATGAAGAATGCGCTTCGGAGGGATCTCCTCTTGGCCGTTTCCATGGTCGCGACCCTGGCCATTTCCTTTCTGCCTTCTTTGCATCTGCACCTGTCGTGGAGCCCGGTTTCCGTTAATGTCCCGATGGCTGGGGGGATCGTCTTCTTCGCCTTGCTTGCCGCAATCCCGGTCGGTATCGTCATAATTAGGAAATTGAGGAGTTGATGGAATGCAATACCTAATCGGGATCGCAATCGCAGCCTTCCTCATTTACTGGCTGTTCAGCAAAGTCCTCATTCCCCTTTTTCTGTATGTGTCCGGCATCCTGGGGCGTATCACCGAAGCCATCATCGTCTTCTTCCAGTGGACTCTCTGGACGACGGGGTTTGGCAATTTTATCGTGGCTTCTTTTGCCTTGCTCGGGGCCTCGGTCCTGTTGTACGTGGTCTACAAGATGATTCGCGAAAGGCTCGATGGCGGCAAAGTCTACGATCAGGTCGCGGTCGAGGGTGTCCTTTCCCATGCAATAGCCGAATACAAAAAATCATCCGCCCTTCCCCTCGCTTTTCAGGTCGGATCGAAGCAGGCTGCACTCGTCATCCGCATATTGTTACTGGTCGGCATTCTTGCGGCCTCCGTTGCAGCGGTCTTCCTCCACATCCGACAGGGAACAATTGGCAATCCCATTATTCTATCGACCCTTGGTCTAGGCACCGCCATGAGCCTGTATTTGGGAATTTCGTTTACGATCGATGCGCGGAAGGTCTGCCCAAAGTCGCAAGAGGACGTCGGGCAGGATGAGTGAAGATTGGCGAGGTAGGCACTGATGGAAAAGAAATGGAAGACCTTTTTCGGCCTGTGGGCGATAGTGGTCACCGTCAACTTTGGACTTCTCAATCAGTACGCGGGCGGAGTTTCGACCCTTCCTACGGTGTCTCGGGAGCTCATCGCGATTTGCAACGATACTCGCGTTCGTATGAGGTCGAGTCCATCGGCAAGTGGAGAGACGATCGACCATCTCGATCTCGGGGATAGGCTCAAGGTCATCGAAAAGGCTTCCAGCGCCGCGACGATCTCGGGAGTCACCGATTATTTCTACAAGGTCGCGCGAGATGGCGATACCCATGCAGGTTGGGTATTCGGAGCCTATCTGATCACCAAGGAGACGAGTTGGCTGAATAAAGGTTGGCCTACCCTCCCGGATGGCTTCAAGCTGAGAGTAGTCAACGTTGTGCAGGGTGACAGCCTTAACATGCGGGCAAGGCCTGATGCGGGATCGACGGTGGTGGGAAAGATCCCCCGTGACGCAGGCGGGATCGAGTACTTGGGTATGCGCGATGGTTCGGGCGATGAGATATGGTTGCGAGTTTCCTCTAGGGGCTCCGAGGGCTGGGTGTCCTCTCAATTCGTCGAGAGCGATACAGTGCGGAAATTATCCGCTCAACCTGATAATCCCCTTCCCTCGACGGGCGGTAATGAAAATCGTACAACTGCTGAGCTTTCAGCAGAGGCGATCGAAAGCGCGAACAATGAGGTATTCAAGGGGGCCATCGAAGCTATGGATAAGGAAGTCGTCAAGGCTGAGTTGATTGATTTCGATTCCCTCCTCGAGGCCGATGCGTCTTCCACATATTCCGGTGATCTCAGCTACGATTACAGCCCGGCCATGGTCCTCGAGGGCGATGCCCACCGCGGGGTTTGGGTCGAAGGCGCCTCGGGATATGGCGTAGGCGAATGGATCAGGCTGGCATTTAAACCCGGCTCCGCGGGTATGTACATCACGAAAAAAGTGCGCATCGGCATCGGCTTCAACGCGACGAGCGCGAAGGGAACGGACTTGTGGAATGGCAATTCCAGGCCGAGCGACCTTCTCGTCGAGATGAGCAACGGCGTCAACCTGTCGATCACCCTTCAGGACATTCCCGACATACAGGAATTCGATCTCGATTCCGGCACACCTGTCGACTGGGTTCGATTCACCATCAAAGGGGTCTATCGAGGCGCCAATGACCATACATTCGATGTCTGCATCGCCTTGATTGATCTGAAAGGGGTCGCGGGACCCTAGTGCCGATCGTTCGTCCCGCAGATCCTATGATACCTTCCTTTGACGCCTCCCTGTCGGCTTCGCCTTCGCGAGGGTGATGTCTCGCTTGCCTCCTGAATGAGCCAATGCTATCCTGTCGACCAATCAAGGAAGGATGCGAAAAACAATGCGTCGAATTGTATTCTTGGTGGCGGGAATGATCGTGTTGGCGATTTTCCCTCCGGCGGGCGAAGCTCAAACGAGAATACAGGCTGCCGTCGGTCTGCGGGGTCCGAGCGGCTTCGTCCGGTGGATATTGCCCGGTCAGCCGGCCAGGATCGATGTGGCATCTTCCCTTGTTTTCGAGTTTCTCGCGTCGCGCGACTGCTATCTCTACGCAATCGCCTTGCCCGACGCGGGGGCGCAAGCCTATGTGCTGTGGCCGAGACCTTGGCCAAATTAGCCGCATAGCGCAAACGCGGCTGGTCCTTTCGTCCCGGAAAATCATTGGCCGAAGCCCCGAGATCACCTCGCTTCGGAGCGCTTCGCCTCCTCCCAGCATGCGTCCATTTCCGCGAGCCTCGCGGAGGCTTCGTCGGGGCTCCAGCCCGATTCGGGCGGAGGAGCGAGGGGCTTGCCCGATTCGGCCATCCGCTTTTCGACATGGCGGAAGCGTCGCTCGAATTTGGCCACGCTGCGCCTGAGCGCCAGGGCGGGGTCGATGTCGAGGAAGCGCGCGACGTTGATAGCCGAGAAGAGGAGATCGCCCAACTCGTCCTCGAGGGCATCCTTGTCGCCGCGCTCGGTAGCTTCCTCGCAAGCGGCCTCCGCCTCGTGGAGTTCCTCTCGCGCCTTGGCCCAGACATCCTCCGGGCGAGACCAGTCGAAACCTACCTTGGCGGCCTTCTTTTGGAGTTTGTAGGCGCGCTCGAGGGGAGGGAATGAGGCGGGCACTCCGTCGAGGATCGAATCCTTCTTCCGCCGACCCTCGACCTTTTCCTTGATCTCGCCCCACTGTCTGAGCACCTCGGCGGAATCCTTGGCTTCGACGTCGCCGAAGACGTGGGGGTGGCGGCGGATGAGTTTCTCGACGATGCCGACGAGGGCGTCCGCCACCGAGTATTCGCCGCGCTCCTCGTGCATGTAGGAGATCATCGTCGCGAGGAGGAAGATGTCGCCGGCCTCCTCGGCCACGTGGGCGGGGTCGGCCTCGTCGATGGCTTCAACCAATTCATAGGATTCTTCGATGAGGGAACCGCGGAGGCTTTCGGGGCTCTGCTCCCGGTCCCAGGGGCAGCCGTCGGGGGCGCGGAGTCTCGCGACGATCCGGTAGAGTTCGGCGAAGGACTTGCCGGCGTCCTCGGCGCGCCGTGCCGAGCCCGGGGCCTGTTCCACGGCGGCAGGGCCGGAACCGCCGCCCTGCGATGGGTTGTTCGTGCTCATGGCCGAAAGATAGCACGGCTCCGGCTTTCGGGTCTCCCGTTCATGTCGAGGCCCGGGCCAATCCTGCCTTGCCGCGACGGGCCACTCTTGTCTATCCTGCTGGCCATGCCCCTTCCCCTCATTCCCGAGAAATACTCTTCGCGGCCCTTTTTCGGGCCTTCGGATTTCATAGGTTACATCCGGGACCGCGGCGGCCTCGGCACAAGACAGGCTCCCGAGGCAGTCATCCTTTCCTACCAGCGGAGTCTTTTCGACCATGTCGTGGCCACGAGGGCGACGACACAGGCCGAGGGCTATTTCGCGCGCGAAATCAGGCTCCTCGACTCGACGGGCGGCAAGGTGGCGATAGCCGGACGCTTCGGCGTGGGCGCCCCCGCGGCGGGCGTGATGCTCGAGGAGCTCATCGCCTGGGGCGTTAGGCGCTTCGTCTCCGTAGGCACGGCCGGAAGCCTGCGGCCCGAGCTGCCCCCGGGGTCCCTCGTGCTCTGCGTCGAGGCCCTGCGCGACGAGGGCACCTCCTATCATTACGCGCCCGAAGGGACGCGGGCCCTCCCGAACGAGGCCCTGACCGCGAGGCTCGCCG
>Ga0307375_10000843_pt1 | contig 35723 bp, 27 predicted proteins | sample TR1MG_FD_202531 | JGI IMG/M metagenome (GOLD analysis project Ga0307375, IMG submission 202531) | Soil microbial communities from Risofladan, Vaasa, Finland - TR-1 | ecosystem: Environmental > Terrestrial > Soil > Coastal area > Acid sulfate soil | place: Finland: Risofladan, Vaasa | collected... | reverse complement strand
CTATACCTTTCCCCTTGCCGGGCAGGTTCCGGACTTTCACCGGTTAGTCGCTTCTCTCGCCACCACAGCGAGTCAAACAGCGCCAGTCACGGCGCTACGCGCCATGCCTGGCGCACCAAAAAAAGGCGGGCCCGAAGGCCCGCCGTCATGCTCAATCAATCACGACCTTGGATCAGATCTTGAAGCTGATGCTGCCGAAGAAAAAGCGACCTGCCTGATCGTAACCACCCGGCGAGTTGCCGTTGAGAACGAGCGTGTTACCAAGCACCGGCGGTGCCAGATCGAAGACATTATTGACGCCCACCGTGAGGTCAACCTGCTTGCTGATCTGGAACGAGGTCGATACATCCATGTAATTCGCCGCGGGCAGTTTGTTGCCCCTGCCGACAAGCAGCTTGTCGGTCGTAGCCTTGGTGCCATCGGTGTTGATGTAATCCAATGAACCGAAGTAGCGCCAGCGCAGGTTCACGCTCCACCAGTCGCGCGAGTAGTTCAGACTGACAATGCTACGCCACAGCGGGTTCTGGCAGGACAAATTGATCTTGCCCGCGCAATCGTAGGCCGCCGAGCTGTTGACACCCGGAAGCGGATCAACCTTGAAGGAGATCAGACGGGTACCGACCAGTGAGGTCCTCATACGGCCACCGAACATGTCCCAGTTGTAGTCCACGTTGAAATCGAGACCACGCGTCTTCAGGTTACCGAAGTTGCTGGTGGTGTTCTCAACGTAGCCGGTCTGGCCCAGCCAGAGGTCGCCGGTCGCCGGGTTGCGGTGGATACGGCCGCACAGGTACGGGTCACCCGTGTTTGCGCATCCCGTCAGTATGGTGGCGGCACCCACGGTACCGATCTGATTCTGGATACGGATGTCGTAGTAGTCGAGCGTCGCATCCAGACCCTCCATCGGCGTCACCGCGAAGCCCAACGTGTAGGTGTCCGCCTTCTCGGGCTTGAGGCTCTGGTTACCACCGACGTACTGGTTGTACTGGCCGGCCGGGCTGTCCGGGACGTTGCCATACCTCGCCGCAGAAACGCCCGTGTTGGCACACTGCTGCTGAGTGAAGCTCGGGGTCGGACCGGCACACGGGTCGGATCCCGACCACAGTGCAATCTGGTTCGACGAGAACAGTTCGGCGATGTTCGGCGCGCGGATGGCGCGGTTGTAACCACCGCGGATGCGGAAGATCTTGGCAATCTGGCTGCTGAAGCCGAGCTTGTAGGTGCTCGCGGTACCCGACAGCTTGTAGTCAGAGTAGCGATAGCCCAGATCGAGGCTCAGGTTGTCCAGGATGCCCGCGTTCTCAACCACCGGTATGCCCACCTCGGTGAAGACCTCCTTTACCTGGGTTGCGCCCGCCAGCGGCAGCGAAGGGCCGCCGGAACCGGTGAAATTGCCGGTCTGGGAGTTGCTGTCGGCAGTGAAGTTGTACTGCTCCTTGCGCCACTCGACACCGCCAACCAGCGAGATGTTGTCGCCATCGGCCCACGGCAGGCTCCAAGGCAGGCTGCCGCTCAGATAAGCGTTGAGGTCGCTCAACTTGGTCTCGGTGACAAGGACACTGGTACCTTGTAATGCGGCGGCTGCAGCTTTGGTGACCCCATTCGGGACCCACACGTTGTAAGGAAGGCAGCCGCTGAACGAGCCGGTCGGGCAGCCCAGCAGCGCGCTCTGCACCTCACTGGACAGGAGGTCGCCGGTGCCCGTGGTGGTACTGTTCGTCTTCGCGAGGACACCGGTCACGTTGTACGTCCAGTACGTGCCCAAGTCACCCGTGGCACCCGTGACCGCGCGGTACGAGTTGTCCTTGGTATTGAAGAAGCGCGGGCCGCCCTCGACGTTGCGCTTGCCCACGTAAACGGTCATGGGCCCGCCGTTCGTAGTCAGACCAAGCGGTGTAGCCAGATCCGCGCAAGCGGTGCCGAGCAGTGGGCTGGAACAGGGGAGGCTGAGCGTCTGCCCGAAGAACGTACCACTCTCCGCTACCTGGATGGAGTTGGTGCGGTTGGTGTACATGAAGTCGAGGAACGGGCGGAAGTGCTCGTTGACCGTGTACTTCAGCGACAAGCCGTAGTTGATGCGATCCTCCGGGCGCTGGTAATAGTTCAGCGGCGCATAGTTGTAGAATTGGCCTATGCCCGCGACCCAGCGACCGGTGGCCTGGTCGAGGTGGGCCAAGCCACCGTTGAAGCTCGGATCGAAGATGTAGAAGTTCGGCTGCGGCGCGGTACCGGAACCACCGCAGGCAGTCCCGCCGGCATTCAGGGCGCACGCGGAATAGTCGCGCTGTCCCTGGAACAACGCATTGTTGCGGCGGTAGGTCAGCCAGGACGTAGCGTGACCTTTTCCGTCGGCAAAGGCACTGCCCCAGATCAGGTCAATGTTGCGCGACTGGCCGTCGAAGCCGGAGTTGCCGTTCGGGGCGTTGAAGCCTCGCTTGGTCTCCAGCCCCTGCATGTACGAGTTGTCGTTGTTGTGCTGGTAGGCCGACATGCCGTAGTTGACCTGAAAACCTTGGAACGTGTCATCAAGGATGAAGTTGACCACGCCCGCCACAGCATCGGCACCGTACACGGCAGAAGCGCCGCCGGTGAGGATGTCGACACGCTTGACCAGGGCGGCGGGAATCTGGCTCAGGTCGGCCGCGAACGCCGTACCCGGTTGCAGACGCTGGCCGTCGACCAGCACCAGGGTGCGGTTGGTGCCCAGGCCACGCAGGTCGGCCGTCGGATACCCGGTGGCGCCATTGTTCTGGAACGAATCGAAGACCGGGCTCATCTGGGGCATCTGGTTGACAAGGTCATCAACGCGGGTGGCACCAGTAACCTTGAATTGCTCCTGGCTGATTTCGGCGACCGGGCTGGAAGCAGTGATGGTCTGACTGCGGATGCGGGTACCGGTAACAGTAACGGTCGGCAACTGCGTGGTCTGCTTTTTCGCGCTGTCCTTGGCGTCTTGTGTCTTTGCGGCATCCGTAGCTTGCCCGGTTCCCTGGGCAAGCACGGATCCGACGAAACCGACCATGCTCACAGCAAGTGCAAGGCGAATGGCTGTATTCAACGGCGTCGGGTTAAGTCTCATGTACGAATCTCCCCTATGAAAAGTGTTGTTGCAATAGACAGCGACCAGCTTGCGATCGCCGCAACCTCCATCCAAACCCTGGCCCCCCAGGGAACTTGACGTATCCGGGAGAGCCGAGACTTTGCTCGCCCCGCCAGACATTCGGATGGTCTATTCCTGGATGGTCTATTCCTGCCGCTCCCACTTAGCGGACAGGCCGGTTCCAGGCACGTGGCCTTTACCTCCCCTTGAAAGCGCGTGGGCGCTAGCAATTAACCATTATGTAACGACCATGTCAAATTTAGGCCAAGTCCACATGAACGTGGCACCGGCAAATGTCGCAAAAACCCTTCTCAACGACGTCGATATGGCCCGAGCAGATCGGGGCGCACAGCCAGCGCGGCGGGGAGCAGATAGCGTGGCGAACGGCCAGCAGCAAGCAACGCGCGAATCTCGCTAGCCGAAATGGCAAGCGGGGTCACACCGATCCGAACCACGTATCCGGCAGCAGAACTGGCGATCTGGTCCGGGGCAACCATGCGACCATCGACCGCCTCCTCCAAATCTGTGGGCCAGCTGACACCCGCACCCGGGCGACTGAGAATACCCAGATGGGCAAGGTCAAACAGGTCGCGCCACTCATGCCACGTGGGGAGAGATGCAAAGGCGTCCTCACCCACGAGAAGAACCAGGGGCCGCTTTTCCCCGATCTCCTTCCGTAGATCGCGCAGCGTGTCGACCGTGTAGGACGGCCCGCTGCGCGTCAGCTCTCGGGTATCCAGGGTCAGCCGCGACTGGTCGCGCAGGGCCACCTGCAACATGGCCACGCGTTGATCGGCGCTGGCGATCGGCGGCGGCCGGTGTGGCGGCACGCCCGACGGCATCATCAACACCTCGGCATCGAGCAGTTCGGAGGCTTCCCAGGCCACGCACAGGTGGCCCAGGTGGATCGGATCAAAGGTGCCGCCGAACACCGCCAGCGGCTTCATGCCAGAGCCTTGGCCGCGCGGGGTTCAGCCATGGCGGCGATCAGCCGCTCGGCCTCCTGCCACGGATTGCCGGCCTCGCGTCCCTTGGCCATGCGGTCGATCCGCGAGGCGCGTGCCAGGCATTGCAGCCAGTGCTCGCGCGGCGCGCGGCGCAGCGCCTGACGAAACAGTTGCTCACGCGCCTGCCACAGGCGCTCGACCTTGGCCTGTGCGGCAAAGTCGCGCGCATTGGCCAGGCGCAAGGCCAGTTGCAGCTGATTGACCAGCCAGCCCATCAGCGCAATCAACTCGTCGCCCTCGGCGCGCAAGCCGGCCAGCACGCGCAGCGCACGCGCGCCGTCACCGGCGAATGCCGCGTCGGTGAGCTTGAAGGCATCGTAACGGGCGCTGTCGGCCACCAGGGTTTCCATTTCAGCGGCATCGATCCGGCCCTGTCCATGCAGCACGACGAGCTTGTCGATTTCCTGCGCCGCCGCGAGCAGGTTGCCTTCGACCCGCTCGGCCAGCAAGGCGGCGGCCTCGGGCGTGGCGGACAGCCCGCGTGACGCCAGCCGCGCGCCGATCCAGCCGCCCCATTCATGCGCACGCGGTGCGTTGAACACCACCATGGTGCCGCTGGCATCGAGCTTCTTGCTCCATGCGCCATCGTGCTTGCTGCTCCACTCCATCGCGGTGATCAGCAAGGTCACGTCCGGTGGCGGATCGGCGCAAAACGCGTTGATCGCCTTGGCGCCCTCGATACCCGGGCGCCCGGTGGGCAGGCGCAGGTCGATCAGCCGACGGGTGGCGAACAGCGACATGCTGGCACCGGCACGGGCGAGGTCGTTCCAGTCGAAATGCTGGCCCGCCTCAAGCACCTCGCGTTCGCTGTAACCGAGCTTTTTCGCCTGCGCGCGCAGCGCATCGGCCGCTTCCAGCACCAGCAGCTCTTCACCGGCGAGCAGATACACCGGCGCCAGCCGATCGGCCGCCAACGCCTTCTGCCACTGGCCGGAACTGAGCGGCATCAGCGCGTGCTGGTGGCGGGCGCCGGTGCCACGAGGTCGTGCTTGCCGGCTGCCTCCAGTCGCAACAGGATCGCCTGCACCATGTCGTCGTTCAGGCTTTGCTGGATCTCCTCGATCTGCGAGGCATTGCCGACCGTGTTGGTGGCGTCGTAGCTGAATTCACGCGACATGTTGATGTCCTGCAGCGGCACCAGCACCTGGCCGTTGGCGTCAGTGACACCGAACCTCACCTGGTAGTGCACCGCAAATTCGGAGACACGCACGTAACCACCGCCAGTCAGGGTCTGGTTGTTGAACACCGCCACCGGCACATTCAACTCGGCCGTGCCCGGACCACGGTGGTCTTCGATGGTAATGCCAGAGGTCTCCAGCGCCCGGGCCAGATGCCGCTGAAGCACAGCATTGGCCGGTGCGTTCACATGCACGCGCTGCATCGACGGCGGCAGGCTGGCGTTCTGGCGCAGATGGAATCCGCAGCCGCCCAGCGCGAGCGCAGCGACCAGCAGCAAGAGGGCGTGAATCAGACGGCCGGCTTTGGTGAAGCTCATGGATTTCATCCTGCGACGATATTGACGATCTTGCCGGGCACCACGATAACCTTGCGTACCGTCAGGCCCTCCAGAAAACCGATCACCTGCGGCTGCGCCCGAGCCATCGCCTCGGCGTCCTCTTTCGAGGCGCTGACCGGCAGTTCGATGGTAGCGCGCAACTTGCCGTTGATCTGCACCGCCAAGGTCACCGAGTCGCGCACCAGCGCAGCCTGATCCACCCGCGGCCAGGGCTGATCTTCCAGTACCGTCTGCGCATGGCCGAGCACTTGCCACAACGCATGGCTGATGTGCGGCACCACCGGGTTGAGCAGCAGCACCATCGCCTCCAGTGCCTCGTGGCGAACCGCCCGACCCTGTTCGCTCTGGTCATTGAACTTGTTCAACGCGTTGAGCAGCTCCATCAACGCGGCAATGGCGGTGTTGAACGCGTGCCGCCGGCCGAAATCGTCGCTGACCTTCTGGATCGTTTCGTGCACCTGCCGGCGCAGGGTTTTCTGCATGGCATCCAGCGCGGCCGGATCGGTCTGAGGATGATCCGGGTTCGCCGCATGCGCGGTCACTTCGCGCCACACGCGCTTCAGGAAGCGCGACATGCCTTCGACACCGGCCTCGCTCCATTCCAGCGACTGCTCCGGCGGCGCGGCGAACATCGAGAACAGGCGCACGGTGTCGGCGCCGTACCTGTCCACCATCGTCTGCGGATCGATGCCGTTGTTCTTGGACTTGGACATCTTCTCGGTGCCGCCGATATGCACCGGCTTGCCGTCCGCCTTGAGCAGGGCTCCCACCACGCGCGCCTTGTCATCGCGCTGGATCTCCACATCGGCCGGGTTGATCCAGTCCTTGGAGCCATCGGCGTGCTCGCGGTAGAACGTTTCGGCAATCACCATGCCCTGGCACAGCAGGTTCTGCGCCGGCTCGTCCGAATGCACCATGCCCGCGTCGCGCAGCAGCTTGTGATAGAAGCGGAAATACAGCAGGTGCATGATCGCGTGTTCGATGCCGCCGATGTACTGGTCGACCGGCAGCCAGTAGTTGGCGCGCTCGTCGATCTGCGCGTTGGCGCCGGGACTGGTATAGCGCGCGTAGTACCAGCTCGACTCCATGAAGGTGTCGAAGGTGTCGGTTTCGCGCTCGGCCGGGCCACCGCACTGCGGGCAGACGCACTTGCGCCATTCCGGATCTGCCTTGATCGGCGACTGCACGCCGGAGAACGCCACGTCCTCGGGCAGGATCACCGGCAGCTGGTCCTCCGGCACCGGTACCGCTTCGCAGGTGGGGCAGTAGATCACCGGAATCGGGCAACCCCAGTAGCGCTGGCGGCTCACGCCCCAGTCACGCAGGCGCCAGTTGACCCGGCGCTGGCCGTTGCCTTCGCCTTCGAGGCAGGTGGCCAGCGCGGCAAGGGCCTGACTGAAATCCATGCCGTCGTATGCGCCGGAATTGATCAGTACGCCGCGCTCGGTCCAGGCTGATTCCTGCTGGATGCGGCGCTCGAATTCCTCGATCACCCTCACCGGCGCGGAGATGTCCTGCGCGTTGCTGTCATGCCCACGCAGCGCGGCGCGCATCGGGTCGATGCCGACGCCGAGGGCCAGGTCGTGCTTGATCTCGCGCAGCGCATCGAGCACCGACGGGGCGACGATCACCATCTTGATCGGCAAGCTGTACTTCTGCGCAAACTCCCAGTCACGCTGATCGTGCGCCGGCACCGCCATCACCGCGCCGGTGCCGTAGCCCATCAGCACGAAGTTGGCGATCCAGATCGGCACCGGCTCGCCGCTGAGCGGATGGATCGCGCGCAGGCCGGTATCCATGCCGCGCTTTTCCTGGGTCTCCAGTTCGGCTTCGGAGACGCCGCCGTGCTTCAGGTCGGCGATGAAGGCGGCGAGCGTTTCGTTGTCCCGTGCAGCCTGCAGCGCCAGCGGATGCTCGGCGGCGATCGACAGGAAGGTGACGCCCATCAAGGTGTCGGGGCGGGTGGTGAACACGCTCAACGGCTCGCCCTCGCCTTCCAGCGCGAAGTGGATCTCCAGCCCCTCGCTGCGACCGAGCCAGTTGCGCTGCATGGTCTTCACTGCATCGGGCCAGCCCGGCAGCGTGTCCAGGCCGTCCAGCAGCTCCTGCGCGTAGTCGGTGATCTTCAGGAACCACTGCGGGATCTCGCGCTTTTCGACCAGCGCACCGGAACGCCAGCCGCGACCATCGACCACCTGCTCGTTGGCCAGCACGGTCTGGTCGACCGGATCCCAGTTGACCACCGCGTTCTTGCGGTATGCCATGCCCTTCTTCAGCAACCGCGTGAACATCAGCTGTTCCCAGCGGTAGTAGTCCGGGCGACAGGTGGCAAACTCGCGAGTCCAGTCGATGGCATAGCCCAGCGACTTCAGCTGGCTGCGCATGTGATCGATGTTGGCGTAGGTCCATTTGGCCGGTGCAGTGTGGTTCTTGATTGCGGCATTCTCGGCCGGCAGGCCGAACGCGTCCCAGCCCATCGGCTGCAGCACATTCTTGCCGTTCATGCGCTGGTAGCGGCTGATCACGTCGCCGATCGTGTAGTTGCGCACGTGGCCCATGTGCAAGGCACCCGACGGGTACGGCAGCATCGACAAACAGAAAAACTTCGGCCGGCTGCTGTCCTCGCTCACTTCATAAGCGCGCTCGGCATTCCAGTACTGTTGTGCGGCTGCTTCAACCGCCTGCGGCGCATAGCCGCCTGCCGCACCGCCTTGCTCGGTGGCATCGGCCGGGGCGGAAGGGTTGGAATTCTGGATGTCCTGCATGATATCGCTGCCGTAATGCGGTTGACGCTCGCCGGCGGGGGCCGGCGGCGGTGAACTGGGCAGACTAGCCCAGCAAGGGCCAGCCGCCAAGCTGCGCGCGCTCAGCCCGCCGGGCAGCTGGCGGGCTGGCCAGCACCGAGCGAGCGCGCCACGGTGGCGATTTGTGCGGCCAACTGGCCAATCGCGCGTTGATGCCCCTGGACCAGGGCCGCATAACCGGGCCCCACCGTTTCACGGAGATGGCTGCTGCAGGCCAGCGGGACGGACGCTGCGCCACCCAGCACGCGCACGCTCCACACCGCGTCGATCAGCGCGTAGCTGCCGGGTTCGGAGTCGAATCGGCGCAGATCCAGCTTGATCCGCAGGCGCGGCTTGTTGTTGCCAGGCAGGCCGCTGACGTCCTGGCTGTTCAAGGCTCCGACCAGATCCGACGACAGCGCGCTGCGCACCTCGTCGCCCAGCGGGGCGATCCAGCGTTCGCTGCCGAGCAAGACCACGCCCTGCCCGCCCTGGCGCACCAGCAATTGGGGCTGGTCAACCTGTGCCGGCACGCTTACCGGCAACAGCTCGAACGGCAGGCCCTGCAGCTGACTGGCCTGCATCGGTGCATCGGCCGGCGCCACCAGCGTGTAGTAATGCAATGGCGCCGACGCGCAACCGGCCAGCCCAAGGATGGCACTGGCCACGAGCGCGCGCATGGCGATCCGGATCATGGCTTGCTCCCTGGTGACGACTCGGCAGAGGGTTTGCTGGCAACCGGCGGTGTTGGCGCATCCAGCTTGGCATCGGCGCGGCGGCCGCGGAGCAACGCTTCCGGGTGTCCGCCCAGATAATCGGTAAGCACTCGCAGCGAGCGCGCCATGCGCCGTACCTGCTCCAGCGTGGCACCCAGATTCTGCTGCAAGGGCGAGTCACCGGAGAGCGCATCGTTGGCGGTACCCATGGTCTTCTGCACACCTTGCAAAGTGTCCTTGAATGCCGGCAGGGTCTGGCCGTTGACTTGCTTGAGCGTGGCGTTGAGGCCCGCCAGGGTCTGGTCCAGGTTCTTGCCGATGCTGTCGAACGGGATCTTGCTGATCTTGTCGACGATCTCGGCCAGCTGCTCCTGCAATTTGCTGAAGCTGCCCGGCACAGTGGGGATGGTCAGCGGCTTGAGTTTGGGGTCAAACGGCACCTTCGGCGTATGCGGCACGAAATCCAGCGACACATACAACTGCCCGGTGAGCAGGTTGCCCGTACGTGCCTGCGCACGCAGGCCGTGGTTGATCAGGTGGCTCATCAGCTGCGGCAACTCGGGGCTCTCGCCACGCGCGCGGGCCATCGCCTCCAGCTTGCCGTAAGCGTTACCCAACCGCTGCGGGTAGATCAGCGCACCGACCAGCACCGGGAAAGTCTGCGTCTTCTCGTCATAATCCAGGCGAACCGAAACCACCTTGCCGATATTGATGCCAAGGAACTCCACCGGCGCGTCCACCGCCAGCCCGCGCACCGATTGACCGAAGCGCATGCGAATGTATTTGGGCTCACCATCTGGCGGCGCCATGGCGGTAGCCTGGTCGCCGAACAACGGGTAACGGGTGTCTTCCGGTGCCACCGTATCATCGTGTGGCCCCGGCGGATCTTGAAACGCCACGCCACCGGCCAGCACCGTCGCCAGTGATTGCGTATTGAGCTTCAAGCCATTGGCACCGACCGACAAATCCACGCCACTGGCATTCCAGAAACGGGTGGACGTGGTGACGAACTTGTCGTTGGGTCCATCCACGAAAATATGCACCGAAATGCCCTTGCCGTCCTTGTCCAGTTCGTACGACGCGACCCGGCCCACCTGGATGCGCCTGAAGTACACCGGCGAGCCGACGTCGAGCGAGCCGAGGTCGTCGGTGTGCAAGATGAAGCTGCGCCCGGGAGCGCCATGGTTGACCGCAGGCGGCACTTCGAGCGCCTTGAAGTTTTCCTCCTCCTCGTTGGATTCGCCCACGTCGGCACCGATGAAGGCACCAGAAAACAGCGTGTCGATACCTGACACGCCACCCAGGCCGATGCGCGGGCGCACCACCCAGTAACGGGTGCCCTTGGTGGCGAAACCGCTGGCGCTCTTCTCCAGCGCCACCGACACCAGCACATGGCTGCGATCGCTGCTGAGGCGGATCTTCTTGACCCGGCCGATCACCACGTTCTTGTATTTCACCGGGGTCTTGCCGGCATCCAGCCCCTCGGCGCTCTGCAAACTGATGGTGATCTGTGGCCCGGCCTGCAGCCAGCTGTTGACCACCAGCGAGATGCCGACGAGAGCGGCCAGCGCGGGTATCAGCCAGATCAGCGAGGCATTGAAGCGGCGCCGCTTGACCACCGGTGTTGGCAGCTCGTCGCGATCCGGGAGGGCCTGCTCGTTGTGGCTTTCTTCAGTCATCGGTGTCCCTGCCATCCCAGATCAATCGCGGATCAAAACTCATCGAGGCGAGCATGGTCAGCACCACGGCAAGCCCGAAAAAAATCACGCCAGGCAGCGGTTCGACCCGGCTCAGCACACTGAATCGCACCAGCGCAGTCAACAGCGCCACCACAAACACATCAAGCATCGACCAATAGCCGATGAACTCAACCAGCCGGAACAGCTTCGCTCGCTGCAAGCGGGCCCAGCCGCTACCGCGCTGGCTGGTCACCAGCAGCATGCTGAGCGCAAGGAATTTCAGCATCGGCACCACGATGCTTGCCGTGAAAACGATGATGGCCAGGCCGGGAGAGCCTTTGACCCACAATTCCACCACGCCACTGATGATGGTGTTGTCATCGATGGTGTTCAAGCTGGCGGTGCGCATGATCGGCAGCAGGTTCGCCGGGATGTACAGAAAGAAGGCGGCGATCAACAGCGCCCAGGTGCGCATGTAACTGTTCGGCTTGCGCCGTTGCAGCGCGGTGTTGCAGCGCGGACAGGCCATCGCATCGTCTACGCCGTCGCCGTCCAGCCGCTTGTCGCCGGCCACGTTTCGACACACCAGGCCACACACGGGGCAGCCAATCAGTCCCAGCTCGTCGGCGCGCGGCAGGGCGTTCACTTCACCGGCCCCGCTGTCTCGTCCCATAGCAAGCGCAGATCGACTCCGGAGAAAATCGTGATGAGCAGAGTCAGCACGGCATAGGCGTAGATGCCCGGATCAGCGGTCACCTCGAAATAGGTATGCGCCTTGACGACCGCCACGAGGGCACCGAGCACAAACACCTCGCTCATCGTCCATGGGCCGATGCGATGCAGGCCGACCATGAGCGGCACGAACCCGGGGGCACGCCGGCCACGGCGCGCAAACCAGAGCAACCAGCCCATCATCAGCATCTTGGCCATCGGAAAGAAAAACAGCGTGCAGGCCGCCAGCACGGAAACCACCTGTGCATCCTGTTGCCACATCGTGATGATCATGCCCCACAAGGTGGTGGCGCTGTATTGACCGTTCAGGCCCAGGGTGACGATGGGCCAGATATTCGCCTGCATGAATACGATCATCGCCGTCAGGAGCAACGCCAGCAGGCTGTTCACGCTGAGCGGGTGATGACGCTCCAGCTCGGCCTTGCATCGCGCGCAGCGCGCCACTTCGCCGCGCACCAGCAGACGCCGGCGATAAACCGTGTCGCAGTGCTTGCAGATCAGTAGCGATGCAGGGGAGGCCTTGGTCATGCGCTGGAATGCCCGGTTTCGGTGGAACAAACAGGGATTCTCGCAAATCCACCATCAGGATGCGCTGGTTCGCTTGATATGCTGCCCCGCACCCCGATCTGATGGCGGGTACCCGCCGAGCTGGAGTTTTCCGTGACCGATGCCACCACCCTTTCCGAACCCTTGCCCCATGTCTTCGACGTGGACCAGCGAACCTTCGAAGCCGAGGTACTGCAGGCCTCACTGACCACGCCGGTCCTGGTCGACTTCTGGGCCACCTGGTGCGAGCCCTGCAAAACCCTCGGGCCGATGCTGGAAAACCTGGCGGCCGAGTACAACGGCGCATTCCGGCTGGGCAAGGTCGACGTCGACACCCAGCAGGAACTGGCCGGCATGTTCGGCATCAAGAGCATCCCGACCGTGGTGCTGGTGAAAGACGGTCAGGTACTGGACGGCTTTGCCGGTGCGCTGCCCCTGGGCCAGTTGCGCGAGTTCCTGTCACGCCACGTGCAACCGCTGCAAGCGCCTGCCGAGGCCGCCAGCGAAGCCGATGCCGAGACCGCCGAACAGGCGATCAACCGCTTGCAGCAGGAGATCGCCAACGCACCGGACAAGCCCGAGTTGAAGCTTGAGCTGGCGCTGGCCCTGATGCGTGCCGGAAACGCCGCAGGCGCCGAGGCGGAGCTCGCCGCCCTCCCCGCCAACCTCGCCACCGACCCCCGCGCACTGCGCCTGAGCAGTGAGCTGGAGCTGGCGCATGCACTGGAAGGCGCACCCGAGGTGGCCGAGCTACAGCAGCGCATCCAGGCCGATCCGGCGGACTGGGCTGCGCGCGACCAGCTCGGCGTGCGACTGCTGCTGCAAGGCGATGCAGAAGGCGGCCTCGAACAATTCCTGGCGATCCTGCAAAAAGCCCGCGACTGGAACGACGGCCAAGCCAGGAAGCGCCTGCTCGCCGCCTTCGCCACGCTGGACAACGCCGACCTGGTTGGCCGCTGCCGCCGACGCATGGCCTCAATGCTGTTCTAGCAGCCCGTCGATGGCCGCGGTGCCGTTTTGCGCACCTCGGCGTCGATCCATACGCACACGTACGTTCGGGTATGCTTGCGTCTTTCCGGCCTGCCCCGAACCCCCGCATGATGAGTCCCCGCAATTTCCGCCGTCTGCTGAACCTGTGGCCGCCCTTCCTGTTCAACGCGATTCGCGTGCAACTGGTCAGCGACGATTACAGCGAGGCCAGGGTGGTGCTGCGCTTGCGCTTCTGGAACCGCAACTATGTGCGCAGCCAGTTCGGCGGCAACCTGTTCGCGATGACCGACCCGTTCTGGATGCTGCTGGTGATGCATCAGCTGGGTAACGAGTACTACGTCTGGGACAAGGCCGGCGCCATCGACTTCGTGGCGCCCGGCTACGAAGACGTCTACGCTCATTTCAAGCTGGAACCGGGCGTCGTCGACGAACTGCGTGGCGCCGCTGCCCATGGCGACAAGGTGCTGCGCTGGTTCGAGACCGAAGTGAAGACGGCCTCCGGCAAGGTCATCGCCATCGTGCGCAAGCAGATCTACGTGCGATTGAAGCCCAAGGCGCGCTGAGCGACCCATCAGACCGCATCCCCGTAGGAGCGCACCCTGTGCGCGATGCTCTGAGGTTGACGACGAGCAAGAGCATCGCGCACAGGGTGCGCCTACCGATACCTGCCTCATTCCTGCTCGAAGCGGGATATTTCGTCAAGCACCGCTAAGGCCTTCCGGACACTGTGGCCTGCTGCATTGTCTTCGATCCTGCGCGCCATGCCCGCGCGACGCATCAACCACACGACCAGAACGACGATAGCCAACCCGACCAGACTGCTACTCATTGACCAGTAGAAAAATGGTCTCGACCACAGCTCGATTCCATACCACGCAAGATTCATCCACATCACAGGAATCCAGACGAAGCAACCGAGGATGGCGTTCACAGGCGCCTCCACCCGCACGCGCCATGCACGAAGATCTGCCAGCTGGCGCTGGATCATCAGCGCCGGAGTGGCATAGTCGATACGCTGAATCAAATACAGGTTCCGTGCGGCGAATGCGATCAGCAGCACGCCGTACAAATGCACTAGCAAGCCGCAGACAAACAAATGGGTGACGCGCCCATGCGTGGACCAGAACGCAACCGCCAACCCGACCAGCAACACGCCCAGTAGCATCTGCAGCGCCTGCCCCCCACACCAGCGGCCGCAGTCCGCGTCGCATCTTGTCCAGCCGGCTATCGCGAAAAATCAGCATATTCAGGGCCTGCCGCTGCTCCAGCCGCTGGTAGAGCGCCTGCCAGGCGAGCTTCATGTCATCGAGTTCCATCGTCATGCTCCCATGCTCTGCGTGCTGGTCATCTGCCAGCGCAAGGTCTGTTTGATGCGGCCGATCTTGGTCGCCACATTGGTTTCGCTGATGCCGAGGATCTCGGCCATGTCACCGTCGCTGCGGTCCTCCAGGTACAGCAGGATCAAGGCCCGGTTCAGCGGATCGAGCTGGCCGATGAACGCATGCAGATCTCCTGCACCAGGTCCTCGCGATCGGCGGCGCGGCGGCTGTACAGCCCAGCTACCTTGAACACAATGCCCCGATGCTCGTCGAGCAATGCTTCGAAACGCTGCTGCTGTTGCCTTGCTGTCATGAACGTCCATTCCCCACGGCTCACCCCATGATTCGCCGGGTACGAAAGAAAATCACAGGGTGACGTAGATCGGTGCGATGCCTCAGCCATCTGACCCCATCCCGATGGGGTCATGCGTGGAGCATCGCGACTGAAACCGCTCCTGCAACGGCTGGCCGTCGCCCCCTACAATCACCGTATCCCAAACCAAAGTCCCGGACCTTCGCCATGCCCCCTCTGCGCATCAAACGCTACCTGATCACCGGCTTGCTGACCTTCATCCCGTTGTGGGTGACCTGGCTGGTGTTCAAGTTCGTGCTGGGCATGCTGGCCGGCATCGGTGCACCCCTGGTTGGCGCCCTGATCGGCGCGCTGTCGCTGATCGCACCGCAGGCCGCCACGGCCCTCAGGACCGAGTGGCTGGTGTTCATCGTGGCGCTGCTGCTCACGCTGGCGTCGCTGTACCTGCTCGGCTTCATCGCGAACCGGGTCATCGGCCAGCGTTTCATCCATGCGTTCGACCGGGTGCTGGCGCGCATCCCGCTGGTGCAAACGATCTACGGTGGCACCAAGAAACTGATGGCCGTGCTGCAGAACAAGCCCAGCGGTATGCAGCGGGTGGTGTTGGTCGACTTCCCCCGCCGCGGCATGAAGGTGGTGGGTTTTGTCACGCGGGTGATGACCGAACAAGGCACCGGTCGCGAGATGGCCGCGGTGTACATCCCGACCACGCCCAACCCTACCGGCGGCTACCTGGAACTGGTGCCGGTGGATGAGCTGACGCCGACCGACTGGACCATGGACCAGGCGATGGCCTTCATCATTTCCGGCGGCGCGGTCGCGCCCGACACCCTGCCCGCATCGCCAGTGAGCCTGCGCCACGACGGGACCTGAAGGGCCTCGCCAGTCGGCGTCCGGGACTGCCGCCGACTCAGGCTGGCAGCACGTCAAATGGCCGCATTATCTCGTTGGCGGCATGCTCCAGCAGGTGGCAATGCCAGACATAGCGACCGACGTAACCGTCGAAGCGCACGATGATGCGGGTAACCATGCCGGGCCAGGCCGGTGCGATGTCTTTCCAGCCCTGCTCATCGGGTGGCGGCGGCTGCGCCGGGCCGATGTAGTACACGGTTTTCGACGCCATCCATACATTGATGTCGAACGGGCGCCGGTCGAGGATCTGGAAGCGCACCATATGCAGGTGGATCGGGTGAGTGTCGCTGGTGAGGTTGAGCAGGCTCCATATCTCGGTACTGTCCAGCACGGGATTTTCCGTCACCGGGTCTTTCCAGCGCTTGCCGTTGAGCAGCATCAGCATCGGCTCGGCGACGCAATCGGAGTAGCTGTCCAGGGTCAGCAGGCGTGTGCGCGACGCGGCCGACTCCGGCATCCTCGGCAGTTCGCGCAGCACCGCCGGCACCACGCTGTCATCGCGCACCGGCGCGCTGCCCACGCGAAACTGCATGATCGGCAGCGCGTCGTTGATCAGGCTTATCTGCTGCCCGGCCAGTGCGGTGAAGTCGATGACGAGGTCGGCACGCTCGCCCGGCGCGAGCATCACACTGGTTTGCCTCACTGCCGCCGCCAGCAGCCCCTGGTCGCTGCCGATCTGCAGGAACGGGCGATGATCCGGCAGGCTCAGATGGAAGAATCGGCCGTTCGCCGCATTGATCACGCGGAAACGGTAGCGCCGTGGCTGCACCTGCAGATACGGCAACACGGCGCCGTTGACCAGCATGACGTTGCCGAACACTTCGGGCACCCACGGCGCATCGTGGCGGCCTGAAACCGGGTAATACAACTGCCCTTCCTCGGTGAGCAGGCGATCGCACAGGAACAGGGGAATCTCCTGCTCGCCCTGCGGCAGCCCCAGTGACGTTTCATGTGCATCGCGCAGCAGCACGGCACCGAACATTCCCGCATACATGTTCAGTCGATTGATGCCCATCGCGTGGTCGTGGTACCAGAGCGTCGCCGCATCCTGCCGGTTCGGGTAGACCTGCAGGCGCGAGTTACCCGGGACGAACCAGTCGGCCGGATAGCCATCCATCGCCGCCGGCGCGCGTGCGCCGTGCAGATGTACCACGGTGCGCACTTCCGGCTGATCTTCCTCGGCGCCGCAAAGGTGGTGGTCAATCGGCAGAAAATGCTTCGACGGCAGGCGATTCTGCCAATCCACACGCAGCACCTGGCCGCTGTGCGCCTCGATCGTGGGGCCGGGCATGCTGCCGCCGTAGGTCCACAGCGGCGTGGGTGGCAGATCACGGTGCAGTCGCTGCTCGGTTGCCCGCATCGCGATACGCAGGGTCTCCCCCATGCGCGGGCGCAACATGACGGGCACCGGTAGCGGATCAACAAAGGGCGAAAGCGCCGACGGATCGAGCAGGCGCGGCCGCTTGACCACGTCCAACGCCGGGTGCGGGCACAGGCCGTCGCCGCCCATCGCGACCATCCGCTCCATCGACCGCGCGAGCGGGTTGCGGAAATAGGCGCTGGCGCCAAAACCCAGTGCAGACCAGCGTAGAAAGTCACGGCGCGACGGTGCCAAGGCAGTGCTCTCGATGAGGTTGACGGTCAGCCATGACCGGATGGCAGGAACTGAAACATCACCCTGCAAACAGGGCGACGCCGCAGGCGGATGATGCGGGAATCAGGTGCCTTGCTGGTGCGGCGCGGGCTGGTGTCCGAGTCTGGATACCGGCTCGCCGGTCTGCTCGTCCAGAAACAGTCGGCGATCGCGCGGGGACGGCGCTTTGAAATCGAACATGTGGTTGAGCGAACCCGCCACTTCGTCAAATGAGCCGCCGCCCAGACGGCGGCCGTGCAGCCAGTTGTCCTCGACAAAACGCATGATCGAGGTTTGATCGGTGAGGGCGTGGTCGACCATGTTGCTGCGCGCCCATGGCGAAATCACCAGCAGCGGCAAGCGCGGGCCATAGCCGCAGCGTCCCTGCGCATGCGCGGTCTGCGGGTTGATTCCGGTCAGGGTCGCAGCTCCCTTGCACAGGCCGGTCCCGCTCAGGGCGTCCTGCGTGGTCTGCGAGCCATTCACTTCCTGCGGCGCCGCCTGGTGGTCATACCAACCGTCGGAATCGTCATAGGCGATAACCACGGCGGTATCGCGCCACTGCGGTGAGCGCTGCAGGAAATTCATCACCTGCACGATGAACTGCTGCTCATCCAGCGGGTCGGAATAGCCAGCGTGGCCATCCTGGTAACCCGGCGCCTTGAGAAAGCTCACCGCGGGCATGTTGCCGGCTTTCACGGCGGCATAGAAATCACTCAGGTCGTACTGATGGTTGGCCGCATCCCCACTCTTGCCGATCATTGCCACCGAAGCGGGGCGGGCATGGGTCGGGTTGGCGGTGGAGCGGTAGTACTGGAACGGCTCATGATGCGCGAGGTAGTCGGTCTTCCTGACCCCCGTCACGCGCGAGGTGTGGTCGCGGGCACAACCCGTGCTGCCATCCGCATTGACCTGGCTGAGATCAAAGCCGCCTTCGAAGAAGCCCCATGTGATGTTCTGCTGATTGAGCATGTCACCGATGTTCCTGCCGCCCAGACGCGCCTGCCCACCGCTCGGCAATGAGCACACGTCGTCGATGGGGTCGGCGTCATTGATCAGGGTCAGTCCACCGTTGCCATCGCTGATCTCGTCGGCTGCGCCATTGAGTGTCTGGATCACGCCGTTGGTCTGGCCGGACACCAGGTTGATGGCACCCGGCGAGGACGGGCCAAAGGTGGTGCCGTAACTGTTGTCGCTCATGGCGAAGTGCTGGGCGTAGTTCCACAGCGCCGTCACCGTGTTGCCGTCGTAATAGCCCATCACCTGGCCATGACCGTTGTGCACCGCGGGCGCGCCCGGCAACGTTTCGCCCGAACCGGTGTATTTGGGGAAAAGGTCCATCGCCCCCCGGTTGAAGGCCAGTTGCTCGGCCGCGTAGTTGTGGTCCTGGTCCGCCGTGGCTGCCTGGGTCCGCGAGAGCCGGAACGGGTTGATGGCACCGGTGCCATTGGCTGCATTGGCGGCGTTGGGATTGTGCAGCAGCAGGTCCCGGGTCAGGCCGTTGATTTTCGGCGTGGACGACGAGGCCTCGAAGCGTGGCTCAGCCGCCGCGTTCAGCGCATGGGGATAGGTGCCAAAGTAGTGATCGAAAGAGACGTTTTCCTGAAAGATCACCACCAGGTGCTTGATCGGAGTGGCGGTGCGCGGCGACTTGCCCGGTTGATCCGGGTAGTTGCCGGCACGGGTTGCGCTCGGCATCCGCGCAAAAGCAACCGCCGAAGCGGTCAGCACACAGGTGGCGAGGCAGGCGATAAGGCGTTGGCGCATGGGTGGTCTCCGGGCAGGTGGGCGCATTCTCCCCCAAGTATGCGAGTCGGCGCGAAGATAGGCCCGCAATGTGACACCGCAGTAACGGGCCGACTGGCTTTTCAGAAACCTGCTCATGACGCCATTTTCGGCTGGATGATGCTGTCTTGGGTCACTGCGCTGGGGCATGCGCCGCCATCCAGGTTGCGCCCGTCAACGACAAGACACCCCCTGACCTTTGACACTGTCTGACCCGTGACGATTGACCTAGCGTAATCAGGCAAGGCCGCGGTTCGATGGGGAATCCAGCCGCTCCTGTTATCCCACTTTCCGACTGCCCAACGGGCGACATCACCTACCGAGGGAAACCGATGACCAAGCAGTATATGAAGCCACTGGCACTGGCCGTGGGCCTGGCGCTGTCACTTGCGGGCTGCGGCAAGCAGGAGCAGCCGGCGGCACCGGCGGCGCCCGCCGCACCGGCCAAGAGCAGCACCGCGGCAACCGCCATGACGCCCGCCGTCAAGAGCGTGTTCGACGTGAGCGAGCTCGGCCCGAGTACCGAGGCTTGCACCGACTTCAATACCTTCGTCAACGCCAAGTGGGTTGCCGCCAATCCGATCCCGGCCGATCACACCAGTTGGGGCGCCTTCAACAAGCTGGCCGAGGACAGCCTCAATACCCAGCACGAGATCGTCGAGGCCGCAGCGAAAAATGTGGCGAACGCCAAGCCTGGCTCGATCGGGCAGAAGATTGGTTACCTGTTCCAGTCAGGCATGGACGATGCCGCGATCGACAAGGCCGGCTTCGACCCGATCAAGCCCCAGCTCAGCGCCATTGATGGCCTGAAGCACAGTGCCGACGTCATCAGTTACATCAACAAGCAGGCCGCCACCGGCGACAACCCGCTGTTCGCCTTCGGTTCCGGCGCCGATTTCCACGATGCCAAGCTGCAGATCGGCTACGCCTACCAGGCGGGCCTGGGTCTGCCCACCAACCAGTACTACACCGACGCCGACAAGAAGGGCATCCGCGACGCTTACGTCGCCTATATCGCCAAGACCCTGGAGCTCACCGGCGTCTCCGCCGCAGATGCGGCCAAGCAGGCCGACCAGGTGATGAAACTCGAAACCGCGCTGGCCAAGGCGTCGCTTTCGCCGACCGAAATGCGCAACCTGGACAACCAATATCATTTCGTCAGCGTCAAGAGCGCCGACAAGGTCACCCCGCATTTCAGCTGGGAGAAGTTCTTCGCGGCGCAGGGTGTGGCCATCGACAAGGGCTTCTCGCTATCGCAGCCGAAGTTCTTCGCCGAGATGGACAAGCTGCTGGCGAGCGCGCCGGTCAGCGAGTGGCAGGCCTACCTGCGCTTCCATGCGATCGACAGTGCGTCCGACGCGTTGTCCAAGACGTTCCGTGACAACCGGTTCGCGTTCTATGGCACCACCCTGTCCGGCCAGCCGCAACAGAAGGATCGCTGGAAGCAGGTGCTCGGTGCGGTCAACAGTTCGATGGGCCAGGCGCTGGGTCAGCTCTACGTGGCCAAGGTGTTCACACCGGAAGCGAAACAACGCGCCGAAGAACTGGTCAGCAACGTGCGCGACGCACTCAAGGCGCGCATCGAGAACCTGGACTGGATGAGCCCGCAGACCAAGGCCAAGGCCATCGAGAAATGGAACCTGTTCCTGCCGAAGATCGGCTATCCGGACAAGTGGCGCGACTGGTCGGGCCTGAGCATCAGCCCCGACAATTTCTACGCCAACCTCGAGTCGGCGCAGAAATTCAATTACGACTACGACCTGGCCCATATCGGCAAGCCCACCGACCGTCAGGAATGGGGCATGACCCCGCAGACGGTCAACGCCTATTACGACCCGAGCACCAATACGATCAACTTCCCGGCCGCGATCCTGCAGCCGCCGTTCTTCGATGCCAAGGCAGATGACGCGATCAACTACGGCGGTATCGGTGCGGTGATCGGCCACGAGTCGAGCCACGGCTTCGATGACCAGGGCAGCCAGTTCGACGGTTACGGCAACAAGAACGACTGGTGGACCAAGCAGGATGAGACGCAGTTCAAGGCGCGTACCGGCAAGCTGGTGGCCCAGTTCAACGCCTATGCACCGATCAAGGACCAGCCAAATTTGCACGTCAATGGCGAGCTCACCCTGGGCGAGAACATCGCCGATCTCGGTGGCCTGAACGTCGCCTACGATGCCTTGCAGACTGCGCTGAAGAAGAACCCCGCTGAAGCCGGCAAGACGATCGGCGGCTACACCGAAGATCAGCGCTTCTTCCTCAACTGGGCCCGCGTGTGGCGCGGCAGCATGCGGGAGAAGACCGCGATGCTTCGGCTCAACGTTGACCCGCACGCACCGATGGCTCTGCGTGCGATGGGCGCGCCGTCGAACATGCCGGCCTTCGCCACCGCGTTCCAGTGCAAGCCCGGCAACGGGATGGTGCGTCCGGCCGACAAGCAGGTGAAGATCTGGTAAGCCGGCACACAGGGAGGCGCCAGTCGTCCCGACCTGAACGCCAAAGGCCCCGCACGCAAGTGCGGGGCCTTTTTGCGGCTGAGGCCGCCTCCCCCGCCGCCTCTCGCCCCTGACCTTTGACACTGGCTCGACCCATGACCTCTGGCCTAGCTTCAACCGGCATGGTCACCTCTGCTGGCGCGTCAGCCAGTACGTGCCCCGTTGTATCCCATACACCCGCACGCACGCATCACCACCTTGGAGGTATACCGATGACCAAGCCCCATCTGAAACCGCTGGCGCTGGCCGCCTGCGTAGCGCTGGCACTCACCGCCTGCGACAAACAGGAGTCCGCCAATGCACCCGCCGCGCCGGCCGCCAGTGCCAGCACCGCCAAGGTGACGGCCAAGCCAGTGGCCGCGGCGAGCGTGTTCGATGTGAGCGAGCTCGGCCCATCGGACGAGGCCTGCAAGGACTTCAACCAGTTCGTCAACGCCAGGTGGATCGCCGCCAACCCGATTCCAGCCGATCAAACCTCGTGGGGCTCGTTCAATGTCCTGCGCGAGAAAAGCCTGAAAGACCAGCATCAACTGGTCGATGACGCGAACCAGGGCGCGGACAGCGCCGCCGCCGGCTCGATCGATCAAAAGATCGGCTGGCTGTACCGCTCAAGCCTGGACATGGGCGCCCGCAACAAGGCCGGCTTGGAGCCGCTCAAGCCTTACCTGGCCTCGATCGATGCGCTGAAGTCGAACGAGGACCTGCCGGCGTGGCTGAATCAGTCGTTCGCCAGGGGCGATGGGGCCGTGTTCCGTTTTGGCTCACGCGCCGACTACAAGAACGCCAGCATGCAGATTGCCTACGCGGTGCAGGGTGGCTTGGGCCTGCCCACGCCGGACTACTACACCGACGCCAAGTACAAGGACATCCGCAACGCCTACCTGCAGTACATGGCCAAGCTGTTCGAGCTCACTGGCGTGCCGGCCACACAGGCCAGCAAGCAGGCCGCTCTGGCCATGAAGCTGGAGACCGACCTGGCCACCCATTCGATACCCCGCGTGGAGATGCGCAAGCCGGAAAACCAGTACCACTTCGTGACCATGGCTGAAGCAAACAAGGTGATGCCGCGCTTCAACTGGGACGCCTTCTTCAAGGCCCAGGGCGTCACCATCGACAAGGGCTTCTCGCTATCGCAGCCCAAGTTCTTCGCCGAAATGAACAAGCTGCTGAGCACCGCGCCGCTGGCCGAATGGAAGGCCTACCTCGCCTTTCACACGATTTCCGGCGCCGCCGACGCCTTGTCTGAGCCGTTCGTGGATGCCCGCTTCGATTTCTACGACAAGACCCTGCGCGGCCAGCCCGAGCAACGGCCGCAATGGAAGCGTTCGCTGAGCGCGGTCAACGACGCCATGGGCGAGGCGCTGGGCCAGTTGTACGTGGCCAGGTACTTCCCGCCCGAAGCCAGGGCGCGCGCCCGCGAACTGGTCGACAACGTACGCGAGGCGCTCAAGCAGCGCATCGAGAACCTGGACTGGATGAGCGCCGAGACCAAGGCCAAGGCGATCGACAAGTGGAACAAGTTTCTGCCGAAGATCGGCTACCCGGACAAGTGGCGCGACTGGTCCGGCCTCAAGATCACACCGGACAATTACTTCGCCAACATGGAATCGGCGCAGAAGTTCAACTACGACTACGACATCGCCAAGATCGGCAAGCCCACCGATCGCCAGGACTGGGGCATGACGCCGCAGACAGTCAACGCGTACTACAACCCGACCGACAACACGATCAACTTCCCGGCCGCCATCCTGCAGCCGCCGTTCTTCGACGCGAAGGGTGACGATGCAATCAACTACGGCGGCATCGGCGCCGTGATCGGGCACGAGTCCAGTCACGGCTTCGACGACCAAGGCAGCCAGTTCGACGGCAACGGCAACCTGGACAACTGGTGGACCCCAGCTGACAAGAAACAGTTCGATGAGCGCACGGACAAACTGGTGCAGCAATTCGACAACTATGTGCCGCTGGCCGATCACCCCGATCTGCACGTCAACGGCAGGCTGACCCTGGGCGAGAACATTGCCGACCTGGGTGGCCTCAACATCGCCTATGACGCGTTGCAGACCGCGCTGGAGAAAAACCCGGCCGAAGCAAGCGGGAAGATCGACGGCTATACCGAGGACCAGCGCTTCTTCCTCAACTGGGCCCGCGTATGGCGTGGCAGCATCCGCGACAAGGCGCAGATGGTCTACCTCAACGCCGATCCGCATTCGCCGATGAAATTCCGCGCCATCGGCGCACCCTCGAACATGCCCGCCTTCGCCACTGCGTTCCAGTGCAAGCCGGGCGATGACATGGTGCGGCCCGACGACAAGCGAGTGAAGATCTGGTAGCCACTCGGCCGTTGCAACAGACGCCGTTCGCCCCGCGTCGGGGCATACCCACCGCCGCGCCGATCGGCGACAGCAAGAGGCCCCGCACTGGTGTGCAGGGCCTCTTGCTGTCGCCTCGCCGCCAAACCGTCAGCCGGGCAAAGAATTCGTTTTCCAGGCAGCACCCATCATCATCCTGTCCACTATTTTTGAGCGCCGTGGCACCGGTCCGTGTCGATCAGGATCGCCATGCGGCCAGTGCCCACGCTTTCCTGGGCTCAATGCCACCTCGGCGGCATGCATCACCACCAGCGGCAGCAATGGGCCGAAGCCTCACGGCGCCCGGCACACCGATGTCGGCAGAGGTGGCCCTGACTCAGGCTGAATCCATGATGCTCACATCCAGCTGAAATCCGCTTTCGCACTCGCTGATGAAGCAGTCGTGCGTGCAGGTGAAAATCCACCCGGTACCACCCCGCAAATTCCCGTCGAAATTCTTTGCAACATCCGACAAGCGGTAGCAAAAAGCAGACAAACGGACAGCCGACGCAGGCAAGTGACGTACGTTCATGCGTTAATGATCCAGTCAGGATCGCGGCCGCAGCTTCGATATGACTGCAATGCCGATGCATGCGTATCACAGGCTTTCCATCGTCAAGCGAAGGGACGGCCATGTTGCGATTTTCGGCCCGGCAGCAAGACGGCGGGCGGCAAGCGTCCGTCGCCAACCGAGTGATTGTCCTCACACCCACAGGGGGGTGTATCTGGATGTTGTGGATTCGTGTGTTCCGCCGCCGGTGTTCGGGCTTCACGCTGCTTGAGTTGATGATCACGCTGACCGTGGCGGCGATCCTCACGGCCATCGCCGTGCCCAGTTTTCGCAGCTTCGTGCTCAACGTTCGCCGCGACTCCATCGTGGATTCCCTGGTCGCCTCTCTGCAGTACGGCCGCAACCAGGCGCTGAACCTGGATCAGAACACCTCGGTGTGCGCCGGCACCACCGGCACCTCATGCACCGGTGGCCTGTGGGCCAGCGGCTGGATGGTGGTGACCGCGCCGGCCAATGCCAGCTCGGTGCGGCTTGCCACCCATACGCTATCGGCTACCGCTCCCGCGCTGCGCGCAGTGAATGGCAACATCGCTTTCACCTTCAACGGCAAAGGGCTTGTTTCCAACCTCAGCAACCCGGAGACCATGGTGGTGTGCGACTCACGCGGCGCCAGTTATGCACGTGCCGTGGAGATCAATACGGCTGGATATATCCAGTCCTCGTCGCAGCCCGGGCTCGCGCCCGACGGCACCACCCCCTTGACTTGTCCTTGAGCGCGCCCTGATGAAACGCATGACCCGTGGTTTCAGTCTGATCGAGGTGATGGTTGCCGTACTCGTGATGTCGCTTGGCCTGCTTGGTGTGGCCAGCACCCTGATCGTGGCGATGCACAGTGCCGGCTCGAACTACCTCAGGCAGCAGGCGGTGCAATACAGCTACGACATCGCTGACCGCATGCGCTCGAACTTCAATACGGCCAACGACCCCAGCGCCGCCAACCCCTACATCACCGCGCTCACAGCACCGGCTGCCAGCGCGCCCAACCCCGACTGCACGGCCACCACCTGCAACCCGACCCAGATGGCGGCCTACGATGTATGGCAATGGAAGACCCTGCTGAAGAACAACCTCCCTGGCGGGCTCGGCGCCGTCGCGGTCACTGCCGGGCCGCTGGCCAATGTGAACCAGGTGACCGTGACGGTGAAATGGAGCGACCAGCCGGCCCAGGCCACGTTCAATCCGACCGGTTCGTCAAGCAGCTCCCTCGTCGTGGTTACCGCCCTATGAACGATGCAATCAAATCCCGCCATGCAGGGTTCAGCCTGGTTGAGCTGATGATCGCGATCGGGCTGGGCCTGATCGTGGTGGCCGGCGTGCTGGTCGTGTTTCTTGCCCAGCGACAGGTATATCAGGCCGCCTCGTCGCAAGCGCTGATCCAGGATGCGGACAACGCCCTCTCCGCCATCATCACGCCGGTGATCCGCGGCGCCGGGTTCACCGGCTGCGGCACCATCGGCAACGGCATCAGGAACTACGCCACCGGGCTGCCGACAAGCCTGACCTTCAATACCAGCAGCGCCATCCGGGGTTTCAAGGCCAACGTCCAACCGGCCTCCCTGATCGATGGCGCGGCCAATGACCTGACAGCGACGGACTGGACCCCTACCCTCGACAGCTCGTTCATCAGCGCCGGTGGCGTTGAAAAGGGTAGCGACGTACTGGTCCTGATCGGTGCGACGCCACTGACTTCGCCGGTGGGTGTCACATCGTTCAATGCCGGCTCGATCACCGTCAGCAATGCGGCGGCAGCCGGCCTCAGTAACAAGCCGCAGATGATCGCGCTATCCGATTGCGGCAAGAGTTCGGCGTTCCAGATGACCAGCCTGGTCGGCAATGTCGTCGGTTATGCGGTCGGCCCCAACGGCACGCCGTCCTATCCGATCGGCTCGCAACTGATACCGCTCCAGCAGACCGCCTTCTTCGTCGCGCGTGGCGATGCGGGCCAGAGCGCGCTGTTTGAGGGCGTGATGAGCATTCCTGCGGGTGGCGCCGCCGCCTCGGCCTGGTCGATCCAGGAACTGGTGCCGGGAGTGAGCAGTATGCAGGTGCTCTATGGCAACGGCATCAATGGTCAGACCACCCAGTACGTGGCGGCCGATGCCGTCACGAACTGGTCGGCGGTGACCAGCGTGAAGATCGGCTTCCTGATCGAAGGCAACCAGGCTTCATCCGCGGCATCGACCAACCTGCAGACCTTCAACCTCTTTGGCGTGGCCGTTGCGGTACCTGAGGATTCACGCCTGCGCCACACCTACTTCATGACGGTGAATTCCAGGAACACCACGCTATGAATGCTCGCCAGCCCATCAACACCCGGCGGTCGTCGCAAGGCATCGTATTGCCCACCGTGCTGATCATGCTGCTGATCCTCTCGGTCGCCGCGGTGGTGGTTTCGGAACAGATCAGCACGCAGACCCGCATGGTCGGCAACAGCGCCAACACCGCCATTTCGGTACAGGCGGCCGAAGCGGTATTGCGATATGCCACCAGCGAGTTGGTGGCCGGCACGTATCCCGAGGCTGGCTTTCGCGCCAATGCAAGCGGCCTGTATTACTTCAATCCCGCCAATTACAGCGCGTCCGTACCGCTGCCATGGCAGACCACGGCGGGCTGGCAAACCGCCCTTCCGGTGCCGAATGCCGCCTTCAACGACACGGCCTCAAGCCAGCAATACATGATTGAAGAGCTGCCGGCCGTGAACTCGCCCGGTGGCCATATCCAGAAGGCTTTCAGGATCACCGCCCGCGTCGTCGGGGTGGGTGGCCAGGGCACGGTGATACTGCAGACCCTCTTCAAAATATGATCACGAACCGCAGGCCTACCAAGATGAACAAACCGGAGCTGTCCGTCCGCCGTGCCCTGCGTCTTGTGATTGGCGCCGCCTCCACCGTGTTGATGATCGGCGTGCTCAGCCTGCCAGCGGGCGTGGCGCAGGCGGCGACACCAACACCGTTGCCGATCTCGCAGATTCCCCTGACCGTCTCGGTGGCCGTGCATCCGCAGGTGCTGTTTGCGATGGGCAATTCGCAGTCGATGGACGGCGATCTCTCCGGCGCCATCATGACCGGCTCAGGCGCACTGAGCACGGCGCTCGGCTCGCTCAAGAATTCCAGCTCGCCGACGAATTATGTGATTCCGTCCGGCTTCTCACCCCCGGTGAATCCCGGCAGCGGCGGCAGCGCACCGTATACCGTAGTCTCTGGCAGCACGCTGACAGACAACAGCGCCAGTCGTTTGAATGTCGCCAAGGAAGGCATCACGGCGATCCTGAACCAGTACATGGCCAGCACGGACTTCGCGCTGATGGATTACCAGGCCAGCGTCTCACCGGCCTACAGCACGTGGGTCTACCTGATGTCACCTAACGGTGGCTTCTCCTTCAGCAACACCTTGCCCACTGGCACGACCCGCTATGTGATTAACCCCTGCTACAACTACAGCGCCAGCACCACGTCGTCGACGGTGAAAAGCAACTGCGGGTCGATTGCCAGCTCTGGTCTGTACAGCGCCACGAACCTGGCCATGCAGTACATGATCATCCAGGCATCGAGCGACGATCCCAGCATCAACGACGTGCTGTATGCCGGGAGCGGGCTGCCTGGTATCTTCGATACCTACAGCGGCCCCTCGCCGGCCAATCCGTTCCCGCCGAATTTCAGCCTGTCCCAATACAACTCCGGCAGCATTCTGGTGAGCTACAGCAAAAGCGCCCCGAACATCGGCGGCTTCGGAACCAGCCCGACCAATGCAGGCTATGTGCCGTATTCCACCCAGGTGATTTACGCGCAACGCGGCTTCGGCTACTACTCGACCGCAACCGCCAACGCCGGCAACACCGTGGTGGGCATGACGACAGCGGGAACCGCTCCGACCACCACCTCCACCTCTACCGCGATTGCCGCGTTCCTGCCCTCATTGGCCGCAGAGACCAACGTATCGAGCACCACGGAGATCAAGGCGCTGACCGTGCAGTCGCCACTGGCCGGCATGCTCACCAGCGCAAAAACGCTGCTCGGCAACAGCCTGCCTGAGTCCGACAACGGCTGCTCCGCACCCAAGCAATACGTGGTGCTGATCACCGATGGCCTGCCCACCGAAGACCTCAACGGCAAATCCTGGCCGCCACTGGGAAGCGCCTCCGCGGCGGGTTATGGCGTCACAGCCACGTTCAATGCCGACGGCTCACTCAACACCACCAATGACCAGGCATTGACCGACACCATCAACCAGATCAAGGCGCTCAGCGCGGCGGGTATCCAGACCTATGTGATCGGCATGGGCAATGGCGTGGATACGGCGGACAACCCGCAGGCGGCTCAGGCGCTGACAGCCATGGCGGTCGCCGGCGGCACGGTATCGGCCAGCGCCACCGGCTACTTCCCCGCCACCAGCCCGGCGGCCCTGGTCACCGACCTGCAGGTGATCCTGACCAGCGTGTCCAACCAGAACGGTGCCGGCAGCTCGGCTGCGATCAATTCCACCTCGCTCAACACCAGCTCCGACCTGTACCAGGCCACCTTCAATCCAGGGCCGTCCACCGGCAATGCCTGGATCGGGGATCTGCAGGAAATCGGCATCAACGCCGCTGGCGTGATCAGCTCCAGCGCCACCTGGAGCGCACAGACCCAGCTTGATGCCAACAACAGCCGCCATATCGCGACCTGGGATCCCTACTACCAAGCCACCTCGACCAGCCCGGTAACGCCTGCGGCGGTGGGTTTCAACTGGGCCAATCTGTCGTCCACTCTGCAAGCAGAACTGCAACCCAGCGACAGTTACGGCTCATTGCGCGTCGATTATCTACGCGGCAGCCACGCCTCCGAACAGAGCAACAGCGGTCCGTTTCGCAACCGGCTCCACATCCTGGGCGATATTGTCAACAGCTCACCTGCCTACGTCGGCGTGCCCCAGGGCAACTACTCCGATGCCTCCTACGGCAATTTCGTGATCGCCCAGGCCAATCGCGCACCGATGATCTACTTCGGCGCCAATGACGGCATGCTGCATGGGGTCAATGCCACCACCGGCAACGAGGCCATGGGCTTCATACCCAACGGGGTATTCGCCAACCTCTACATGCTCACCAACCCGCTGTACTACTTTCACCATCAGTACTTCGTGGACGGATCACCCGATGTGCAGGATGTGATGCTGTCGGACGGCCAGTGGCATACCTTGCTCGTGGGCGGAGAAAATGCCGGTGGCAAGAGCATCTACGCCGTGGACGTGACCAATCCGGCGAATTTCACTTCCGATGCGGCAGTTGCCAGCGCGGTGAAATGGGAGTTCACCGACTCCGACATGGGCCTCAGTTTCAGCGCCCCGGTAATCGTGCGCTCCACGGCCGTGACCGTGACCGATGCCAGCAACAGCAGCCCGGTGAACGGCTTTGCCGTGTTGTTCGGCAATGGCTACAACAGCAGCAGTGAGCAACCGATTTTCTATGCGGTCAATGCGTCGACCGGCGCGGTCCTGACCAAGATCAACCTGTGCACCGCCACCGGCGTGCCGGCAAGCGCATGCAACAGCAGCACAGCCAACGGACTGTCCAACATCGTCGTGGGCAACTCCAGCGGCGTGCTTGGCGTGCCGCAGGACATGGCCTATGCCGGTGACCTGCAGGGCAACCTGTGGGCGATCAACATGAGCAACGCGAACCCCGCGCTGTGGACGGTGACCCTGCTGTTCCAGGCGCGCGATGGCCTGGGTAACCCGCAACCGATCACCGAAACCCCGTCGCTCACGCTCAATCCGAACTTTCCCAATGAGCTGGGAATGATGGTGTACTTTGGCACCGGTCGCTTTATTGCCACCGGCGACCTCAGCACCACCAGCGTGCAGAGTTTCTATGGTGTCTTCGACAACACCAGCGACCTCGCCAGCTATCCCTCCAGCAGTACCCCGGCGCCGCCCTACACCCGAGCCAATCTGCAATCGCAGACGCTGTCGCTGGCCGCGTACACGCCCAGCAGCGGGCCAAGTGTTCAGGTGGTGCTGTCGACCAGCAACCCGGTCAACCTCACCTATGCCGCCGAGACGGTGACCAACCCTTCGCCGCCGCCCGCCACGATCAGCGTACCGCCGGTCGAGGGCTGGTACTTCGACCTCTCGCCGCTGGGCAGTGGCGCACGCGTGTTCACCAACTCGCTGGTGGTCAGCGGTGGCGTGCAGACCGCCGTCAACGTGCCACCGAGTTCCGCCTGTGGTACCCCGACCTCTTACCTGTTGAATGTGCAGTACAGCACCGGCGGCCCGTTCGCACAGCCCTCGATCGGTCTCGGTGGCGGCATCACCGTGGGCGGTTCCGTGAATGGCAACAATCCGACCGGCGTGGTGATCACCCATGCCTACAGTTCGGCCCCCACCAGTGTGCCCACATCCAGCGGAACGAACCTGACGATCCTGAATACGTCCAATGGTTTGAAGTCGGTACCCACCAGCGGCAACGTAGCCAGCCACGTGGGCTGGTGGCAAATCCAGTGAGAACGATTCCGATGAAGCGCGTACGTTGTTTCCTGTTGCTAGCAGCGCTGGCCACCAGCGTCGGTGCCGCGGCAAGTTCGATCACTCCCAGTGTCACCGGAACCGTGTCGCAGGTGAGTCCCGGCAGCGCGAGTACGCTGGTGACCATCAATGGCCACGCGTACGCCATGACGTCGGACACCCAACCCGGCGGCACCCGACCGACCGTGCGGGCAGGCCAGGTCGTCACTGCCTATCTCGCCGCCGATGGCAAGACCGTGATCTTGATTCAACCCGTCGTTACCGGCGCAACGCATCCCTGACAGGCAGGCCACCATGCCCCTTCCGAACCACCGCAGATCGAACGCCGGCTTTACCTTGCTGGAGCTGATGATCGTGGTCGCCATCGTCGCGATCCTTTCCGCCATCGCCGTGAACAGCTACCTCAAGTACGCCCAGCAAAGTCGACGCTCGGATGCGCTGGCAGCGCTGACCCAGGACCAGGGCATCCTTGAGCGTTGCTATGCGCAGACCTTTGATTACAGCAAGGTCACGGTAGCCGCCAGCGGCTGCGGCACCCTGACCACCACGGCCACCAATCCTTCTCCCAAGGGCTACTACGCCGTGGCACTCAGCTTGCCCTCATCAGCAAGCACCGGAGGAGTCGTCACGGCCTATACGCTCACCGCGACACCGGTCGTCGGCGCGCCGCAGGCAAGCGACAGTCAGTGCGCCGTGTTCACACTCACCAGCGCCAACGGGCACAGTGCAACGGACAGCGGCGGCAATGACCAGACCGACGTCTGCTGGCAACAATGATCTGAAAATCGGCCAGCGTGTTCCCACCACGCGTCATGGAGCGGATAATCGACGACCCCTGACGCAAAACGGCTGAACGATGTTCGTACCTGGTCAACGCTGGATCTCTTCTGCTGAGCCCGAGCTCGGTCTCGGCACCATCCTTCGTGTGGAGGGACGCGGCGTGCAGGTGCTGTTCGCCAAGGCCGGTGTATTGCGCCCCTACGCGATCGACTCGGCGCCGCTGTTGCGCGCCGAGTTTCGCGCTGGCCAGCGGGTGGCCGGCAAGGGCATCGCATTCCTGGTCGAGCGCATCGAGGTTCGCGATGAGCTGCTGGTCTACCGCGGCGAAGGTCGCGAGCTGGAAGAAGGCCAGCTCGACGACGAGCAGAGCGTGAGCCAGGCTGATGACCGCCTGATTGGCGGGCGCACCGATGCGGTCGCCCACTTCGAACTGCGGCTGGAAGGGCTGAGGCGGCGTGCGGAAGCACGCCGTTCGCCGATGTGGGGTCTTGGCTCTGCCCGTATCGGCCTGGTGCCGCACCAATTGCGCGTGGCCGGGATCGCCTCCGCTCGCCGCCCACCACGCGTGCTGCTGGCCGACGAGGTGGGCCTGGGCAAGACCATCGAGGCGGGCATGATCATCGCCCGCCAGCTCGCCACCGGCCGCGCCTCGCGCGTGCTGCTGCTGTTGCCGGATACGCTGGTGTACCAGTGGTTCGTCGAGCTGCTGCGCCGCTTCAACCTCAGCTTCGCAATCTACGACGAGGAGCGCTGCGAGGCGCTGGAGCAATCCGGCGACGCCAGCAACCCGTTCGAGGATGAGCAACTGGTGATCGCCGACTTCGGCTTCCTGGAGAGCTCGCCAAAGTATGCCGCGCAGTTGCTCGACGCGCCGTGGGATCTGCTGGTGGTCGACGAGGCACATCATCTAGCCTGGTCGCCGGACCTGGCCAGCCCGCGCTACACCATGGTCGAACGGCTCGCCGCCGCGATTCCCGGCGTGATCCTGCTCACCGCCACTCCCGAACAGCTCGGCCGCAGCGGTCATTTCGCCCGCCTGCGACTGCTCGATCCGCAGCGCTATCACGACCTTGATGGTTACCTGGCGGAGGCAGACACCTATCAGGTGCTGTCACGAATTGCTGACAAGTTGCTTGATGGCGTGACCCTCGATGGCCTGCAGCGCACCACGCTCGCCGACGCCTTCCATGGCGACAAGGCGCTCACGGCGCAGCTGACCGAGTCGACCAAGCCGGCCCACGCGAGTGAATTGCTTGCGGCCCTGATCGACCGCCACGGTACCGGCCGCGCCATGTTCCGCAACAACCGCGCTGGCGTAGGCGGCTTTCCCAAGCGCCTGCCCGAATGGCACCTGCTGGATGCCGACACGCTGGAAGACGGCACCCGGCAAGCGTTGCTCGCCGAATTCCATGCCGACATCCAGCAGCCCCCCGCCCTGATCAAGGTCGACTACAACCTCGACCCGCGCGTCGACACCTTGATCGCCCTGCTGGAGCAGCACCCGCAGGACAAGTTTCTGCTGATCTGCCGCAGCCAGGCCAAGGTGTTGGCGCTGGAAGAAGTGCTGCGCACGCGCAGCGGTGTGGGCGTAGCGCGTTTCCACGAAGGCCTCGGCATCATCCAGCGCGACCGCAACGCGGCCTATTTCGCCCAACCCGACGGCGCACGCCTGCTGCTGTGTTCGGAGATCGGCTCGGAAGGTCGCAACTTCCAGTTCGCGCACCGGCTGATCCTGTGGGACCTGCCGCTGGACCCCGACCTGCTGGAGCAGCGCATCGGTCGGCTCGACCGGATTGGCCAGAAGCACGACATCAGCATCCACATCCTGACCGTGGCCGACAGCGCCCAGCATGTGCTGGCGCGCTGGTACGACGAAGGCATCAACGCGTTCCGCTCAGGCCCTGCCGATGGCCGCGAACTGCTGCGTCGCTATGGCGAGCCGCTGACCCGGCTGGCCGAAGAACACGCGCGCGGCCTCGACAACCGCGACCAGGAGCTGGAGGTACTGCTGGCCGAGACGCAAGCCAGCCACGAACAAATGGCCGAACTGATCCGTGGCGGTCGCGACCACCTGCTCGAGCTGGCGGCCAGCCGCGATCTGCACGCCGACGAACTGCAGCAGGCATTTGCCCACGAAGATCACGACCCCGGTCGCGACGCCTTCATGCAACGCCTGCTCGAAGCGAGCGGCATCCATGCCGAGGAACTGGGCCACCAGGTAGTGCTGCTCGATCCGCAGTACCTGTCCACCGACGCCCTGCCGGGCTTCGCCGAGGGCCCGCAGTCGATCACCTTCGCCCGCGACGTAGCTTTGGCACGGGAGGATCTGCCGCTGTTGCGACTCGATCACCCGTTGATCGCCGGCGCGATGGATCTGGCCCTCTCCGGCGAACAAGGCAACGCCGCCTTCATGGTCGATGACGTGCTGCCGGCGCGCACCGCCCTGCTGCAGGCGGTGTTCGTGCTCGAGTGCGTGGCCGATCGCAGGTTGGATGCGGAACGTTTCCTGCCGACCATGCCGATCGTGGTCACCGTCGATACCAAGCTGACCGAGCGCGCGGACTTCGCCCCCAGCGAGATCGCGCTGCGCAAGGCCAGTGACCGCAATATCGAAGTGCTGCGCTACCGCAAGTTCCTCGCCAAGCTGGTGCCACCGATGCTGGCCCGCGCCGAAGCACTGGCTGGCGAACGGGGCCAGGCCCATATCGAGGCCGCGCTTGGCGTGGCCACGGACATGCTGGATGCCGAACTGTCCCGACTGCTGGCGCTACGCGCGGTAAACCCTTCGATCAGCGAGACTGAAATAACCGCGGTGACCGACGAACGCACCGCCTTGCTCGCCGCCTTGCCGCAATCGCGTCTGCGCCTGGATGCGGTGCGCTTCGTGGTCAGCCCGGACTTTCTCGCGCTGCGCTGAATTTGCCTCCTCGCCGCTGCAGGAGCGCACCCTGTGCGCGATGCTCTTCCCGGATCCGGCGCAAGGCATCGCGCACAAGGTGCGCTCCTCCCCATGTGCTTCAGCGCAGCAACCGTCGTTTCGGCTTGATCGGCAGCTTGCCGCGCCAGTACTGGATCAACACGATGCCACCGACCATGCCGCCGAGGTGGGCGAAGTGGGCCACGCCGGCCTCGGTACCGGTAACGCCAAGGACCAGTTCGACCGTGGCGTAACCGATCACGAACAACCATGCCGGCATCGGCACCGGCAGGAACATCAACATCACCTTCTCGTGCGGATACAGCATGCCGAACGCGAGCAGCAGGCCAAAGATCGCTCCCGAAGCCCCCAGCGTGGGGTAGAAGCCGTGCGTGTACCAGTTCACCACGATCAGCTGGGCGACTGCCGCCGTGATCGCGCAGACAAAGTAGTAGATGGTGAAATTGCGCGGCCCGAACGTGCGCTCGATCGTGCCGCCAAACATGTACAGCCCGATCATGTTGAAAAGGATGTGGGTCACGCCGCCGTGCAGAAACGCGTAGGTCACCAGCTGCCACGGCCTGAAACCGATCGACACCAGACCCTGACCGGCCTGGAAGACCTGGTCCGGCCCCCACGGCCAAAGCGCGAAATACTGCAACATGACGTTACCCGTCACCTGTTGCAGCAAAAATATGACGACGTTGGCAATCAGCAGGTTGCGCGTAACAGGCGGCAGATCAAGGGGCATCAGGTCATTTCCGTGGTTCAAGGACAAGCGTAACGGCAGCGGTATGAAAGCGCCACGCACAGCCGCATGGCCGCATGCCTACACGCCATAGGCTGACCGGCCGCCACGAAAATCGTTCATTGATTATCGACAGGCAGATCGGCCAGCAAGCGCTCGATGCAATCGGGTAGGGAGCCGGAATCCTCCGGCCCCCTCCCTCACCGTACGTGCGGTTCCGCATACGGCGGTTCACGAGTGACGCTGAAGATAGCGGCTGGTGTCGATCATCGAGACCAACCTCAGCCGGTCGAAGAAGGCTTTCGGAAACGCTTGATTCATGTGAC
>Ga0307375_10000842_pt1 | contig 35725 bp, 34 predicted proteins | sample TR1MG_FD_202531 | JGI IMG/M metagenome (GOLD analysis project Ga0307375, IMG submission 202531) | Soil microbial communities from Risofladan, Vaasa, Finland - TR-1 | ecosystem: Environmental > Terrestrial > Soil > Coastal area > Acid sulfate soil | place: Finland: Risofladan, Vaasa | collected... | reverse complement strand
CACGCTTCTTGGGCGCGTCGGCTGCCTTCGCGTCGGTAGCTTTCTTGCTACCCTTTGGACGACCACGCTTCTTGGGCGCGTCGGCTGCCTTCGCGTCGGTAGCTTTCTTGGGAGCAGCCTTTTTGGCGGTGGCTACGGGAGCCTCCACCTCGGCATCACTCGCAAGATCTTCGTCTGCGAAGTAGTACTGTACCATCGCCTTCGGAAGTGTGTACGTGCGGAGCTTGTTGGGGGCACGTCCCTTGGTTTTGTGCACAGCTTGTACGACGTACTCGGCGCCGCTGGCGTTTACCAACAAGCACTCGGTGACGGGCAGCTTTGCGCCGCGAACTCCTACTAATGTGATCTGCTGGGATGTCTTTTTGGCCATGTTTAGCCTCCTTCTATGTGCTTTCTTCTTCACTGTTCGATGACTCTGTGAGGTCCCAACGCAACCTCACGAATCTGTTAAACCGAGCTTTTGCTACACTGACCTTATCGCCCTGTAGCTTAATGTCCACCTTAACGCCGACTAACTCGGCACGACGTTGCCAGTATTCCATGCGTTCGTCTTGACCTGCCTTGAAGAGGAAACCTCCACCAACATTAACTTTTTCTCCATTAAGGTCAACAACAAACGCACCCAGCCGCTCGCTGTAGCGGTAGGATACAGCACCATCGAGATGTGTCGAAATTCGACGGTCACGATCATCTTTCACAAGCGTGCGTAGATGCTCTGCAGCTGCCTCCGGATCGTCTACGTAGGCGTTGAAGTAGTAACCATCATCCTCGACACCATCGAACTCGGTGACCATTGCGTCGCGGATGATGCTTTTGTCTCGGGGAGATGCAGCAGAATGCTGCTTGGTTCCAGCCACCGTCCCAACGATGGTGGCGGTCTCGTCTTTCACAGGCTTGAGCTTGAGCACGTATTTGTGCGCACGGTCGAACACATGCGGTGCATTCATCATCTTGATCATGGTTCCCTCGAAGCCACCATCAAGGGACCAGGCATGAAAAGCGTCAAGGGCAGCTGCGTCAGGGATGACCTTGTGTCCAAGCACGTAAAGGTTATCCGTCGCCTGACGGACCTTTGCGTACAAACGTGTAGCTCCTGCTGCCCGCATGAGAAGCTGCTTGCGGTCCTTCCAGGGCATCTCGTACTTCTTTTTCATGTAATCTTCGACAGGAGCCCAGTCGAACAAAATCACACGAGTCTTTGCCAAGAAGTCCTCCTCATCAAAGGTCTCCGTCTTGCTCACCACACTGGACGTCTCGTTCCAGTCAGTAGCCAAAAACTCGCCATCGAGGAAGAGGGGTGTGTTTTTCGGCGCACCGCGTAGCTCGTTAAGCGTTGCAGCGAACGCGATGCACTGGTCGATGAGAGATTCTACACCCTCTATTTCAGCTTTGCGTAGTAGACCACGCGTGTGCACCTGAAGCTCATGCTCATCAGGGAAGATGTAAAGAAGGGCACGCTCACCATCCAACTTGAACTCCGCTGTTACAGGGAATTCGAGAGGCTTCTTCTCGGTCACCACCTTCTCAAAGTCTTTGGCCAGGCAGCATCCGTGGTAGTGAAATTCTCCCTCTTTTGTGCCTGTCCAGAAACCTGAACCGTAGATTTTCTCGATGGTAGTACGACCAACACCAATGCGAAGGTCATGGTCTAACACGCGCAGGTACCACTTACGGACGCGTGGGTGGCACTTGGCGAGGAAGTTTGTCATCTTCTCGCGTGCTGTGTTTCCTGTAACGCGCCGTGCTGTAAGCGCGTCCAAAGCGATGAGAAATGACTTGAACGATTCTAGTGTACCGTAGCCGTTCTCAGCAGACGGAACGTCCTCCTTGAAGCGCACGTAGTACTTGTCGGTACCCAGCGCCTTCAGAAAAAACTCCTGCAGCACCGGGTTGGATTTGCTCTCCTCAACGATCCCCTTACGAACTTTGGGACCTGCCGCGTTCTCAAGCTCCTCGAGCACAAGTATCGCGGCTTTGAACGTGTCTATCTCGAGTGTCTCGAGGTACGAGTTGTCTCTCGGCATGGTAATTGCCTCGTAATTAGAGCGTTATTCGGGGCTCGCTGTTTTCTTGGTGATCTGCGGGTCGCGTGTATTTTTCCATTCCTTGTACTTGTAGGTGAACTTTTGCCCCTTGTGAGACTTCACGCCCGCCAGGATGATGTTACCGCGAGCGATGGACAAAATGAGCCCTTCAACACGCTCTTTAGATACCAGGTCTTTCCACTCCACCCAGTCGCCTGATTCGAACTTAGGCTTCGGTGGACGTTTCGGACGCGCTTTCTGGGAAGCAACCTTGGAGTACTGACGGATGAAACCTTCAGCCAGATTCAGCTGCTCCAGATTGTTAAACGACATCACGAAGCCCTTGGCATTCGCGAACACCTCCCGCAGGTCTGCTTCAACAGCATGACGCTCTAACCAGCCGCCGAGGAAGTCGGAGGCACCAAGAATCTTCTTCAGTCCTGGCAGCATGCTGCGAACGGTAAGAATTTCTGGAAGCGACATGCTGAGGAAAGTACTGAGCTCTGCGTCGTACTCTTTGCAGACGAAGAAGGAGCCACATGAAAAACGCTCGGCGCTCATGACGGTGTCCGCGTCAAGACGACGCCCTGCGCTACACCGCTTTTTACCAAGCCACTCACGTTCCCAAAGCGCGCAGTGCTTACATTTGATGGGGATGACGTCACCGGGATGGTACGTTTTTCCACCGGCAGCCGTGAAGCCACGCTGGACCTCGTAGCTGGAAGCCACATCCGAGGGATCACCTTCCTTTGAAGGCGGCGCGGGTGCCTCTTCGGATTTAGCGGGCGCAGCAGCTTCCTCTTCGCCTGAGCTCGCTTCTTCCTGCAACTCTTCTTCGGAAACCTCTTCAGATGTAGAAGGTTCATCACCCTCAGGAACTTCCTCTTCGGAAGGTTCCTTTGAAGCAGGCTCCACGTTGTCGGGCTCATCGTCGGTCAGTGACGCTTCGAACAGGTCTGGGTCAAGACCCTTGACGACATCTTCGTTTTTTGCCATCTCGTAATGCTCCTCTTGATAGTGGATCGCTAAAGACTAGCTGTCTTCTGTTAACTGTTGGTAACTGTTCGCCACGAGGGCGACATCTTTCGCATCTACACAATACTGCTCAGCGACTTCTTCTTCAGTACGTTCAATATCATCATCAGAGTAGAGTAGCATATCTACTGCTTTGCTCAAATCGGGGCCGACACCATCGATGCCTTCCACCCACTTAAAGAAGCTTTTGATTAGGTCGTCGGGAACACCACCACGGGTAATCATCCCCTCGCAAGCGCTCTTAAAATCCTCACGCGTAGTGTCTCCCATCAACCGGAGTATCGAAGGAGTAGCTGCTTCATGCGCAAAGATGAACGTTTCTTTTTTACCCGACGCTTGAATAGCATCCCGGATCTTGAGCATCTGTTGACGGAAGGTGGGACCAGTGTAAGCGGAGGCCACGACAGCTTTTTTACGAGCGCGCTTAGCTGCGGAAAGAGGTATATCAATTTTCAGGCTGACTGCCTCTTCCTCGATACGGCGTAGTAGCTCATCACGACTCTGACGTGGACGCCCCACAATCTTGCCCTCCTCGTCTACCTCTGCATCCATTAAAGGGACACCCAAGTCAACGAGGTCGGAAGCGTCACCAAAAGCCACCACGAGCCCAATATTAGCTGCATGAGGTGCAAGCTGCCCCAGCTTCTCAAGTGCACGCAACGCGACAACTTGCCGACGACGCTCCTGTTGAAGCTTCAACGGTTGGTTGTTTGTTTTCGCAGGAAACAAATGGATGTGATCCTGCTTGTGATTGGCGACTAACACAAAAGCTTCCGGGCTGAAGTAGGCAAACCCAACTGCTTTCACTGAGGAAGGCTGACTCATTTATCGATCCTCCGAAGCCTTCCGAAAAACAGTTCTCTTAATTCGGGACTGCTTAGCGGAAGTAGCACACTCGCAATGTTTTTGTCAACTTGAAAAATGGCTTTGTCAGATTTTTTTGGCTTACCCTTGCACGCAGAATGTTCGCAGCTGGCTACCAAGTTGCCGTCTAGCAAGAAAAACGGTACCCACTCAAGTCTTACACCACACACGTTTTTCACGTAGTCGTGCAGAAAGTCGTCTGTGTCATAGTAGACGTCGTGAAAGCACAGCAGTAGCCAGGCGACTGCTACAGCCAAAGGGCTGTCGGCGGTGCGTTCGAGTCGACTTAGAATCTGTGGACCACTAAGAGTTCTGTACTTAATGTGGTCACTTTTATGAGCAATAATCCGTACTTCCCCACCACTGGCACCTGGTATTTCAATCGAGTCAACACCAGGCATCGCATCAAGAAGCCACTGAATTATCTCTGGTGACTCCTTGGACAGCTGAAAAAATGCGTTAGCAATCATTGCTCACTACTACTGTTTTACAAGTTCGGACGCCATTTGATGATATTTCGCAGGCGGGTCTTCCAGATAAAGTGTTGCGTTATTATTCTCGCGAATCGCCCACCATGTTTGGTCCCAAATCGGGTGTGATAGCACCTCCGGACGGTGGGATATCACGAACACCGATCCAAACTTTTGCTTTAACAGCGCAAAAATCGAGATAAGACCCTCTGTACCCAACGGGTCCAGGTTTCCAAACGGCTCGTCAACGATGAGCACGTTGGAGCTACTACCTGTGTAGAGCTCCTTCAAGTCGCGGAGGCCGAACAAAAAAGCGAGTCCAGCCTTGTGTCGTTCACCACCAGAAAGCAAGCTGCTGTTGGTAGACACTTCTTCGAGACGCCGACCAAGCCCAAACTGTAGGGAACCCTCCTGGTCTGTCAAGTGCAGCGATACATTTCTGTTTGGCCACAAAATGTCGGAGTACGCAGGAACTGTGCGCTCCGCTGCGTCGGACAAAATGGCATCGAAACGATCCTGTTTCATACCCTTGCTGCCAAACGACTTGTGCAAAGCCTCTAGACAACGAATCTCAGCAATGAGGGCCTCCTGCTTGCGTAGGGTACGCTTGAGCACCTTCTCATGACGAAGCAGCTGCCGAAGCTCGTTCACACGCTCACGCAGATGAGCCTCATCACTACTTGCCTCCGCTATCTTAGTGGCTGCTCGCTTCAACCGGCTACGGAGCTCCCGCAACTTAGTTTCCACTTCCTGCATGTCACCACGAGGAAGCTGCTTGAGCTCCTCCAGCTTTTCTACGATGAATTTGCCCGTCTCGTAGCGGTCCCGGTACTTGTCTACAACGCGGCGCGCTTTTTCGCAGCGCTCCACCAAGTCATCCTTGCTGTCGGAAGGCATAGCCGCAAGCTCGGCTTCGATTTCTATGCGGCGTCGTGAAGTCTCAAGCTCAGCGGAAAGCCTGCGCTCCTTACCACTAAGTAGACGGATGTCCTCTGTCACCTCTTCTGGAGAACGCTTGGTCTGGAACATGGTCAAGCGGGAACGAATTCCCTCTGCATTTCGACCGTCGTTTATCTCTTTTTTCAAAACGTGCAGCCTCGAAGTGGTCTTCTGCAACTCGTCACGAAGCTGGGCAAGCTCGGTACGCTTGGCGTTAATTTCCTCTGCGGACAGATCGTAGGGACGTTTGCAATGTGGACACGCAGCATGGCGAAGCTCGGTGTCCAAATTTTTAACGTCGCGCTCTAGGGCTGCTTCGCGCAGCTTAGCTGCGTCCTGTTCCTCAACAAGCTCATCCAAAGGAGCCGTGGGCTCCGCAAGCCGCTGAAGTTTGATCATCAATCCCTGGCGCTCTTCTGCCTGTGGAAGCTCTACCTGGTTGAGGTAGGTAAGCTTCGTCTTTGTTTCTGTCAGGTCTTCTTGTATCTCTTCTGCATCTCGGTCGCTGAGTTTCTGTAACTGCGCCCGGAGAGCTTCACGCTTTTCTACCTTCTCCAGGTCAGACTGCGCCGAAGCATACTCCGCATTAAGATTGTCGTACTTACGCTTCCAACGGTCAACGTCTTTCTGGGTGATGTCCTTTGGGTGGTCGAACGTCTTGACCAGGTCGCTGCCCTTGAACCGAGACATTGTTTGTCTACGCCCAGACGTCCGCTGCTGCAGCTTCGAGTGTAGAGAAGACACCTCGGTGTACTCATCGGTGTCCTCTGAGTTTTCGTCCTTGAGATGCTCCAACATTATTTCTGCTGCTTCGTGGTCAGCCTCGAGGTCTACCAAATCTGGCATCGAAAAGATTTTCTGTTTAACCTCTCGAAGCTCGTTGCTCACCTGCGCGAAGTCGGACATCGAAGTCTCGTGCATAGAGAGCATCCGCTTGGCCAACACGTACAACTCGTCGTAAATGTCCAGGTCGAACATCACTGTCAACCGCTTACGTCGCTCGAACTCTTTGCCATGAATCATGACATTGTTGAGCTCTTGCACCAAGTAGATAAGGTTGAAGAAGGTGGTTTCGTCAAGTGATAGCAGCCCTTCACGGATCCACTTGTGAGGTGCACGTGAAGCGTCTATAGGGAGGACGTTCTGGCCCGTCTCTCTATCGATCACCATCACTTTATTGTTGAACCGGTGGTGCTGGCGGTACTGCCGTATCTCGTAAGGGTGCCCGCCAACACGCAACTTCAGGGTGGCCGACATGTCGGCCCCGCTAAACAAGTTGACGATATCGGATTTATGATCACCGCGCCGCTGGTCCCGCTTGCCCCCTTTACCTACCTGCAACTGTGCAAACACCTCGAAGATGGAAGACTTCCCCGCACCCAGAAAACCACCATCATCCATGTTCAACCCACGCACCAACACGAGTCCCTGATTCGCCAACGGGAAGCTGCACTTCCGGTAGATGTAGGCGTTCTCGAACTCCAGCGACTCGTATTCAATGAAGGGCATAGGCTACCAGCTTTTGATGAGCTTCATTGTACGGAAAGTAGCTGCTTCAAGCAGTGCAATAGAATCGGTAGAGTACAACTTGGTGCGCTCTAACACGGTGCAGTAGTCGTCAAGAATGAGTGGTAAACTCTCCGTCGACTGTGGCTTACGCGCAGTGACACCCTTGAGCAGCCACATTTTTCCTGGGTCGCACAAGGCATCTTTGTCAATCCACGAGTAGAACAGCTGCTGGAACGTCTCGAGCACGCACTGTGTAAAGTAGCCTGGATTGGTTACGTGTTGGAGTGCCTGCAGCGCCATCGGCAGGTTGCCTGCTACCACAGCACCCACGTAGCGTCTGATGACCTCGGAAGTCTGCAGTTCGGTCGACTGCGCTACCACCTTGGTGAGTAGCTCCTGCCAGTTGGATGTCTCGCCTTTCGCAGCTTCAGCGTGATTGATAACCTTGCTGAGCAGCCCGAGGGCATCACGAAGATGCCCATCGCTAGCGGTAGCAATTTGCAAGCACAGCTTCTTCAGCATATCATTGGGAGGTTGAAAGCCTTCCTTGACGGCGATCTGATACACACGCTTCGCCACGGCTTCTGTAGGCAGCGGCTCGAGCGAAAAAATCTCTCCACGGCTACGAATGGTGGAGGGTAGCTTCTCGAAGTTGGTGGTGCACAGAATGTAGCGTGTGCGCCGAGGTGGATCCTCCAGCATCTTGAGCATCGCCTGGAAAGCAGCACCTGTAATCTGATGTGCTTCATCCAGGATGAACACCCGAAAGTTGTACCGAGGTGCTTGAGGAGCGATGGACGCTAAGCGGCGAATCTCATCAATGCCACCATGCAGTGCTACGTTCAACTCTGTCACGTCGGGATGTTCAGACCTACCCAACAATACGGGTTTCATCTGCTTGCAGCTAGAGCACTCCCCGCAAGGTTCAATGCCGCTGGGTTTCTGACAGTTGATGTAGTAGGCTACGAGACGCGCCAGCGTTGTTTTACCTGCACTGTACGGACCATGAAAAATCAACACAGGGTCGATTCTCTTGTTCATGATCATGCCACGCAGACTGTCTACTACCTCTACTTGCCCCACCATCTCAGCGAATGCTTTAGGACGCCACTTCGCTGCTAGATGCAAGTTATCCTTGTTCATCATTGTCCTGTACCTGGTATCTGTCTGGAAGTTCTACAGTCACGCCTGCTGTTTTTGCCAACTTTATGGCAATCCGCCATGCCAACGGGTACAAATCTTCTGGAAGGTGGGCTCTCTCCAACGCTGTTTCAAGATCATCAAAAATTCCCACCGTGACCATTTGTTGGTCGCGATCCTGGCGACGCTCAAGCGACACCACACTAGGATGAAATTCAACGTTCAGTGGCAGAGCGTTTTCGGGAAAAGGACCCTCTGGACGAAACTGGATCAGCGCTTCCTCAGGAGGAGGCCAATCCTCGAGTTCCTCAGTAACGATACGAAGAGGGATGGACGGAACAGGAACAAATTCGGGATCTGCTGGGCGGTTGGTATCAACAATGAGCACGCCCTTTTCCGCGACCTCGTCAAAACGGGTTTGGTGCGGCGACCCAGAGTACCACGCGCAATCCAGTAACGACTGGCAGATGTGCATGTCGCCCATCGCCCAGTAAGTCACAGAAGGAAGGTTGTTGTCGATACGGATTTGGTTCGCCTTGGTGATGCTCAAACCAACGTCCGTTTTACAGCCCTGCACTGCTTCATGAAGAACAACTACTACCGGTAAATCCGGGTTGGTGCAGTAGTCCTCCAGCAATGCCTGCACAATCAAGAAAAGTTCCTGGTCCATCCATCCCTGGTAAGGCATTAGCACCAGGTAGCAACCGAAGCGTTCGTACACACTGGGCTCACCATCGTGAACGAGGTGATTCCCTAAGCGCTGTGCGAAGGCGGAGAGGTAACTCAAACAGGTGTCGCCAACTTCCACAGAACGCTTGTCGTGATTACCGCTGATCATCACAACTGGTACACGGCACTCAGCGAGCCACTCCGACAGGAGCAGGCGCTCAGCGTGTGTAATATCACGTCGGTCGTAGATATCCCCCGCTACTACTATGAAATCGACCTCACGGTCCTCCGCAATATTCTGGATATGGCGAAGGCACGCCTTTGCACGGCCCAGATAAAACTGGCTGAACCGACGCAGAGCGTTGAGGTGCAAATCAGAGGTGTGTAAAAACGTTGGCATACTACCGTGGTGCTTACAGGTCTACTGGACGGACGGTCGTCCTCTTGTTACCCACACAGCGCAAGGCGGAATCGAGCATCATCTGGGTGAACTTTTTCGCGAGGGAATCCGCGAGGGTACCGTCGACACGGAGACCGATGGAACTGAAGTACTCCTTCACCTTGGATGCGGTGATGACCTTCTTCCCGTGCTCCTCGAAGAAATTTCCTGTGGCTTTCCTCATCTGCATCTCATCTAGAACTTTTCTTTTCTTTTCTGCCATGACTCTCTCCTTTGTTCAGGCTTCTTCTGTACACTGTTTCAGGTACACTGTTGAGTGGCTGAAACGTAGCGCTTTCCATTTTGCCCATGGAGCGTCACCACGCATCAGCGAGCGAATGTGAGGGTTTAAAACGGTACCATCTTGATACAAAGCGACGGTACCATTCAAGGTGTTCAAGTAACTGAGTAGTATGTGTGTGCCGTCGAGATCGAGCGCTCCTATGCCCTCGAAAGGAGGGTCCACCCAGAAAAGGGTGTGCGGGGCGTCATTGATCTGCAGCACTTTTTCAATCGTATTATGCTCTATCTGCACACGGTACAGGCGGCTATGCAGCTGCGGCAGAACCGGGTCTACGCTACGCAGCGCAGCCATTACTTTATCAGAGGTGGTATCGGGCAGTGTCTCCTGTGCAGGAGCGAGCTCCACCGCAGGGAACGCGTCACGCATGTAGCAGTACCACGCATACGCAGCTAACACAGCATCCCGGTCATTCTGCTCTTCCCACACTGCAAACAGGTGGGAAGTCAGGAAGGAGTTGGTCGGGGGGACGAGTTGGCTGATCAGGTAAAACCAACTGAAAGAGGATGGATCGCGCAACGTATGGAAAAGGGTAATAGCAGCCCGAGCGTAGTCGTTGAATACCTCTACTGGAGCGGGTTCTCGAGCCATCAGAAGAGGCGCCCGTCCACCAAACACCTCCACGTACACTTGACAATCTGGGAGCGCCTGCGCGACTTCACGTAGAGGGCTGTCCTCGGGACGTCCTGCGTATGAAGGCAGTCCCGCTATAGGAGCACTCCAATCCTGAAGTGACTCATATTCGTAGAGGAAGACATAGCAGCCTAAACCGCGCAGCAGAAGCGCTACTTCTTTGAGATCATCACGCTCCCACCGAAACTTGTAGAGCCCTGGCGCTAACGCGTCGAACGGTAGAGCACGGTTCCGCAAACTTGGCGCAGCTGTGATGAGTAGTACCCCGTAGGTACCATCAGCATGGCGTCGTACTAGCAGAAAAACCGAGCTAAATACGTCCGTAATAGATGATAATCCTCTAGCCATTAAAACGATTCGTCGAAGCTAAGGTCAGCGTGATCTTCCTGCTTACTCTTGTTGACAGGTTTTTTGCCAACCTTGCGTCGGTTAACGCGGGTTTCTTCGTACTCCGCAGCTTCATCTGCTACCTGCTGTTTGAGGTCTTCTTCGTCGTTGTCGTCTACTTCGTCTGGAACGTCGTAATCGGCATCGTAGAAGTAGGTAGACTCGTTACTTTTCTCGAAGTAGGTGCGGTACGTTTCGTTCTCCCGCAACATAGCAAAGCACATAGCACGAAAGTCTGGATGCTCCACTGTGCGACGGAAGTCACCCCAACTGAGTATCTTGTTATCGTACCCCTCCAAATGGATTTTCTGCTTACCCGCACGAATCTCGAGGAGACCCAGGTGTTTCAGGAAGTAGAAAGCGTCGTAGGACTTGTCCAACCCGCGCCCAAGCATGAGACGCATATCTGTGCTGCGAAACGGTGGGAACGCTTTGTTCTTGGTCGTTCGCCAGATGACAGGTACCGTCTGAACACCGATCTTGTCGGGCTCTACACGCTTCACAGAGGAGCGCACTTTGTACCCGGGCCAGAATCGAAGTGCTTTGCCACCAGATTCGTGTTGGGGAGCTCCATAGCCCCCAATGTTGGTACGCATCTGGTTAGTGCCGATGAGCAATGCACCACGTCTTCGCAGGCGCGGAACTACGCGTTTGAGGAAGTAGCTGTGCATCCGGGCTTCGTCAGCAATCCGGCCACCGTCACCGACCTCATCTACCTCTTCACTACCCATCCCTGCGAAGCTATCCACCAAGAAAAGCATCCGAGGTGGACCGTCGTCCACGATAGGCATCTTGCTAAGCACACGAAGGATATGACGGTAGACCGCTTCTCCGGTATCTGGTTGCGTGTAGAAGAATCCTGGACGCTCGATGGTTTTTTTGCCATCTTTGAACTTGACTTTGTAGTTTAGGTCGACGCCCATCGTACGCATGTAGACGGGATCTGACCCCGCTTCAGGGTCGTACAGGCAAGCTGGAATATTTATCAACTGAGAGCTAGCCAGGATGGAAGTGAGCAGAGTAGATTTACCACTCCCCTCCGGACCGAAGGTGGTCCCCATCAAGCCTGGCTTGAAGCCGCCACCAGTAATCAAGTCCAAGGAAAGGCTTCCGGTAGAGAGCACATCTTTTACGCGCTGTCCTTGCCGTAAGTTGATGCAGTCGAGCTCCTCCACCTCGTCAAAAGCGGCAGAAGCTGCTTCCGCAGGATGCACTATCTCTATCTTTAGCTTGTCTTTCTTTTTGGACATGGTACCTCTACAAAGGCAAGCCGACGAGCTTGCGCAGAGTTTCGTAAGTAGCCATCCCTCGATGACGACCAACTTCGCGGCCACCACGGTAAAACCGTACTTGAGGAACGTACGCAGTACCCAGCTGTGTGGCTGCTGTAGGGTCGTCTACAAGGGACACCCTAGCAATGTAGAGCAGTAAACGTCGGTGACGGATGAAGCCAAGTAGAGACTCCTCAAGTTGACTACACAATGTACTTTCATTGCTAATCAACAAAAAGAATTCGACGTCGAGATCTCGCAGTGCCAAAGCAGCATCCCAAGAAATTGGGAAAACTTTCCCGGCAAAGTCTCGAATGCTTCTACCAAGCAACACCCGTCACCACACGCTACTACCACCCCGAGGGGTCGTCCTCTTCCACTGCTTTAGTAGTAACAGTGGAAGAGGTCTTTTCACTGGGAGAGTCGCCCCAGCCGTCGTCACTGAAAAGGGTGTCATCGAATTCGGGACCGCTTTCACTGCTGTCACCGCTGTCGGCGCTAGCAGCAGTCTCATCTCCCCACGCGTCATCGGTGCTGGCAGATTTACCGTTGCCAGAGTCGTCACCCCACGCGTCATCGGTGCTGGCAGCAACGCTTGTCTCGCCCCATCCTTCGTCAGAAGGAGCAGACTCTAATGGCTCCGATGGCGAGTCGTCGTCGCCCCACGCTTCGTCTTCCGCTGGAGGAGGTGGGGCAGCCTTAGCTTTAGCTGGTCGTCCACTACCAGTGGGCCTCCTGGATTGCTTCGCAGACTCAGAGTCACCCCAGCTACCTGAACGGTCGTTGCCAGGCTCATCGCGGCTTGCAACTACCTCGATCACTTCTTCAAGACGAGCGTACAGTCCAAGACGCTTCAGGTCTGCGCGGATCGTGTCGGGATCTTTGACCTCGACAATTTCATCGAACGGCGTGGGCTCACCCTTAAAGATGTTGCCCCCACCCTTCATCATCCAGATACCCTTTTCCTCGTCAAACTTCACAGGCATTTTGTTGCCCTGGTAGAAGCGTACGCGGTCCTTCGGGTCTTGAGCTTTTTCGTCGTAGTGCCACAGAACGGAGGTGCCCTTTTGGGGGTCATCCAATTCGCAGCCCATGATGTCACCGATCATCGCCAGGTCGTTCTTTCCATATTTGTTGGTGAACAGGACGCCGAAGACGTCCTTCCGACCTTCTTTGGCTGCGGTGATGTCGAAAGCTTCGATGTAGTAACGGAAGGACCCAAGCAGACGAAGCTCCTGAGGAAGGCTGTCGTCTTGGAAATCGGCGCACAGGGGGCACGACGCATCAGGCCCCTTCCTAAATTGTCCGGTGTCCCAGTCAAAATCCGGGCACACCTCATAGAAACCGCTCTTGCTTCCGTCTTTGCGCTTGAACCGCACATAATGCTGGAAGATGGTAAAAATACCACCGACCAAGCGGATCTCCTTCGGTTTGCCCCTCTTCGGCTTCTCGAGGTAGTCAAGCTTCTGGTGCCACTTATCTGCGTAAGTTCCGCCACCAGGGGCATTGGAAATGGGACGACGTCCCCGTGGATATGGTGACTTTTTGCTGGCCATTACTGTGTGCTCCTTTTCACTGTCTGGTAAATGTCACAAGCTCAGCGTCACGGTCGTAGCTGCAAGCTGTACTCACGTATTTTACAAGGTAGGGGATGGTTTCTGAGGTTCCGCTTTATTTTAATCAGCGGGGAGCTCTTCCACACGTAGCAACGCTGTCTGACTGTTGGCGAGCGTGGACATCGATTTCTGCATGATAGCTTTGCAAGCAGCCTGCCTAAAGACTTCACGAACTTCTTGTCGTGGGTCTGGGCTTGTGGCCACGCGGTCGATGATACCATAGCGAAGACACACGAGGTTTCGCTGCCCTTCGTCAACGTGGCTGAGCACTTGCGACACGAACTCTGATACAGCCTGGAGCTCCTCCTCCTCCTCCACCGATTCATCCAGCAGTGCCTTGTCGGCAGCGGATTCGCTCTCGTAGCCGTCCTCGTTACTTGTCGCCATAGATTCCAGGGACACAACTCTGGTGCCACGGACTTTCGTTTTCACAAGCTCAACGGACTTGACGGTGGTATTGCAATGTTTGGCAACGTCTGCGGTGGTGTAGGAGTCACGGAGCTCAGGGTCTGCTTCAAAGTAACGCTCCGCCTTAATTATTTCCTGGTAGCGTTCGATGACGGAGCCGGGGAGTTTAATTAGGGAGCCACTGTGCTTAGCGCTGCCAAGTATTTTCTGGCGGATCCACCAGTTGGCGAAGGTAGGAAAGCTTGTACCACATCGGAGGTCGTACAGGGAGATCGCACGTGCGAGGCCCAGGCTTCCTGATTGGAAGAGGTCGAGGGCTTCCATTTCGCTTTGCGCACGGCTTTTTACGGGTTTGAGTACCAAACGCGAGTACGCCTTCAAGATACGTTCTTGAAGGCCGCGCACGCGTTTCAAAATTCGTACCACAGCACGAATGGTTCCATAAAGGAGGTTGGACTCTACACAACCCATGTCGAGCTCGAGAAGGTCCATCTGGTCGATAAGGCTCTCTGCACACCTTGTGAGCTCCTGCTCGTCGGCCTCACCTTTTTGAGTGGACCTTTTGTCGTTTTGCTGCCGCTTGTGGATCAGCTGAAGGGTTACCTCAGCGAGCTTGTCGGAAACTTCAATGTACTCCGCTCCCACTTTGGCGAACGCTATCAAGATGTTTTCATAGTGACTTGTGGAGATGCGAAGGGTACGAATGATACGCTTGGAAAAGGGAACAGCTGCTTGCCGCTCCATACGGGACAGCTTGAACAAGTCGAAGCCTATGCCGAAGATTCGTTTGTTCTCAGCGCCCATCTCCACTTCATCGTTTAACGCGATGCGCCTGCGAACGCGCTTTCCCTTGTAAACCTTCCTACTTTTAATGACCCCAGACGCAATCTCGGAGAGCAGGTAGCAGAGGTTGTCCTCAACGAAGGTGGTAGCGTGTAGAAGATGGTCTACACCACGAAACACCAACTGCTCGATCTGGGAAAACAACTGCGTTAGATCTGCTTTCGCTAACGGATCGTATCCAAGAGTGCGTTTGGCTAAGTCGTTGAATGTTGACCAGTTTTCTGTTTGACTCTGATTTGTGACATACATTTGGTTGACCCATCCACCAGGATTAGTTACTCTCTGAAAGAGCACCCTTGATCTAGGATGATGCCGTAGATCTGCTTTCTCGTCAAACAAAATTTACAAGGTCGAAAATATTATGCCAAAAAAACGCTACGCGGCCACCCCCATCAAGCGAATGAACCTCAAGCAGCTGGTGTTCGCCACCAACGCACGCTACCCAGAGATCATCAAGAGAGCCAACTCCCAGTGCCACATAATTCGGAAAGAGTACAACGTAGGAAGCAGGGATGGGTTCAGACGGGATTACCGACCAGACAGAACTTTCTACAACGAGGCACGCCTTTACTCAGCGTGTACAGACGGAAAAAGAATCAGCTATGTGCGATTCTTCGGACCCCCAGATCCTTCCACTCCTGTTTGGGTATGGTGCAGCTGCCCTTACCATATATACAATTTAGAAGTGGTTCTAACACGTTACAACAGTTCGTCTATTATGCTGTCCAACGGGAATAGACCTATCGTGCGCAACAGACAGATGTTCCCGCACCTCTGCAAGCACCTAGTGAATGCGGCGAAGTATGCGCTTCAGCAAAGAGACGACCTTGCAGCCAGGAGAATGGAGGCGCTGCAAGAAACAAAGACAGCAGCTGCTAAGCAGCAGATGACACGTATGGCGCAGAAACCCCAAGCAAGCCGTATCCCAAAAAGACGGTTCGTTACCCCAGACCGAGGTGGTGACCTGTTTGAAATCCCCTAGCTAGTACCCGCTACGCTGGCGGTGATAGCGCCCACGGGGCCTGTCGTTGCGACCAGGAGACCTACGACGTCTTCCCCGTTGAGGACGTCGACCCTTCTCTAGTAGCATGATGTCGTACTCCACTCCAGAGTCACCAGAAGCAGAGCGGGCGATGGATCGAACAGCGTCCACGGTGTGCCCATCCTTACCGATGACCTGCCCTAAATCCTCCTCCTTGACATCCAACTCTATAATCACCAGACGACTTGCTCGGATAATGTTCACCCGGAGCTCCTTCGAATGGTTGGCAATACGTAATATGGAAAGCACAACGAGCGCTTCGATGCTGAGCTCACTGATGTCTTCAACTGAATCAATTTCGTTGTCCAGAAACTCGGAAGCGCTCTGAAAACCGGCAGTACTCTGCGCGTCTGATCCTTTCTCTGTTGGCGTCTCGTCTGATGGAATCTCTTCGTGTTGGTCACGATCAGCCATGTCTCTTCCTTTCACTAGTGGGACTCTAAGAACGATGCGAGGATGAATAGCTCGTGTTCCGACCTCTCCTGTGGTTGTCCTTCAATCTCTACCTTCCTACTCAAAATTCCATCAATCGCGGGTGAGAAACAAACAGTACGCCAAGGGCAGTAGGTAGCATAGGAGTCAGAAGGTTCCACACAAAGACCACGTGGGATTCTTCCACTCGTTAAGCACTCCTCCGCGAGCTTAATGCGACCAAGTACGTCCTCGTAAATATGGCGGCTGATGGACACCTGCATAGGAAGCCACGTTTTCCAGGGTGTACCCCTATCTACATAGATGATAATTATCTTTTTCAGCTTTTCTGTTAAGCCGAAATCACTCAAGTGATCGTTGACGTAGTTGGCGTACGCGTTGATCTGTAAGTAGTGCGACTCCTTAGGCTTGTTGGCTGCCTTGTACTCCCGAATCTTCTCCAGACTCGAGCCCTTGAAATCGATGAGGTAGTTGTCGGGGGTGCGCAGGATACCGTCAAGGTGCCCACTGAACGGATTGTCCTTCGTGCGCTTGATGGCGTACTCATGGTAAACCATTTCGCGGCCACAAGAACCACACACCTGTATTCCTGTCTGATGCCGACGAATTACCTTGCAGTTGACACACACCCAGTTACCATGAAGCTGACCCTCGATAGCAAACCATTTCTGGAGCGCCAGGTGCAACGCGGTACCCATCCAGGCCGAGCTCTCTGCGATGAACGTCTCCTCCCTACGAGGACGCTTCCGTACAGGGAGGCGACGATAGATAACGTACGCTCGAGGACAAATTGGGAAGCTGCTCGCACGTATCTGAATGTACTCAGGGTGCTCTATCTTGCGCCGCATGTAGCGAATATCACCAAAGCTTTTGCGGATAGGAGCACTAATCCGCTCTGCGTTGGGAATGTCGAAGATGGACAAATCTCTCTCCTCGCACTGTAAAATAGTTGGCAGAGCGCAGTCGCTCCACTAGTATTACTTTACAAGATAGCTGTGTAATTCGGCACTTGAACAATGACAGACCTCACAGACTTCATAGTCAGTCAACTCAATGCCAAGGGCATGATGGTCTTTGGAGTAGACGGGCGCCAGGAAAACCTGAAGACCTTCTGCTTCCGAGGGCACGACAACAAGACACCAAGTCTCTCCATCCGTCGATGGGATGGTGCGTTCCTCTGTTTCGGTTGTCATGTAAAAGGGCCGAACTGGAACGCTCTGGCGGCACACATCAATGGAGATCAGCTTTCTGATGAAGCGATGCCCGACCCCTTCTTGTTGCTGAACAAGAAGCTCGAGAAGCGCATCCAGAAAGCAGCCGCCGAAGTGAAGGTCCCCTGGGACGTGGAACCGTGGGTGAAACCATTTCGGCACGTCCCATTGGAGACGCTAGAACAGCTTAATGCTCTGCGCTGGTACGACGACATCAACCCCAAGGACCGTTGTGAGCGCGTGCTGTTCCCTGTCTCTATGTACGGCGAAATCGAGGGATGGGTAGCACGTCGCACAGACAAAGCACCTCCAGGGGGGAAGCTGGACACGCCCTACAGGAACGCCAAGCACATGTCCTCGGCGGAGGCACTCTACCCACTTGACCACGTTATTGGCATGAAGCGGCAAGTGGTAGTGTTGGTAGAAGGCCCCTACGACGCGATTCGTCTGGTGAACTACGGCATCCCTGCGCTGTCTATACTGGGCACAGGAAACTACCATCCTGACAACAGGATGCACATCTTGAACACAGGAGCAAAAACGGTGATACTCGCGATGGATTCTGACGGGGCCGGGGAGTCTGCACGGCTGGACATTGCCCCCAACATACGAGAAATGTTTGACCTGAAGCACTTTGTCTGCCCGGATGGAATGGATCCTGGCGGTATGCCAAAGCCCTACTTGGACAAGCTGTGGAGGATGGTGAAGGAAACCGAGAGGAGCTACGGGTTCTCGAGGCGATGAAGCAGCACGTCGTACTTCGCTAGGTCTGCTGGCTCCATATTCTGTTTCATCCATGATGCAGTGAACGCGTTGATGTCTTCCACAGTAGGAGGTGTATCGCCGGGGTTGCTGGCAAACTGGCTGTTCATGGCTGCCTGCAGCTGTGGCCAGTATTCTGTCTGAGTGATCGTTTCGTCGGTCCTTGTTCCGGGCTGATCACCAGCGGCTTTGTAATCCCCGAGGATCTTAGTTGTGGCAGCGAGGGCCTGCTTACCCATCTCCTCGTTGGGGTCTACTGTGCTGGGCTGCAGCAAGTCTCCCGCCACAGAGGTGTTTCGTGTTGGAGTTGCTGTCTTACCTGGAGGCGTAGCTACCAAGCCAACTTTCTTCTTTTTCCTGGTGGTACCCGAGTCCAACTTCGTAGTCTTATACGGCGTGGCTTGGTCGTCCGGGGTCGCACCCTTATCTGTCGCCCAGTATTTGTTGAACTCCGCCAAATCGAAGCTTTGAGGCAGGAGCTCACTCATGGCACCGTGATTGAGAATGGCGTTTGAGTACGCGTTACGAAGGCCCTCAGCGGCATTCCTTCCCCAGATTTTGGGCGACGTTTTGTACACCATAAACGTGGCGTTCCACGTCACGGAGTTGGCCGCGTCTGCTGTTTCAACGAACGTAATTGGATCTTGCGTGAAGTACCCTTCCAAAGTAATGCGAGGAAACAGGCGTGTGTTCACTCGCAAGATGTGCCGATTCTCCCTGTTGTTCTGATCGAGCATCGGTTGGTCAATCAACTCTAGAAAATCGTAGAAGTCCTCTATGCCTGGCGGAACAGGGGGATGGCGTAGAATACTTGTCAGCACATCCGCGTAGCCGGGTTTGAATAAGTAGCTAGGCACCCCAGCGCCAGGCATCATGTTGCCCGTCTGGAATGTGATATTTATTGTAGGCTCATCGTAGTATGTACCACGATAACGGTTACGCCACGCGTTTCTGATTGCACCAGCAGCGGTTTTTGACACAGTTTCACGCTTAGCGAGATTCCATGTCATTTCCCGTGGATTAACAAAGAGCCTTATTTGTTTCTGCAGGCGATCCCAATGAGTACTAGTCACCACCATGGGAGTGCGGTAGCCTGTAAAATCGCGTTCCCAAGCAAAAGGGGCCGCGTTGTCTGCACTGCCAGCGGCAACGGTAGCTGCAGTGGCAGCTGCATCTACCATATCCTTTACTGCTTTAAGTTGTGAAACTAGCGCCATTGGTTACACCAGAACCTTTTCTACAGATCTTCGTCAGACAACACACTTGGCTTGTTGCCACGCTGCTTGTTTTTCTGGCCACCCTTCTTAGAAAAGGTAGGCTCCTCCGACCCACCCGCTCGCGATGCCTTGATGGACCGCAGGTACGCACAAATGTTGTCGAACTCGCTCAGCTGAGATAGCATGTACCCGATGTCATCGTCGCTCAGTATGACCTCGTCCCAACTCTTGAGCTCGCGTAGGTAATCACCCTTGAGAGAGTTGTCCTCCTGCAGGTCACGACAGAACTTTTGGATTTTGGGGGTAATCGTGATGGTCTCCGCTGAGACAGTTAACGCGTTCTGAGGCTCAGGTTGAGGAAGCCTCATCTCTGGAAGAGAACTGCTCTGGAAATCGGACATTGACAGGCGAGCTTCGTCCAGGTCGGCTACAGCGTGCGTCTCGCGAGAACCACCCTGTTTCACCTTGAATTGTGGACGCTGGTTGAGTGCCTCACCACGACGAGCTTCTAGCTTCTTGTACGCCTGCGTTACGGAAGCACGGACCTCTGGATCCGACAGAATTTCTTTCGCCTTCTCAACATCGATGATCTCGAGCACGCCCTTGTTCACCCAGTCGATGAACGCTGTGCTGAGTGGAATCGCACTGGGGGGTGCCACACGTCGAGTAAGGTTGATCGGGTGCTTGATCGGCGGAATCTTCACTGTGCTGCCACGACCACCCGTCGGATGTGGAAACTCGATCACCAGCACATGAGCGGTGCCTAATACACGTGCGCTGCGGTTCACTACATAAATAGGAATGTTGTTGTCTACCATCATTTGAATATCCATCATCGAACTCCTTTGCTTGCTTCTACAGACCTATGCTGGTTGCAAGCGCTGCTACGTCATAGGGCGACCCACTGCCCCAGTTGTCTACGCGCCACACACGATTGTTGTAGCGCCAGTTCTTTGGACGTACACCAACCAAACCAGGACCGTTCGCAATACGGTAAATCAGAAGCTTACTCTCTGCGAACTTCTCCAGCATCGTGTTGATGTGCCCGAATATACCGCTGTAATCATGATTGTAAGTAAGCTGTACAGTCTGACCACCATGGTCAAACTGAAGCTCTGTCTCGAGTACCTGTTGGGCCATCAAACCCCACATTGCTGCGTAAAGTAACACCGCGTCAATTACGCCTCGAGAGCCGTTAATAGGTATTGATGCCAAATTCCAGTTAGTGGACGGTGCCACCGAATTTGTCATACCAACACCACGTATAATGTACTCGTAAACATCGCTGTCTGCGTACGCTTGCACCCAACCAACGCGCTTCTGCAGCTTGTCTATAAGCATCCGTAATGGCTGTATTAATCTCCAGAAATTCATTTCCGGTACGCGCAGTAGCTGTTGAACCTCGTCTTCAGGAGACACAACAGTTTCACGGACACGCCAGAAAATGAGGTACTCTCCTATCGCTAGCGGGTCGGTATCGAAGAAGTAGTGGTAGCGCCCATCCCTGCGCACGCGCCCAATTTTTCTTTTGGGCAAAGGGACCTTTATGGACGTCTCTTTCATCTCCTCTGTAGTCGTATTGTTGGCTGGAAAAATACTGACAACAAGCCGGTTAGAGGTATCAAGGATGTCTAGCCCGAGCTCCTCGGGCTGCGTGTCCATCGGCAGAAAAAGGCGTTCGTTCTTACCCGCTCGAGTCAAGTAGGTCCACTGACGTTCCTCGGGTTCAGGTTCTACAGCGTCAACAACATGGAACGTTTCCTGAAAATCCTTGTTGTGACCTGTATTGGTAACAAAAAACCAGGAGATGGACCATGGAGTGTCCGAAGTGTTTATCTCGGCGTCCTCTGGCACAAACCAACGGAAAGAATAATTTCCGCTACCTAGAGGCTTGCCTATACCTGTAGACACACTGGTGCCTGCGGGATCCTTGACATCCACCGCTGGATAGCTGTTCGTGTCTATGGAGGAAATTGGTTCCCCATCCATATCGACGAACGTGGCTTCGAACACTGCTGAGGTGGCTCGAGCGAACTGCATTATTTTCGCTTTCTATTTTTGCCTCTATATATAGAGTAACAACAACCGACTAAAATTAAGGTTAGGTATAGATGGAGATATATCTTGTCCCTTGGGGGACACGTATGGGTAATCATGGCCACACGAAGCTACCGACCGACCCACAAAAGAACACCTGTAACCGATGGGTCACAAGTACTGGAGAAGCACGCTCACGATATAGCGACAGAACAGCTGATCCCGCGCATTGAGCAGCGGAACAAAATGGCAGTAGAAACAGTCCCCATCAAAATATTCTTCTATCAAGCGATGCGCGCCGGACGACGCTGCAGCTGCTTCGATATAGAAACCAGCCCAGACGGAATGTGCCGAACCTGCTTTGGGACAGGCATAGTAGGTGGGTACAGCAAATACGGAACAACCACGCAGGTGCTGGATATCACGTACCCGAACCTGCGCACATCCAATATTATCCCGGACTGGAAAAATCGACGCAAGCCTACGCCGTTTGTTCTTATTGACGGTGCGCGGTATGGATCGGTAGAAGCTCGCATCCCGCTCACGAGTAATATTGGCGAAATTGATGCACTGAGCTCCGATTACTGGATCGAACCTGGTACTAACATAAAAGCCTATGTAAAGGCGCCAGCAGACCAAACATGGGTACTCCTTACACGGAACAACGTGAAGCAGCGGCTGTTCAATCCCTGGATAGACATTCGTGTGGTGATGAGTAGAGAGTCACCGAAGACACCCACGCCTTATTTGAAGTCGGTGTACCTACGTTACAGGAACATCACCGACAACATTATAAAAGCAAACATCCTTCGCGTAGGGAAAAGTGACGCGTTTGAAGAATTGGGTCTCATAGACAACTGGCAGGTCCAAACCTTCTGGATGGACAGCACCCTTAAATCGATCACCACAGAAGATTTTCTGGCCTCTGTGGAAGGGGATTCCCGATGGAAGATCTTCGAGGCGAAAGAATTTGCGCCGCACGGACAGCTTGTAAGTTGGGACATCGACGCAAAGGTGGTCCAGGAACATCAACCGTTTGTAAAGGTGCCACGCTAGGAGCTCACCAATGAGTATGGTCGAAATACACAACGTATCTCAGTACAGGGTTGGGCTCTCTTCGAGCTACCTAGGAGCTCAGGGGCGTCCTCTATACATAGGACTGGGTCCTACTCAAATCAAGCAGATAACGCAAGAAGAGCTCAGGAATTGGGGGGATGGGTCGAAGGCCGACCTAGCTGGATACGTACAACACGGCGTCCTGAAAGTAACTGAGCTCACGTCGGTGCACCTAGTGGACGACCTTGGGAACCCTCTAGAACCAGTTACTGCTGTTAGCTTACAAGAAGCGTACGATACAGCAGACACCATCAGAATCGCCTACAATGCACACATAGTGAGCTTGGCGGTGCATGGGGTACCAGATCTAGCGAACATTGAGAGCCTGGCAAAGCCCACAACCCTTCTGCTGCTTACTGCGTTCATTGCCTCTCTACAAGGAAACTTCAACGCACATATTGCGTTGGGGGTTGCTACGCATGATGTAGCGGACGCCTGGAATCCCGTAGTGGCGGTAACTGGAACGCTAGCGCAGAACATTCTAGCACTCCGGGAGTTGTACGCGAGATACCGCTCACACCAAATACAAAGTGACCCGCTTGGAAGCACCGTACTGAACCCAAACCAAATCATCGCCTACTAGCAGTCGGAGTGTACTATGATCAAAGTCCAGAACATCTCGCCGTATAAAATCGGTATTTCTTCGAGTTACGTAGGCACGCAGGGACGCCCATTATACATAGGGCTGGAACCGTCGCTGCACATGCAGATGACCCAAGAGGAGCTCAAAAAGTGGGGTAACGGTGCTAAAGCGGACCTTGCCAGCTACGTGCAACGCGGACAGCTACTCGTGACTACGATGACAGCGGTGCACGTAGTAGACGACCTTGGCAATGTTCCAGCACCATTTGGGGCGTTCGATCTCCAATCTGCTTACGACACAGCAGACAACCTGAGAAATGTGTACAACACACACCTGCTGAGCTTGGCTGTACATGGCGCACAAGATCTTGCAAACCCGGAGACGCTGGCTAAACCAGTCTCTCTAGCGTTACTCACCGCATTTATAACGTCGTTTCAGGGCAACTACACAGCGCACATTGCACTGGGTGCAGCAACGCACACAGTTGCGGACAGCTGGAATCCGCTAGTTCCTGCACCAGTCGGTACGTTGGACCAAAACATAGCGGCGCTTCGTGAGCTCTACGGAAGGTTTTCTGGGCACAAAAAACAAAGTAACCCAGCAGGAACAACCACCCTCAACCCAAACGACATCATAACTTACGTCTGAATTGTAAAATATATTACGGAGAATTACTACCATGTCTGATTCCAACCTCATAGTACCGGACTTCCGCGTGCTTGGGTGCGACCCTGGGAAAGTCAATTTCGCCTGGGCTGTGTATGGAGATGATGGTCTCGAGGAGACCGAAGTAATAGAAGGTGCTGAAACTGTTGACAGACTGGACGCAGTAGCGGCATTCTTTGAGCGCGTTGTACGGTATACAGAACCCGACATTTGCTGCATCGAACGCTTTCACCAACGACCAGGACCCGGATCTATAAAGAACATGGAGATGGTAAACCTGATGATCGGGCAGTGCCGGATGATCTGCAGGTTCCACCATGTCCCCTGTGAGCTCGTCACAGCCTCCGAGCACAAAGCGTGGCTGTCGAGAAACTTCGAGGTGGGGTATTCCACCAAGAAGACAAAGGGAAAAGTTAAGAAAAAGTTCGACATTACAACGTATAGTGAATGGCAAGGCATTCCTACCGAGCATGAGGTTGACGCGGCAAATGTCGCCAAGTACGCACACGATCACAAGCTAGCCCACCTCAGGGCTACATAGAAAGAGGGAAACCAAATGGGCCAAAACATGAAAAGATTCCGTCGTGGAGAAATCTCACGAGTCAACCCGCAAAAAGGCGTGCACACGGACGTACACTTTGGCGCTCTCCCTGAAAAGTCTCAGGCAGCTGCTGGGGCAAAACCGGATGCTACTGTGCAGAAGCTTACGGACAAAGTAACCCAACTGCAGACGGAGAACGCCGAGCTCAAAAAGGCGACAGCGGACCTTGACAACCAGCAGAAGGATGGCCACGTTGAATTGACAGCCAAGCTTGACGCTGTAAAAGCAGAGAATGGCAAGCTGGCGGAAGAACGTGATGAGTTGGAGCGGCAACTACAAGAACGCTCAGAGCCAGTAACAGGGCTGCGCGTGCTCAGTGTTACCGGAGTGAGTGAAGCCGACAGCATGCTACGCATCGACTGTGAGTTCAAGCCCACCAATGGCCCTCTGGGCGGTACAGGAGCCATCGTTTTACCGATCTCCGAGGTTGAGAAGCTCACCGTGAAAGACGAGGCTGAAGAAGACACGGCTGAGGAAGACGAGGAGGAAGCGTGGGGGGAAGACGCCGACGCTGAAGGAGACGAAGCCGAGGAAGACGAGGAGGAAGATGACGTTAAAGGATGATCCCCAAGAACGTGAAGCGGTCAAACAACCCACACCAGGTAGGAGAATCTCTCCACCAAACTGCTGCCCCAAATGCAGCGGACCGCTGAAACGGAACATGTTCCGCACTGGATCGACAAACCACCCTGGAAGAGACATGCTTGTCTGTTCCCGATGCGGCTGCAAGCAGTAGCCAAAAAACCCACCCTCATCTTGTAAAACTGTTCTAAGGGGATGCCAAGCCGACGTTGGCTTGTCCGCTCCGCCTCCCTCGTGCGACGCGCACTCCTACATGGGGTACCGCTGCTCACAACCAGCATGAGGAGGAAATGGTGCAACTAGCCGGAATCTATGACAAAGAGGACAGTAAATGCCATCATCAAAGGACTACCAAGAGAGGATCCTTGCTGACCGATACGCACAGAAGGATACCAATGCAGACGCGGTAGTTGGAGATAAAGTGGTTGTCTCGATGAAGAGGCGATTTGAGCGTGACGGGGAAGAAATTGAGTCACGCGAACTAGGAGTTGTGACGAAGAAGAACAGCAGTGCAGGATCCCCCTTGTACAGCGTTAAGCTGATTGACCACACAAAAGACGAAGCTGACTGGGAAACGGTGACCTCACTAGACAGACGTGCGTTTGACGTGTTGGTCGAAACCAGCTACGAGGACATCTGTAAACGAGTGTCCTCGGGAGCGGTGGCGCAGGAAAAAGACAACACCCTGTTCCGAGATGCTGTACACAAAGCGATGGTGAACCGCGAGTTCGTGCCTGCTGGTCGCATTTTGGCAGGGCTTGGCTGTAAAGATCGTACACTCACCTTTTTCAACTGCTACGTATTCCCCCCTCCCCACGACAGCCGAGAAGGCATTGCGGACCACTGGAAAAGTTTGTTCAACACGTTCAGCTTGGGTGGCGGTGTAGGCTGGGACAACAGCAGCCACCGACCTCGAGGAGAAGTAGTCCGCAAGGTGAACGGCAGAAGTAGCGGTGCTGTCAGCTGGATGGAGCAGTACTCGCAGATCACAGGTGCGGTAGAGCAGGGAGGATCGCGCAGAGGTGCAAGTTTACAGGGACTGTGGTGCTGGCACCCCGACATCGTCGAGTTCATCCAAGCAAAATCTCTGCGCGAGGAGTTCCTGGTAAACGGACGTAAAGTCTCTAGAAGCAAACAGCTGCTGAAGAACTCTAACGTGTCCGTGTTGATCTCGGACTCATTCATGGAAGCAGTAGCACGCGACGAAGACTGGGAGTTGATCTTTCCAGACACGAGCCATCCTTCCTACGACAAAGATTGGGATGGTGACATTACCGCATGGAAACAGGCGGGAAAGCCCATCAAGGTCTACAAGGTGATAAAAGCTAAGTGGCTTTGGCAGCTGATCATCGACCATGCATGGGCATCAGGAGAGCCTGGTCTCCTTTTTATGGAACGCGCCAACAAGATGTCAAACAGCTACTACTACGGCAAGCTTAGCTGCACAAATCCATGCGCCGAGCAGGTATTACCTAGCTATGCGGTATGTAATCTTGGTCATCTCAACCTAGCGCGCTTTGTGAAAGAGGAGGCTGAGCAACTACCCAAGCAACAGCAGCCATGGAAGAAGGCTACAGAAGCCTTCGACCTCGACAAATTCTATGCGGTGATTTCTACCGGTGTACGTTTCTTGGACAACGTGACAGACCTGAACACTTACCATATAAAAGAGAATGAAAAGCAACAATGTGGGGAGCGGCGCATTGGGTTGGGCATCCTTGGCTATGGAGAGTTGCTAGTACGCCTGGGGCTCCGTTACGGATCGGACGATGCAGTTGCGTTCACGGACTGGTTGTTCGACAAGCTGGCGTATGGCAGCTACAAGGCGTCCATGCTGCTTGCGCGGGAACGCGGACCATTTCCAAAGTTTGTCGCCTCCAAGTACCTCAATTCCGGGTTCATGAAGATCTTTGGAGAAGCGCACCCGGAGCTAAAAACGGACATCAGTGAGAACGGTGTACGCAATGTTACGTTGAACACCATTGCACCCACAGGCTCGGTGGGAACGATGTTGGGAACTACTACAGGCATAGAACCGTACTTCCTACCTGCGTGGGTGGCAAGAAGTCGCATAGGGTCGGCAGACGAGGAAGCCAACATCCTAACTGAGATGAAGAAGAAGTATGGAGAGGAGCTCCCAGACTACTTCGTGACAACCCAGGACATCACGCCTGAGGAGCATGTGCGCACCCAAGCAGCAGCGCAGCGATGGATCGACGCATCGATCAGCAAGACGATTAATTTACCCAACAACGCAACCCAGGAAGACGTTGCGAGGTCGTACAAGCTCATGTACGACCTCGGGTGCAAGGGAGGTACTGTCTACCGTGACGGGAGCCGTGACAAGCAGGTTCTCTACACGAAGGACAGTGGCGTTGAAAAGAAGCCACAAGAGGACCACGACGTTCCGGTTGTGGTGGTGGACGAGTACAAGCAGGGCAACGGGATGGCGGTGCTACGCCCGAAGATCGACTCGGGACTCGCGGTCATCATGAGCAAAGAGACCCCGGTTGGACGACTGCACGCAGGGCTGCGTTTCCACCACAAAACAGGGAAGCCATACGACCTGTTCCTTGTCAGCGGCAAAGGGGACATCTCCGCAGACGTGCAGGCTCTGGGAAGGCTCATCTCTGTTATCCTGCGTATGCCTGATGGCGAGGTGATCTCTCAAGAAGCACGTCTGGAAATCATCCGTGACCAGCTGCACCGTATCCCAGGACGTGGTCAAGTGGGTTTCGGTCCCGACAAGGTGATGTCGCTGCCAGATGGTATCGCTCAGATACTACACGACTACTTGTCTGGAAACTTCCCAATGGCCAACGTACCGATGGGTGAGGACCAGGTTGCGTCGTTCCTCACCCAGGTGGACGGCAACAAAGAAGTAGACCACCAAGAGGTGACCGCTTGGATCATGAACGAGGACCGTGAGCAGTTCTACAGCGAAGATACAGAAACAGACAACCTGGGGTTCGACTTTGACATCTGCCCAAAGTGTGGGAGCGCCACTTACGTTAACATCCCAGGAAAGTGCCCACACTGCTTAGTGTGCATGCACACGGAGTGCTAGGAGGATCAGCAATATGCTTTCTACAGAACCGCCACAACATCTCAGACACTCTTGCAGTCCTGAGGAATTCAAACAGTATTTGGAAGGCACGAAAACATTTGACGTCAAGCTCAATGACGGTGTGTTCAACCTGCAAGAGGATGACATCATCACCTTTGAAGAACGTGACCCAGAAACGGGCGAGCTTACAGGGAGGAAAGAAACCAAACGTGTTGGTGCGGTGCTGAGCACGGTAGACATCGCCAATGTAACCAACGATGAGGTAGCACAAAAAGGGCTGTCCATTTTCAGTTTGGTACAACAAACGCACCGTACGCTGTACTCTCTGTACGACCGTTACTTCACTGTAAGCGTTGCCATTGATCGTCGTGACGACCAAGAGCTTGAAGAAGACCCAAAATGGACCGTACTGGGTATGCCATCACTGACACCTACGATTACTTGCCCCGACTTCGTAGAAGGTGGGATACTAGAAGCGCTCAACCTCAACAACTGGCCTGTAGGACGTTACTCAGTTACGCTACTCATCTCAATAGACCTCGACAAGAAGGAACCACCGCACGACGTTCAGATACTCGATATTATTGTAATAGTTATGACAGCCGCCGAAGAAGATCCAGAAGACCTGGAGTTCACGGAGCTCAATTCCGAAATACTTGAAGGTGGGACAGCGCTTTCCTTGAAGACAGGCAGCAAAGTCACCCCACTTCACCCAGACGAAGTGGACGCTCGGTTGACACGAGAAATGTCCAGGGAAGAGTTGGACGGGTACCCCTACCCGGATATGGTAACGACAGAAGAGTTGCAGAACCTTATAAAAGAAGCGGAAGCGCGTGGTGAGGATGTGGAAGCGGTAAAAAACGCGTTCTTCGTAGAGGACGACGGTGCCGACGACGAGGAGGACGAGGAGGAAGATTATGACGGATAACGATCAAAAAGAACTCATGCTTGCAGATGAGCAAGAAGTCGATCCTATGAGCAACCTTCTCCCACGCTGGATAGAGTTCAACAGGCTGGGCAACGACAAAGAAATTCAAGAAGCTGTACGGAAGTTCTTTGGTGACGCTCGAGCTACAAGCGAGAACTTTCTTACGCAGTTCGGTGTAGACCTCAACAAGTTTCTTGGGTACTACCTTGAATCAGGGCTGGTGGACGCACCACAGGGACCGTTTACCCCTACAAGAATTACTCCCATACTGGTGATTAGACAATCCAGGTCGGGCCAATCGTTCACCCCACACATCTTCAAACACGAAGGACTTTTGCATGACAGCCGCATGCTAGCTTGGGTTGACTCCGAAGCCTGGGACGTTCATGTGCAGGACACGTTTGCTGAAGAGATAAAGCAACAAGCGGCGAAAGAACGCGAATCGCGGAAACGTTTAGCTGCACAAACGGACGCCGAAAAAACCAATGGCGAAGAATAACCAAGAGAAGACACCGTTAGTCATCAACTTCGGAGGAGAAGAGGCGCGCTCTGTTGCGTTCGATCCCACGAAGAAGCAGGCGTTCGTGTTGGAGGGCTACCCAGGCCAGCTACTCGTAGTAGCCTGGGACATCGACCAATCAGGGTTTGGGGGCTGGCGCATCAAAGCGGTAGGGGTACAAGAAAACGGGGAGATGGTGAAGAAGGAGTTCGAGAAGGGGAAACCGTCTACAGCTTTCTACGGGGATATATCAGTGGTTGGAGCGGCACAAACAGACCTCTACACCTCCTTCGGATACGAAGATATGGACATGACCGATGACGACGGCAACATAGTGAACAAAGCATTAGAGGTACGGATTCGTCCCGTCCAGGAGTAAAGAAGGAACACATGACACAGGAAGACGAAGCACGAAGAGTACTAGAGGGTGTACAGAGTGTTGGGCGCGAAGTGAACGTATTGGGAGATGGTAACTACGCACCTCCCAAAGGGATACCCATTCTAGACCTCCCTCCAGAGGCGAAGATCTACAAGGTGGACATGCCCACCAGGCAGACAGACCTGCTAGTTGGGTATGAACGTCGTTACATCATCCCCGTCGCCCTGCTAGTAGCACCTATCTTTGGGACAGAGGCTAAACCAGACGACATCTACCGCGCACTGCCTGCGTACGCCAAAAACAACCTGCACGTCATCTACAGTCGTAGTGGTATCACCCGACGCGACAAGGTGCTCAATTGGGATGCAATAGTGGTAACGGTACAACAGCTATGTGTAGTACGCCTGAACTGTGACCTGGACCCGGTGCAGGACAAGTTTGTCATCCGGGCGCTGTACTTGTGGTCACACAGAAAGCAGGGCTACGAGATGGTCCGTGATCCACAACAAGGGCCTGTTGACCCCAGTGTACTCCCCTACATACTGGACCGCTACGCCGCCATTGAAGGCATCCGCTGACCAGCTACTATGTCCTGTCGTAACATTACCCTCTCCAACAAGCTCATTGTGCCTGCGGGCCTTGTACGCCAGCAAGACCTTCGAGCGTTCTACTACGCTTGGAATGAAACGGAGCACAAGCTCAAAGAAAATGAGTTTGGTGAGGTAGAGCGTGACGACTTTGACCAACCTATCAAGAGCAAGAAGAAAGTCGAGAAGTCGTTCCGTAGCTACCGAGAATTGTTTAGTGCAAACGGTAACTACATCGCTTTTCCAAGAGGGAACCTGGAGAAGATCGCCCCCTTCCTTCAGCATGGCTACCGGGACCTGCGCCCGATTGTCCCCTTAGGCGTTAGACTCCAGCTGAACGAGAGTACCAAAGAAGACCACCGATGGCCAGACCAGGAGCGGTGCCTCGACGCTTACATGAAGAAGGGCTACGGGATTGTTGAGGGTGATACAGGTAGTGGGAAAACAGTGGTTGGGGTAGCTGCCATCTGCGCACTGGGTATGAACACACTGATACTGTTCTCCCAGACAGATGGTATCGACCAGTGGATTGATGAGGTGTACACGCACACCAACATCGAGATGCTTGAGGAGCAGACGGGTAGAAAGCTGATTGGGCCGTACAAGGCCAACAAGAAAGCCATCTATCCTATCACCGTGGGCACGGTGCAGTCTTTCCTCAAAACCAAGGGCAAGCGGTGGCTTTTTGAACATAGAAGCGACTTTGGGCTGCTTCTGATTGACGAGGTACATGACTTTGCTGCCGAGCAGTTCTGCAAGGTGGTGCAAGCGATAAACGCGTTCGCGCTGCTAGGGTTAACTGCTACGACAGAACGCCCAGACAGGCGCCACCACCTACTGTTCGACATCGTTGGGCCTGTGGTAGCTAGAGGGACGGCAAAGCAGATGCCTCCCACGGTGTACTTCATCGAGACGGGGACGACGTGCCCGACCTGGCAGTACGAGCGAAATTTCCCCAAGCACTACCAGTGGAAAGAGGTACTCAAACACATCGTTGCGGACGAGGACCGCTACGAGCTCATCCAGAAGTACCTACGCAAAGACGTCGACAACAAGCGCACTATCGCCTGTATTTCCCCTGTACGAACTGCTGTTGTAAAGAAGCTCTACAAGATGCTCTCTCAGGATGGCTACGACGTGCGCTACGTAGACGGGAAGACGCCCAAGGCTATGCGGAAGATGATCTACAGGGAGGTACGCGAGGGCAAGGTGCAGATACTGTTTGCCGGGAAGGTGTTGAACCAGCTGGTGAACCTGCCTGTCATCGACTGCTTGCACTTTGTCACACCCGTGAGTTCCCTCAAAAATACCAAGCAAGCCTACGGTAGAGCACGTCGTTGGCTTGCTGGGAAAGAGAACCCCATCATCCGGGATTACGTTGATGAGGGTGGTGGCCAACTTGAAGGGGCCTACAAAAATCGCATGAGATTGTGCCGTGCGGAGGGCTGGACTGTAAAAGTAATAGATGCAGGGATGGCAAACCTCACTGGGCTCAGTCTCTGGAAAAAGCATGGCAAAAAGAAGTAATCCCGACATCTTCCTGGCAAGCACTCCGCAAGAAAGAGCTTTGTGTAGAGCTCTCGTGCCAGTTCATTTCTGGAACCCCAAGAAGGCGAACATCTTCTTCATGGCCACAAAGTTCCGAGAGAAGGCGCTGTCGGTGGCAGCACAGCGCCAATGGGTGCGTAGGCTTACTGAAAGGCCCCCACGAAAGGCTCCACTCGTGGTTATAGGCTCGACCCCCACAGACACAGGAGGGCTGCACCTGGCTTATTATATGCTCACAGAGTACATGAAGATCAAAGGAAGGGACGTGGCGGTCCTCGACGCTGCGTTGCCTGTACCTCGGTTGGAGAGCTACCCTGGGTGCGCAGTTATTCACAACATTCTGGAGAAGGCCACCCCTGAGCGCGTTCAGCAGGTACGTGATCTCACCAACCGTTTTTACCACACCATCAAGTTGGTTGTGGTGGGTGGCACAAAAGACCCTGCAAAGTGGGCGGTACAGAAGATGGGCTCCTACCCAGACATTGCTCTGCGCGTAAAAGACGTGAAGCCGGAAGACCTGAGGAACGACTAATATGGCGCATCTCTACTCAGCGGAGCTCGAGCAGAAGCTAATCGTCTGCGCACTGGAGACGCGGAGCCCTCGCATTCGTGCCATGATTCTGGCGGAAACGGACGAGGATACGTTTGGCTGGAAGTACGGTATCCTCGCACGCAAGCGGATGAACGTGCTCTTGCAGGCTGGTAAGAGCTTTGGCACGGCGTTAGATTTCGCAGAGGACGTTGCTATTTCTAGCTCAAAAGGAGCGGTAACGTTCATCAAGGCTACGCCGGAAGAGAGGGCAGCGGCAGGAAAGTTCGGCAAAGAGCGTGTTGTTCAAATCATCGAGCAGGTTAAACGTTACCAGCAAGTGCGCACTGTCCACAGCATCCAGCAGGTGGTCAACAGCATTGCTGAGGGAAATGTTGGTGAGGAGGAGATCGAATCGGTTAGGCACGCGTGGGAGAGGGGACTAAGCGACCTACAGGGTGTCAGCGGTAAGCAGACGCTGGCTCACTTTGGTAGCAGGCGTTCAGACGAGGAGGCGAAGCAGGAATTCTTAGACCTGATGGAGTACACGCCTAATCAGTTTGTTTCGAGCGGACTGGAGGGTTTGGACGCTCATCTACACGGCTTCGAACGAGGCAACCTGGTAACCATCTCAGCACCACGTGGGGGAGGCAAGAGCACACTGGGAATGGTGATGAGCATCAACCAGTATCTCAAGTCAAACCACAACGTCTGCTACGTCTCCATCGAGATGAGCAAGCGGGAGTTCCTGCGACGCGTGGTGTCCAACATCAGCACAGTGCCGCACGACAAGGTCCGCGTGACGAAGTACATGACGAAGGACGAGCGCAAAACTGCAGGTGTTGCGTTCAAGAAGTGGCAGGAGCATGGAAGCGTCAACAGCTGCTGCTACACCCTATGGCCCGTCAAGGACGCGTTTTTCACCCCACAGAAGATTGATGTCCTACTCGCGCCTCTTATGTACGATGTCATCATTATCGACTACATCACACTGATGCACGCCCAGGGGAAAGACACCTGGCAGATGCAGATGGAGTACTCTAGATACTTGTCCATGATGGCGAAGAAGCTCAACGTTGTCATTATACTGCTGTCACAGCTTTCAGATGACGAGCGGGTAAAGTACGGAAAAAGTGTGGAGGAGAACACGGACTACTGGCTTTGGTGGCGCTACGGTGAGGAAGAAGAGCAAACAGGCAACGTAGAGCTCAGGCTGGCCAAAGCGCGGCATACAAGGGTTGCACGTATCCCAGCGCGGTTCATGTTGGACGTCATGAACATAACCACTGCAGCCCCAGGATCTGTAGGAAATCAGGGGACAACAAGTGGAAGTGGAAATGGAAGCGGCGGCAGGATAAGCGCAAGCAGCGGCGTATGGACAAACAACGAAAGCTAGCGGTTGGGACCTCTTGGGCGTACGATCTGCACGCTAGTGGAACCGACTACAACACGTGTAGCCTTCCCAAGGCGCACCCCGAGGGAACGCCAAACACCCGGATGACGCGGGTAGCGCTGAAGGGTCCTAAACTGAGTAGAACTCGCACGGAGATGACTGTTACGGTTATTCATGACGTCAGTCTCCTTTCTGGTGCAATCTGTGCACTACTACAATTGTGTGTGTCAAACATGTCGTTGTCAAGTAGAAAAGCGCTAAAATAGCATGATACGCATCAAAAACCCAAAGAATACGGGTATGTTGCCTATTGTGCAGAAGCCTAAAAAGTACCTAATTATTGACTGGTCCAACTTTATAAGACGTGCATACCATTCCGGAAGCAGCAGCAAAGTGCTTGAATTGATTGTGTTTATGCTAGCAAAGTTGAAAAGGGAACACCCAGGGCACCGCTTAGTAGTTGCGTTGGAGGGACGCGGAAGCGAGATACGAGCAGGCATGTTTCCGGCGTACAAAGCGAATAGGAAACCAGACTCCGACTTCGATACGATAGCGCAAAAAGCCAAGAAACTTCTTGATTTCATTGAGGGTACACTGATACGAGCACCAGAAGGGGAAGCGGACGACGCAATAGCTTGCTTCGTCAAACGCATGGAAAAGGGTAGTAAAGCGCTCCTAATAAGCGAAGACAGAGACTTATGGCAGCTGCTTCGTGGCGACGCAGTGTGCGCGGTAGTACGTAAGAGCGGAGTAGTAAACGCGTACAAATGTAAAGAATTACTAGGTGTTCCTCCTGAAAACGTAGCTTGTTTGAAGTCTTTACTGGGGGACTCGGACAACATTCCTCGAGGTGTTCCCAGGATGCGCACAGTACTACTAACTGAGCTTGCGCAACACGGCACTCACCCTGGTGCAGCGTACCAAAACGCAAAGGCCAAGGGAGCTCTTACAGAGAAACAGCTGGCACGTGTTGTAAAATATAAGGAACAGATCGACTTGAACTACAAACTGATCCGCCTGAGAGACGCGCTAAAGCTACGGACGAAGCAGCAGAAGGGCGACCCAACTGGGTTCATGAAGTTTCTTTCAGACCAGCAGCTATACGGAGTTAGTGTTCAGTTAGTCGACAAGATCACCAGAGAGGAGCCTTGATCAATGAAGGCCAAGGTAGCTGCGACAGACCTAAAGAAGGCGGTAAATGCGCTCCAAGCGTTACAGCGATTGAGCGGGGAGGGTGGTAAAAAGACCTCAGAAGCTGGTGGCTTCAAGGGACGGCTACAGGTGGCGGAAGGGCGCCTTTTGATCGACGTGGTCAACAGCGGAGCTTACGTACAAAAAACGATCGAGGCAAAGATGCTGCGTGAAGGTAGCATAGGCGTCGACCTGGTTGAGGTGAACAAGTACAGACTAAGCGGAACGGTCACTATCGAGTACGACCACAACGTTAAGCTGGTTCACTTTTCAACATCGAAAGCCAAGTATGATTTGCCAGCCGATCAGGACGCTGCAGACATCATTGAAAACACGAAGCCTACCGACTACGAGATGCCCATCGTCGCAAGGATTCCTGCTGACACGCTTGCGCAGGCAGCTGCGCTGGTTGCCATCAAACCGGGTTTGAAGCAGGAAGAGATGCGAATGCAGTTCGATCTACGCCCAGCAGATGAGAATGGAAAAGCTTCGATGGAAGTGGTGGGTCTGGATTTCTATAGCTACGGACGCTGCTTACGAAGGTCCGCCGACATCAAAGTAAAGTCGCACACACGGTTCATCTTGAAAGCTGTTTCACTCAGTACCATCCTTGGGAGCATCGAAGGTGCGACAGTGGACATTGGAGTGGAGCGAAACGCCGAAGAGACTCGTCTGGTGCGGTTCAAATCAGCGGATGCGGACCTCTTCTATCCTACATTGGAGGCTGCTTTCCTGGACGCAGAAGAGGTGTACAAGGAGACCACACAGGGGACCATCAACTGTGCGTTCACAGCCCTCAGAAAAAAC
>Ga0307375_10000841_pt1 | contig 35735 bp, 36 predicted proteins | sample TR1MG_FD_202531 | JGI IMG/M metagenome (GOLD analysis project Ga0307375, IMG submission 202531) | Soil microbial communities from Risofladan, Vaasa, Finland - TR-1 | ecosystem: Environmental > Terrestrial > Soil > Coastal area > Acid sulfate soil | place: Finland: Risofladan, Vaasa | collected... | reverse complement strand
ACAGCAGCAGCATTCGTCACACGTCCGCCCGTCATCGCACCGATCAGGAACGGGCCAACTCTACTGTCAAAATCTCCAGACGGGCCGCATTAATTGTCAAAGGGCTGTCTTACGTGTCACCGGACAGAAGCATCGCGATCGTGACAGCGACCTGGCTGGCCAGGATCGGCGCGGCTGGCCATGTTGGCCGCCGGGGAGGGTCGGCCTGCCCCGGCCGGGCACTCAGGGCGGGGCAGGCCCGGTAGGCGGGGCGGCCAGGACTCCTGGTCTGCCGCTGGCCGCTGGCCTCTGGCCCGCCGGGCCGAGTTGGCCGCGCTCCGCACCGCTGACGGGGGCTCCGCCTGGGCCGCTGGCCGCCCCCGGCCGCCGACGCCGAGCTGCCCGCGCTGCGTATCACTGACCGCGATCGGCCGGGCCGAGTTGGCCGCGGCACACCCCTGACCGTGCGCCGCCTGGCCTCTGGCGCCAAGCTGGTAGCCCTGCGTGCCGCTGGCCAGGCTCGGCCGGGCCGTTGGCGTCGAACTCGCCGCGCTCCCCGCTGCTGGTCGCGACCGGCCAACTCGATGCGCGCCGCCAGGTCGACGTCGGCCGCCCGGCGGAGCGCGCCCAGCTCGGCGACCGGCGCCAGGTGTGGAGCCCCGGCCAGGTCGAACGTCAGCACCGCGCGCCCCGGCTGAGCGCGCCCGGTCGACGACAGCGGCCAGCTTGACGTCGGCCGCCCTGCCGAGCGCGCCCAGTTCGACGTCGGCCGCGGTCAGCTGCGAAGAGCGCTCAGCTCGGCGACTGGCGGCCCGGCCCGCCAGGTGCGGAGCCCCGGACAGCTCGAACGACCGGCGACCGGCGCCAGGTGCAGAGCCCCGGCCAGCTCGATGAGCGGCGGACGCTGGCCACGCTCCGCGCCTGTGGTCCGGGAGTCCCGGCGGTGGCCGCCTGCGCCGGGCCGCGGATCACCGGGGACGGCATCAAGATCCTTCAAGATCGCGGAATCAGTCTCCTTCAGGTCGACGGGGCCAAGAACGCCGCGGACCAGGCGCTACTGGAGGAAGCCCGCCGCCGGTCGGATGCCGGGTGCCGGCGGTTCCTGGTCGCGTCCGATGACAGCTTCTTCAGGCAGATCGCCGACCTGGGACAGTTGGAGATCCTGATCTGGCATACCCAGAGACCACGTCTGAAGGACTACGCCGCCCGCGCGGCGAACCTCCACCGTCTGGCCATCCCCGAAACCCGGGCAGTCGCCCGGCACCTGCGCCGGCCGGGCGTCCCTGACACGGCCGGAGGTTGCAGATGATTAGCCCTTACGTACCGGTCCGAGCCGGCCATGTCGTTCACCCGGCGGGCCTGGTCGGGTTTGCCTGGGAGCAGACCCGCAACGGCGAGACACGGTGGGGCATCGCCTACCGCGCCGACACCATCACCCCGCCCGTCCCGGCCAAGGCTGCGTGAGCCGCCGACCATGTCTCATCCGCTGATGTTCCTGGTGCTGGGTGCCCTGGCCGCTGTCGCGGCCGGGGTGCCCGCCTGGGCCAGGCTCGCGCCGGTCTCCTGGTGGCTGATCCTCGGCTTCCCGGTCAAGGCCGTCCGCGTGTACCTGACCTGGGCGCACGTCACATCCTCGTGCGGCCTGGCCGCCAAGCGGCGCCGCTGGCGCTGGACCCTCGACGCCGTGCCCATAGCGGGCAGTCTCGCCCGGACAAGCGTGCTGCTGACCGAGCGGCACCGGGTCCGCCGGATCGAGATCCCGCACCCGCCGGGCCTGGGCCTGCTGCACCCGAACGCGCGGGGCTGGTCGGTGCGGGTCCGGCTGCGCGAGGGCCAGGTCGCCGCCGACTACGTGAAGGCGGCCGAGCAGCTCGCGCACGCCTGGCGGGTCCACGCCGTCCGGGTCACCGCGACCCGGCCCGGCCGGGTCTGGCTGCTGGCCACCCGCACCGATGCCCTGACCGCCGTGCGCATCGCCCCCGAGGCAGCCGAGCTGCTGACCGTCCGGCCCGGCATGCTGGAGACCGGACAGCCCTGGGTCATGGACCTGCGGGTCGTGCCGCACTGGCTCAACGCCGGAGCGCCCCAGTCCGGCAAGTCCAACCTCGCCAACGCCATCATCAAGGGTCTGTCACCCCAGCCGGTCGCCATGATCGGCTTCGACATCAAGGGCGGCGTCGAGTTCACCCCCTACGCCCCGCGGCTGTCCGCGCTGGCCACCACCCGCACCGAGGGCGTCGCGCTGCTCGATGACCTCGTCCGGCTACTCGCCGACCGGATGCAGACCTGCCGGAAGCACGGCGCCCGGAACATCTGGCGGCTCCCCGACGTGGTCCGGCCCGTGCCCATCGTCGTCCTGGTCGACGAGGTCGCCGAGCTGTTCCTGATGGCCGGCAAATCGGAAAAGGAGGAAGTCTCCCGGACGGCTACCGGGCTGCTGCGGGTCGCGCAGCTCGGCCGGGCGTTCGGGGTGTACCTGATCATCTGCGGGCAGCGGATCGGCGCCGACCTCGGCCCCGGCGTCACCGCACTGCGCGCCCAGCTCTCCGGCCGGGTCTGCCACCGCGTCAACGACCCCGAGACCGCGAACATGACACTCGGCGACCTCGACCCTGCCCGCGCCATCCCCGCCGACACCCCCGGCGGCGTCGCCATCGTCGCCGGGCAGGACGGCGGCTGGCACCGCGCCCGCTCCGTCCTGGTCCTGAGGACGAAGCCGAGCATGCCGCCCGCGCTTACGCGCACAATGTCACCCTCGACCAGGCCGCCTGACCCGCAGACCTCCGCCCCGCCCAGCAGCAGGTCAGCACCGGCCGGGGTTCGCTGCGGCCTGCCTGGCTGGGCACAGCCTCGTATTAGGGTCCGGGTGAGCCTCCGGGCGAGGGTCCGGGGCGCTGGCCCCGAGGCGGCCTGCTGCGCGGGGCTGCCCGGGCTTACCTTGACGGGTTCTGGCAGTGCCAGCAGGGGCCTTTGCGCCGTCTCCGCTGTCGCGCAGACGGCGAAAACATGCCCCAGGGCTGCGTGTCGGGGTAGGTACCGTGCCATCAGTCAGGCCGCTGACCTGCGGTGTCAGTCCTGACAGAAACAACCGATCTAGTCGGCCTGGCCAGCGATACCCCCAGCGGCACCGTGGTTCTCCCTGCGATCGCAGGGTCTTGCTCCCGGCGGCGTGGACTGGGCCTGACCGACCCCCACCCTGATTGGCTAAACGTCCCGTCCGAGGGCGGCGGCCACAGCTCGCTGGTGGACAAGGCCGGTCCGGGCGAGCCTGGCCTGCTCGGTAAAGCAGTCCACGACCGTCATGTGGTTGGCAGCCGGACAGATGCCCCCGTCGATGACTGCGGTCACGACGATCCCGGATGCAGTGAGGAAGTCGTCAACTTCGCGAATCGTCACGGCTGGGCCACGGTCGCCTGGTCCTCCGTTGCCGGAGATATTCGCCGTGGTGGCTGCTAGCGGCAAGCCGACCGCAGCGGCCAGCTCGCCCAGAATCCCCGACGCGTGCGTGCTCAGGGCTGGTGAGCCGACGGCGGCGTACTTCACAGCGTCCTGCGGGTCCCGCCAGGGCAGGAGGAGCGCCATGTCCCCGGGCCAGAATGCATCGGCGAGCTTCGCGGCCTCTGCTGAGAAGTGGAAGTACTTCTGGTAGTCCGCGAAGGAAGGGGCAACGAAGCACAAGGATTTCGCTTCGGGCCGCCTTTTGCCGTCGAAGACGCTGCGGCAGGCGTCGCTGTTGGCGGCGTCGGCGCAGATCATGTACCAGCGGTTCGTCGGCACGATGACTAGTTCGCCGGTCTTGATGACCGCTGCGGCGACATCGAGTTCGGCGGGCGAGATTACTCGCATTAACGTCCTCCTAATGGAAAGGCTGTCTCAGGAATTGAGCGCGAGAGCTTCCATGCCCGCCAACCGCGGAAAGTCACGCCAGGGGTCACGCAGGGCATCGAGGCGCCGGCTTGCGTGATCTGGATGGGAGAGGCGGAAGTACGCCATGACGCGCGGGGCGGCCGTGTCGTTGCGGCCTACGGCGTGCGGGACGAGGTGATGCATGAGCAGCACGTCGCCCGCGCTCCCCAGGAACGGCGTGCCGGTGTCGGCGTCGACCTCGGGAGGGACCTGCTCAGTGATGCCGAGCGACCACTGGGAGGCGAACCACGCCGACATCGTGAGGTGGCCGCCGCGCCGGTAGTGCAGCGCGCCGCCTCGCGGGTCGTCGATGTCGCAGAGCGGGATGCCGACGAGCAGGGAGAAGGTGCGCAGCTCTTCGGGGTCCAGGTGGGGGCAGCTGACTCCGTCAACGTGCATGGCCTTGTCGGGTTGGGCGCTGGGCAGGTCGCGCTCGGGAATGCGGATCTGGATTTGGGCAGTGGCGACCGGGGCGACGTCCCCGAGCAGGTCGGCCGCGAGCGCGATGGCCCCGGAGGCGTTGAGGAGGTCTAGCAGTGCGGAGTGGCTGCCCAGGTGCGGTGCGAAGGTGCGCTGGGTGTAGTGGGCGATGCGGTCCGGATCCATCTGCTCGCGGTACCAGGTGTCGATGAGCGTGGTCGCCAGGGCGATCAGGCCAGGGGCCACGATGCCGCGTCGGATGATCATGCCGTCCCGTTTGAACTCGGCCTTCTCTGTGTCAGTCAGTTGCATCGGTCCTCCCGGCGTTGGGGTCCGTCTGGTTGGGCGGGTCGAGTCGGTCGAGCGCGGCTGAGGCCGCCTCCAGCGCGCTGCGCAGGATCAAGCGGCCGAGCTCGGCGTTGGCGCCGCGGGGGTCGCCTATGACGCCGTTGGTGGCCAGGTCCGGCTGTCCTGATGACCAGGGCCAGGTGACGCCGCGGTCCCGGATCTGGCGGCCGATGGCCTCGGCCTGGCCCGGCTCGACGTCTCCATCTCCTGGTATCAGGTCGAGCCGCACGTCATCGGGCGCCAGGGCGAGCATGAGCGAGGTCTCGCCGATCCCGGCGTGGATGTCGGGGAGCGCGCCTCCGACGGGCACCGTCGACAGCGAGAGGGGATGGACCGCGCAGGCTGCGATGCCCAGAGTGCGCTCGATCTCATGCAGCAGAGGCTCCAGGACGCCGCGGTTGCCTCCGTGCCCGTTGACGATAATCAGTTTCCGGGCCGAAGTGGCGCCGACGTACTCGGCGACGAGCGCCTGCACGACGGTGGCGAACGTCGTGATGCGCAGCGACACGGTGCCCGGCGCCCAGTCGTGCTCCAGGGATAGCCCGAACGGCACGGGCGGCAGCACCCACAGGTCGCGGCGGTCCCGAGCGTGATCGGCCAAGGCGGCGGCGAGCTTCTCGGCGATGACGGTGTCGGTGTTCAGCGGCAGGTGCCGGCCGTGCTGCTCGATCGAGCCGATCGGGAGGCACAGGATGGAGCGGTGGGTGATCTCGGAGTCGATTTCCGGTGCGGTCAGGCGTGCGTAGCGGCGGTGGGCGTCGGCCGGCATCACGGCGCGCTCCGGCGGCCTATGCGGATCAGGAACTCGTTGTCCTCGCCGAAGGCGTCGTCGTCGCTGTGCCCGGCGAGCGTGGCCTTGGTCGCAGCCTCGAACTCCTCCAGGCGGCCGCCGAACAGCTGCGGCGCGGCGAAGGAGGTGGAGTACAGGTAGCCCAGGATGCTGTCGGCGGTCCAGGTGCGGTGGACCGGGACGCGGATTTCTTCGACCTGGTCGAACGGCGACTCTTCCATGATCTCGCTGTAGGGGCGGTCGTGGTGGGTGAAGGTCCCGGTCCCGGCGCGGCGCTGCTCGCCGAGGAAGTCCTGGATGACGGCTCGGACGGCTTGCTTCCAGGGGCTTCCGGCGACCCAGAAGCTGTTGTCGCCGAAGATCGCCACCGCGCCGTCCGGGGCCACCTGATCGTCGAGCAGGGCCAGGACGGCAGACTGGTCGAGCCAGTGGAAGGCCCGGCAGATGGTGACCAGGTCGGCCTGCCAGCCGGTCGGCGGGGTGAAGCCTTCGGCGGTGCTCTCGACCAGCAGCAGGCTGCTGCCCTCGGGAAGGGCCGGGCGCAAGGCGGCCTCGGCGGCCTTGAGCATGTCGGCGTCGTTATCGATCGCGATGATGTCGTCGAAGCGGTTCAGGAGGGCCTCGACGACCAGGCCGGTGCCGGTGCCGATGTCCAGGAGGCGGCGCGGGGAGCCGGCGCGGGTCGCCTCGTGCAGGACGGCGGCGACCTCGGCGGGGATGCCCGGGCGGTACTTGCGGTAGAACTGGGCGGTTCCGGTGAACAGGCTCATGGTGTCCTTCACGTCTCAGCGTTGGGTCAGGAGCCGGGCTGCGGCAGTGAGATCGTAGGCGACCAGCACCTCGTGCCTGACGAGCAAGGCCTGATCGGGAACCGGCCGACCCCGGGAAACCCAGATGGCCCGCGCGCCTGCGTTGACGGCGCCGACGACGTCGCACGCCCAGTCGTCGCCGATGTGCAGCATGCGGGCGGAAACGACGTTGCAGTGCCTGGCGACGGCGTGAAAGGCGAGCGGGTCGGGCTTGGCGTAGCCGATGTGACAGGACGGGAAGTGTTCGGACACCCATGGCGCGAGGCGGTTTCGCAGGGAGTCGGTGTCGATGTCCACGCAGGTGACGTTGGACAGGGTCACGACGGCGGCGATGGCGCTGAGCGTGCGCAGCGCCTCCAGCGTTCCAGGGAATAAAGTCAGGGGCGTGGGAGGGGTGTTGAAGAGGGCTGCGCTGACGGGGATGCGCAGCGCGTCGCAGACGTCCGCGACGACGGTCTCGGTGATCGCCGCCTCGGTGTGCAGGCGGCCTCGCATGATCTCCCGCGCGTGGTCGGGTGCGAGCGGAGACGCCTCGACCAGGCGCATCGTGAGCCCTTGGCCGTCGGCGGCCCCTAGTGTTCCGCCGACGTCGACGCTGATCAGAAGGGGACGGCGCGTTGTCACAGGAGACCCCCAGAAGTCATCGGCAGAGCCGACACGATCACATCGATGCGGGCTGAGCGGATGTGCGGTGTGGTGGCCTCGGTCAGGAACGTCACGGCGTACCGCAGCTCCGCCTCGTCCAGCGCGTCCAGTGCCCGGCCCTGGTCGGCTGCGGCATGTTCCAGATCCGGCGGTGCGGGCTGCCTTCGCTGGCCGTGCGGCAGGCGCAACCGGCCGGACCAGGCCGTCCCGGGGAGGTCGAGCGGTTCGCCGGTCGGGTGCAGCACCGTGACGTCGTCGAACGTCAGGATGCGGACGGGGATCAGTGCCCCGTCGAGTTCGAGGATGGCGGACAGGAAGGTGTCGTGGCCTTCCAGGCGGTCTGTGAGCACCAGCACCGGCGCGCCGGCTCCATCCCGCATGGCGGAGCCGTTGACGGCCAGGGTTAGCGATGAGCCGGGCATGGTGCGCTCCTGGGTGTTGTGCCGAGTCCTGGCATGTCAGGAACAGTGAGCTGGCCGTGCTCGGGCAGGCACGGCTGGGCGTAGAGGAGCTGGCGGGCCGGCTCCCACTGGAGCCGGAACTCCACTGCGGGCACCGCGGCCGGGAACGCCGCGGCCAGATGCATTCCGGGGATCAGGGAGCGGCCGTGCGGGAAGACCGGCACCCCCCGTGCGCGTGCCGCCGCGACGATTTCAGCTGCGCGGGTCAGGCCGCCGCAGCCGACGACGTCCAAGGTCAGCGCGGCAGGCCGGGCCGCGGCCATCAGGGGTCCCGGATCCTCGCCGAGGCGGAGGCGTTCGCCGTATGCGATCGGCAGCCGGGCGGCGACCTGCCGGTAGAGGCCCACGTCGTGGCGTCGCAGCGGGTCTTCCAGCCAGATCAGGGTGCCGGGGTCGACTCTTCGCGCGAAGCCGAGCGTGAGGGCGGGTGTCCAGGTGCCGACCGCATCGACGGCGAGTCGCGTGGCGGCGCTCCCGGCCGCGCGGTGGAAGGCTTCGGCGAGCAGGTCGGCCTGCGTCGCGGGGTCGAGCCGAGGGTCGGCGCGAAGTCCCCATTTGGTGAAGGCCCACCCGGCGTCGGCGACACCTGCGATGACGGCACCATCGGTGTCGGCCAAGAGCTCGCGGGTGAGCCAGGAGGCGTACGCAGGGATGGCGGATCGCAGCCCGTGCCACATCATCAGGGCCGCGACCGGGAGGTTGACGAGCTTGCTGCGCAGATCCCACAGCGCGCAGTCGATCGCCCCCGCGGCCCAGGACGCGCAGACGGTGCATGGCGCGCCGGGTTCGCCGCGAAGCCGCCGCTGGACCTCCCGGACATCGGCGGCGTCGACGCCGGCGAGATCCGGAGCGAGGACCCGGCACGCGTAGTCGCCGATGGCGCTACTGACGGGGCCGTACCAGCCGGTCCCGCCGCTAGCGTGGACGGCGACGAACACGGTGTCGTCGCCTTCTGGTTCGCCGTCTCGAACGTCCACGGCATGCACGCCGCGGATCCTCAGCGCGCTCACCAGCTCTCCGCCCGCTTCCCCAGAAGCCGGGCCACGGCCTCGTCCAAGCCGTCCGCGTCCAGGCCGGCCGTGCGGGCCAGCTCTGCCTGGGGCACCGGTCCTGCCGGGTCTCGCCATCCGATCACCTCGACGGGCCGGCGCAGCCGGCCCTCCAGCAGTCCCCACACTGCGGCCGGATGGCCGAGGGTCACGACCAGTAGCCCAGCGTCGACGCCGAAGTAGTGGTCGGTGTCGGCTATGGACAGGCCTCGCGGCCACGCGGCGGGGTTTCCCAGCACGGTCAGGTCGGTGAGGTTGACTACGCGGATCCGGCAGCGCCGCGCCTTGCGCAAACCTTCGACAGCCTCGGCGACGACCTGGGCCGGGAGGTCTCCGGCGGTGGCGATGGTGACGTCCGGTTCGCCGTGGTCGCTCAGGTGCGGCCAGATCGCCAGGCCCCGGGTCAGTTCCTCCTCGATCGTCGTCATCGGGAACTGCGTCCGGGAGTGCTTGCCAGCGACCACGATATTCAGCTGCCCGCGAGATCCGAACGCCTCGTCCAGGACCATCGCCAGGCGGCCCGGATCGGCCGGGACCAGCACCCTGACGGCCGGGTCCTTCATGGCCAGCAGCGCTGTGGCGGCCGACGGATCGCCGTGCGTGTAGACGTTGTGCCAGCCGTAAGAGGTGAGCAGCAGGTTCAAGCTGGGGGCCTTCGCTGCAGCCGTGAGTCGTCGCGCTTTGAGGTGCGCGACCAGGCCGCAGACGAGAAGGGAGGCGAACGCCTCGTAGGAGATGAGCACGCCAGTCCGTCCGCCGGACGTCCAGCCCGCCAGCCACTCGAGCAGAACCTCCTCCGCCAGGACCTCGGCGGACCACGGCTGGCCGGCCATGGCGCCCAGGCGGTTGGAGTCCAGCTCGTCCGGGCTGAAGACCCGGAAGCCTCCTTCGGCGACGTGCGCGCGGATCGTCGATTCCACCGCGGCGGCGAACGACTCCGGCACGTCGCGGCCGGTTGAGGTGTTGAGGGGACGAACCGCGCCGTCGCCGGGCAGGCGACGCCACCGGGCGCGGTCCAGCGCGGCGGCCAGCGCGCCGCGTGGGCAGCCCTCGGCGTCGAACAGCTCGCGGGGCCGGTAGGAGGCGAGCCAGCGCTCCAGGAGGCGCAGCTGCTCGACGTCGGCGTGTCCGTCGCCGAGCGGCGTCTTGTGCATCCGGGATGTGCCGAGCACCTGGCGACCGCCCACCGCCTCCGGTCCGCCCCAGCCCTTCTGGCACCGCAGGAAGATCGCGGCGGGCTGGCCGCGGCCGACGCTCCCCGCCGCCTTGGCCAGCGCCTCCTGGAACAGCGCGTGCTCCGCCCTTGAGCCCTCGTCGACCTGCACCACCGTCGGCCGCCAGCCAAGGCCTGCGGCCCAATTGCACAGCTGCTGGTCGCCCATCGCGCCCAGCAGCGAGACCCCGCCCATCCGGAAGCCGTTGACATGGATCACCGGCAGGACTCTGGCACCGGGCAGAGCGGCGTGCGCCAGCCATGCGGCGGCCGTCGTGGGGGTCTCGCACTCGCCGTCCCCGATCACCGGCAGCAGGATCCGGTCCGGGGCGTCCAGGCCAGCACCCTGAGCGAACGGCAGGCACCCGCCGAGTCGCCCGCCGAGGTAATCCCCGGCGAACAGGCCGGGGATTACCTCGGCACCGAGCCCGTCGACCTCGGGGAACGCCTCACAGAGCCGTTCCAGTCCGCCGGCATCGGCGCCAAAACACGGCAGGATGGCCTGAAGCTCTCCATTGAGCCAGGCCATCGCAAGCTGCGCGACTCCGGCATGCCCGGCTCCGAGCAGGGGGATCATATGCGGCCCGCCCTCGTCCTCGCCCGCGGCCAGCGCGACGTGGGCCAGTGCCCACGCCGTTCCCGGGACCGTGCCCCAATGCCCGGCGGGACGGGCCTTCACATGCTCCGCGATCAGCGGCTCGGACAGCAGCACGTTGCCGCGCAGGTGCACCTGGCAAACGCTGGCGTACGTCGTCGCCCGCCACAGCGCGTCGGCCATCGTCTCGACGTCGAACATCACGCACCCACCAGGGATTCACCGGCGAACTCGAAGTACCACAGCGGCCGGTAGCGCTCCCAGGCCACCGGGCGCAGACCGGTCGGTCCAACCAACTCCTCAAGCAGCACGCGAGATCGGAGGTAGAACTCCAGCCCGTCGGCCTCCGGGACCCTGAACCCCGCCATGATCGAGTTGTGGGCTTGGTAGACCTGAAAGTTCGGGAACTCGGTGATGTGCGGGACCAGGCCGGCAACGCCGCGCCGCATCGCGTCCCGGTCGTCCAGACCCACGATGTACGTGTAGGACGTGTCGAGGCCGGCGTCTTTCGCGCCTCTGAGAAGGACGGGCATCTGCGAGGCGGTCAGCTCCGCCTTACTGGCCTTCAACATCACATCGCGGCGGGTGAAGCACTCGGCGGTCAGCCGGAGCACGAACGGGGATACCTCTGCCGCCAGCCTCGCGAAGGCATCGGCGCTGCGAATCACCGAGGTGAGTAACCCGATGCGGGCCGTTACGTCGACCTCTGTGAGAACGCTGCGAAGCGCCATGAGGTGATCTAATGCCGCCTGCTCCCGCTCGAAGCACCCGGTGGAGACCGTGATCTCCTCCATCTCGGCCAGATCGCCGGAGGGATGCTGATCGGACAGCGCACCGAGGAGTTGCTTGAGCCCCCGCTCCTCGGCTAGCCGCGGGTCTGCGGCCGCCTCCAGGGTGTTGGGGCAGAACGCGCAGCCCACGCAGCGGCTCCGGGCGTTCGGATTCAACGTCGCCGCCCGCCCGCCGTCGCGGAAGTAACCGCCGACCGCGTCGTCGGCGTCGATGCGCTCGACGGTGCCGACCGGCTCTCCGTCCAGCTCCAGCAGGTCGCCTTCCAGGATGAATGGCGACCCTGCCGCGTTCAGCGGGACGATCATCTGCCACGGCACGCCCGGGGCCATGTCAAGGCCCACCCGGAGCCGTGCCCGGTGGGTTCCCAGCTCCGACGAGATGCCGTACAGATTGATCCCCAGCAGCAGGACGTCTCCGACCGGGACCTGATACCGCGCTGCCAGCCGCTCGGCCTCTCGGAGCGAGAGCAGGGATGTTGTGCGTCCACCGTGCAGCGCCGTCATGTCCCGCTCCATCCACCTGGAAGAGTCCTGATTCGCCACGGCTGCCAGCCGTGACGCCATGCCCGTGTTGATGAGCGTGGCGCACCCCGGCGGGACACCCAACCGCGCCCACGGACATTTTCAGGACGTCCCCCGACGTTTTACGTTCCCTGAGACGCCAGGGCACTGAAGTGATCCAGCAGCGCCGGCGCGTTCTCCAGGTCCGCGAGCGCGACCTGGGCGCCGACCTGGGCGAGTTCGTCGACCCTGTGGACCCCCCGGCCGCGACCTGAGGCCCGGAGGCCGGGGCCGCCTCGAGGTCACGCGGCACGCTCGTTACATAGACCCGAATGAGGCGTGGACGCGGGCGCTGGCGGGCCACAGTGCATCCAGGCCGAACGCGCACAGCTTCACCCTCGCGTTGGCGGCGATGTTCCCGGGCAAGACCGTGGCCTCGGCCGCTGAGCCGTTCCTCGTGGACGATCCCCGCCGCCTCCAAATCGTTAAGCGGATCGCTCCCAGGCCGACGGCTCCAAACCCGTGATCGCCGAAACATGTCGGCGATGATCAAGCGATCGGTGCGGCCGTCGGTCCGCGCAGAATACACCGGCGGCCGACCGGCCAGGGCGGTGAACGCGGCGGCGTAGATCTCCTTGCTGACATTGTCGATGAGCGTGTGGTCGACGTCCCAGAGCACGATGAGCGGCGCCACTACAGTGCAGGCACCGATCCGGGGACGTATCGCAGCACGCGCGAATAATCCTTGCGGCCCAGGCCAGCGTCCGGTTGTATTGCCAGCGTGAATGAGCGACTCCGGTCCGCGCTCGCTCAACGTGGGGTCACGATCGAAGGACTCGCTGAAGCCTGCAAGGTGGACCCCAAGACCGTCAGCCGCTGGATCGGTGAGGGACGGGTTCCGCACGCCCGCCACCGCTTCACTGCCTCGCAGTACCTCAATGTGGACGAGACCTACCTGTGGCCGATCGAGGAGCGCCGGACGCCTCTGCGCAACGGAGCCCGCTCCGAGCTGGTTGACGTCTACCCTAACCGGGCCAGCGTCCCCAGAGATTTATGGATATCGCTGGTGCTCGGTGCCATGAAGCAGATCGACGTCTTGGTGTTCTCCGGAACCTTCATCGCTCAGAGCAACCCCCACATCGCCCGCATGCTGCGCCAGCGTGCCGAGGCCGGCGTGAAGGTCAGGCTGTGCTTCGGCGACCCGTTCGGCGAGGCCGTCGCAGTCCGGGGCCGCGAGGAAGGCATCGGCACCGCCCTCGCCGCGAAGATCCAAGCCTCGCTGACCTACTACCGAGAGCTGGTCGGCGCGCCCGGCTGCGACGTCAGGCTGCACGACACGACGCTGTACAGCTCGCTGTTCCGGTATGACGAGCAGTTACTGGTTAACCCGCACATCTGGGGCCAGCCCGCCAGCGCAAACCCGCTGCTGAGGCTCAAACACACCGACGGCGGCGAATGGTTCACCCAATACACCGCAAGCTTCGACGCCGTCTGGAACACCGCCCGCGCCTGGGCACCAAAGGAAGAGGAAGGCCACCGCCATGGGCAGAACTGAGCATTACAACGATCCCAGCGCCCCCAAGCCCAACAGCCTGGTCCCGGCCTCCAACCTGCTTGTCGTCAATGACGTTGGCGAGATCCTCATGATGCAGCGCAGCGACACCGGCCAATGGGCCATCCCGGGCGGCAAGCAGGAGTTCGGGGAAAGCGCAGCAGACTGCGCGATCCGCGAAGGCGAAGAAGAGACTGGCGTGCTCGCCGAGATCACCGGCTTCCTGGGCGTCTACTCCAACCCCAACCACATCGTGGCATACGCTGACGGCGAAACTCGCCAGCAGTACGAAGCCGCGTATATCGGCCGGCCGACCGATCGGCGGCGCGCCCCGCGTCAACGAGGAAGCCCTCGACGTCCGCTGGATCCGCCCCGACGACCTCGATTCCTACGACGTCCATCCCAGCATGCGGGAACAGATCGGCCACTACCTGGCCGGAACCTACCCCTACCTGGGATAGCCCACCACCCACGGCACAGGTCCTGCCGCCGAGGCGCCGGCGTGAATCCTCTGCCTGACCTCGGGGCATGACCAGGGTGACCTGCAAAGTCTTTTGTGCTGGTCATGAGGGGTTTCCCAGGCTGAGGATTGCGATGAGCAGTGCGGGGTCGTGCTTGATCTTGCGGATGGTCAAGCCATTGGTAGATGGCACTCGTAGCGCATCTTAATTGTTCGTCGTTGCCCGCCAATTGTTCGCCTTTGCTCGTTATCGCCGTGTTTCGGCAGGGCGAAATCTGGTACAAGGTAGGAGGCGGGTATTCTGCATGAAGCGGGGTGATGCGATAGAGCCCAGGGTTCTTGCCTTCGGAGATTGATATGAGCAGGCCGCATCCGGCGTCCGCATAACCATTACCTGGGGGCAAGGATGATTACGAAGCCCCGCAGTGGCCGCAGCGCGTGGCCAGTGTGGCTGTGCCCCGTAGGGCGCTAGCGTTGGCCGGATGAGTGTGGGTGGCGAATCGACACGGCTGATCGTCTTGCGCGGGAACTCCGGGTCCGGCAAGAGCTCTGTTGCGGCGGCGGTACGCGCCCGGCATGGCCGTGGCATCGCTCTGGTCGGCCAGGACAACCTGCGCCGGGTCATCTTGCGTGAGCGGGACGTGCCCGGCGGGGCGAACGTCGACCTTATCGGCATGGTGGCCCGTTACGCCCTTGACCACGGCTTCCACGTAGTCATCGACGGAATCCTCTACGCGGCCAACTACGGGGCCATGCTGGATGGCCTGCGCCGCGATCATCGGGGCATGTCCCGCTTCTACTACCTCGACGTGCCGTTCGAGGAAACTATGCGACGCCATGCGACCCGCCCGCAGGCCGCCGAGTTCGGGCGAGCCGAGATGAGCGGCTGGTACCGGGCGGATGACCTGCTGCCCGGCGGGATCGAGCAGGTCATCCCCGCGGCGAGTCCGCTGGACGCCACCGTGCTCCAGGTCATGCGCGACACCGGCCTGGCCTGCCAGCCGCACCAGCTAGCAGTGCGGCAGTAAAACCCGTTGATGCGCAGAACGTGGCCGCAGGGGAAACCGCCTGGGCCCGTGATCACCCGGCGCATCGAGACGGTCGGTCCCGGCGGCGAGCAGAATATGGTAGATAGGGCCATGCTGGCATTTGATGAGACGCTTATTGGGCTGATATCCAGCCACAGCGTGCGAGCGATCCTGCGGGATAGCGGCATCGACTTCGCCTCCATGTTCTCCCCCGAGGACCGGGCCGGCCCGGCGGCGCAGGAAGCCATCAGCAGCGCAGCTGCCGAGGTGGTGCGGCTGTGGGAGGCGGGCCCCCTGGGGCAGGTCCTGACCGGCCTGCCGGGCATGGCTGACTGGCGGGTGACACCGGAGGGCCTGCCGGCCAGCACCTTCTACGCGTTACATCGCCTGGACATCACCGTGTGGGGCGACCTGGCCGGGCTGTCGGGAGCCGACCTGCGCGGCCTGCATAACATCGGCCCCAGGTCGCTGCACGCGATCGCGGCCACGGCCCTGTGGCAGATCATCGACCTGGCCCAGGCGGCCCGGCAGGCAGCCGCCGCCCGCACCTTGCTTCCCACCGTGCTGGCCGGGCCGCCGTCCGCCAGCCGGGACCGCGCCTACGCGGTGCTGTCCCGGTATGTCCGCGAGCCCCGGCTGGCCGTTGTCCTGGCCGAGATGCTCGCCAGCCTGCCGGGCACCGCCGGAGAGCCTGACGGGCTGTCCGCTGATGCGGTAGCCGACGCGGCCAGCGCGGCAGCCGGGCTGCTGGTGCACACTCTGGCCGAGATCCCGCTCGGCGATGCGCTGCCCGGCCTGCACGCGCTGGCCTGGAAGAAGATCGACACCCAGTGCCTCACCCCGCACGAGCGCAAAGCGCTCAGCAGCAGGGGGATCGGCGACTACGGGGAGATCGCCGGGCTACGGCCCAGCCAGCTGCGCGACTGGCTGGCGCTGAGCGCGCACGCGGCGCAGGCGCTCCTGGCGGCAGCCCTGCGCGAGATCATCACCGGCGCCGCCGCGGCGTTCCCCGCCGAGGTCGACAGCGATGTCCCGGCGGCTATCCTGCCCGGCCAGCTGGCTAGCGCACTCGACATGCTGGCGTGGTGGGCAGGCCAGTACCGCGACGCCACCCGGATCGGCGACATCCTCCGGCTACCCAACACCCTCGCGCCCATCCCGCCCGGCCTGCGGCAGGCGTGGGAGCAGGCAGCCGCAAGCCCGCTGTCCGCCATCAGCGCGCCGCCGCTGGTGCCGGACATGGCGGCACTGATCAGCGAGCTGCTGGACACCTTCGACGACCGGCGCCGCCGCATCCTCACCCACCGGGTCCTCGCCGCCACCCCGGCCACCCTCGCGGCCCTGGCCAGCCAGCTCGGCTTGTCCCGGGAACGCATCCGTGCGCTGGAAAGCAACGTCGTCTACCGGCTGCGGCAGCTGCCCACCGCGCAGCGGTGGGCACCCCTGCAGTGGCGTGCTCACGAACTGCGCCACTGGCACGACGGGCAGGCGCCGCCTTCTCCGGCCGCGCTCAGCGACGCCGTAGCCGAGCTCACCGCCGATATCCCCGACGGCATGCGCGACCTCACCGGCCAGCTGCTCCTCTGGCTCGCCGGGCTCCGCGAATCCCAGGCGGGATGACACCCGCCCCGCGACGTCGGCTGAGACCGGCTCCAGGCACATCGCCTCGCGGAAGGTGCCCGGCCGGCACGCCGACCGACTGGGGTGCTGGATTGAGGACCTGCCACTTCCCGCAGGATGCCTGCCTGCACATACTGCAGATCTGTTCTCATCATCCGTTATCGGCCATAGCCACGATACGGTCGAGCAAATGGTGTTCGTGTTTGCCTGTGAATGCACGCTCGCCGGACTGTGCCCCGGCTCGCCGGCCCTCTGTCACGTCACAGTCCGACTGAATTGGCTGGTCAGGTTCACAAGAGAATAGGGATGCGGCATGCTTGCGGCGATGACGACAACGCAGGACGCGGTACCGGAGGCCGGGAGCCTGGTAGAGGTCCGCGGCCAGCGCTGGGTGGTGAGCGACACGTCGCCTGGTGGTGACGGCAGTACCCTGCTGGTCTTGCAGAGCGTGGAGGACGGCAGGTACGGGGAGAGCCTTCCGGTGATCTGGGAGGTCGAGCCGGGCCGCCGCGTGCTGCCGGCCGGGTCGCTGCCCGAGGTGATGAGCGGTGGTTTCGACCCGCCCGAGCGGCTGGCGGCTTTCCTTGACGCGGTGCGCTGGTCGGCGGTGACGTCTGCCGACGTGAAGACCTTGCAGGCGCCGCTGCGTTCGGGGGTGGTGGTGGAGGAGTACCAGGGCTGGTCGCGCTGGAGTTGCTGCTCCGGCACCGGGCGAAGCGCATCATGATTGTCTGCCCGCCGGGCCTGATGGTGAAGTGGCAGGATGAGATGGCCGAGAAGTTCGGCCTGACCTTCACGATCGTCGACTTGGCCCAGCTCAACGCGCTGCGGCGGAGTCACGGCAGCGCCGCGAACCCGTTCCGCGTGTACCCGCTGACGATCGTGAGCCTGACCTGGCTCCGTGGCGCCAAGGCTGAGCGGCTGTTGCAGGAGGTACTCGATCCCGACGGGCAGAAACGGGCCTTCGACCTGCTCATCCTGGATGAGGCTCACCATGTCGCGCCGGCCGCGCCGAAGCAGCGTTACGCGTGGGACTCTCAGCAGACCAAGCTGATCCGCTGGCTGGCGCCGCATTTTGAGCACCGGCTGTTCCTGTCGGCGACGCCGCATAACGGCTACCCGGAGTCGTTCACCGCGCTGCTGGAGATCATTGACGATCAGCGGTTCGCCCGCGGCGTGGACCCTGATCCGGTGGCGCAGAAGGAGACGGTCGTCCGCCGGATGAAGGGCCAGATCACCGAGGCGGACGGGGTCACGCCGAGGTTCGAGAAGCGGGACGCCGGGGCCATCACCGTCATCTACCCGGACATGGAGCGGGAGGCGCACGCGCTGCTGAAGGAGTTCGCCGCGCTGCGCCGCCGGCGGCTCACCACGCGGACGGGGCGCGCTTCGGCCGACCTGGTCACTCTGCTGCTGAAGAAGCGGCTGTTCTCCTCACCGCGGGCCTTCGCCCATACGGTCGGCGTCTACCTGGAAACCGTCCAGTCTCGAGCGAAGGCGACCGTAGCGGTACGAGACCATGCCCGATGCCAAGGCCAGGGAACTCATCACGTACCTGAAAGGGGTCTGCCTGCCCGACGGCGAGCACTGGACGAACGAGCGGGTCGTGGTGTTCACCGAGTACCGCGATACTCAGATCTGGCTGAAGGAGCTGCTTGCCCAGGAAGGCATGGCGGGCGAGCGGGTCAAGCTGCTGTACGGCGGGATGGACACCTGGCACCGGGAGCAGCTCAGGCTGGCGTTCCAGGAACCGCCAGACCGCAGCAAGGTCCGGATCCTGCTGGCCACCGACGCGGCGAGCGAGGGCATCGACCTGCACGAGCACTGCCATCGGCTGATCAACTACGACATCCCGTTCAACCCCAACAAGCTGGAACAGCGGATCGGCCGTATCGACAGGTACGGCCGTCCCGCAGGTCCCGCAGGTGCGGCATTTCGTTGGCAAGGGCTGGGGAACAGGCGACTGACTCCTACGAGGCTGACCTGGAGTTCCTCTCCCGGGTCGCAGCCAAGGTGACCAGGATGGAAGAGGATCTCGGCAGCGTCAATGCGGTCCTCGCCGAGGCCGTGCAGCGGCGGATGCTCGGTGAGATCACTGACTACGACGTCGAGCACGCGGCGCCCGTCAAGCAGCCGGGCAGGAGAGCAGCGGGCAGCCTCGCCGTGGAAGCCGACGTGTCCGAGCAGGTGAAACGGCTCCGCCGGGACCTGGACGCCACCGTCGACGAGCTGCGGATCACGCCGGCTCACCTCAAGCGGCTCGTGGACACCGCCCTTGAGCTTGACGGCGAGCAGCCGCTGAAGCCGTTCTTCGATGAGCGGCTATTCGCCGACGGCCTGTATGAGGTCCCGGCGCTGACGAAGTCCTGGGCGAGGGCCACAGAGGGCTTGCTGGAGAAACTGGAACGCGAGGGCGAGGAGCCACGGCGCCGCCCCGTCACGTTCGACCCGCAAACGGCGAAAGGCCGCCGCGATGTCGTGCTGGCCCACCTCGGCCACCCGCTTGCCGACATGTCGGCGCGGCTGCTGCGGGCGGCGGTATGGAGCGGCCACACCGGGCTGCACCGGGTGACCGCCGTCGTGAGCGATGACCCTGGCCTTGAGCACACCCTGGTAGGCGCCTACTCCCGTTTCGTGCTCGTCGGCGCCGACGGCATCCGGCTGCATGAGGAGATCCTGTACGCCGGCGGCTGGCTACCCGAGACAGGAAGGTTCCGCCGTCTGGAGAACCTGACCGTGCTCGGCGGCATCCTCGACCGGGCGCTCACCGCCGGCATGCCCGCATCCCCGGTCATCCAGGACAGGCTTGCGGCGCAGTGGCCCAGGGCGCGGGACGCGCTGCTCACCGCGATCGAGCGTCGTACCGACGAACGGATCAGGTCGCTGCACGCCAAGCTTGCTGCTCGCCAGGAAGACGAACGCCGCCGGATCGTCACCGGCGCCGAGCGGTTCGCCGCCAGCCTGCGCAAGGCCCTGGCCGAGAGCGGGACCGAGGAAGGAGCGCTGTTCAGCCGCGCCGAGGGACGCGGTGATGAGCGGGAGGTCGCCCAGTTCCGCCGTGACCGGCAGTCCTGGCAGGACCGGCTGACCCGACTGGAGGCTGAACGGGACCGCGAGCTGAAACACGTCGCCGACCGTTACCGCGACACCAGGCCGCACAGCTTCCCCGTGGCAGTGATCTTCGTGGTGCCACACCGCGAGGCTGTCCGATGAGCCCTCGACGAGCTGGCCCCAGGCCAGGCACGCAGTACCCGCATCATGGGGTCACCGCCAAGGACCGTCGGCAGGCACACATCGACTGGCTGAGGCTGATCGAGGTCAGTGGCCCGTTCCTGTCGGTTCCGGTGCTCGCCGCCGAATGGCCGGACCTGGAGCCGCTGGACGCCCGCGCCAGGGACCGGCTCCGCCAGGAGCACCGCCAGTGGCAGGAAGACCCGGCGCGGAACTCCGGCGACTGGATCGCCTTCGTCCTCGGCGAACTGCTGGGCTGGAACGGCGCGATCCGGCGGGATGACCTCGGCAGCCTCGCTCTGGACGTCCCTGAGCACGAGACCACCATCGCTGCATCGTTCACGCTCGCAGACCCCGGCACCGGAGAGGTCCGGCTGCTCGGCCTGGTCAGCGACGGTTCCCCGGTCGCGCGGGTCAAGGGCTGCGACTGGCCGGCCACCCCGGTCGACCGGCTCGCCCAGTTGTGCCGCCACAACGGCGTGGAGCTGGGCCTGGCTACCGACGGCCGGTGGTGGGCGCTGGTGTGGGCTCCGGCCGGCGGGTAACCACTGTGGCTGTTTTCGATGCGATCTCCTGGCCAGATACCTCCGAACGGGATCTGGTGCGAGCTTTTCTCTCGCTGCTTGAGTGGCGGCGGTTCTTCGCGGTTCCGCCGGAACGGCAGCTCCCGGCGCTGCTGCGGGAGAGCCTGAACAACCAGGAGGAGATCACTGACCGGCTGGGCGTGCAGATCCGCCAGGCTGTCGAGCTACTGGTCGCCTCGTTCGGCCGGGCAGACGCCGCAGCCCGTGACCGAGGCCAGGCAGGACTGGCCGATGTCACCGCGTACGAGGTGTACCGGGGCGCGGTCGCGGTGATGATGCGGATCGTCTTCCTGCTATTCGCCGAGGAGAGCGGCCTGCTGCCCGGTGACAACGAGTTGTATGCCCGCGCCTACTCGGCGGGCGGTCTGTACGCCGAGCTGGAGCAGCGGGTCGCCGACGTACGCGGCAACGAGGGCGAGCTTGAGCACACTTACCTCGCCTGGCACCGGCTGCTCGCGCTGTTCACCGTCGCCTACCGGGGAATCGACCACCCGGAACTCGACCTGATCGCGCACGACGGGTCACTGTTCGACCCGGACGGCCACGCGTGGCTGGAGGGCCGGGTGGCAGGCATCGCCGCGCCGGGTATCCCGCTGGCGGTCGATGACAGGACCGTACTGCACATGCTCCGCGCGGTGCAGACCGTCACGATCGGCGGCGAACTGCGCACGGTTTCCTTCCGCACCCTGACCGTGGAGCAGATCGGCTACGTCTATGAGGGCCTGCTGTCCTTCGAGGGCTTCCGCGCGGCGGACGTTGTCGTCGGGCTGATCGGCAAGGACGGCCGCGAGATCGTGACGGCCAGATTGGCGGTGAGATGGCCGCGGTCGCGGTGACTCGTTGCCTGCGGTTGCGGTGATCGTGTTCTCCAGGATGGTCACGGCGGTGTCGGCGTGCCCAGCGTCGCGGTAGCAGACAGCGGTCTGTTCTTCCAGCGTGCGGGGGTTGTAATGGTGGAGGTAAACCGGTGCGGCGGGGTCGCTGACGGTGGGGTGGTCGCGGAGGTTTTCGGCGGCTTGGTCCAGGAGGGAGAAGCAGATGCGGAATTCGCCGAGGCGGGTGTGGCCGCGGGCTTGCTGCTGGAGGGCCAGCGTGGTGAGCATGGGTTCGGTGGGGCCAGGTGCCCGGCGAGCTGCTGCCGCGAGCTGGATGACGGATGCGTGGTCGTCGGTCAGGGTGGCGATGTTGGCCTGACGGATAAGCATGTAGGCGGCCATCCGGGTATCGCCCGCGCAGTGCGCCCATTCGGCGGCGCGGCGGGACCAGCCGGCGGCGGCGTCCAGGTCGCCGGCATCTTGCAGGAGCCAGCCTATTTCGATCACGCCCTGCACGGACTGCTCGGAGACCTGCCCCCTGTGCTTCCCGGCGTGGCATGCGCGCACCGCTCAGGCCCCGCTTGTAGAGTGCAAGCTTCCTCGTACGCTGTGCGCTTCTACGGAGCTGGCTGTGTCGCGTCTCGTCGCTCAAATCCGAGCAGGTGGTCCCGGGGAGCTGTGTTCCCGGGCTGGTGCGGGGGCAGCCTGTGGCGATCAGTGACTCGGACATCTCCAGCGCGCTTTCCGCCTACCTCGCGTGCTACCCGGACGAGGCCGCGCTGCTGTCTGAGCCGGTGCAACTGCTGTCTCAAGGAGGGGATTTCGCCTCGCGGCGGAACTTTCCGATGCACGTGACTGTCGGTGCGCTGCTGGTCCGCGGTGACGCCGCGGTCCTGCTTGTCGAGCACCGCGCGTACGGGATCACGTTGCAGCCTGGAGGCCACCTTGAGCCGACTGATACCACACTGATCGGCGCGGCAGTGCGCGAGTTGGCGGAGGAGACCGGTGTTGACCCCGGCAAGGTCTTCCCAGCGTCGCAGACCCCCGTCTACATCGAGTACGGCAGGGTTCCGGCACGACCGGCGAAGGACGAGCCGGATCACTGCCACCTCGACATCGGGTACTCCTTCGTGACGGCGCATGCGGACGTGGGGCGCATCCAGGAGTCCGAGGTGCGGGGTGCCGCATGGTACCCGCTCGCCGTGGCCGAGCGCCTTGTCGGGCACCGCATTGCGCGAGCGGTCAGCGCGCCGGCCCGGATCGGCTGACCGGGCCCCCGCTGACACTTCCGGTCGGCAGCGGCGCCGGATCGCGGTGCGCACCGGTCGAGGCTCCGCGGTTGTTGTGCGCCTCCTTGTCGGACCGAACGCGGAGCCTCGACGGTCGCAGCCTCGGCCGATGTCGGCCGGGCTGTTGTGTCCACTCACTCGAAGGACGGTTTGCGGTCCCGGCTCCGCTTGAGCTCGAAGAAGCCGTCCGTCCCGGCGACCATGACCAGGCCGTCCCAGAGTCGTCCGGCAGCTTCACCGCGAGGGGCCGGTGTGATCACGGGGCCGAACAGGGCCGTGCCGCCAATGCGGAGAACGGGCGTCCCGACATCGAGGCCGACCTCGTTGAATGCCTCGTCGTGCGAGTCGGTGATGAGTTGATCGAACTCCGTGCTTGCCGCGGCCGCGGCCAGCGAGCCGGGCAGGCCCGCCTCCGCGAGAGCCTCGGTGATAACGGTGGGATCGTCGCGACGTCTTTGGTTGTGAAGCCGGGTGCCGATCGCGGTGTACAGCGGCCCGAGCACGCCGCGGCCACCGTGCTCAGTGGCTGCCGCGCAGACCCGCACCGGACCCCATGCCTTCGTCATCAGGTTCAGGTAGTCCTCGCTGAGTCCCTTGCCCTCGCGCTGGACGAGGTTCAGGTAGGCCAGCGACATGATCCGCCAATCGGCGCGCACCGGCCGGACCTGCTCGACTTCCAGGAGCCAGCGCGAGGTGATCCACGCCCAGGGGCACAGCGGATCGAACCAGAACGGGACCTCGTCGCGGTCCGATTGTTCCTTGATCATCAGAATGAGCACCGTCCTATCTCAGACCGGTTGTGCTTATGCCCTCTCCCGCCGGAGGCTAGATGTCGAACAAACCGCCCTGGACGGGCATGTTGCACCTGGCCGTGCGGCCCGCGATTTTCACCAGAGCCGCGAGATCGCTGAGCTGAGCATTCTCGCCCGCGGCGCTGACGAGCCGGAAGAACACCTGCGCGGTGATATCGACGTCGGCGTAGGCCCTGTGGCGATCCGCCGGCTGCGTGATGGAGAAATGCGCCAGCAGCGTGTCGAGTTTATAGTTCGGCAGACCTGGGACGAGGTGTTTGGCAAACGGGATCGTGTCAAGAAAGTCAACGCGGGCCAGCGCCGGGCAGTGCTCGCGCTGGTTGTGTATGACGTTGGCCTCGGTGGCGGCGTGCTGAGCCACCAGCAGGTACCGGTTGCCCGCCGTGAATCGCCGGTCTAGTGCGCCCAGCGCGTCGGCCGGGGTGGGGGCCTGCCTCAACTGCTCGGGGGTCAGGCCGGTCTGGGCAGTATCGGCTGGCGTCACCGGGGCGAACGCGGGCGGCCGGATGAGAGATGCACTTCTGCCGGCCCCCTTCCACGTGCCTTCCCCATATCGGAGCGCGAGAGTAGCAACCTCGATGGGCTGGGCCGGGTAGCCCGCGGGGGTCGTCGTCTCGAAGTCGATGACAACGAACGTTGTCGCCAGAAACGCCGGGTCTTCTGTCAAGCCGCCCATGTATCCACCGTTCTCGCAGGTTCCGTGGCGTTGCCGGCCCGCGCCCGGCACATCGAGACGAGCATGCCTGAGCGCCCGCTGCCGTGATGCGTCGTCACTGAATGAGGCTGGCAACGGCCTGCGTGGCGGCGTGCAGGTCCGGCGCGTTCCAGAGGCGCTCGCCCGTCCAGGTCTCGCTCAGGGCCCGGTACAAGTCTGACATCACCGGCAGGAACTCGGGCGGGAGTGGTGCCGGCTGTGGCCACTGGCTCCTGGGCACGCCCTCGGCGATCAGCGTGCTGACCGGCACCTCGAGCCCTTGCGCCACGTACCAGTTCCGGATGACCTGCTTGCCGCAGTGCACTCCGTTGAACATCAGGCGGCTTTCGTCGGGTGTGCCGGGGCTGTCGGCAAGCACAAGGCGCGCATCGTTCGACACCAGGTACTCGACCTTGCCGTCGGAGTGGCTCAGCCCGAGTTCGCGTGCGTGCCTGGTCAGCACCTCGTTGACTTTGATGGTGGTGTCGCGCATCGCCTGGAACTGCTCGTCGCTCAGGCCGGCGAGGCGCTGGGCCTCAGGCCCGCCGATGAACCGGTTGACGTCTTCCAGCGTCGTCGCGTATTCGATGAGCGGATGATTCAGCTTCTCGCCGACCGCGGGAATGTTGCGGAGCCCGACTTCGGCTGGTGTCAGCGCGCCGGCTGCGAGCCGGCGGTGAGCGGAGCTTCCCTGGGGGAGCTCGTTGCGGAAGAGGACCTGCACGGGAATGAGGTAGTTTCCGGCGTCCGGGATGAGTGGCCCGGCGTCCGGGTCCGGGACGCGCGCGAGGTCGAACTCGATCCGATTGGGGGCGATGAATCGGCGGAAATGGGTTGGCACGCCTGCCGCCTCCAGCCTCGTGAAGTTGAAGACGGCCATGCGGCAGATCGCCTCGCCTTTCCCGGGGATCAGGTCCGGCATCCTGCCGTAATGGAACACCGTGTAATTGTCGGTGTACTCGAAGATTCCGACACCTTCCTTCGTTGCCGTGGGAGGTTCGATGATCTCCAGGTTCTTGGTCGAGCTGAGGACGGGCATCATGCACCCCTGGTGCGATGGCCTCGCGCCGTCATCTGGCGGAATCTTCTGATCGTGGCGGCGCGGTGTCCGGCGAAGCGTCGTGCGGTGCGGCCGTCGTCTCGCGGGCAGCGGCCGGCCCGGAAGCGAAGCGTACGGCTCCCTCAGGCCCTTCGTCCCCGGACACCAGGCGGCCGTCAACCATCGTGATCACGTGCATGCCGGCCGCGCGGGCGGAGGTGACGCCGTCGCGGGCGTCGTCGACGGCGAGGCAGCGGTCCGGCGGGACGTCGAGGCGTTGGGCAGCCGCGAGGTACAGGTCGGGGGCCGGCTTGCCGTGCGTGACGTCCTCTCGTGCGACGACGGCTGCGAACGCGTGCCTCAGGCCCAGAGCGTCGATCCCGGGATGGACGAGGAGCCGGCTGGCACCTGACGCCACGGCGCAGGGCAGTTCAGCATGGCGTGCGGCGCGCAGAAGCGAGACGACGCACGCGATGGGGGTGATGCTGTGCACGGTGGCCAGCAGGTAGGTGCGGCTCTGCCGGATGATCTCGTCGTGGGGCAGTTGCCGGCCGCCCGGTAGCGTGGCCAGCAGGTCGTGGATGGACAGGCCGAGGTGTTGGCGATACCAGTCGTGGTCCAGGTCGAGGCCGTGTGGCTGCAGCGCCGCTCGCAGCGCCTGCTCGTGGCTGGGTGTGGTGTCGGCGAGGGTTCCGTCGAAGTCGAAGACCATGGCCTCGATGTCGGCGGGGATCGCGGGCACGCAGCTTCTCGCTGGAGCTGGGTCCGCGCAGACCGGGGGACGGGCCGCCTGGTTCATGCCGGCGCCGGGTCCGCGCGGCTGCCGCAGCACATGCACCGGGCTCCCGGGCCCTGCCACGGCTCGCGTAAGCAGCCAAGGTCGGTCCCGGCGCCATGGATCCACGCCCGGATCAGCTCGGCCGCCTCGTGCTCGCCGACGCGGCGCCGGTCCACGACCCGGTAGCGTGCCGGATCGGTGGCGGCGAGCCGCTCGAAGAGCGCGCATGCCTCACGCATGAACGTGGCCTGCTCGCTGGTGAAGACGCACTGGCCGCGCCGTTGCGCGCGCGCGACGGCCTCGCAGGCGTCGTCGGTGACGAGGATCGTGAGGTCGGGGAGGGGCCGGTAGGAGGACGCGAGTTCCAGCAGGGCGGTTGCCGTGTCAAGGGCGGCGTCGCCGTCGTCGGGGTGCAGCAGCAGCGCCTGGCACACCGCCGTGGTGTCGACGCTGCGGCCCTCGACGACGGCACGCCCGCTGGACAGCTCGGGTACGACGGTGTCCAGGTCATGCCGCTTGATGGCCAGCAGGATCAGGGCCTCGGCCATGGGAGTGCCCCCGCGCAGGAACGGGTCCCCTGCGCTGGCCTCGCGCAGCGAGCGAAGCAGGGCTTCGCCCAGTCCCGGGCGCCCGTTCGCCCGCTGGGAGAACCCGTCGAGCATCAGCGGCTTGTCGTCGAGGGCTTCGACGGCGCGATTGGTCAGATACGTCTTGCCGACTCCGTTGATGCCCTCGGCCGAGATCAGCGGGCCGCGGGTGCAGGAATGGCGTACCGGTGTAATCGTCATGCGGCAGGATCCGTTCAGGGACGAGGACAGGGCGCCGCCGGAAGGGTCGTTCCGGTGGGGTTCGCCGGTGCTGGTTCCGGGTCGTCGGTCACGTGGCCCATGCGGTGGCCTCTCGGGCGATGACGGCGGCGTAGCGGTCGAGTGTGGTCTGGGTGTCGCGTTCGGTGAGGATGACGGCGAGCGTGTGGTCGAGGATCTGGGCGGCGCCACGGCACGGTCGGTCGCGGTTGGTGAACATGGGCCGGGTGTCGCAGGGGACGAGCCGGAAGCTGCCGGTGGAGTTCGGCACTGCCTGCTGCGCGAGGTGTTCGGCGAACGCCCGGGGGTTCGGCAGGTCGATGTGAAGCAGCGGGGCGAAGCCGTTCCACTCCTCGCCCGTAGCTGGTGGCAGGGCGACCAGGCCGGGTGCCTGCTCCAGGGCGTCCAGCAGGTGGCGGGTCTGTGCGCGGCGCAGTTCGACCAGGCTTGAGAACCGGCGGAGGTTGGCCAGGGCGATCGCGGCGAGGGGGGCGGCGAGGCGGGAGTTGGTTGCCAGGCGGCTCAGCGGGGCTTCGCCCGGAGGGGCCGGCTGCCAGTGGCTGCGGAACGCGGTCGCGTGCTCTGCCACTTCGCGGCGGGCGGTGAGCAGGAAGCCGCCCTCGCCGCTCCAGAGAATCTTGCCGTCCTTCATGCTGAAGCAGCCGACGGTGCCGGCCGTGCCGGCCCGCTGCCCGTCGCGCGCGGTGCCGGCGGCCTGCGCGGCGTCCTCGACGACGGCGAGCCCGTGCTCGGATGCGAACGCCGCCAGGGCCGCCGGGTCTCCCATCCGGCCCCACAGGTGCACCGGGATGATCGCCCGGGTCCGCGAGGTGACCTTGCGGGCCGCGTCGCCGTAGTCCAGGTCCAAGGTGGCCGGGTCGCTGTCGATGAACACCGGCACTGCCCTAAGGGCGCTGAGGGGTGCCACGGTCATGACGACGGTCAGCGCCGGCACGAGGACTTCGTCTCCCGGGCGGATGCCGCAGGCCGACAGCGCGGCGTGCAGGGCCGCGGTGCCGGAAGCGACCGCGACGACGTGCGGTACGCCGAACACCTCGGCCAGGTCGTGCTCCAGCTGCCCGGCGACCGGACCGCCGCTCGGGTCGGGCATCTGCCCGAGCACGACGGCCAGCTGATCCGCGAGTAGCTGTGCACCGCCGGGGACCGGAGGGAGCGTCATCGGGAAGCCCCCGCGTTCAGCAGCCGCGGCATGTCCAGCACGAGGGGCCACATGTTCACGCAGTCCCGGCTGAACAGCGAGCAGTCTGTGCACGCCGGCCTCGTGGCGAACAGCGTGCGCGCGTCGCCGTCTCGGATGGTGCGTCGTCGCTCGGGTGCGGTGGCGGCGATCCGGCGGTCGGACGGGCAGTCCCAGACCGAGCCGTCGGGCTGCATGAAGAACAGGCGAGCGCCGCCGAAGCACTCGGGCACATGCCCGTTGTCGTGGGTGGAGACTGCGGCGATGAAGCGCTGGATGTACGACGGGTCGGGCAGGGCCAGCCCCTTGGGGTCGCTGTAGAGGCGGGTGAGGTGCTCGCCGACGTCGGTGACGTCGCCGGGGGTGTGGGACAACTGGTCGAAGAGCGTGTGGTCGGGCGCGAGGGAGATCGGCTGCGGCACGTAGTAGTCCGTGCCGAGGTCGGCAGCCAGCCGTGCCACGTCGGTGATCTCCTGCGGACGTGATCGCGTTACCACGGTGTAGATCCCGACCCTGGGCGCGGGCTTACCGGCGCGAGCCTGGAGCAGGGTACGGATGCCCTCCAGGACGTCGTGGTAGCCGAAACGGCCCGAACGGGACGGCCGTATCTGGTCGTTGGTCTCGGCGTCCGCGCTGTCGAGCGACACCGACACGCCGTCGACGCCGAGGGCGACGAGGCGCTCGGCCACGTGCGGGCGGGTGAGCGGAACGCCGTTCGTCGCGATGACGACCTGGCAGCCCGCGTCCTTGATGAGGGAGATCACTTCGAGCGCGCCGGGCCAGTCCAGCGGTTCCCCGCCGGCGATGACCACACGCTCGACGGGCGAGCCGGCCAGCGTGCGCGCGAAGGCCGTCAGGGCGTTCGCCGGAAGGTCGGTGCGGGACAGGTGTGCCTGCTCCGGCGGGTTGTCCTTGTGCTCCTCGATGGTGCCGAAGTAGCAGTGCGGGCAGGCGAACGCGCAGGGGGAGCGCAGGGCCCACAGCAGGGTCACGTCACGAGGCACGGGCGGCCTGCCGATCCAGCATGGTGGTCACGATCTCCCGGACGGCTCCGGCAGTCTCGTCCGGCGACATGCCGGCCGCGTCGACGAGGGTGTACCGCCCGGGATCGCCGGTGGCCGCTTTGCGGTACAACGCGTCGATCTGTTCGATCAGCCGTCTGTCCGCCGGCGCGAGCGGGCGCCCGATCCGGTCGGCGAAGCGCCGCGCGCACACCGCGGGGTTGCCCGTGAGCAGGATGGTCGCGTCCGGGAGATGCCGCCAGCGCCGGGCGCTCGACAGCACGTGCCGGGCCACTGCTTCTGGCGACGTCTCAGGGGTCTGGGAGCACAGGATCGCGGCCTGGTACACGGCGATGGAGTCCACGCCGCGGTCCTCGATGATCACCCCGACTCCGGCCAGGTCTCGCCCGGCCAGCCGCTCGGCTTTGCGGACCTGCAGTGCGAGCAGGGCGAGGGTCTCCACGACCGGGTAGCCGGTGCGCAGGAAAGGGTCGCCCTGCTCGCTCAACGCGGCGATCACCTGCCCGGGCAGCGTGTCGCCGGACTGGTCGGTGAGCTCGTCCAGGAGCAGGCATCGCGCACCGAGCATGGCGGCGGCTGAGCGGGCCGCGTTCGTCTTCCCGACACCGTTGATCCCCTCGATGCTCACCCACAGCGGCATGGCACCGGGCGCCAGCGCGCTGGTCATGCCGGCCTCATGCAGACGTAGAGCAGTTCCGTGGCCACGTCGGGAACGGCGACGGCGGAGACCGCATCCAGCAGCGCCTTGGGGACGCGTTCGACCAGGTTGCGGTACCAGGCGACCGCAGCATCCCCGTACCGGCCGGTGAGCGCAGCCGCCAGCACCTCCGGTGCGGGCGGCAGCAGGCCCATCACGTCCTCGATGACCAGGCCCGCGTCGCCGATCACCTGTTCGGCCTCGTCGCGCGACCACTCGTAGAGGTGGACGCGGTACTGCAGCGGGCGAGGCGGGGGCCCGACGGCCGCCGGGGTGGAAAGGTAGAGCACTCCCCCCTGAGCCAGCGCTGCGGCGGTGTTCCGCAGGCTCTGCACGCCGAGCTCGAACGGCAGATGCTCCAGCGCCGAGGTGTAGAGGGCGATGTCGAACGAGGGCAGAGCTGGCCAGGGCTGGGCCACGTCGCACTCCACCAGCTCCACCGGGAAGGGGTCGCCGTACGTCGCGCGCAGGGCCTGGATCCGCTCGCGGGCCTCATCGAGATTGGCAGCGCTGATGTCCAGTCCGACGTACCCCCCGATCTTCGGGGCGTAGCGGTAGAGCAGCGGCAGCGCCAGCCCGCGGCCGCAGCACACATCCAGCACACGCGAGTTCGGCGCGCACTGCTCAGCGACGATCAGGTGCTGCAGGAGGTTCATCAGACCCGACGGCTTGGCTTCACCGCGGCTCAATGCCGCGTAGAAGTCGTCCATCTGGTTGGTGCTGTAGGGCCCCACCATCGGGGTTCCCGGCCGGGTCACGTACTGCTCCGGCAGTTCCGCAGCGTTCATCGTTGTGCTCCCAGGGAATCGTCCAGGTAGAGCGCCGGGGGCCCGGTCGGGGGCGTACTGGTGCGGGTCCAGCCCGGCGGAGTACGGCAGGTTCGGCCCGCTCATCCGCGGTCTCCGCGCTCGCCTGCTTCCGCCTCGGCCGCGCCGGGCGCGGGGCGGACTCGCGGCGAGGCCGGCACGATCAAGTCCTCGCTGGTCTGCGCCGGCTCGTTCCAGGGGAAGACGACCCAGTCCAGCGTGTCCCATACCCACGTGTCCGGGGTGAAGGCCGCCGCCTTGCTGCGGCATAGCGCCGCGGTGCGCACGGCAGTCGGGGCCAGATGCCTGGCCAGCCATCGAACCGCCGCGCGATAGGTGGAGCCGGTGCCGCAGATGTCGTCGACCAGCAGCACCTGGGCACCCCGATGCGCCGCCAGCGCCGCATCGGGTTCCTTCGGCAGCTCGACCTGCCCGGTCGCGGGGAGGTACAAGTCGTCGCTGCGATTGTGGCGGGCCGTCAACTCGACGACCGGCACACTGTAGTGGGCGGCGAGCAACCGGGCCAGCGGAACTCCCCCGCGCGCGATCCCGGCCACCACCTCAGGTGCCGGCTCCTGCCCGGCGATCAACGCGGCAGCAGAGGCGAAAGCGTCCTGCGTCAGACGCCAGATGCGCCGGTGCTCGAAGACGCGCTCCACCACCGCCTCGTCGCGAGGCGGGGCGGTGGGGCGGCCGGCCATGGTGTCCACGGGATACCTGCTCTCATTCGGGACGGATGTGGTGGTAGGCGAGGGCGAGGAACTGCTGGGAGAGCACCGGGTCGCTCTCGAACCGGCCGCCGGCCTGCAGCGAGCTGGTGCGGGCAGCCTCCATCCGCACACCCCGCATGCTCATGCACAGGTGCGTGCCGCGGACGGCTACGGCCACGTCGTCGCTGCCGATCACGCAGGCGATCTCTTCAGCGACCTGCCGGGTGAACCGCTCCTGGACCTGGAGACGGCCGGCGTGCCGCTGTGCGATGCGGGCGAACTTCGACAGGCCAACGACCTCTCCGGCGGGCACGTACCCAGCGGCGACCTGCAGGTTCATGGGCAGCATGTGGTGCTCGCAGAGCGACCACACGCTCATGCCGCCCACGACGACCAGTTGGCCGCTCACGTGTGGCTCGGTGAAGCACATCGCGGTCGCGGCGCTGTCTGGGGACAGGAAGGTGTTCCACCAGGACGCGACCCGCTCCGGAGCGCCGGTCAGTCCCTCGCGGGCGGGGTCCTCACCCAGCGCAACCAGGAGCTGGACGATCAGGTCGGAGACCCGGCCGGCGTCGATGCGCGGCGCGGGCATGGCGGGCGCGGGTACGGCGGGCGCGGGTACGGCGCTGCTCACGGCCGCGGTGGGGCTGGCGAAGGAGGTGCTCGTCATGGGCGTCTTCTCGCTTCCGGGGATTGGGGAATGAAAGGGGGGATTGAGCGGTGGCGAGGTCAGCGGCCTCGGGCGTCGGCGAACGCCAGCATGTGCAGCCGGGTGGTGAAGTGCCAGTGCCGGGCCGCGACCGCGTCCGCGAGGACACGGGTCGCCGCGATGATCGCCTCAGCGGTGGTGCCCTCCGGCATCACCCACACCGGCGCGAGCCGGTGGGCGGCGGCCAGTTCGGCGATCCGGTCGAGGTCGGGGACCGAGGAAGCGACGAACTTGAACACGGCACTCCCCGTCGCCGCGAAAGCCTCCAGGGCGGAGGGCACGATGCTCTTGCTCTCGTCCATCCCGAAGCTCTGAACTTTTGGGGAGACGTTGAACCGCACCCCGTCGATCAGCAGCGCCGGGTCGGGCGCGATGGTGCCGTTCGTCTCGAACTCGACCCGCTTCCCGGCGGCCAGCAGCCCCTGGACGAGGGCCGCCAGGTTCCGCTGCTGGATCAGCGGCTCGCCGCCGGTGATCACGACCAGCTCGACCGGCGAGGACGCGGCCCAGGCCATCAGGTCCGCCACGGACCGCTTCGTCGACTCCCTGCGCGGGTCGAACCGGGACCAGTCCCAGGTGTACTTCGTGTCGCACCGCGCGCAGGTCAGGTTGCACCGGGACAGGCGGATGAACAGGGCCGGGTGCCCGCAGCTCGGGCCCTCGCCCTGGAAGGTCGGTGTCTCGACGCCGAAGCATTCCGCGACGATCAGCCAGGACCCGGCGTCGCTCGCCGGCTGCTTGACCATGGTCGGCCCCAGCGCGGTCACTGCCCCTCCACATCGAACCGGGCCCAACTGCGCCCGGTCTCACGGACGCGGACGGCGACCAGGCAGCCGGGGATCGCCGGCTGGACGTTCTGGATGAACCAGCCAGCCAGGAACTGGGCCAGGCGCTCCGAGGTCGGCTCGAAGGGGAGGATCTCGTGAAGGTTGTGGTGGTCGAGCTCGGTGCCCACGAACTTCTTGAAGGGGGCGAGCGCGCCGAAGTCCGTGACGAAGCCGGGCTCCTCCAGGGAAGGAGCGGTGAGGATGACCTCGACCCCGTAGCTGTGCCCGTGCTGGCGGGAGCACTTGTGCTCGGGCGGCAGGCCGGGAAGCCGGTGACCCCCCTCGAAGTCGAATAACTTGCCGATGGTGAAGGTGCCGGGTGGCATCGGAACGGAGCTGAAGTCCATGTTTGTCCCCTTGGGAGTCGGTGACAGGGCGGCTTCGGCCGCCTGCCAGTGAAAGTGATTACGACGGCCGCCGTGTCCCACTGGCTCGGCGGCACCATCCCGATGCCACGGGCACGCCCGTTGATCTGCGAGGTATTGACGCGCCGCCTCGGCCAGCCCATCACCCCGGGCCGCTGCCGGGTGGAGGGCGGCGAGCGGCATCGCGTCGATGATCTGGGTGACGTCGCGCCTGGAGAGGATCGGCGCAGCTGCATGCTCCGAGGTGGTGTTGAAGGTCATTGCCTTTCCCCTGGCCTTTGCCGGCAATCTGTGCCGCTTCGAGCACACATCGCCATGTGCCGGGGAACAATGAAGTGGGCTGATTCATGGGTGATTCAAACGCTGAAGGAGCAGGCGGTGGACGCCGACGTCCGGAAAGCTATGCGCCAGGCCCGCCAGGGAAGTGGCCTGAAATGGGATAGGTTCGCCCACGAAGCCGGGTTCTCCCGATCGCACCTGCGTGCGGTTGAGAACGGCACCCGTGCCGTCACTGCGGACGTCGCCAGGGCCTACGACCGGGTGCTGGGAACCGGCGCCGCCTTCTCCGAGATGGTCGACGGTCCGCAGGCGGCGCCGTGGAACAGGCAGGGGACTCTTGAGGTCCTGAGCGATCAGGCCCGTGGATGTGGCGTGGACCGTCGCAGCTTCGTCATCACCTCAGGCGCGGCCCTGGCCGCCCTCCTTGGCCACTGGCGCACCACCGTCACCGGCCAGTCCGAGCCGTCGGCGGCTACGGCGGCGGTGCTGCGCGGCGGGCCGCCGTTCGGCACGTCGGCGCTGTTTGACCACATCGGCGACCGGCTGGAGCATCTGAGGCACCTGGACGACGAGCTCGGAAGCGGCCAGATGGCCCGCTTGGCCCGCAACGAGCTGGTGCTGCTGACCCAGCTGATCAACGCCGGAGGCCTGCCTGAGCACGCCGAGGCACGCGCGTTGTCGCTGGCGGCCGAGGCTGCGAGGCAGACGGCGTGGAGTCTGTTCGACTCCGACCGTCACGCGGCCGCTGAACGATACTTCGAGACTGCGTTGCGGGCGTCGGCGATGGCCGTTGACGTCACCGCCGGCGCGTACGCGATGTCGTTCCAGGCCGTTCAGCACTACACGGTCGGCGACCCCCGCGACGCGGTGAACCTGCTGACGTTCGCCGAGGAGTCCGTCGCGGGCAGGAGCACACCGCGGATGCGGGCCATGCTCGCGGCGAGGAAGGCCCGCGCCCTGTCCAAGACCGGAGACCGGCACGCCGTCACCCGCGCCCTGCACCACGCCCGCGAACTGCTCGAACGCGGCCCGCACGACGACGACCCGCCGGTCCTGTACTGGGTGACGCTCGCGGAGATCGAGATGATCGCCGGGTCGTCGGCGCTCGAGCTGCACGACCCGGCCGCCGCGTTGCACTTCTTCACCGCCGCCGCTGACGCGGACTACCCCGGAGATCAGCAGTTCCCGCGAAGCCACGCGATCTACCTGGCGCGGGCCGCCGAAGCGCACCTGGCGTTGCATGACCTCGACGCGGCCGTCACCTGCGCCCGGCACGCCGCGCGCTGCCTGAGCGCGGTGGATTCGGCGCGGTCGGACTCGGCCCTGTCGGGGCTGCGCAGGAAACTGGCGCCGCACTCGGCCAGCCGAACGGTCCGCGACTTCCTACAGGGCGGGTAGGTCGAAGATCTGACGCAGGTCGCAGGCGACGTCGTCCTCGTCCAACGCGAACACCACCGTCATGCCGAGCCGCGCGGCGGCGGCCAGGTTGTCCTCGGTGTCGTCGACGAACACACACTGGTGCGGTCGGAGGCCGAGCTTGTCGGCGGTGATCTGGAAGATCCGAGGGTCGGGTTTGCGGATCCGATGGTCGGTGGAGAAAACCACCTCGTCGAAGTTGCCGCGCAGGTCCGACGCGGCGTACGGGTCGTACGGGGTTCGTCCCAGCGAGTTGGACAGGACCGCGGTCCTGATCCCGGCGGCGCGGGCCTGCTTGGCGACTTTGAGGACCTGGTGGGCGGTGTAGGCGTCGGCGAGGTACCGCGCCATCAGGTCGTCAGGCTGTACGCCGATCAGCTCGGCGAACCCGACGTTCCAGTCCCGCTGGCTGATCTGCCCGAGCTCCAGGGCGGCGAACAGGTCCTTGCCCGCCGGGTCGGCCCACGCCCGCAGGAACGTGCCCCTGGCCAGGTTCTCCCGGTCCTCGAAGTATCCGATGACCTCGACCATGTTGCTGGTCAGCACACCGAAGAAGTCCAGGATCAACCCGCGCGCCAAAGCCGTCACCAGATCACCGTCCGCATCGTCACGACACCCACGCTAGCCCGGCGAGCACGGGGCGACCTGATCACCGTCATGCACGTCACCGCATCATCGGGATCAGGGTCCCCGCTCCGCGTCGGCGTGCACACGGCACGGCACGGCACGGGGGACCCGTCTGCTCCCGCGCCGGGAGGGCGGGAGACTTCAGGGCGGAGCGGCCGGTAGCAGACAAGCCCGTCCCCGCGCCCCCGCATCGCGGGACTGCCGCGCCCAGATTGCTCATGATCACGCGGAAAGCCGACAAGACATGTTGCTCACCGCCAAGAATGCGCAGGCAGCCGACCCGCGATTGCTCGCAGGTTCGCGGGTCCTACACGCGCGCGGCGGCGGCTCGGGCGGGATGTCTGGAGGTGCCGCGGTGTATGGAGTGCGGTGCTCGCGCTGCCACACGGGAAACGCCCCAAGCTCCTCGCCATGTTCAGCCACCCATCGTGACATGATCGCCACCAGTGGTGGAATGGAGCCGCCAAGGCCGGTGAGGCCGTAGGTTACACCTGGCGGGGTGGTGGACAGCTGGACCTCCGCCCATGCCGGCTCCCGTCTTCTTCCCCCGGCGCGCGTCGCAGCGCCAAGCCCGCTTTGCCGCCCCCTTCCGATCGGTCACTACCCGTAAAATTTCTGTCACCAGATAAGGACTACTTGTATCCAATAGTAAGACGGCTGATGATTGGTTGGGAAAGTGAGGGTTATTCACGTCGCCATTTCGTGACCTATTCGTGATAATTGGCAGGGGAACGGCCCGCCGCCCGCCTCACCTCCTGCTACCTTCCCGCCGCCGCCCGGTGGACCGGGCCCGCGGCAATCCTCGACGGCGAGGACCGGCGGGACATCGCACGCCGTCTCCTGCACGATGACGCGCTCAGGCCC
>Ga0307375_10000838_pt1 | contig 35848 bp, 49 predicted proteins | sample TR1MG_FD_202531 | JGI IMG/M metagenome (GOLD analysis project Ga0307375, IMG submission 202531) | Soil microbial communities from Risofladan, Vaasa, Finland - TR-1 | ecosystem: Environmental > Terrestrial > Soil > Coastal area > Acid sulfate soil | place: Finland: Risofladan, Vaasa | collected... | reverse complement strand
TCAAGAAATACCAGGCGGACCACAAGGACGCGACGAAGGCCCAGGCCATTGACGCCGTTTCGAAGGAACGTCCCGACCTGTATTTCGCCAGGCGCGACGGTTGGGACCAGTAAACGGTCCCGCATAGTATAAAATACGAAAAGGGGGAATTCTCACAATGGGAAAGAATGAAAAGCTTATTCATACCGAAACCTTCACGTCGGGCGACGACTTTTCTTCGAAGCAATATTACGGTTGCAAGTTCGAAGACGACCGAACAATCGCCTTGACGTCCGCCGATACCGACATTCCCGCGGGCCTGATAATCAACAACCCCGAAGACGGGGAAGACGCCGAAGTCCTGATAATCGGTCGGTCCCCCGCCGTGGTTGCGGAAGCAATCGAAGCGGGCGAACTGGTCCGTATCGCAAGCGGCGGCAAGGTCGCCCTTTGCGAAGCTGGTTCCGACACGACCGCCTATATCGTCGGCCAGTGTATCGAAGGCGCGGACGCCGACGGCGAATACGGGGTCTTCGACTTCAACTTCGCCAGTCCAGCGCGGGCCGCATAGGGCAAAGCCCGAACAATAACGAAATTAAGGGGGAAATTCTACAATGAAAAGATACTTCGGAAACCCGACCACTTCAGACGTCCACATTGACGCGGCTTTGTCCGAACTTTCAATCGCGTATAAGAACAAGTCGTTCATTGCGGACCAGGTCTTCCCGCTGGTTACAGTGGAGAAGCAAAGCGACAAGTATTACGTTTGGGACAAGGGTTCCTGGTTGACCAACCAGGTCGAACGCCGAACACCTGGCGACCTGTATCCTGAAGGCCGCATGAAGCTTTCGAACGACGAATACTTCGCCGACATCTATCACCTGGGTTACGCGATACCCTGGGAAAAGAAGAAGAACGCCGACAAAGCGATTGACCTTGAAAAGTCGGGGACGAACTGGCTGGCACATCAGTTCGCCTTGAACCGCGAAGTCAATATCGCCGCCGACGTCTTCGTGACGTCCGTATGGGACACGAACCCAACCGTCGGAAGCGACTTCACGGCCTGGGACGACTTCGACAATTCCGACCCGCCCGACGACATTGACACCTATCGCGACACGGTCCTTCAGAATACGGGGGTCCTTCCGAATACCCTGGTTATCGGGAAGCAAGTCCTTTCGAAACTTCGCCGACACCCGTTGCTTCTTGATATGTATAAATACACGGGCAAGGGCATTCTAACCGAAGCCCAGGTCGCGGAAGCCCTGGACGTTGAACGTCTTCTGGTCGGTTCCGCCGTCCAGCGGACCAGTAACGAAGGGGCGTCGGCCGCGGTCCAGGCGTTCGTATGGGGCAAGAACGCCCTTCTTCTGTATGTCCCGCCCGCCCCCGCCCTGGAAGAACCGTCCGCGGGATATACCTTCGTTTGGGACCTGGAAGGAAGCGGCTTCACAACCGCGATAATTCCGACGGTCCAGGAAGACCGCGACCGCGACTTCCTGAAAGGGAAACACGCCTTCGACTATAAAGTCACAGGGGCCGACCTGGGCGTCTTCTTCGGTTCGGTTATCAGCTAACAACGAAACCTTATCGGCGGGCCTGGGGATAGCCTGGGCCCGACCGAAATCAAATTGAAAAGGGGAATAATCAAATGACAGTAAGATGGAGAGGACGACACGTTTTCGACAAGCTGGTCGCGAATTCAACTGAAGGAATGCTGGCGGGATACGTTTTCAATCCCCTGGGAACCCATTACTACGTTGACGACCAGAACGGCAACGACAACAATTCGGGCCTATCGCCCGACGCCGCGAAGCTTACCATGCAAGCCGCGATTGACCTTTGCACAGACTGGAAGGGCGACGTCATTCACACGACCAGGGGAACCCAAACGGTCACGGAACCAGTCACGTTCGACGTCAAGGGCCTTCTGGTCATGGCGGACCAGTTGGGGAACCCGAACGCAATGGGCGAATATCACGCCATTTACGGTTCGCATACCGACGGACCCGCGGCCATTATCGAAGAACCCTGTATCCTTCTTGGCCTGGGCTTCGTCGGTTCACAGGCGGCGGGGGCTTCCCTGGAAATTGATTGCGGCGAAGCTGGCGGTTCCGCTGGCGGCTGGTCGCTTATCAAGAATTGTCGCTTCGACCATTGGGGGATTGCGAAGGCATACGCTATCCTTTGCAAAGGCGGGGCCGACAACCAGATTGAAGATTGCGAATTCGACGGCCTATGGACGGGCTACACTTCCGCCGCGATATACTTCCAGGACGACGGGGCACAAGGTTGCTGGAATTACGGCATTGAACGGAACCGCTTCTATAATATCGGTTCGGGGAAATACTGTATTGAAGTCAAGGCCACTTCACATCTTCGCCAGGTCTTGATTAAAGGCAACCACAATATCGGACCCGCTTCGCCCGCGAAGTTCTTCAATCACCAGGCCCAGGCGGGCGACGGCCAAATATGCGATAACTACACGGGCAACGCGACCGACACGGGTTCCTATGACGAAACGGTCGCAACGCTTCAGGGCGACGGTTACAGCATATCGAACAACCACTACGAAGAATAACCTGGGGAACGAATAAACAAAGGGGGGCTTGAATGAGCAATCCGAAGAAATTCCCGAAGATTGACCAACCGAAGAAAATGGGCCCAGGGGTCGCCCCCATGCCCGCGGCTTTGGTTGACATGGCCGCCGAAATGAAAGCGGCGAAATAGCAATCCTGGGGCCCCTGGGGATACCTGGGGGCCCCTTCGACAACCGAATACGGGTTACTGGCCCAGGGGGGCCGTCCCGAATTAGTATGTAGGGGGTAACAATCAAATGACAGCGAAAGCAACTTCGCGAGATAACCGCAACGCCAGGCAAGTCACACGGAAAGCAATTCCACTTCAGAAGGCCCATATTCACGACGACGCTATCCTGGCGAATACCGACTTCCTTGAAGCCGACTTGACCCCTTCCGACCCGCCTTGCCTTTTCCGCATTCAAGTTCAACTGGACACGGCCGCCGTCTTTTCGGCCCTGGTAAGCGACGGGGAAAGTGAAGTCACCCTGGAATTCAACGCTGGCGCGCAATTGACCGCTGGCGCGCTTCATATATTCGATATGCTTGTGGACGAAGACGACGTCGTCAACTTCCAGGCCGACCAGAACGCGAATATTGACAAGTTCATTGTCCAGGAAATCCTTTGGGGGACACAGTAAAATGTCGTATCCGCCGCAAGGTAACAAGGCCGATACTTCGGGCCTGGCGACCGCGGCGAACCTGGCGTCCCTGGACGCGAAGGTCGCCCTGGACGCAACCGTCGCGAAAGCGGCGGACCTGGCGACCGTCCTTTCCAGACTTTCGGCCGTCCGCGCGACATACCTGGACGAACTGGCGGCCGCCAATATGCCGCTTGTCCTGGACAACACTTTCGCCGAAGCCCTGGAAGTCGAACGTCACCTTCACAACCGCGAACGCTGGTTCGGCAAGTCCGCGGACCAGTCGGGGAACGATTGGGCCGTCGAAGCGGGCTTGACCGTCTTCCGCGCCATAAGCGGGAACGGCGACTTCGGGGCCGACTTGAACGACGAAGCGAAGGTCCTGGGAACCGACGACACGCCCGCGATTGAAGGAATGACAAAGTTCGACCTTCACAGGATTGAAGTCCAGGCGGCAAGCAACGCGAACCCGTTCGTCATTCGGATTATATACGGGTCGGGGACAATGGGCGACGCTGAAGCCGCGGGCCAATATACCGACATTATGGTTATGGAAGCCCGAAAGGGTTCGCCCGTGGAAGTCATAATGAAACGCCGAACTTGCGGGACCGACAAGGTATGGGTCCGCGTCAAGAACGGAACCGACAACGCAACCCTGGACTTCTTCGTCGGGTCCCATGAATACGAAACCTAAAAGGGGGAAAGTATAATGAGTTATCCGCCACAAGGAAACAAAGCCGACGTCGGAACGATTGGGGCCGACGTCACGACATTATTGACCAGGCTATCCGCGACCAGGGCGGGGTATCTTGACGAACTGGCCGCGGCCAACCTTCCGACCGACGTCGGGAACCTTTTGACCAGGTTGACGGCCGCCCGCGCTGGTTATCTTGAAAACATCAACAACGTGACACTGAAGACCCTGGCCGCTATGCGGGGGACCGATAGCGCGGCCCTGGCGTCTTCCTGGACCGCCGCCCTTGCGACGGCCCTGGGGAATTACAACGCAACCCGCGCGGGATACCTGGACGCCTTGAACCGCGACCGACCTGATATGGTCTTCCCGTCCGTCGCTTCAGCGGGGGGAATTGTGGTCCTTCCCGCGGTTGCCGCGGACCTGGACTTCCCTTCCGTGGTCGTTGCGGACCTTCCTTCAGGCTTGACGATTGCGCGGGCCGACCTGGTCCTGGTTATCGGGGCCCTTTTCGATACGTCGGCAAGCGAAAACCAAATCGCGGCCGCGGCGAAGACCCTTCGGGTCAAGCTTTCGACGGGGTCCTGGGGGACCGACGACATTGTCGCCTTGACCTTTGCACAGAACGGGCTTCAGGTTGACGGCGACGCTTATCGCGGCGGACCAGTCCTTTTCGGGGCGACCGACATATCTTCGAAGGTCGTCGGGAACGGGACCTATAACTTCAGGTCCGAAGAAACGGAACGAAGCGAAGGGGTCACAGTCACGGGGGCAAGTCTGGAACTTCTGGACGTGTCAACGATTATTCGCGTCTGGTTCAATTAAGGGGGCGTCATGTCAACGAAATTCGAATATAACGACACTGGTGGAACTTCGAATGACTTCAAGGCGGCGAAGTGGTATGCAATGACCTTCACGCCCCAGGCCGCCCATGAAATAACCGCCGTCTGGATACAAGTCTATCGCGTCGGGAACGGCGGGGGAACGCTTCAGATTGGCATTCGGGCCATTGACGGGGCCGAAAAGCCGACGGGGGCCGACCTTGCCCTGGGTTCCCTTGCTACCGCGGGGATAACGACGTCGTCGCCTGGTATCAAATACGAAGTAACAATGGGGACGCCTTATGCCCTGGCCGCGGGGACAAAGTATTCAATGGTTTACAGGACCACGGGCGGGGATAGTTCGAACTTCCTTCAACTTCGTTACCAAACGACAACCATATATCCGCGGGGGAATATGCTTACAAGCAATGACAGCGGGGGAACCTGGGCGGTCAACGCTTTCGACGCCGTATTCGAAGAATGGGGCAACGCGCTTCTGGTCCCCGCGGGAAGCGGCGGACCCGCGTCGTTGCTCATAGCGAACGGTCAAATATAACGAAAGGGGGACAAGTCAATGACAGTCGGGGCGAACACTTACGCCGAACACGAAGACATTGAACGGCTTATCGGCGACATTGTCGAAAGCCGAACTTTTGATACCGACACGGTCCCGACGCTGGTCCAGGTCGAAAGCGAACTGGACAACGCCGCGTCGGACTTGAACCGTGAACTGGACCAGGTCGGATATACGGTCCCCGTGGTCGAAGCCGACTGGCCGACGGCATACGCCTTCCTGAAGGCGGCGAATGCTTACGGGGCGGCCGCGGTCCTATTGTCCACGGTCCCGTCGGAAGGATACGACCCCGTCGAAGAAGTCGAAACGCCTGGCGTTACCAGGGCCCAAACATACGCGAACAAATTCAAGTCCGCGCTGAAGGCCATTCGGGAAGAACGACTTCGGGCTGGCCGTCGGGTTGGCCGCGTTTCCAGGGTCTTCGCTGGTTCCCAGGAAGACGACGAAGGGAACGAAAAGAACCCGATATTCACGCGGGGAATGGACGACTACCCTGGAAGGCGGGACATATAATGTCACAAGCTATTATCGAAGCGGGGATAATTCGGACAATCAAGCTTCATGCCGACTTCGACGACGGCAATTGCTACCTATACGACAAGCGGGCCCTGGGGAAAGGACTTGCCCGCCTGGTCGTTGTGTCATACGCGAACATGGGGAAGGAAGAATTGACCCTTCAGATTGAACGGCGGACCTGGACCTATAACGTGGACGTCCTGGTCCCCTGGCGCGGGTCCTTGACCGAACTGGACACACGGGTCGGAACCGAAACGCAGAAGGTCATTGATACCCTGGCGTCATACCCGCGCTTGAACGCGACGGCCGACGTCCAGAAGGCCCTTATGACTTCTTCGCCGACGGCCGACGTTATCACGGAACGGAAGGGAACCTATCGGGGGCGACGTCACAACCTGGTCGTCTTCGAAATAACCAACCCAGGAAGGGCGGAATAATGGCTGGAAGCGAATTCGATTATTCAGAATTGACCGCGTTCAATGACCGCGTGAACAAGGCGGGGGACACGGTCGCCCGAATAACCTTGAACGAAGGGCTTCGGAAATTGGGAAGGCTATTCGTCCCCGCGACGGGGACGGGTCCCCTGGCGGCGGAAACCCCGAAGGTATCGGGCAAGCTTGCCAGGTCAACCGTCTTCCAGATTATCGGCGGGGCAATGAACCAGGTCCTTGAAATACGCCAGGCGGCGAAGTCGCCTGAAGGCGTTTACTACGGATACATTGTCCGCGAAGGCCGCGGGGCCGTTGAAGCAATCAACGCGAAATTCCTTCACTTCTTTATCGGGTCCCAGGAATTCTTCAGGAAACGGGTCGGGCCCGCGCTTCCGAACCCGTATCACCGCCGCGTATTGACGCGACTTATGCCCCAGGTCCAGGACATTGTCAATAAAATGGGCGAAAAGGTTGGGGCCTATATCAGCGGGAAACCTATATAAAAGGGGGAAAAGAACATGGCAGTATTCGACGCGCAACAATCAGTATTCCAAATCACGGACACGGGTTCCCAACTTCGGGACATAACGCCGTATATCATATCAATTGACGGCCTTCCTGGTCCGCGTGAACTGGCCGAAGCTTCGAACCTGGGTTCCAGCGGCCGCGAATGGTATCCGACCCTTGAAAATTCGACGATAACCCTGGAATTGCTTTGGTCGGACGACGCTTCGACTGGTTCCGATACGGTCCTGGGTCCGCTTCGCACACATAGCGCGGCGGTCGCCTTCGACTACGGTCCAGAAGGGAAAGGCAACGGCGACGTTAAATACAGCGGCAACGCCTGGGTCCGCGACTATCGTATCATTTCCAGGGTCGGCGACCTGGTCAAGTCCCGTTGTGAACTTCAGGTCAACGGAACCGTCGGCCGAACAACCTATTCAGCATAAAAGCCCGTATTGATAAAAGCGAAAGGGGGAAAGGAAGACATGACATACGAACCGAAAACAATCAAGGTTGACCTGGACGGGGGAAGCGGCTTCGGTCCCTTCAAGAAGGGGAACTTCGCCGTCTTCTTCCAGGAACTTCGACACGGGACGCAAAGGCAAATCAACGCCATGACGCGGCCCTTCCTGAATTATGGGGGTCCGTCGCCGAAGCTTTCAATGAACCAGGAAGACGGCCCGAAACTTCAAGGGGCCGACCACGTTGAAGTTGACCTGGCGAAGATAGACTTCGACGCCGTCAACGACGTCCTGATATTGGGCCAGGTCAAGGAATGGTCATTCGGTCCCGTGGACCAGGAAACGCTTGACAGTATCCCCGAAAGTTTACGGGGGAACCTGGTCGCGAAGGTCAACGAACTATTCGGGGCCGCGGGCCCTTTAGCAGAAGGCGGCGGCGGGAAATAGGCGAAGGGCTTTTCCTGGCGTTCAATATGCCGCAACGTTACACGTTGCCGCCTGATATGGAAGAAGCAATGTTAATAAATGAAATCGGGTTCCCGCCCCAGGTCATTGACGAAATGGACCAGGGCCTTATCGAAAGGCTTTTGATTTACAGGGGCGTCAAGAACGTCGCCCAATACGGCGGGAACTGGCAACCATAGGGGGGTTATTATGGCAAATGAAGCGGCCGTCACGGTCGTAATGAGAATGAAGGACGAAGCTTCCGCGGGAATGCTTCAGTTCGGCCAAACGACCCAACAAACGCAAATCCAGGCCCTTCAGTTGAACGCCGCCTTGACAGCAATGGGAAGCGCGTTCACGGCCGTCGGGTCCCTGGTCAATCAACTTGAAAACCCGCTGGCGAAGACGGCGGCGACTTTCCTTATGACGGGCGGGGCGATACTTTCGACCGTCGCGGCCATTGGGACCATGCTTCCGTATGTTCGGAACCTTATCACAACGCTTCGGGCCCTGGCGATAACTCAAACGCTGGTCGCCGCCCTTTCGGGTCCCGTCGGTTGGGGCAAAATAGCGATAGGGCTTGGCGTCGCCGCGGCCGCGACCGCTGGAATTGTCGCCATGACAGGCGGGTTCGGCGGGGGCGGTTCAACCGTCAATATCAATACCGCCGCCTTCGGGGGACGTGAAGCCGACGCCAGGCAATTCGGGGCGAAGGTTCAACGCTTCAGTCGCGAAGGCGAAAGGTTGGGGCGATAATGTCAACGCCGTTGTTACTCACTGAAAACACGGGCGGGGCGGGGAAGAACGACTTCAAGGCCGCGCTTTGGGCGTCCGTTGTATGGACCCCCGACGTCACGCATTATATTTCGAACGTTCGGTTGAAGCTATACCGTATCGGTTCGGGTATCGGGACCTTGACGGTCGCAATTCGGGCCGTTGACCCCGTGACCAGCAAGCCGACGGGGGCGGACCTGGTATCCGCGACAATGGCCGCCGATAGTATCAGCACGAACACGGCGGGGACCTGGTATGAATTCGACCTGGGTTCAACTCAAATCCTGGACGCCGCGACCGAATACGCTATCGTATGCCGAACGTCTTCAGGGAATTCGTCGAACTTACTTCAATGGTATTACACGAACAACGCTTCAATGGACGGCTGGCGGTCGCCTGATAGCGGGTCAACCTGGACTGGACATGGGGAATGGGACTTCCGCGAATACGGTCTTCCGACCGTCTTCACACTTCCCGCGACCAATGTCCGCGCCAGGGCCGCAACGGGCAACGGATACCTTCACGACGCGACCGACATTGACGAAATCGGGTTCGAATGGGGGACCACTTCGGGGGTCTATCCCGACGACGTGACCGACGTCCCCGCTACCTTCGAAGAAGGCGATTACGCCCTGGAAATGGACACGCCCGCATTGACGCCGAACACGGTCTATTATTACCGCGCGAAGGCGAACCATACCGTTGACGGCTGGAAATACGGTCAAGAACAAACCTTCACGACCATTGACCCGCTTCCCATTGTGGAAACCCTGGGACCGACGGCGAAGGCCGAAACGACGGCGACCCTGAAGGGGGATATTGACGACCTGGGCGACACGGACGTTACGAAGCGCGGGTTCGTTTATGGCTTGACCAGTCAATCGGACCCTGGCAACGTCGCGCCTGGCGCGTCGGGATATGACGCCTTCACGGAAGAAGAAGACGTCGGCGGATATTCAACGGGGGAATTCACCCTGGGCGTCACGGGCTTGACCGCTTCGAAGATATACTATTATCGCGCCTATGCCATGAATTCGGACGGTTACGACTACGGGCCCGAAATACCCTTCTTGACGAATTCGAAGGTTGATTATCTTTTCCCGTCGGGCGACTATTCAAAGGGGATACGCTTTGACAGTTCGCCAGGGGGCGGATACCCGCACGTTTCAAGCGGGACAATCGCCCATTATATACTTTGCCGCGCGGCCGATAGCCAATGGAACGCCGCTGGTTGGTGGGGATACCTTTCGGGCAACTTCGTTTATGAAGACCTATATTACAACGACAATTATTATACGGACCTTTACACCTTGACGAACCCCGTCATTCGCGACACGGCCATTATGAAAGTCAAATGGCGCGCGAACCTTCTGAAGAATTCGTATCCTTACGGGAAATACAAGCGGGAACTTCGGACCCATTCGACACAATACACGGGGACCGCGGGCGATATAAACAACGACAACCCGAACAAGGTATGCGAAATCTTTTACACGAACCCGAACACGGGGAACGCCTGGACCCTGGCCGAACTTGACGCCCTGGTCGCTGGCGTGACCCTGGGCCATGCCGCGGGGTTCGGGGTTGCCGCTTGCGACATGGTCCGCGTGATTGCGCTTTGGGCGAACGCCGAAGTATCGAACGACGGTTCGACCGACATTGGCGGGGACCAGCTTCGATTGAACGGGACCCTGGTCGAAGACGAAGGCGAAGAAGCGACTGTATATTTCGAATGGGGCGAAACTATCGCATACGGGAACGTCACGGCCGACCAGACGACGAAGGTCAAGGGCGACGCATTCACGGCCGACATTGACATTCCTGAAGGCGGGACCGTCCACTTCCGCCCCGTCATTGAAACCGCTTGCGGCGAAACGTTTTACGGGGAAGACGCTTCATACCCCGACCTTCCTGGAATATGGTTGGGCGACGAAGACGACTGGTTCCAGGTTGACATTACTGAATATATCCTGGGGGCCCGAAGCGAAATCGGTTGGGACGACGAACTGGCCCAGGCGACGACGGGCCTGGCCGAATTCACGGCCGACAATCACCTGGGTTACTTTTCGCCCGACAACGCCGCTTCCCCGCTTTATGGCCTGTTATACCTGGGGGCCAGGATAACACAGCGCGAAATATACAAGGGCGTTTTATATCCGATATTCACGGGCCGAATTGACCGCATTGTCCCCCATGCTGAAAAGGACAACCTTATCGCATATATTCAAGTTCTTGACGGAATGGACGACCTGGCGGGGACCGAAATATCAACGGCCTTGTTCACGGATACCGACACGGGCGAACTTGCCGCCGCGGTCCTGGACGCCGCCGCATGGTCCGCAACCAGGCGGGACATTGACACGGGGATTGATAGCTTGACGGTCGGTTGGTTCCATAAGAAGAAGGCCCTGGACGCATTTCGGACCCTGGAAGCCGTCGAGAACGGCCGCTTTTGGGTCAAGCCGAACGGCGACGCCAGGTTCGAAAACCGACACGCCCGCATATTGGGCGACGGTCTTGTTTCCCAGGGGACCTTCGACGAAACAATGGTCGAACTGGCGTATGAATATTCGAAGCGGCTTCTGTATAACGAAATCATTGTCACGGGCCGCCGATACCTGGCGGGGGCGGTCCAGCTTTTCAGCGGTTACGACCTGGCGACCATTGACGACGACCTGGTATGGTCCGCCCATACTGGCGACGCTGGCGCGCCTTTCGTCCCGCAGAATTCTTCGGTCGTAATATGGGCCGAATTTAGTGTCCCGCTTTCAAGCTACACGACGCTTGTCAAGGGGACCCATTGGGACGCGAACACGGAACCCGACGGAACGGGGACCGACGTCGGGGCCAATATCACAATAACCGAATTACAATACGGCCAGGCGGTCAAGTTCACGATAACGAACGCGGGTTCCCAGGCGGCATATATCACGGAACCAGGAAGCCCGCCAGTGGGGGCCCCGTCCGACCGAACGCTTCTGATATACGGGGTCTTATTCGGCGAAGACAATATGACCATTATCGAAGAAGACACGACCAGTCAAGAAACATACGGCAAGCGAAGCCTTCCGATTGACACGCCTTTCAAGTCGAACCCAAATGATATATTGGCATTCGCCCAATACCTGAAGGCCCGTCATTCGACCCCGACGGCCGTTCCCGTCCAGGCGAAGTTCGTCGCGCGGTCGGGCTGGCCCGACGACACGATATACATTGCGACCCTGGCCCGTCATATCAGCGACCGCGTCACGATAACGTCGTCACTCCTGGGAATATCGGCCGACTTTTATATCAACAAGGTTGTCCAGGAATACGTCTTCAACGAAGGCGGCTTCGTTCGGGAAACAACCTGGTCACTGGAAGCGGCCGACGGGTCCGCCGAAGGCGTTTACTGGTTACTAGGACAAGCGGGCTTCGGGGAACTAGGCTTGACGACAAGACTTGGATTTTAATTCGAAAGGGGGATATATGAAACTTATCACGGCGAACACCTGGTTCGAAATGAACTTCGACACATTCAACCGCGGGACCCTGGGGAAGCTTCGCCGTCGCTTCGGGATACCGACAAGACCCGTTGACGAACAAACCTTCCCCGTGAAGGCATTCGTCAACAAGGGAAACTGGTTGGTCCTTTGCCCGAAATGCGGCGGGGCCGAATATGCCTGGGAAGAAGGCGTCTTCTTTTGTTGTTCGTGTAAGAATTCTTACATGGGACACAAGCTTCGACGCCTGGAATTCCCGAAGGACCGCGCCAGGATTGAAGAACTTCTTCTGGTCCGTCCCCTGGACAATCGCAACTGGACGCCCAGGGAAACGGTCGAAGACCTGGAACGGGAAAACAACGAACACGCCGCCGAACTATTGACCGCGGCGAAGGGGGGTTAAATTATGGCCTGGACAACTCCGACAATACGGGCGACGGGATACCTGGTCACGGCTTCGGACTGGAACACGGACATTGTCAACAACCTGGCATATCTGAAGGGCGAAGCGGGCCTGGACATTGAACTGGAAGACGACCTGGTCCCTTCCGCTGGAACCGAACGGGTCGGGCTTTCGACGAACCCCTGGGACGAAGGACACTTCGACAAGCTATACGCTGGACCACGATATTCGCTTCATAGGTTCACACGCCGCCAATGTTTGCCCTTCATTCAACAAGACTTCGGGACCGTTGCGTCCGACTATCAAATGGGACAAGCGAACAATGGGAACGGCGGCATATCCCGCGGCGGGGCGAACCAGGGCGTCCTTGACGTCCAGGAAGACGGCGCGGGCGATGCCGAAATCTACAACGAAACCGAACAAAACAGCGGCCAGGATACTTCCTTCGCCGCGACAAAGTCGCCATATCTGAAAGTCGAATTCGCGCTGGACCGCGCGACGTCGGCCTATACGAACGCCTTCATCGGCTTTCGGGCCACGAAGACAAGCGCGGACACGCCAGTCGCGGGGGAAAACTTCTTCGGACTTTACAAGGCGGGGGCTTCATGGTTCGCGGCTTGTGGCGACGGGACTTCCGTCAATACGGGAAGCGCGGCCAGTATATCGAACGCGACGCGATACGTCGTCGAAATGCTTCTTATATCCGCGACCCAGGTCGAAGTATATATCAACGGGACCCTTGTTGATACCTTGACCGCCAATCTTCCGACGGGGAACCTGGACTGGCAAATTATACTTGAAAGCCTGGCGACTGGCGGGGCGAACGTCGCCCATTTGACATTCGCCGACCTGGAAGCACAAGAAGACCTTTCATAAACTAGAAACGAAAAGGGGGAATTGAAACATGACTATCGAAATTATCGTCGCGGGGTCGTCAATGGTTGTCGCGGTCGTCGCCGTCGGCGGGGTCCTTGTAACCTGGCGGAAGAACGGGACCGCGGCCGCTTCAAGGGACGAACGCCTGGCATTGAACCAGGAAAACATAATCACGAAGCTTGACGACCCGAAGCATGGGTTGACGGCTATCAATGACAAGGTCAACGATATGGTCAACCATTGCGGCGTTACTTCGACGGCCATTGACGGTCGCCTGGTTGCCGCGGAACGCGACGTCAAGGAACTGAAATCGCGGCGAACAACCGCCCCTTAACGGGGGCCCGCCCATGACGGGCGGGGTCTTCCTTTCGGATAGGGCCCTGGGGGAAACGGGCTTCCCCTGGGGCCCGAACTATTTCCAGGAACCACTTCAGCGGCCGCCAGGTCGCAAATGCGGGCCTTCCCCTGGTCCGCTGGTAGATTGACACAGAAGACAAAGCCCCGTCCGCCTGGTTGTCCTTCCGCAACCTGGACAACGGTTCCCGACGATTATCACCTGGCGCGGACCGCGGTCCTTCTTCCTTTTCTTCATGGTAGGACTTTAGTCCTATTACTAAATACTTTCAACCTGAAGCTATTTCACAGGCACGAAAACGGTCGGGGGCTTGACACGGGCATTACATAGCAGTATCATATTCACAGTCGGGTTGACTAGCCCGACGGAAGGGGGATTGAATAAATGACAACGAACGAAGCCAAAGTCCAGGAATGGGAAGCTATCAATCGCAAGCTGGCCCTATACCGCGAAGAAGCCCCGAAAGCTAACCTTCGGGCAATCCTGGAAGCAATGACAACCTTGACCGATATTGAATTCCGAATGTGGTTGAACGCTTGCGAAAAGTTCGGAAGCTTCGACCCTTCACACTTCAAGGGCCAGGAAGAACAATTCATACGGACGGGGACCTGGGATTGGGTCCCCGTCGAAGGGGGGAAGTAAATTGAAGAAACTGGTCGCAATCCTGGGAATGGCCTTCGTCGCCGCACAAGCGACGGACGCGTTCTTGACGCTTTGGGCCGTGAACCACGGCTTCGAAGAAGTCAATCCCGTCCTGGCCCCTATCGCTGGAACCTGGGCGTCGCCCCTGGTCAAGATACTTCCCGCCGCCCTGGTTGCCTGGGGCCTGGCCCGCCTGGGCCGAAGATACCCGAAGACGCAACCCGTGACCGCCGTCGGCCTGGTCGCGGCCGTTGCCTTTTATGGCGTCGTGTTGGCGTCGAACGTGGCCGAACTATAACGAAGAAAACGAAAGGAAGGAACGAATGAACAACACACGTCGAAAGGCCCTGGAAAGCATAAGCGGACAACTGGAAAGCCTGAAGGAAGAACTGGAAAGCCTGAAGGAAGAAGAAGAAGAATACTTCGAGAATATGCCCGAAAGTCTTCAGGGCGGCGAAAAGGGGGAAGCTTCCGAAGCCGCTTCTTCCAGTATGGACGACGCCGTTTCCAGTCTGGACGAAGCCGTCAATTCCTTGAACGAAGCCGCGTCATAATACCAGGGGAAGGGGTTCCTTCCCCGCCTTCGCGTTCCGACCAGTTCGGGGCCCGAAGGGGGCGAAGAAGTCCCAATAAACGAAAGGGGGTAACAATGGAAGCTAAAATGACGAAGGTTGACCCAGGTTACGTTCACGACTACAAGCGGGAAATCAGCGGCCGTTGTCACAATTGCAACGTCCGCTTCATTTGGCCCCGCCGCCTGGGGAAGCTTTCGGAAAAGAAGTGCCCGCAATGCGGAAGCCGCCTTCGTCAAACGACACACTTGTTCAAGGGAACGACATATCAAATTCAATAAGCGGAACGGGAACCGCCGAAAGCCCGAAATAAAATTCGAAAGGGAGATACGAAACAATGACAACCGAAATCAGACACACTAACGAAAAGGGAACCGTCCTGAATGAAACCGAAAAGGCCCGCGTCCGCGAAAACATTCGCCGCTTGAACCAGCGCGAAGTCGCCTTTGCCGACGTTATCGGGGAAGCCCGCCAGTGGTCCGCGGACCATAACCCGTTCGACCGAACGACCAAACTTCCGCTTTTCCAGTATGTTATCGAAGAAGGAACGGGCGGGGCCCTGGTCCCCTTCAAGGACCCGAACGACCCCCGTCCCCAGGACCCAGGCGTCGGCCTTCTTCCCCATGCACACGGGCAACTATTGTCCCGCCTGGACTTCGCGAAGCGGACCTTCGAAAAGCTTCCGCCGAAGCTTCAAATCTTGAACCTGAATTGGCTTATTCAAAACCACTACGACAAGGAAGTTCTTCTTCGTATCATTGACGAAAACAAGGTCCGCGCGCTTATGTCCGCCGACTTCGAACCGTTCGACGACCTGGAACTTTTGACAATCGCCGAACCCTATATCGGCGACGGGACCGTCCGCTGGTATCATACCGACGACCAGGTCCTTCATTTGTCAATCACCTGGCCGAACACGGAAGAAGAAATCAGGGTCGGCGACGTGGTCCAGACTGGCCTTCACATTTCGAATTCTGAAGTCGGCCTTCGGTCCGTCACAATCGCGGGCGTCGTTTGGCGTCTGAAATGTTCGAACGCCCTTATCGGCGGCGGGGAAGGCGGCGGAATGCGTCGCTTCCGTCACGTCGGGGACACGAACAAGCTTCGGGACCAGGTCAAGGCGACCATTGAAGAAACGAAGCTGGAAAGCACGAAGGTATTATCACAGTTCAAGGCTTCGCTGGAAAAGGCCATTGACGACCCCTTCAACTACCTGGAACGGGTCGCGAAGGACAAGACCAACGAAATGACCCAGGACGACTTCAAGGCGGCAATGGACGCCTTCTTGACCGAACCCGAAAACACCTTGTTCGGCGTGACCAACTCATTGACCAGGGCCGCCCAGGGATACCAGGGCGAAGACAAGTATCACCTGGAAAGGGTCGCCGCGAAGGTATTGAACGAAGGTCTTCGGAAATAACAGGAACGCCCGCCAGGGGCCCCAGGACGCGAAACCTGGGGCCCTTCGTGGTTGAAAGGGGGAAATCTACACAATGAATTATCAAGACACTGTAAACGCCGTGAACGGGGTCATTCGTCAATATGACATGGCCTTGACGCTTCGACAAATTTATTACAGGCTGGTCGCCGCGGGCCTTATCCCGAACCGCCGTTCCGCATACAACGGCCTTTCCGCCCAACTGGTCAAGGCCAGGGAAGCGCGGGAAGTGGACGACCGCCGTATCGTGGACCGTTCAAGGTCCATTGAAGACCGCGCCTTCGATAGTCCCCTGGACTTCCTGGAAGCCGCCGTCTGGACTTGCGAAAACCGAAACTTCCGTCGGACCTGGTCAACCCAGGAAACCTATTGCGAAGCCTGGGTCGAAAAGGACGCGCTTTCCCAGGTTATCGCGGGGGCCGTGGAAGACTTGAACACTATCGTCGCCCCGTCCAGGGGATATTCGTCCTTTTCCTATATCAACGACGCCGTCCGCCGCTTCCAGAAGAACCGCGGCGAAGCGGAAAAGGTCGTCATTCTTCACCTGGGGGACCATGACCCGTCGGGCCTTGATATGACGCGGGACCTTCAGGACCGCTTCAACGCCTATTCCGCGGGCTTCCTTTTCGACGTCCAGGTCAAGCGCGTCGCCTTGACCTTCGACCAGGTCCAGGCCCGCAACCTTATTCCGAACCCGACTAAAATTCAGGACCCGCGGGCCGCTGGTTATATTGCCCGATACGGGAACGAATGTTGGGAACTGGACGCTATCGAACCCCGCGAACTGGTTGACCTGGTCGCGGAAGCCGTGAAGGGCGAAGTCACGGACTGGCAAGCCTGGGACGATATGAAGGACCAGGACGAAGAAGAACGCGGCGAAATTCGCCAGGCAATCGAAGACATGAAGGACCGCTATCAATGAAACGAAAGGGGGGAAGCATGAAGAAGGAATTCGAAACCACAATGAACGTCGTTTGCGCATGGTGCGGGGCGGACATGGGGACGAAGGACGGCCAGGGGGTCACGGGAACGACCAGCGGCATTTGTAAGACTTGCGCGAAGAAGCTTTGGGCGGAAGCCCCGAAGACGCCCGCCCGCTGGAACCTGGTCGGCCGCTTCCTGGAACGCCGTCGGGAACGCCGCGCTTTCCTGGCGCGCCTGGAAGAAGAACACGCGAAGCTTCTGGAATTCGACCGCCAGGCAAACGAACGGGAAGAACTTCGCCAGGCATTCGAAGGGAACCCGACCCTTCAACTTTGGGCCGTCCTTCACGGTCGCCCTGGCGTCCATTACGTTGACCTATCCGTCGTCGCCGTCCTTCAGGAAAGGGCGAAGGACGACCCCGAAATGAAGGCCCGCTTGAATTGACACGACTTGACAAGGGCATTACAACGGCGATACAATGGGGCCAGGGGTCAAAGCCTGGCCCCAAATAACGAAAAGGAAGGAAAGGAAGACATGAACGGAAAGGAAGACAAATTCACTTGTTCGAACAAATCGAACCACGTTTCGGCCTGGCCCGCTTTCGACCGAAAGCTATGTCCGAATTGTGGCGAAGTCTATGTTCGAAAGGAAGGGGGTTCCAAATGAGCAAGGGGCATTGTAAGCATGGGGAATTCGAATTGACTGAAGGTTGTCCGCAATGTATAGCGGAACGCCAGGCGGCCGAAGCCGCCCCGCCCGTTTCAATCGTCAAGGTTCGATATATCAAACAAGAAACGGGCGAACCAACTGGCCGCGAATATTCATACTTCACGGCCGAACCCCTGGGGCTGGACTTCCACGTCAAGGCCCCAACCGAACACGGGCACGTCGAAGCCGTCGTCGTCGCCCTGGACGTCCCCGAAGCGGAAGTCGCCGCCTTCAGGGACCGCGTTCGAACCATTCCCGCGGGTTCGATAATGGTCAAGCCCGTTCCCGAACTGGACTTCGGCCCCGTCGAAACCCCGCCCGTCGCCCAGGTCGCCAGTCTATTCGACCAGGCCCCGCCCCAGGTCAAATATAATTGTCCTTCGGATTGCGTCTTCGGATATGGGCCGACTGGTCCCTGGGACAATCCTTCCGACGGGGGTTGCGCGAAGGAAGAAGAACTGGCCGAACTGGACGGCGAATTCAACGAAGACGACACGACCGCCCCGACTTGTCCAGGGTATAGCAACGTCGCCCAGGACGAAGGGCCGACGGAAGGCGAACACGTCGAAGCACTTTGGGACGAACAAAAGGCGGTCGAACAAGGCAAGCCCGCCGCCCTGGTAACGATTGAACGCCAGGTCAACAAGCCCGCCCCTGAATTGTTCGCGCTTTACCAGGAAGCCGCGTCCCTTCTTCAGTTCGCGAAGACGCGGGTCATTGCCACGAACGAAGACCTGAAGCCCGCGACGAACGACCTGGCAATCATCTTGACTTGTCGAAAGGCCATGAACGCCAGGAAGACCGAACTGGTCGGGCCCCTGAAGGCAAAGCTTGACCTGGTCAACCAGGCATTCAACGACATAATGTTTCCCGTCCTGGAAGCCGACCGATTGACCAGGGACCAGGTTCAAACATACGACCGCCAGGCCAGGGTCGCCGCCGCGGAAGCGCGTCGGATTGAAGACGAAAAGGCCAGGCTTGCCAGGGACGAAGCGAAGTTCACGGGGACGGGGGAATTCGACGTTCCCCTGGGGACCCTTGAACACGTCGCCCCGCCGCCCGAACGGACCCGAACCGACCTGGGGACCCTGGGGGGAAGGGACAACTGGAAGGCCCGCGTCGTGGACATGACGGCCCTTTCGGACGAATACAAGCTTCCCGATATGCAAACGTTGAACGCGAAGGCCAGGTCCAGCAAGGGGACCGCCGTCATTCCTGGCGTCGAATTCTACAACGACCGAACGACCACAATCAGAACGAAATAAAAGGGGGAAATGAACATGACGAAACCATTGACCAAAGCACAGAAGAAGGAAAAGAAGGACGCCCGCAAGTCCCAACAACAAAAGGCCCCTTCCACGACGAAGACCACGGTCAACGTCCCGAAGCCTGAAGGGGGCAAAGCCGAAGAAGGCGCGAACCTTTGCGATACTTGCGCGTTCGAATTCGGCGAATGCGAAGGGACCCCGAAGTTCGGGGAAGAAGAAGGTTCCGACCGCGTCGTCGAATGTAAGACCTGGGCCGACGTTGACAGCTTTCCGACCGCCGACCAGGGGAAGAATGAACCGCCCGCCCCAGGGCCCGCGGAACCGCCCCAGGGGGAAGGTCACGACGCCGCCCATGACGGCGACGACAAGGGTCCGAATGAGCCTGGCGGGGACCAGGGGGAACCCCGCGTTTGTGACGTCGAACACCTGGGGAATTATCCCCGTTGTTTCGAAGATTGCCCGAAGGACGAATGCGACGGGAAGCCCGCCGAACTGGTCCACTTGAACGAAGGCGAAGGGGAAGCGACCGAAGAAGACAAGGAAGAAGACCTGGCGACCATGCGGGCCGACCTTCCCGCCCGCCCCGACCCGAAGCGGTTCCAGGACGACATTGACCGCGGGGCTTGCCCTGGTTGCGAACGGCCGCTGAAGCGGACCGCCTTCAACCGATACCGTGACGCTATCCGTTGCACGAACCCGCGTTGCCCGCAATACAGGGCGGTCGTCAAGACCGTCGGAACGGGGGTCCTATAATGGCCGACCGACCGAAAGGAACGACACTTTCAAAACAACGACTTCAGCTTGACCACTTCGAACTTGACGTCCCATATTCCCAGGGAACGAAGTCGCTTGACCGCGTCCAGGCCGTCAACCTTTCCCTTCCTGAAGGCGACCCGCTGGCGAACAAGCCCCTTCGAATGACCATATTCAACCAGGAATTGAAGACCTTCGTCCGCGGCAAGGGAAGCATAATCGCCGACGTCGAAGAACGCCCCAGGCCCGAAAGCGATTACGGGCCCGACCGAACCATTGTCCAGGTATATGACGACCAGGGGCAACCCGTTTCCAGGAAGCAACCTGGCGGCGGGGGCGGTTCCTGGAAGCGAAGCCTGGAAGACGACCTGGCCCTGGAAGGCGTCAAGCGGCTTTCCATTGAAGGACAAACGGCAATCGCCCAGGTCGGGAACTTGTTGACTTGCCAGTCCGACGTCAACCTGGAAGAACTGGCCCTGGACCCCGAAACCTGGGCCCGTATCCTGGGGAAATACTGGAAGGCCGTCGAACAATCCCTTGACAACTTCCTGGCGGGCCCGACGAAAACCACGGCGGCGAAACCCGCCCAGGCAACCGCGGCAAAGCCCGACCAGCGGCCCCCAGGTCAACGACAAGCCGCCCCGCCGTCCGCGGAAGTATCGAAGGACCCGCCGCCGCCCGCGAACCCCGTCAAACACGTCGGGGACCTATTGACCAGGGCGGGGAAACTGGTCCCGCCCGTCAACCCCGCGGAAGTCGCGACCGCTTGCGGCGTGACACGGCCCGACGAACTGAAGGACCTGGAAGCCGCCTGGAAGAAGGTCCAGGCATATTCGAAGAAGAAGGCCAACCCGTCCGACCCTGAATGGGACAAGCTTTCCAGGCCGACGTCTTGAAGCGGTCCCCGATACAACGGCGGACCCCGCTTCGTTCGAAACCGAAGGCGGTCGTCAAGCATACGGCCGCCTTCTTCGAACGGAAGAAGGCAAACGGGAAGAAGGAATATCAACGCCGCAAGCTGAAGGCGGAACTTCTTCTTGAATGCCCCAGGGACGGCGACGTTATCCTTTGCCCGCTTTGCCTGAAGCCGCCCGACTTCCGCGGCCTTCAACTGGTCCATATCCGACCAGGGCGGCGAATGGTCCGCGAAGATTGCGTCATTCGTTGCGGGCCTTGCCACTTCGGACACGCCGAACCCTGGTCCCATAGGACCGAAGGAAAACCAGGGAAAGGGGACCCTTCCCGAAAAGGCCCTTCCCAAATATCCGACCAGGGCGAAATTCCAGGGGACGCGTCGGGCTTGACATAGGCAAGCCGCGGGCTTTACAATCAAGGGAAATGAAAGGGGGTTCCAAATGGTAAACAAGACCGAACACAAGAAGGGCAAAGTCGCCCCTGGGAAAGTCAATCGGAACTGGCGCGTCCTGGTCGGCGTGGACGAACAATTGGGCCAGGAAGCCGAACGCCTGGGCTTCGAAAGCAAGGCGGCTTTTATCAATAACCACTTCACACGCTACTTCAACGGCGACACTATCCGACGGGACCCGTAAATTTTATAATGCGGTTTCCCTTTTTTTATCCGAAAAGGGGGAATATATCATGGTCAAGAAGACCGACAAGAAAACCGAAGACAAGCCCGAAACCACGAAGAAGACCGAAGCGAAGAAGACCGAAGTCCTGGACGCGAAGAACGCCGAAGTTGTTCAACCGCTGGCCGTATCAATCACCTTCCAGGGTATTTCGAACCTGAAGCTTCCGATTGCCCTTGACGACAAGGGTCACATGGTCGTCGGGGTTCAATTCCAGGCAAGGGTTGACCCCTTCGAAATCTTCCGCCTGGTCAACCTATTGGCCCAACCGAACGGGGGCCTTTCCGCGACAATCGCTTCGCCACAATCGGCAATGGACTTCAAGTTCGACGTGAAGACGAAGACCGTCGAAGTCCTTCAGGCCGTCGTCCCCAAACTGGCCGAACCGAAGGCCCAGGAAAAGAAGGCGGGCAAGTCCAGTCCGAAGGAAGGGACCGCCGTCCAGGTCCAGGAAGGACCCGAACACCTGGTCAAGATACACGGGGTCACATTCAACCATATTCCCGAAGAAGCGAAACCTTTCGGCGTCCTGATTGAATACGTCAACGGGACGGGGGAAATCAAGTCGGCCGCGGGCCGCGGGAAGTCCCCGACCGAAGCCGTCGTATCGGGCGTCAAGAATTGCGGGGCCGTCGGCCAGGAATATTCGGAACCGTTCGAAGTTCGGGCCGCCCTGGAAAGGCTGGAACCGTCGCCCGAAGGATACAAGTTGATACGCGTCCTTGACGTCGGTTCCTTCGACGCGGAAGAAGGCAAGGGGGAAGCCGAACCGAAGAAGGGGGAATAATCAATGGGGGCCGAAAGTCGCTTACTATACGACGAACGGCCGCTGGTCCTTATTCCCGAACTGGCGCGGTTACTGAAGGGGGTCCCAGGGTTCAACGGCATTGACGAAGCCCTGGTCCTTCAACAAGTCCACTATTGGGTTATATTGAACCAGCGGGCCAACCGTAACGAACAAGACGGCTTCTTCTGGACGTATAACACGTTCGCCGCCTGGTCCGACCAATTCGCGAACTTGTGGTCCGTTTCCACTTTGAAGCGGATATTCGCGCGTCTGGAAAAGGCGGGCTTCCTTGTGTCTGGTTGCTTCAATAAGTCGAACATTGACCGAACGAAATGGTATCGGGTCAACCACGAACGGCTTTCCCTATTGTGTCAAAGTGAACCGTCCATTGTGTCAGAATGGCCCGTTCCATTGGGTCAAGTTGACCCTTTGCATAGTGTCAAGTTGACACCTTCGGGCCAGGCACAAGCTACGCACGAAAACCCGTTACCAGAGAGTAACCAGAAACAACCTTCAGAGAGTAACACAGAGAAGAACAAAGGGGCTTCTTCTTCGAAGAAACCCCGCGCCCTTGTGAAAAGGGATTATTCAGTTTACTTTGAAGGAATGCAAAAGTTCTTCGGGTATCCGACAATCACGGACAAGGACCCTATTCCGAACCACGGAAAAGAAGCGAAAGCGATTGCGCGAATGCTTCAAAGGGGTTATTCTGAAACCGAAATAATATCCGCCTGGGAAGCGAAATGTTCGTCCCGCGGCATGAATGGGAAGCCCGTCTTCGTGTCAATGGTATATGTCAATGAAGACATTGGGAAACCGACCCGACCGATATTCGGCCGCCAGGCTTCCCTTCTTCCAACCGAAGACGACCTGGTCGCCCAGGCAAAGGAAAGGGGACTGTAAATGCAAACGCCCGAAGAACGTCAAGAACAAGCCTGGAAACAACGAATTGAAGAACGGGTCCACACTTCCAGGGTCCCGCGCCATACCAGGTCGCGGACCCTGGGGGACCTGGAAAAGACCGAAGGAAACCGAAAAGCCTTCGCCGTGGTCAAGTCCTTCCTGGAAGACAAAGTCAACCCGCCGCTTTTCCTTTTGATAGGAATTCCAGGCGTCGGGAAGACGACCCTGGCGTATGCTATCGCCTGGGCCTTCCTGGAATGCGGGGAACGCGTCATATACTACCAGGCCGAAGAACTATTGAACGACCTTCAATCGAAGCTGGAAGACGGCAAGGAATACGGCCGCTTCTGGTCCCGCCTGAAGGAAGCCGACCTGGTTGTCCTGGACGACCTGGGGGCCCACAATCGAACGGCCTGGCGGGACGCCCAACTGGACGCCCTGGTTGACTACCGATACCGCGAACGCCTTCCCCTGGTCATAACCGCGAACAAGCTGGCGGACCAGTCCGAACGTATCCTGGACCGCGTCAAGGAAGGCGCGTCGGCCGTTATCACGGGCGAAAGCTGGCGCGGGAAGGGGGCGAAGGAATGAAAATTATCATATCAACCGAAGGACTTTGGAAAGCCGTCATTCGATTCGCCTGGCGGCGGATAGCAACCCCTGGTCCTATTCCCGACGGAATCCCCACAATTCGGGACGCCGACGCCAAATGTGACGGCTTTGAACCCAGGAAACGAAAGCCTGGCGATTGGGATTGTGAAAGTGACGGACATTATTTATGTCGTCAAGAATGTTGTCACTTCAAGGAACCAGAACCCGAAGAAGGGGGCCAGCAATGACGCGCTTCCTGGCCCTGGACCCATCTTCGACCGTTTCGGGTTGGGCCGTCTTCGACGACGACCGCCTGGTCGCTTGGGGGAAAATCGACACGAAGAAGGTTGACTATTCCTTCCGCTTCCAGTTCATTATCAACGAACTGGTTCACCTGGTCCAGCAATACGACTTCCAGGAAATCGCAATCGAAGACGTGAAGTTCGCCTGGCATGGGACGAACCGAAACCGAAATATCGCGGGCCTTCAGATTGTCTTCAGGTCAATTCAGGAATGGGCGAAGGGCCTGGGCCTGGGCCTGGCGGCATACAACCCCGCGACCTGGAAGAACGGCGTCGTCGGGTCAAGCCATGCCACGAAGGAAACCACGAAGGAAAACCTTTGCTTCAGGTTCCCCAGGCTTCCCAGGGGATTGACCGAACACGAATACGACGCCCTGGGGATAGGCGTTTATCATGGGGGAACGCTGAAGCTGGAAGGAATGACGAAATGACAGCGACACTATTCACGGCCACGGCCGAACGCGATTGCCACTTCAAGCAATGTCCGAAGGGGCAAAAGATAGCCGTCGGCGAAAAGGGCGTCAAGACCACGGCCCGCCAGTCTTCCAGCGGCGGGTCCTGGAATACGACCGTTTACTATCACGAAGAATGTTATCAATCGAAAGGGGGGCAACGTGGAAGACGGAAATAATACCTTCCTGAAGGAAGGAACGGTCCTGGACCCGAAGGCGGCCCAGGAAGCCATTCACTTATTAGAAACCGCCCAGGCGGAAGCCGACCTGGAAAGCGCGGTCCGCGTCCGCGACGCAATGGAACGCCAACTGGCCCATTCCTGGGCCCGTGTCCGCCGCGAAGCCCGACGTTACCAGGACCAGGTCGCAAGGGGGGCCGTATGATATACGAAGCAAGCGGCCGCGCCAGGGAATACTTCGAACTGGCGGCGAACTTATATACTGGTTGCGAACATGGTTGCGTCTATTGCTACGGGGCCGACGTCCTTCACATTCCCAGGGCGGAATTCTACCGCCGCGCGGTCCCCAGGCAACAAGGCGACGGGGCCCTGGCCGCCTTGCGGAAGGACGCCGAACGAATGAACGCCAGGGGCGACGACCGACACGTCCTTTTGTCCTTCGTCACGGACCCGTATCAACCCGCCGACATGGAATTCAAGTTGACCAGGCGGGCGATTGAAGAACTTCACAGATACGGAATTCCCGTCGCGATACTCACGAAGGGCGGGCTTCGCGCGACCAGGGACTTCGACCTATTGGGGCCCGCGGACCTATTCGGAACGACCTTGACCTTCATTCAAGCTTCCAGGTCAAAGTCCTGGGAACCAGGGGCGGCCCTTCCCGCCGAACGCATGGCCGCCCTGAAGGAAGCACACGACAAGGGCGTCGGGACCTGGGTATCCCTGGAACCCGTCATTGACCCGTCGGAAACGCTTCAGCTTATCGAAGAAACCGCGGCGTTCGTGGACCATTACAAGGTCGGGACCTTGAACTATTCGAAACGGCTTCCGCCCGAATACACGGGGCCGCGGATTGACTGGCGGACTTTCGCCAGGTCCGCGCGCCTGGTCTTGAATGCCCTGGGGAAATCTTACTATATCAAGAAGGACCTGGCCCGATACCTGGGCGAAGCCGAAGGAATAACAGTCGGGGAATTCCCGAAATAAAAACGAAAGGGGGTTACAATATGGACATAGTCGTTTGTTCGAAATGCGGGCAAGGAATGGAACGCCTGGAAATGGTCAACGGGACCGAAATTGATTGGGAACGGGACACGCCCATTTGTCCCGTATGCCGCGGCGTCCCAGGGGCCCAACCGTTACGCCGACCGCGAAACGTCCTGGGGGGCTTCGGCTGGAAGCGCGACGCGTCGGGGAAGAAGGTCCCGAAATGACCTGGTCGAAGATATACGAAAAGGCAATGGAAACCTACGGCAACGACCCACAATTCCGCATGGCGGCGGAAGAACTGGCGGAAGCGGGGGCGGCCGTCCTTCATGCCGTCCGCGGCCGTATCCCCTGGGACGACGACACGGTCGCCGAAGAACTGGCCGACGTCCAGATAATGATTGACCAACTTCAGTTCGTCCCAGGGCTTCGGAAGAAGTTCGAATATTACAGGGAAACGAAGTCAATCCGCTTGAAGGACAAGCTGGAAAAGAAGGGGGTTATCAATGGCGAATAAGAACGGGAAGAAGCAAGTATTCAATTCGAAACGGGAACCACTTTTCCGTTGTCCGTTCCCTGGTTGCGGACAAATCTTCGCGAAGGAACCAGGCAAGCCCGAAACGTGCCTGAAGCATAGGGCTTTGATTGCCGACGTCCTTTACATTCTGGACCATACGAAGCCGCCCGAAGTCGTCGAAGAAGGACCGCCGACGGAAAAGGGTCCGCTGTTATACGTCCCGAAGCCTGGCATGGCGGACAAGGCAATCGAAGAAGCGCGAAAAGCGCAAGGGGGGAAACCATGAAAGTCGAACAAGACAGCGACCGACGCATAATATACCAGGCTGGCGACGTCGTCGGCGTCGCGAATTACAACGTCCTGGGGAAGCTGGCGTATCACCTTTTCGACCCGCAAACGCCGTTGTATCACTTCTTATTGATTGACGGATACCTGGAAGACGAAGACGACTATTCGATAATTGAAAGCGTCGCGAAGGGCCCGACAATGGGCCGCCTTTCCTGGTATGCGAAGCGGGATTATCAAGTCTTCCGCGTCAACGAAGACAACCCCGAATTCTGGAAGGTATTCAACGCCCATAAATACCGCTTGAACGCGTCCAGGTCCGAAGAATACCTGGGGGAAATCGCCGTCGGGAAGGCGTCATGTTTCGGCCGTCACGGATACGACTTCGCGCTATACCTGAAGCTTCTGGTCGGCGTCCTTCGTTTCCAGGCTGGCCGCCTGGTCCACGGGAAACCCCCGCGGCGAATGACGCCCGCCGAAATACCATACGGAAGGGACCAGGCTTTCATTTGCACCGAACTTGTATTCGAAGCCTGGCGCGGGGTCGGTATCAACCTTCGGGCCCCTGGTCATGCCCCGCTTCCTTGTGAATTCGTCCTGGCGGAAGACCGCGGCCAACTGGTTCGGATTGACTTCCACAACGGGACGAAGGGGCAAGCCTGGCGGTCACGTCAAAACGTCATAACTACCGTCGAAGAAGCGATATACAAGGCGAAGGAAGGGGAAACGATACTGGTTGACGGCGGCGACGTTTCGATACTACCGCCGAACCGACCGACGACCGTGGTCAATATCCCGACCGAAAAGCTGGTCGGTCACAAGGACCGCCGCGACATTATCGCCCGCCAGGGGGGACAAAAGCGGAACCGCGTTCACCTATACCGACAACCGTTCGGCTATCCGATACGGGCTTGTGACTGGACGGCCGTTGACGTGAACGACCTGGAAACCCTGGGAACCTGGGACGAAGCGAACGCGCGGGCTGAAACCCCGCTGGCGAACGCCTTGTTGTATCATGCTTCCGTTATTGGCGCGGATTATTGCCGTCATTGCCTGGCCGTTGCCGAAGGGATACGGACGTCAATCGGCGGAACCAACCACGGACACGGAACGGGGGCGACACTATGAAGAAGGCCGAAGATATGACGCCCCAGGAAATCGCCCAGGAAATCAACGCCCTGGAAGACCAGCGTTCGGACATTGGCCGCCGCCTGGGGGAATTGCGGAAATACCACGCCGCCAATGAATGCCCGTTCCACGTCGGCGACGTCCTGGTTGACCGCCGCGAACAAAGGTCCGTCGTGAAGGAAATATTCGGGAATTCGAAAGGATACGGGCCCGCTTATGGAATGCGCGGCGTTTACTTGAAGAAGGACGGGACCGAAGGGAAGCGACATTGCGCCTTTTATAGCTTCGACGACTGGAAGAAGGAAGGGGGGTCCGCGTAACATGGCAAAGGAACCGACGAAGAAAAGTCACAAGAAGCAACCGCCCCGTCCCTGGAACGCGTTTCGGGCGGACGAACGCCAGGAATACTTCTTCCTGGTATATGAACAAATGGGGGTCAACCGAACACTGAAGCGGCTTTGGGGACTTGTCCGCGGCGTCGGGGCGGAAATCTCATTGAAGACCCTGGAACGTTATTCGTCCGAATACGGTTGGCAAGCGAAGATATTGGAACGGGCCGCCAGGCATGAAAGCGCGGACTTCCAGGACGTCCAGACCCAGGTTGACCAAATGACCGAAGAACACGTCCGAACGTTCCGCGACATTGGGGCCCTGGTCACGGCGGGAATTCGGAAGTATCAGAAGCAAATCGAAGACCAGGTCACGGCGGGCCTGGCCCCGACCCTGGACATTGACCTGGCGACAATCGGGAAGCTGGCGACGACGTATCAATACGGGGAACGCCTGGCGCGTGGACTTGCCACGTCGAAGGCCGAAGTCATTATCGAAGTTCTTCCGCCGCTGGTCAAGGATATGTTCGCCGTCTTCCTGGCCGTGAACGTTATCACGAACGACCCGCCCGAACTGGTCCGCAAGCGGGAAAGCGAATTCATAACCAGGGGGGACCAGGTCTTGAACACTTATTACGGGAAGACCAAAGCACTTCCCGAAGGGGGGTCCGAATGACCGAATGGAAAAGGAAACACGCCTTCGTCGGGGAAGTCCGCCGCTTCCTTCGACGCTTCCGTATCCTGGAACTGAAGACCGAAGTCTTCCAGGAAGCCGAAGAAACCGAAGTCCCGACTGGCGGGACCCGATACCAGGGAACGGGCCGCGACGTGGTCGTCATTCGCTTGACGGGACACTGGCGGGACAAATGAAGGGGGCTTGTCGTAAATGCGGGGCCCCGCTGAAGAAGGGGAATATTGTCGTCATTCGAAAGCCTGGCAAGCGGCCAGTCCGTGAATGCCGCCGTTGTCCCCAGGTCGTCACGGCTGGACCCATAACCGCGGCCGCCTTCAACGAAGAACTGGCGACGCCCTTCCCTGGGGGAAATACCGCGGGCAATGGCCTTCAGCGGCCCCAGGACACGACGGGCGGCCCCGTTACCTGGAAGGGGGACTTCGACGTTGACCCGCCGCCGCGGTTCCGCTATTTTATGACCAGGGACCAGGCGGAAAAGGTCAAGGCGTCGGTCGAACGGAACGTCGCCTTCGGGTTCGGGATAGCCTTCGAAGCGATACCCGTCCTTGAACACCTGGTTGACCAGGACCCCGACGCATACGCGGACCTGGTCGAAATAACGATTGACTGGAAAGGCCAATAATACACAACGACACAGACGCAACGACGACGACCGTGGTCCTGATTATCGGACGGACCGACGCGGGAACCGTGACGGTCGAACAACTGGCGGCCGCTGGTTACGCCACGGCCAGGACCGACACGCCCCCAGGCTTGAACGCCCCCAACCTGGAAGCCTTCAGGCCGCCGAAGAAGCGCGGCCGATATTGGGAAAGTCCGAAAGGTTACAGGGGGAAGCGCGCATGATAACACGCCAGGCATACCACTTCAAGGACGCCGCCGCCGCGGTCGAAGTTCGTCAACGCGAAGACGCCCGCGACTGGTCCAGGACGCCCGCTTCCCTGGCCGAACACCTTTCCCACGGGTCATATACCAGGCCGCGCCATGTCGAATATTTGTCCGACCGAATATCCGAAGTCGCCCTGGGTCAACGCTTCTTCGCGATAACGGTTCCCCCACAACACGGGAAAAGCGAACTTGTTTCACACTGGACGGCCGTTTGGTTCCTGAAGAAGTTTCCCTGGAAGAAGGTCGGCCTGGCGTCTTACGAAATGGGATACGCTTCCGAATGGGGCGGCAAGGCGAAGGAAACAATCGCGGACAACGAAGACGAATTGGGACTTCAACTTCGGGCCGACACGAAAGCGAAGGGCCGCTGGAACCTTCGGGGATACGGCGGGGGAATGTTCGTCGCTGGTATCGGCGGACCCTTCACTGGCCGCGGCTTCGACCTGATTATCATTGACGACCCTATCAAGAACGACGCCGAAGCCCTTTCGCCCGTGTATCGTCGGCGGAACTGGAACTGGTATCGTTCCGTCGCAAGGACCAGGCTTGCCCCAGGCGGTTCGATAATCGTCATAATGACGCGCTGGCATGAACAAGACCTGGCGGGGGCACTCATGGGGGACCCGCCCCAGGACCCCGAAGAAGCGGAACGGTCCCTGGAAGTGGACGTTGAACCCGACCCCTGGGAAGCAATCAACCTTCCCGCCCTGGCCGAAGAAGGGGACGTCCTGGGACGGAAACCAGGGGAAGCCCTTTGGCCCGAACGATACGACGACCTGGCCCTGAAGAAGCTTCGTATTTCGTCGGGGCCCTTTTGGTGGACAAGCCAATTCCGCGGGAAGCCGCAACCTGAAGGCGGCGGCATTATCAAGACGGCCTGGTTCAAGTCATACGACCCGAACGAACCGCGGTCCTGGTCCCGCGTTATTCAGATATGGGACACGGCCCACAAGGAAAAGCAACGACACGACCGTTCGGCTTGCTTGACTATCGGATACCGACGGAAGCCCCAACAATTCTTCCTTCTGGACCTATACGTTGCCAGGTTGACCTTCCCCGAATTGACCAGGGCGGCGACGGCGAACTTCGACAAGTGGAAGCCCGACCGCGTCCTGATTGAAGACAAGTCTTCGGGAATATCCCTTATTCAACAACTGAAGGTTGACAGCGGCGTTCCGCTTCGGGCGGTCAAGGCCCTGGACGACAAGGTCACGCGGGCCCATACCGTCACGGGCATTATGGAAGTCGGTCAAGTCCTGGTCCCCTTCCGCGCGGACTGGTTGGCGGACTTCCTGAAGGAAGTCGGGGACTTTCCGAACGGGGCCCATGACGACATTGTTGACGTCCTGGTCCACGGCCTTCGATACCTGAAGCCGCGGTTGAAGGACCTGGACACTGGCGGCGGGGTCCAGTCCGAAAAGAAGGAAAGTCGCTGGCGCGATTGACGAACGTTCGTTCGTGGACTTTCCATTGTGTCAACTTGACACTATCGGAAAACCAGCTTATTATTACCAACAAGACATAACCGAAAACAAAGGGGGTTGATACATGGTTACTGAAAGCAAGCGGCCAGGATATACCCCGCCCGACCCGAATTCAAAACGTTCACAACGCCGCCAGGTTGAAGGGCGGCGTTCCCATAATCATCAAGACGTCGGGACTGAAAAGTTTCGGACCATAATCGGAACCACGGGCTTGAAACACATGGGCGGCCGTATTCGGGAAGAATACCTGAACGCCCTGAAGTCATGGTCCAGCGAAGTCAAGCTATACCTGGAAATGAGGGACGACCCTATTATCGGGGCCCAACTGGACGCAATCAAGCTTCCCCTTCAGGCCGCGACCTTCGACGTTCAACCGTCCCCTGGCGGGTCCCCCAATGACGCCGCCGCCGCGGAATGGCTTTGGGACTGTATGAACAATATGGACGGGCAAACGTGGAATTCACACGTTGAAGACGCCCTGGAAAGCCTGGACTTCGGGTTCGCCCTGGGCGAACTGGTCCTGGACAAACGGGCCGACGGCCGATTGTGGCTTCGTAACATTGACCCACGCGGCCAGGAAAGTCTTGACCGTTGGGAATACGACGAAGCCGAACGGGACAAGCTGGACGCCTTCGTTCAACTGGACCCGAATTCGGGCGGAACGTTTACCATTCCAATATCGAAATGTCTTCATTTCAAATTCCGCGGAAGGAAGGGGAACCCGCAAGGCAAGTCCCTTCTTCGGGCCTTGTATCGGCCTTATAAGTTCGCCCGCAACCTGGAAGACCTGGAAGGTATCGGCATTGAAAGGGACGTCGGCGGAATGCCCGTCGCGAAGCTAAAAGAAGGCGGATATGAAGACAACGACATTGTCACGCTGAAGGCCGCCCTGAAGGGACTTCGGAAGGACGAAGAAGTTTACCTTATCGAACCCGAAGGCGTGGACATTCGCGCCTATGCTGGCGGGTCGAAGATATACGACACGAACGTCGTAATTGACCGCTGGCATAAAATTATGCTAATGCGTTTCTTTTCCCAATTCCTTATCCTGGGAATGGGGAACGTCGGGACCCAGGCCCTTGTCAAAGGGTCGCATGACTTCTTCGCCCTGGCCCTTGAAGCGGTCCAGCGATACCTTCTTGAAACCTGGAACCAACAACTTGTCCCGTATCTTTTCAAGTTCAACCAGTGGCCGAATATATCGGGATACCCGACAATCGTATGGGAGAAACCAGGCCGCGTTGACCTGGTCGCCCTGGTCAACTTTATGAATACGGCAATCGGGGCGAAGCTATTGACCCCGACCGACCTGGACGAAGACCATATCCGAAGCCTGGCGGACCTTCCCGAACTTCCTGAAGACGAACGCGGGGTTCCGCGGGACGTTGAAGCCCCGCCCCTGGGCGGGATATTCGACCTTCCTGGAAAGGTTGACGCCTTGACCGACAAGGTCGGGGCCCTGGCGAAGAACGCCGCCCCCGCCGACAATAGCGACACGGCCCGACGGTTGAAAGTCCTGGAAGGTTCCGTCGCTGGCCTGGAAGCGGGGGTCAAATGAACGTCCAGACAAAGCATAGACACGCATTCAAGGCCCGACCGAAGGCTGGTCAAAAGCAACGAATAGGGTCGGGGACCTGGGAAGAAAAGACCAACCGCCAACAACGGAAGATTGTATCCGTCTTCGATACCTGGTCGGCCGCGCTGAAGCGTGACCTGGCAACCAGGGCGAAGAACGGGGCGACGCTTCCCGAACTTTCGACATACCTTGACAGTCAAATTCCGAAGCTGGAAGAACGCCTGGTCGAAGTTATGACGAAGGGCGTCGAAGGCGCGGTCAAGACGGTCGCGGGAACCCGTTCCGAACTTCCCCAGGTCCGCGCGAAAGCCGAACGCCTGGCGGCCGAAAACGTCGCCCTGGTCCGCGAAAACCTGGTCCCGCATATTCACGAAAAGCTTTCCCTGGCCCTGGCCGCCGCCGTCCCTGGACTTGTCATTGGCGGCCTGGCCGTTGAACAACAAAAGGGCGTCGCCCTGGCAATCAAGAACGCGACGGCCGCAAGCCGCGCGGCCCCCGCCCAATACGCGGGCGGATATTGGGTCGCCCTATTTGAAACACAACGGACCGTCGGCGAAGTCCGCGAAGACGAACGGGCTTCCCAGGGACTTGACCCCGAACCCGTCAAGTGGAACCTGGACCCGCGGGCCGTTCATTGCCAGGCTTCCCCAGGCTTCTTCGGTTGCCCCGACCTGGCGGGCGAATACCCTGGCGGCTGGCGGACCCTGAAGACCGTCCCCGCGGGGCAAGTCACTTGTCGCGGGAATTGCCGTTGTCACCTTTCCGTCAAGCGCGACGGACAATGGACACGGACCATATTTGACGACTAAACGAAAAGGGGGAATGTATCATGGCGCAACCGAACAAGCTTCGAATAACCAGGAACGACCAGGGAACGGAAGTCCTGGTCACGGACGCCCAGGGGACCGTTCACGATATAAGTTCGAAATTCCGCGAAATATCGGGGACAACGACCCCGTCGGGCTTCGCCAATATCATCAAGGCCCAGGACGACGGGACCGTGATTGAACTATCCTTCACGGCCGTTGAAAAGGAATTGAACTATACCTTGACCGAACAAACGGCGAAGCAACTGGCGGCAATGGCGGACGCGTAGAATGAAGAACGGCGACGTCATATATTGCGATTGTTGCGGGACGGAAAAGCTGGCCCAGGTCGTCGGCGATAACCTGGTTATCAAGGACCGAAGACACGGACAAAAGCACGTCGCCATTATCAAGGTTGCCGACTTGCTTGACATATTACAGAAGAACGGCAATAATAATCGCAAGGACCAGGCCGCGGTTACGGCCGACACTTAACAACCGAATATCAGGCGGCGCGGGTAGGACAAACGGCAAGTCGGCGTTCTCATAAGTCGCAGAACGGGGTTCAATTCCCCGACCCGCTACCAAAGACCGCCCGAATAGTTGGCCCCGACCGACCCCGATTGACGGTTATCCGTCGCGGGGTCTTTTTTTGTTCACGGCCTGGTCGGGGAAAAGGAAATGAAATGCCCGAACTGCACAATCGAAATGAATATCCTTCAGGAACTTTCCCGCGGAATGGGGAACCAGGCTTTCGCCGAATGTCCCGTTTGCGGGCTTGTGGCGTTGTGGTCGGGCGACAATCTAACGCAATGCTGGCCGCCCCTGGGCGTCCAGGAAGGGGGTTGTAAATGCCTTTCGGACCATACGGAAACTTCGACGATTGCGTCGCTAAAAACGGCGACAAGTCCAACCCGAACGCCTTTTGCGCTTGGCTTGAACATAAGATAACGGGGGCCTGGCCTGGCGAAATGAAAGCCGACCAGTATCCCGAAGCCTTCTGGACCGCTTACGACGCGGCATTGTCCGCGAAGAAGTCGGAAGCGGAAGCATACCAGGAAGCAACCACGGCCGCCGAAGCCGACGGCTACGAAATGACCCGCTTCGGTTGGGTCAAGCAATTCCAGGCCCCGAACATGAAAACCGTTTCGGGCGTCTTCGTGTTTGGCGCGGGGACCTGGACCGATAGCGCGGGGTTCGAACGAACCTGGACGGAAGCCGACCTGGACAATATGGTCAAGGCTTTCGAAGCGGGCGTTCCCGCCGTCGCGCCTGTAAAATGCGGGCATACTTCCGACGAATTCAACCGTCGGATTGCTGAAGCCCTGGGCGTTCCCGTTGAAGTGATAACGGGGGACCACGGCCAGGGTCAAATCGCCGTCGGCCGCATAAGCGGTCTTCAGCGGAAGGGAAGCTGGAATATTGCTTCCTTCGATAGAATTCCCGAACCTATCGCCGACTTGATTGAAGGCGGTCAATATTCGACCGTATCGGTCGAGATTGAAGACAAGGTCGGGGATTATGGCCCCGTGATAACGGGCGTCGCCCTTCTTGGCGCGGAAGAACCAGCAGTTGAAGGGGCGACCCTGGAACGGGCCCTGGTATTCGGCGGGGCCAGGACTGGCGCGCGTGTCTATTCGTTCAAATTGGGCGACCAGATACCGACGTCGGAACTGAAAGCCGAATTCGACGACATACGGGGCAAGCTTGCGGACATTATCAAAGGCAAGCGCGGCGCGCCTGTATTCAGGGCCTTGTTCGGAAACTTGTCCGAACTATTCGAAAAGCTGGTCGGCGGTCGTCATTCCGTTGACCTGGGGGACGGTTCCCCCGAACACCGCGCCGAAAAGGACCAGGGCAATGACGACCTGGGAACGAATTCAAAAGGGGGAAATCATCAAATGACTGAAGAACTGAAAGCAATCGCCGCCGCCCTGGGATTGGGCGAAGAAGCAACGGTTGACGACATAGTCGCCGCAATCAAGGCAATGGCTGAAAAGGCCGCGGGACCCGCGCCAACCGCTGAAGACGAAGCCGCGGCCGCCGCATTGAAGGCAAAGGAAGAAGCCGACAAGCTGGCGAAGCCTGAAGGCGAAATGTCGAAGGAATTCGCGAAAGCGAACGACCGTATCGCCAACCTGGAAGCGACCCTGGCAAGCGAACGAAGCTTGCGCGAATGGGAAACCAGGACCGCCGCCTTTTCCGCTATCCCTGGGACGGCCCATGAACACGCCGTCAAGCTGGCCGCCATTGAAGGCAAGGCTGGCAAGGACGCCGCCGAAGACCAGTTCAAGGCCCTTGAACACGCGAACGGGCTGGCCGTGGAAGCGACGAAAATCGTCGGGACCACGCGAACGGGCGGGTCAACCGACTTCGACAACGAAGTCAAGAAATACCAGGCGGACCACAAGGACGCGACGAAGGCCCAGGCCATTGACGCCGTTTCGAAGGAACGTCCCGACCTGTATTTCGCCAGGCGCGACGGTTGGGACCAGTAAACGGTCCCGCATAA
>Ga0307375_10000836_pt1 | contig 35864 bp, 34 predicted proteins | sample TR1MG_FD_202531 | JGI IMG/M metagenome (GOLD analysis project Ga0307375, IMG submission 202531) | Soil microbial communities from Risofladan, Vaasa, Finland - TR-1 | ecosystem: Environmental > Terrestrial > Soil > Coastal area > Acid sulfate soil | place: Finland: Risofladan, Vaasa | collected... | reverse complement strand
GACGAAACTTTGAGTTTTAGGGGGCACTTGTGAGCCTGGCTGTGCTCTACAGCCGCGCGCTTTCCGGCATGGAAGCGGCCCTGGTCACCGTCGAGGTGCACATCGCCAACGGCCTGCCCAACTTCACAATATTATGTACCACTAAACCCAGTATGTTAGAATGCTAAACTTATTTAAAAGAAAACAATTTCAATAAGTTAAGTCATATCAAACAGGGAATGAATACCGCTCAGCATAAGGCATACTCATACATCCGTTTTTCAACTCCGGAGCAGATCAAAGGCGATTCCCTACGTCGGCAGACCGAACTGTCGGCAAAGTACGCACTTGAACACAACCTCAACCTCGATGAATCGCTGACCTTTCGTGATCTGGGCGTTTCAGCCTTTAACAAATCCAACCTGAGTAGCGGTGGACAACTGCGTGCATTCCTTGACGCGATTGACCAAGGAGTCGTTTCATCTGGGTCATATTTGCTTGTCGAGTCATTGGATCGTATTTCACGCGCTGAAATTCTGGATGCATTGGAGGTATTCACTGGGATTTTGAATCGCGGTATAACCATCATCACCCTCGCTGACAACATGGAATACAGCAAGGAGAAAGCCAATAGGCAATTCACCGACCTGATCATCTCAATTACGATCATGTCACGTGCGCACGAAGAGAGCCTTACCAAAAGCAGACGGCTTAAAGCAGCATGGGATACGAAGCGAAAAAACATTGGTGAGCGAAAACTAACCAGCACGTGTCCAGCTTGGCTGAAGCTCAATGCTGCTCGCACTGAGTACGAACCAATTCCAGAAAAAATTGCAATCGTTAGACAAATTGTTGGCCTAATGATGTCTGGAATGGGAAAAGGCTCAATTGCCAAGAAATTCAATCAACAAGGCACTCTATCAATTGGCAACAGAAACAAGAAACAGACATGGTTCCCGTCATACATCGTTAAGATAGTAAACAGCCGCGCTTTGATTGGCGCGTTCCAACCGATGCATTTTGTTAATAAGAAACGTGTTCCAGTTGGAGAGCCCATCTCTGATTATTTTCCTCGCGTTATTTCAGATGAAGAATTCGCGCTGTTACAACAATTAATTTCTGAACGTGGCAGTAAGTCAGGTGGAAATCGAGGAAAGTTTTTTTCTAATCTATTCACTGGCTTTGTAAAGTGCGCTTATTGCAATTCAAATATGGTGTATGTAAACAAGGGTGATAATCGCCGCAGTCATAGCCGCTTTCTCGTATGTTCAAAAGCTAAACGAGGCGCTGGTTGCCATTACTTGCCTTGGACATACGATGACCTTGAAGAATCGTTCATTCGTCTCGCTAAGGGGATTGATTTCGAACGTTTCATTAAGGAATCAGCTGATCAATCTAAAACAGTTCGGTCCATAGGAGACAAAATTGTAATAAAGCAAGATGAACGGGAAAGTCTGGTTAAACGCAAAGACAACCTGATCGAAGCGATTGAAAACGCTGAAGTGCAGCCGAAATCGATGGTAGAAAGGATTGTTGAATACGAAGTTAGCCTTGAAGCAATTGATACCGAAATTGTCAGCCTAAAACATGAACTGGCCTCGGCGAATAATTTGGAGAGCATTTCAAAGAATACCTTGGAAGTGATTCAGGAATTGCTGGATCAGCTAAAGACTAAAAGCGGCGAGGATTTATTGTTGCTGCGCGCAAGAATTAACGAAAATCTGCGTCGTGTAGTGAGAGAACTTGTCCTGTTTCCAGGCGGCACGATTCACACAGTTGAAGAGGTAGAAAAGATCAAGCAGGAACTTCGTGAATCGGGTCGCTATTCGGAATCTGACATTGATAATTATGCTCAAGAGTTGTTGCCAACTCAGCCAAGAAAGGATGACAAATACTTTGTTATCAAGAATCGGGACCGTGTGCTACAGATGCTAAAACCAGATCATGAATTTCCGGACATCGCGGACACGCTCATGAATAATCCTGATTTGTTTAAAGATTGGGCCGAGCGTGAAAAAGCAAACCGTGCTAAGTAGTGTGAGTTGCATGATTTGCAGAAACTCTTTGCTGATGCAAACCTGGATGCGCGAAAGGTTTTAAGCGTTGATGATGTTCTTGTGTTATATATTTGCTTCATGTGTATTCCGGTGGTTGCCAAATATACTTACCACATTGCTCACACTCTCTGGATTAGTTGTCATCAACAGCTTCTGCAACAAACTTGGCTGTATACACATCTCACGCGCGACTGCGGATTGTGATACACCAAAATGTTCCCTCATCACCTTTAAACTTTCGGTGATGACTTCAGGCTCTTCGTTCACAATCAAGTGATCTTCAGATTCCTTCACAGCTTCGCCGTGGCGATTGAGTCCGACGTACCCTGCCCTCGCTTGGTCATCTGAAAACATACCCAACTGGCGACCCCGAAAAATGATCGCCGCTTTGGACACGCCCCACCGAAGCTTCAACTCAGACAGGCCAGGCCAGTTGAGTCGTGTGCCTCTGGTCGCCAATTTGCATTCACTGGAGAATGTACTGCGAGGCAATAACAGAGCGCTGGCAAAACGATTTGCCTGTGTCTCAGTCAACCGGTCGCCAGTCAAGATGCCAATATGGAGCGAGAAGTGGCCCAACTCGTGAGCCACTCCGAAACGCTCGCGACAAGCTGACCGACCATCGCCGTTCAACGCAATCAATGGGCGCTTTGTAGCAAATGACACAGCATCGATTTCTGGTGCAAGACCGTTAACTTTCAAAACAACGGCACCAGCGTTTTCAGCAATGCGGGTTACATTACTCAGCGGACCGAAACCAAGACCAAAGAGTGAACGAAAGGATTCTGCAGCACTTTCAATCGTTTCAGACGACTCCGGATCTGCCTCGCTAACTTGGTAATGGGGTAGTTCGACATGTTCATCAAGCACACTAACCAGCCGCTTGATCATCTCTCCTCTTGCACGCGCCACCTGACGCAACGCAACCTTGGTTGTAAGCTGTCGGCGGAAGTGACACTGTTCATCTGCGATCGGATTCGGATCGACATGATAGAAAAATTCCGGCAGGACTTTCAGAACTTCCGCGAGCAAAGTTTCCAACGAACCGGAAACAGATTCAGCTCCAGTTTCAACGCGACTCAGGAACTGCTTCGACACACCGACCTGCTCTCCTAATTCTGTGAGCGACAGATCATGGAAAAGGCGGATGAGGCGAAGATTTGTTCCGTTGAAGTTGCTCATCAAATTGCTTCGGCAGCAGCATCGCCTTCATCGCGCCGCTTCGGAACCACTTGGGGCTTAGCGACCTCGACGGGTTGAACCAATGATTGTTGGCCCGCTACCCTTAAGACACGCACAGCATTAGATACCCAGCGACACACAACCTCACCTGCGGGTGTGAACCCAAGAAATTCGACCCGAGGTTCAGCAGTTCCATATTGACCACGATCAATAATAAAGCAAAAGCGGCCAGGCTCATCATTGGTCGCAACCTCTAAAAATTCCATTTGGAATCGATTAGCTGTCAGCACAGCATCCTTTGAAGGATTCGATGCATCATCGTTACTGAATCTACAAGGAACTCCGCCGATGGTAAAAACGATGTCATTACTACCATTTAATAGGCTGAGCCATTCGTACCTACCAGACAGCGCCTCAGCAATGATCCGGCTTCTCTGCCGACCAAATGCGGTGCAACCTCGCGTGTATGGCCCGTCTGTAGTACGAGTAAGATCATCTTCAGTGGCATTAAGCTCATCTAACAACCATTGAGATACTAATTCCAAGCGGTCAGACATTAATTCTGAATTAAATTCTAAAGGGGACCTCAGGGCCATTTTGTGCACTCCATTAAATTCGTCAACCCATTTTGGTGCAGTTAATGAATTTCGTCAAGTGGATTCTTTGCTTCACGCTTAATTCTGCCAGTTGAGGCGACCTCAGCATCGGAGTAGCAAGGACATGCAAGCGATCTTGAAGCCTCCGCAGTAGGTAAAATACGCGATGTGGTCGATATTACACACGTCGATTTACTTGCCATTGAAAAATCACGCCTTTGATTGTTCCAACAGTGCCGCAACATCTACACCAAGTACACACGATACCTTCCAAAGCACCAGCAGAGAAGGGTTGATTACCCCACGTTCTATTTGGCTGACGTATGTGCGGTCAATCTCAGCCTGAAAAGCTAGTTCCTCTTGTGAAAGATTTAACTCGCGTCGAAGGCGACGGACATTGCGTCCCAGCGTGTTTTGTAGAGTATTGAATTTCCTGTTCATGCGAACATGATTCACCCATTTGGGACTACTACTCCACGGAATATATTCTACAAATTTAGCGGCCTTGATTTATAATTCAATTGAACAATGCAAATAATGCGGTTTAGTTTTCAGTCACATGTGGCGGGCAATGTACTGTCGAATCGAAGATGCGACAGTACATACAAATTAGCTTTAACTAAAAAGGGAAGAAAAATGAAAAATTCAGAGAATTTAAAGTTGGTATGTATTTCGTTGCTAGCGATTCTTGGTCTGGTCGCTTGCGGCAAGCAGGGGCCGACAGAGACCGTAGCGAGCAAGACGTCAGGAAACCCGCAACAAATTGCCCCCCTAATAGGTACCTATACAGCAATGCTTGGAGGCGGGGACTTTGCTGTGATTACTCGATATTCTGATGGAGCCTATTTCGATTGTCTTTACAATGCAAATCAAGGTAAAGCCACTATCAATCTTTGCAGGGTCGGTAAATGCCAACAAGATAGCAATCAACTGAATTGTAAACAAACAGGCATGGTGAATTTCCAACTCGGTGGAAAAGATCTTGAGGCAACAAATGTGGAATTTTCCGAATTGATTAAGATGGAAGACGATGGAAGCTACTCCACACAGCGAACTAGATTGATAGTAGACGGTCAGCCACGGTCAGTAGAGGGTGAGTGGAGTAGCAAATACTCTCCCTCCCATGAAGCAAATCAGCCCGAAAAAGCAGCGCTAACGCGTAGCAAGATTCCCTCGCAGTTTTTTCAATGAGCGTGAGCAAGCTTGCATAATCCCTAATTAACCATTAACCATATCGCGGAACCGCAGCTTACGTCCTGGAATATCCGCGAGTGGATTAGGTTCGTCATTGAACGCAAACCTGTCTATGAAGCCATTCACGTTGGCCTTCTCATCGACGTCTGAGTAGCAAAACATACGGGCGATCTCGAAGCCTCCGCAGTAAGAAAAATACGCAGTGTGGTTGATGATCCACACATCAACTTCCTTCTGGAAGGTACCTCCCTCGACGGCAAGCCTCAATACCTCTCGAGCGGCAGACTCATTGACTGCGATCATATAGTGGACGTATCCAATCACCAGGTCATCCCCTGTTATATCCTCGAGGACATCGCAACCAGCGTAGGCTGGTGATAGGTCTGCGGTCTGCAAAACCTTCGGTTCAGATCGTATCTTACTCATTCCCGGCAGAGTACAGAACTTATCGACACGTTCGAAATTACCAGAGCGGCTCAGCACATCCATGATCGCATCACAGATTGGTGGTGGCAGCGGCAGATCGAACTTCACCTCACTGAGGCTCACGTTAAACAACGTAAGTGGGTAACCTACATCGGACTTCAGGGCGCGGAATGCATCGTAGCGAATCATGGGTGGTTCTCCTTGGTGGGATTAGTTGATATTCACGTGCGTGACGTGTGGGCGGTACAGATTGGGTTCTGATTCATCAAACATACCAGCAGCGGCGTCCAGCGCGGTCTCTCGTTCTTCGGCACTGGAATAGCAACAGATGTGAGCGATCTCAAACCCACCGCAGTAGTCGATACACGGAGCATGTCCAAAGAGCCAGTCAATGACATCGAATGGCAAGGACGGGCCTTGGATGATTGATAGCAAAATCTGCATGGCGGCTTCCGCATTTGCTGCTGCCTGCTGCAGGATGTACCCGATAGGAACACCCTGCTCCGTTGACTCGACGTGTGACTCGGATTCAGCATAACCTGCAAATGTCCGCTCTGGCTGGAAGGAATAGGGAATGGTGCGAAGTATCTCGAAACCATTCTGGTGGCAGTAGCTGTCCAGGCGGCGAAATGGCCCTTCTGCACTGAGCAATCGGGCGAAAGCAATTCCTACACGCGGTGGCAAGGTCAGGTCATAGCGAACCCCGTTGAATGACAGGTCAATCGGACTGGCGGGATACCTCTCGGTTGGGTTCAAGGCGCGGAACAGGTGGAAGCGGATCATGCGTGAACTTCCTCAACGACTGGCAAGCTGCCTCTGGTGCGTGAAACGTAAGCGAGGTGGTCATTGAGCAGGCGAGCCATGTACTCGCTGACAGACATCCCTCTTTCGTGCGCTAAAGCTCGAACGGAGCCTTGGACTTGATCGTGAACGCGGATTGACAGCATTGCTCTGCGGCACAGATGAGGCGGCAGACGCAGTGCATATGGACGACGGGTATCTTGAGATGGGCGGTAATTAGTCATAAAGTAACCTCAGTGCAATTGGTGGCTGTGAATGAACGGCAAAGTTGAGTTCACATCAAGGTGCTTGGTGGCATAGGACATGACGCGATGAGCACTGCCCGCTCGTTCATCAATCAACTCGATGTGGCTGGTACCGGACGGAACGATAGCCTTCCAGCGTTCAACAGCAAGGCGCTCGAACTTGGAAAAGGTTGATGCGGGTACTCGACAAACCAAATGGAAATGCGGATGACCTGCAAGTGAATGTTCAGGACAACCAACGAACTCAATCAGCTCGGACTCAGGCAAGTCAAAGAAACGCCGACCGAATAGACGACGGAGGATCTCTACCCTCCAACGCCTGAGGTAACGCGCAGCGTTATCAAGGGTCGAATCCCGGTGCAGGTTCAACGTTACCCAGTGAGTCGGGTTGATGCTGACGGCAAGCGCGATCAGGTTGTTCCGGTAGTCATCTCCAGCAAGGTTAATAGTATCCATTAACAAGTCCGTTCTGATTGAGCTCTGATTCACCTGGAGCTTCGTGTTGGTATTGGTCATCACCTTCATCTCGTTTGGTATCAATTTAGAATCTTCTTTTTTATAGGTATCTTTTTGAATGTTCTTTTTATTGTTGTCTGTCTTGCTATAGGTAATAGCTTGCTAATGCGCAGATTGATTTAATCAGCGCTTGCAGACCGGGTACTCGAAACGGACGACCATACACGGACGACAAAAATGGAACGGAGATGTTCTGGATTGAAAAGACATGATCATTCACATTAATGTTGTGAATGTATTTATTGGCGGGCAAGCAATGTTTACTTATTTCAATTAGTAAACATTTGGTTATTCGGTATATGTTTCTGGCTATCTGTGATTTGGACCCTGGCAGAAATGTTTAAAAAGTAGCTTTGGGGTTTGAAAATAAAACATAGCCAGTTTGCAACTGCACCACGACAACGCAATAAAACAATAAGAGGGTTGCTGGCACGATTGAAGGTAATCGTGTTTACGGTGAGAGGTTGTTTATCGGGCCTGAGCGGACGCCCTTGGCAATCCGATTATTTTGGCCGTGTCTGCAATTGAGCGTCGAACAAGTGTTTTAGAGCGCCGAGAATACTCCCAAGGAAACTGGGAGTATTCTCGGCGAGTGGGGGCAATTCATGATTGCTCATCATGCTCTCAAGAAATTAAGCTATGCTCTCCTAATTCACCACCTTAACTCTTTGAATTATCGATTTACATCCTTGTGTTTTGTCTTGCAAATACTATTCAATTTAGGTACCTTCCCAGATTGAGTATTAATCTAACTCAGGCAGACAATTTTATTGCGTGACATGGCACCAAAATCAATCAACGGCAATAAATTTTACTATGTCAGCTTGTTTAGTGGCTGCGGCGGATTTGATCTTGGCTTTTCACAGGCAGGATTCAAGTGTGCTGGTGCTATTGATGTCGATAAGACAGCCCTTGTCGTACATTCAAACAACATTGATGGCAAAACATACAACTTTGATCTCTCCAATGGACAACTACCCGCAGGCATACCCAAACAAGTTGATGTCGTAATTTCAGGCTCACCATGTCAAGGATTTTCCACCCTAGGAAAAAGAAAAGTAGATGACCCTAGGAATCATTTATTAATAGCAGGTGGGAATGCAGCACTAGCATTAAAACCCAAGGTTTTTCTGGCCGAAAATGTGACTTCGGTTAAGTCTGGAGCCCACAAGCAATACTGGCATAAACTGGACTCGCTCTTGAAAAAATCAGGCTATCAAACCAAAGAAATTATTATTGACTCACGCGATTTAGGCTTGGCTCAAAGACGTCGGCGAATTTTCTTGATTGCATGGAATACCAATGCAAAGGGTTCTCTAGATTTACCTAAATGCCTCCCAGGTAATTTGAGAAGTGCTTTGAGCAATATAGAGGGCCAACCAAATCACAGCCCGACATATCTTGAAAAAGGGAGTCCTGAATATTTAATTGCGCAACGAATCTCCCCCGGCCATAAGTTGAGTAATGTTCGCAATGGGCCGCGTTCAATTCATACATGGGATATACCAGAGGTGTTTGGCGAAATTCAAGAACACGACAAGTATGTACTCTCAGAAATAATTGGGTTGCGCCGCCGTATTCGGGTAAGGGAAAACGGTGATGCCGATCCTTTGCCATTAGCCTTGGCGAAAAGCACGTTTGGCGCTAACGCCATAAGCCGTCTCGTCAAGGCCGGTTATCTAAGGCATGTAGAAAATGGTGAGGAATGCATCGATTTGTGCCATGCCTTTAATGGCACGTTTCGCCGTTTCTCGTGGGACTCTTACTCCACGACTGTCGATACCAGATTTTGTAGTCCTCGGTATTGTCTGCATCCTGAGGAACATCGAGGATTTTCTGTACGTGAAGCAGCGCGTTTGCAAGGATTCCCGGATGATTTTGTATTTTCCGATACGAAGCATGACCATGTTCTTGTCGGGAATGCAGTGCCGCCACCAGTAGCACATTTGCTTGCTAATTTTGTACGCAACGTGTTGCTCAAATGAATAATAGCAGCGTAGAAATGAAAGTTCAGAAATGGGCTGATGAACACGCTGCAAAAGGTGAAATAGGCCGCAGGGATTCAGTCAAAAAAGTTTTGCATCAACTTAATTTTCTCCAAGAAAAACTCTATTACCAATACGAGCCCAGCCTGCCGCCGAACCCAAGTTACTTAAAACGACTTGCTGATTGGCTGGATAACATGGCATCTGAAGAGGACCAAAAACTGGCTTTTGAGTTGGCCTCCAAACTGTTCTTTGTGGGGCGCGACGAAATTAGAGCGATGTATCGAACGGCATATTGGGGGCCGATTATGCGATGGCTAATTACGTCGCAGAATTTTCCTATAAATAATCCAAATTTATCCGTCCAATTGGAAAGTTGTATACAAACGACATGGTTCTGTCCAATTACTGACAGCATGAAAATCAATGAGTTTTTGCATGTAAACGATATTAGAAATGAAATTAATCACCGCCCGGACTGGCAATCACTGGCTAAATTTGGTGACCCAGAAAAGGTTAGGTCATACATAGAAAGAAGGGGTATCAAGCGTATCGTGTTGTTGGAAGACTTTATTGCAACGGGAACGCAAGCGAGCAAGGCAATAAAATTTGCTGCAGACCTATGTTCAACCGCCCCCATTCCCGTTCTAGTTGTGCCGCTAGTTTTGTGCCCCCAGGCGATGGATACATTTAATGAAATGAAATTACCACAACACGTTACTATTGAACCCGTTTTGCAGCTTGAGAAGCATCACTTTATTTTGGGGGCCGGTGCTGAAAACACACCTGCTTTCAACCATTTTAAGAAACTTGCAGAGCAAACCTATTTGCAAGTTACCAATGGGATTCCTCCTTGCAACGATAAACCATACGGTCCACTCGGATTCCGAAATACGGGGGGGCTCATAATACTTTCTACAAATACTCCAGACAATACTTTGCCGCTTATTCATTGGCATTCTTCAACGTGGTCCCCACTTTTTCCGAGACATTCGAGAGTTTGAGGTGAAACATGGTTGCGCTTATTAATCCATTTCAAGAGCTTTATGTCACCGAGTCTTATCTGGATGGCGGGGCTGAGAAGTTTGTTAACGGATTTAGCCCGGTGATCGTAAAGCACGCACTCAGTATTTTTCAGCCTGGCAATGTTATTTTAAAAGGTCTGCCGGGCAGTGGTAAAAGCATGTTGTTGAATCTCCTGCGCCCAGACACGCGTATTGCATATCATAAATTAGGAGTTCCCTTTCCCGTACCCGCCACTTACTCAAAATTTATTGGGGCAGGAATAAATCTGAACAGAAGCGTGGCCGATTCATTCGGGCAGCGGCCATTCAGCAGTGATTCGGAAATAAATAAAGAACTAACCCCACTTTATTTTGCTGACTTTATCAACTGTTGGCTAGTCCACGACATATTCAGCACAGTGCTTACATTTCAAAAGGAGTGTAGCGGTAATCTTTGTGACGAAATCGGGATTACTAGAGATATTAACTTGGTTAATGCGGCGGCCATTTCCTTGTCGAAGGATGATTGCTGGTTTGGTTATTTCGAAGAACCCGTTGCCAGTGCGGAAGACTTTCTTTCACGCTTATCAAAGCGAATTACGACCTACAGGTCGTTTGTGAAGAGAAATATCAATGATATCCCAAAAACAATTGCGACAACAAAAACGGACACCGGAATTCCTATTACAAAAACAGTGCAACATCTTCGGGATAATCACGCCATTTCCCCGCTAGTGCAGGCTTATGTTCGCATAGACCAATATGAGGAATTGGCTTGGCTGGACGAAGTGCAGCCGCATGGCCCGGTATTCCAAGAAGTTATTCACCGGTTTCTGGGTTTACGAGATGCGCGTGTTTCTTATCGAATCGGCACTAGAAAATTCGCATGGGCACAGACTCCAAAGATGTTCGGCACATCAGCCTCGCTTGAAAATGGGAGAACACATAAAGAAATAACAATTGATGAAGTTCTTCTGCGTCACGAAAATCGTAAATCCTGGATATTTCCAGACTTTGCTGAAGACATATTCATGCGACGCGCAAAAGGCGCGGGCTATCAAAATCCTGAAATAGCCAAATCACTTTTGTCATATGCGTTTGGCACTAGCTTGACACCTGAACATAAAGTGCAAACGTATGTAAGGTCAAAAACTCCACCAGACAAAATTCTAAAGTTTGAAAAGGATTGGCCGGAATCTTGGAATGATTATCTTCGTGAAATAGCAAAATCTGATCTGTTGTCAGCAACCTTGGGCTCTGCATGGGTGAGGCAACGAGGGAAAGGAAAAATCGTCCATGAAAATAAATTTCCTAATGACCCACCATGGGCGGAGAAGGTATGGTGGAAGAAGGAGCGCTACCCCTTGACGCTAATGCAAATCGCATCACGCAACCAGCAGCAACTTCAGTGGTCTGGGAAAGAGGAGATTCTTGCGCTAAGTGGTGGCAACATATTGGCATTCCTGAGTTTATGCCAACACATTTGGGATGTGTGGTTACGTTTCATGCGTGATGCACCAGTGGCAAGCGCTAACCTACCCGAAATCGAACCATCAGTTCAGACAATTGGCATACAGGAATCCAGCCAAGAGTGGTTTGAAAAAATTGCAGAAGCCGAGCATGGCGACTACAGAAGACAAAGATTTATCAGGTATCTAGGAGAATTGTTCTACAAGAAACTGATTGATGATGTGGCCATGTCAAATCCAGGACACAACGGATTCTCAGTCCGGGTCGACGAGTTAGACCAGCATCCAGGTGTCAAAACTTTCCTAAATACGCTTGAAGACTATGGTGACTTGGTCGGAATGAAGCACACGTCCAAAACCAAGGGAGAAAAAAGATGGAAATGGTATTTGAATCCTATCTTGTCACCTTACTTCAACATATTTCAGGTTCACACAAAAGAGCCATATTACGTATATGTCAAAGATATTTCTGGCTGGATGGAAAAAACCAATCCCACGCTATCTTCTTCGGCAAGTGCAAGTGAATAAATTCGAACCAGAATATGCACAAGATGATTAATTATAGACCTTGGGGTAAGTTAGAGTGGGTTTTCTCTAATCTACCCGATGAAAAATATTATTTTGTCGGATGCGTGGGAACGGAAGACCGCTGTGTAACGGCTTACGAAGAATTAACCAAGAAACAAAAAGTATCCGGGCAGTCTTTTGTAGAGGTGCTGGACGTTCCCTCTGACTACTCCGGAACTGCATCAACAAAAAGGCAGGGAAATCTTGCAAAGCTTAAATCAAATGGAATTTCAGAAGGTGATGTAACGCAAATTAACTTGTTGTCCTGCGAAGAAGACATCATTGTATGGATCGAAGAATTCGTGCAAAAAGATAGCCGTTTGGTGATTGATATTTCCTCATTACCTAAACGTTTTTTCTTCCCGGCGATAAGGCTACTTCTAAAGCAAGATTCAATTCATGATTTGTTGGTCACTTACACGATACCGATGTCTTATCACCACGGGAACATAGCCGAGCGCCCTAGCGAATGGCGAGCCCTTCCGCTTTTTGGCCCCGAAACACATCCAGAACCTAAATATGAAGTAGCGGCAATCGGGGTCGGTTTCCTTCCGTTTGGATTGCCCGACCTACTAAAGTCCGACTTTCTTGGTGCGAAGCCTCATTTGTTTTTTCCATTCCCCGCCTCCCCATCAACGTACTTTAAAACGTGGGAATTTGTCCGTCAGATTGAATCCTCACTACCGTTAAGTTCAGATGACCAATTAGTTCGCATTAACGGTATGGATCCTTCCGATGCATTTGACCATATATGCTGGCTGACAGAACAAAATACCAAAAAGGCGTTGTTCGCGCCTTATGGTCCCAAGCCGATGTCTCTTGGCATGGCAATATATGCGACTTTGACAGAGTCGCCAGTTTTCTATACCCAACCGAGGGTTTATCATCCAGATTATTCAATAGGTGTTCGCTGCAAAGATGGCCGCCCGGAAGTTTACACCTATTGTCTCAAACTTGGCGGCAGAAATTTATTTCAAATATAGCTATTAGGGCTGCGTCGCAATTCGCTTCAACGTGCCACGTTAATGATGTCGTTATGAGATACGGAATTCAGGTGAAAGGTCATATGGCTACTAACTTCTTCTACGTATACGCTTTGAAAGATCCACGCACGTCCCCAGCAATGCCATTCTATATTGGCAAAGGTACCGGGAGCCGAGCGTTTGATCACCTCGTTACTCCTGATGCCACAAAAAAATACGCCAAAATTAAAGAGATCATGGCTGCGGATGCGAAGCCTTTGGTTGATATCCTTGTTGAAGACCTAACAGAGGCTCAAGCCCTTCGTCTTGAAGCTGAGTTAATCGCTGCGTTTGGAACAATTGCATCTGGTGGCGTGCTGACCAATGCCGTTGTTCCGTCTGGGCTGGGAGGAAAGAGCCGGAATGGGATCGTGGTTCCGCACGGGAGTGTCGAGCGAGCCCAACTAGGCCTGCAATTGCTGAAGACTGCAATTTTTGAACTTGCCAAAGCGAATATGGCGGGCATAACAAATTCCGACGCAGCCAGCTTACTTGGACTTCGTAGTGACTACCGTGGTAAACAGAAAGATTATCTCTCATATAGCTTGCTCGGACTTCTCTTGCGAGAGGGCAAGATAGTGCGCGAAACAAAAACCCACAAACACAAGGCAAATATTTAACAACTTACTTTACGCGGAAACATTTTGAAAAAATCTACAAAATTTCAGGTTGAACACAGTGATTGAGACACTTCCAGTAGTTCCAGATCCCATATCCCTCATCGAGTCCATGCGCGCTGTGGGGTACACAACAGAAACAGCCGTGGCTGATCTTGTTGATAACAGCATTTCTGCTAGCGCTCAATTGATCCGAATTGAATACGATGCAAGCCGTGACCCTTTCGTAGCCATTCTTGATGATGGACATGGTATGGCAGCAGACGAATTGACCAACGCAATGCGACATGGCAGCAGCAACCCTACGGATATCCGCGCAAGTCATGACCTCGGCAGATTTGGGTTGGGACTCAAGACTGCTTCGCTATCGCAGTGCCGCAAGATGACGGTTGTTAGCAAGAAAAATGGAAGCATTCATGCGCGTTGCTGGGATTTGGATTTTGTTCAGGACAGAAACCAGTGGCTTGTAATTGTGCCTGCACTTGACGAACAGGAGCGCTTGCCTCTTTATGATCAGTTGAGTGCTCAGTCAAGTGGGACTCTCGTAGTCTGGCAAATGCTTGACAGGCTTATGTCGGGTTCGACAAAGCCTCAGGCGGAAATGAAAAGCCGCATGACATATCTGCTCGACCACCTGTCATTTGTTTTTCACAGATTCACTCGGAAGGAGGACAACTTTACTGCGCTCGACATAGTTGTCAACGGTGTAAAACTTAAATATGTGGACCCTTTCCTAAAGGACAATACCTTCACTCAGCCACTTGAGGGCCAGCTCATCAGAGTTGGGGATGCAACTGTATCCGTTCAACCTTACGTCTTGCCCCACATGAGTCACCTGGATCCAGAGCAAACTGCACTTGCGGGTGGCAAAGATGGACTGCGAGGAAACCAAGGATTTTACATATATCGCAACCGTCGTCTGGTCATATGGGGGACTTGGTTCAGACTTGTGCCGAAAGAGGAGTTTTACAAGCTGACCCGCATCAAGGTCGATATCCCAAATTCACTGGATGATCTCTGGGCTCTAGATATTAAAAAATCTGTTGCCTATCCGCCAGAAATCATCAGGAATCGCCTTAGAGATCTGATACCACATTTCGCTAATACAAGCCGCGCAGCTATCACCTATCCGGGCAGGCGAGAAACAAAAAACGCCAATTTTGTCCCTCTCTGGCAAAGAATTGAACCCGGTCACGGTTCTTTCCGTTATGAAATCAATACAGATCATCCGGCTATCCGCAAATTCACGGATAGTCTTGATGTCCCTGAACAGAAAAATCTACAGTCCATGTTTGATGTGCTGGCCACGGCACTTCCTTTCGAGTCAATTTATTCCGATATGTGCTCTGACAAGCGTCAGCCCATTACTGACGATGCACTCACTGAACTGATCTCTATGGCAAAGAATCTCAAGGAAATTACGGGGCTTGATATGACCACGATTATGAGCCTTGACCCGCTTGCCCGGTTTCCGGAGTACCACGCTCAGATACGAGAGGAACTTGCCGAATGAACAACTTGCAGATGGATCATCTTGGTATTGCCATGAACATCATCAACGGTCGCCTCCTGACAGACGACCTCCTGGAGGAAGTTCTGGGAATGCTGTTGCGGTTGGATGGCGGCCTCGTTGGTGATGGTTTGGCCGACATTAAAAAACAGCTCGAATCTACCATCGGCATCCATATGAGCACCGGCGAAGTGATGCGGGAAAAGGATCACGAACCATGGTTTTTGGATGCCAAGGGAAGCCTCGATTTACATTACTGGGATAGCTACAAGCGCTTGCTGAGAGCTGAGGGAAAAAGTAGTGATGTCGTTCGAGTTCTTGATGAGGATACCGATAACATTCTGACTGAATGTGGAAATCCAGTATCAAAAGATTCTTGGCAGATGCGAGGCCTTGTGATGGGGGACGTACAGTCTGGAAAGACCGCCAACTATACCGGTCTGATTGCAAAAGCCGCAGACGCAGGTTACAAGGTTATTGTGTTACTTACCGGCATGATCGAGGAGCTTCGCAAGCAGACACAGGAAAGGCTTGACGAGGGTTTTGTCGGGCGCAATAGCCGTGATGTGCTGGGTGTCAACATGAACATGGATGCAATCGGCGCTGGAATATACCGAAACAAATCGGCAAATGTACTTACATCTCTTGATTCGGACTTCCTGACTAGTAATGCCAGAGCGCTTGGCGGCATACCACTGTCAAATATCAGTGAACCCGTCCTTTTCGTGATTAAGAAAAACAAATCACCACTAGAAAATCTTGGGAAGTGGCTGAATCAGCAAATTCCTCATGGGGCAGAACAACATCATCTGCCATTGCTGATAATTGATGATGAGGCTGACAACGCTTCTGTTAATACGCGCAAGGATGAAGATCCTGCTACCATCAACCGGTTGATACGTGAGCTTATTGGAAAATTTTCGCGTTGTACCTATGTCGGTTATACGGCAACACCTTTTGCGAATGTATTCATCAATCCAGATAACGAGAAAGATCTTTTTCCGTCCGATTTCATCTACAGCCTTTATTCTCCGTCCAACTATATTGGGCCCAACAGCATTTTTCTTGACGGGGGTTCACACACATCCCAGCTCAAAGTCATAGACGATGCTGAGCAGCTTATCCCATACAAGCACAATAAATATTTGACTGTTCATGAAACCCCCGAGAGTTTGAAAGATGCCATTCGCGTGTTCTTGTTGAGTTGTGCCATGCGTGACCTCCGTGTGGAGAAACTCCGACATCGCTCAATGCTGGTGAACATTAGCCGCTTTACCGATGTTCAAGCTCAGATAGCAAATAAAATTAGCGAATTTCTCTGGGATTTGCAGGAGGAAATCAGACAGTACTTGTTGAGTCAATCTTGGTCTAGCCACAATAAATTGCTCGATCTACAAAGAATATGGCAAGAAGAATATGGCGAATCAGGCGTTAGCTGGGATGAAATCAGACAGACGCTTCATGAGGCCATCGCTTCAATCAAAGTGGTTACCATCAATCAGAAGTCAGCTGAGGAAGAGAAGCTGAATTATTCACTTTACAAAAACTCTGCCAAAGGTCGACGAGTGATTGCTGTTGGGGGGCTGACACTTTCACGCGGCCTGACACTCGAGGGGCTGTGTGTGAGTTATTTCTATCGTAATTCCAAGGCATACGATACGTTGCTTCAGATGGGCCGCTGGTTTGGATACCGAACTGGATATGCAGACCTGTTCAGGATATGGATGGACAGAGATGCTCAGGATTGGTACGCGCTCATTGCTACCGCAGTTAACGAACTACGTACCGACTTCCGACGGATGAGCGCAAATCGTTTGCCACCTTCCCGGTTTGGGATTCGCGTCAAATCTGACCCTGACACTCTTATCGTTACTGCGCAGAATAAAATGCGGAATTCCGCTGTAATTGAATACGCGTTTTCGTTTAGCGCCTCCGGTGTGGAGACGCCCTTTGTTCCAAAGGCAGAAATATTACATGAAGAGAATATCAAACGAGTTGCTACATTGGTTGGTGCAATCCGATCAGCCACCAAGGTGGGGAACAAATATCTATGGTCTGCTGTTGATAAAACATATGTAGCTGATTTTCTTGCAGCACTTAATATTAGCAACATGAATATGAAATTTCTGGTCGACCCGGCCAGCAAGAGCAAGGCTCTGATTGGTTTTATCGCCGATAACAAAATTGAAGCGCTTGCAAAATGGGATATTTGTATTCCGCAAGGCGACGGCAAGACAGTTGCGGGTATTGATGTTTCAATTGCGGGTGGTCAAACTGGTTTCATATGTTGCCGTCAAAGGCAATTCGAAAAGGTTCCTCAAGGTTGCGATTATCTAAAACTGAACAAGCAGAGAGTCGGCGAGGCCAGCGACGAAATGGTTGGAATGGAGCCCCCGGAAATCGCTGAGGCCAAGAAGTTTTGGGAGGATGTGTGTGCGAAAGATCCTTCGAAAGGTAAAAGCATTCCCGGCTATATATACAGGCGCTTCCGCAACCGCCCTTTACTGACAATTCATTTTATTGAATGCGTACCTCCAAGCAAACCAGGGAAAATGATGCAGCCAGATGAAATCGGCCCTTCCGTAATAGTTGCCATAAGTCTGAGCTTCCCGGACTTTGATCCAAATGGTATTGAATTGCCTGTGCCATACCGACTGAACAAGATAGCCCTTCGAGATATAGGTATCAACGATGACGACGAAGACGACGAAGATTGAATCACTATGGCAAGCAATCCGTCAGCAGACGGAGAGCATTACTATGGAGAGCGGAGGCTTCCGTCTTTTGAGAATGGATCCTGAGTATCCGTTTAGCATCTTTGCTGGCATAGACGACTCTGGGAATGTGTTGCTTGCGATAGGTGTAGATAGTCGCCCACCCAATATACACGTCGGGACCCAGGCACTGGATTACTTCAGGCAACAGCGTGCCGGGGGCAGCTGGTTGATGATACTGCGCCTGATCAGGAGTGGGTTGGACCCGGTGTTTGGTCGACTTTGTCAGGACTTGGTGGATGCAGCATTCTCGGTACCCAGCCAAGCAGCCCTGATAATGCTTTTCAGAGAGCGATTGATTCTCTGGCAAAAGCTGTTCCAGCAGGGCAATAACGGTTGCCTGGACAAGCATCAGATCAAGGGCTTGATGGCCGAGCTCATTACGCTCGAGTATTTGCTCAAGGAAAAAACGTGCTCCACGGCTGAAACCACTATGGCTTGGACAGGTCCTCTCGGTGCAGATCAAGATTTTATCTTTGGTGATCGAGCTATTGAGATTAAAGCCATCTCACCATCCGCAGAGAAAGTCAGCATCTCGTCAGTTGGGCAGCTTGAAGCATTGGTGCCGATGGAACTTTGGATATATGTGCTAAGAGAGAGCACTCTTGGTGAACAAGACTGTATCTGTCTTATTGAATTGGCTACCCGAATAGAAAGAATGTTGTCTGGATGTACGGAAGGATTGGCAACTTTCAGAGAAAGATTGCTGACGGCTGGGTACATTGAACAGGAGTTTTATGAGTCTGCATGTTTCCATGTTATGGACTGCAACAAATATTCAATATCAGCGGGTTTTCCGCGATTGACAAAGTTGGGGGTGCCATTGGGTATTTCAGATATTTCGTACAGCATTTCATTATCGGCTATTGATCCTTTCAACATTGAGATTGGGGTGAGCCATGCAAATTGATGAGTTTCTGGTTGACCTTGGTCAGATGGTGGCACGCAGAAGCACAGCAAGCTATCTGGTTGATACTCTAGCTTTTGTGAATGAGGTGGCCGAAAGGCTGGAAGAAGATCCTGTTTTTGGTGAGTTTGAACAGGTTGAATACCAAGGTAGCGGTCGCAAAGGGCGAACTCTGAAAGTACATGGCTGCACACATTTTGATGAATCGGATGGAAGCATTGGACTTGTTATTGGCAAATGGGAAGAGATATCTAAACCAGAAATACTGCCATCCACTACAGTAACTCAGCTTTTTGGCTGGTTGGAGAATTTTGTCCGTGACGCCATTGAGGACAATCTTTACGAAAGAATTGCAGAATCAGGCAGAGCCTATGATCTGGCACTCCAGCTCTATAACGAAAAGAAAAAAATTAACCGCATTCGTCTGCATATTTTTACCAATTTATCTCTGAGCAGCAGATTCAAAGAAGAGCTTCTTGGAGAAGTGTCAGGTATCCCACTAGAGCGCCATATATGGGACTTGCAGAGGTTATCTGCACTTTACCAATCCAGTCGTGAACGTGAAGCTGTAGAAATTGATCTCCGTGATTTTGGCAGTGAAGGAATACCATGCATTGAAGCTGCCAATTCAGAGACTCTAACTTCCTACCTGTGTGTGATCAAAGGCAATCTTCTGGCCGATCTATTCGAACGATTTGGTAGTCGCCTGCTGGAAGGCAATGTCCGTTCATTTCTTGGTATGAAAGGGGGTGTCAACAAAGGCATCAGGGCTACGATCCAAGATGTGCCGCAGATTTTCTTTGCCTATAACAACGGGATCGCAGCCACTGCTTCAGATGTGCTCATCGAAAGTAAGAATGGCCAGCCTACCGTTACAAGGCTTGTTGATTTTCAGATTGTGAATGGGGGCCAGACAACCGCGAGCATCTTGAGTGCAAGAAAGAAAGAAAAGCTGAGTCTTGAAGGAGTTTCTGTTCAGATGAAGCTAACCAAGATAGAGCCAAATAAAGCACAGGATCTGATTCCGCGTATTGCAGAGTATGCGAACACCCAGAACAAAGTTGCGATTGCAGACTTCTTTGCCAATCACCCATTTCATCGGAAAATGGAAGAGATTTCACGGCGTCTGCTTACTCCAGCAAGGGTTGGCCAGAGAATTCAGAGCAAATGGTTCTATGAGCGTTCACGCGGTCAATACCAGAACGAACGATTGTATCTTAGCAAGTCGGAAAAGAATGCTTCTGACAGCGAATATCCGGGCAGCCAGCTGATCAACAAGACCGATTTCGCCAAATTTGATAATACCTGGAATGAAAAGCCCTATTGGGTAAGCCTTGGTGCTCAGAAGAACTTTACGAAATTCGCCGGTCAATTTGATAGCAAAAGTATTGAGCTGAGTGAAACTGAATATTGGGAAAGCATAAGTCCGGTTTATGGAGAGTCGTATTTTAGAAGTAGAGTAGCTGTTGCCATACTATGGAAAGCCATGGAGAAAATTGTGGATGACGCCAAAGGTAACTGGTACGAAGGAGGATATAGAGCAAATATTGTGACTTATACGATTGCCAAGCTTGCACATGATGCTAGAGAGCATGGAAGTGAAATTGATTTGGAGGCTATATGGAGCAAACAGGAGGCGGGTCCTGAACTGACAAAATATTTGGAGTACTTGGCTCAGAAAGTACAAATTATTTTGCTCAATACTCCTCTTGGAGAGAAAAACGTTGGGGAGTGGTGTAAAAAGGAACAGTGCTGGAAACAAGTGGCCGCATTGGATGTTTCTCCTGTTTCATCAGTACGTGGCATTACCATCAGTAAGGAAGAGCATAGATCACAGAAGTTGGAAGGCAAAAAACAGGGTGTCGTGGACGACGGAATAAGCGTACAACAAAAAGTTTTGGATCTGACTTCTTCTGGGTACTGGAAAGCTTTGCTTGCATGGCCAAGTTGTACATCATTTTTTCCTTTGTCTGATCGATCACTTATCCAGAAAGCCAGTACACCACAAAGTTTCGTAAAGATTGGTTTGGAGAAAGATTGGAAAAAACTGTTGCAATTGAAAGAGGCCGCAGAGGATGAGGGATTTAGGCATTCAAAAAAAGCATGAACCGCCTCTCAATTGCTTAGCTAAAGGAGGCTTCGTATACACGCGCTATCAAATATGCGCTTTACAGCTGACGCAATTTGGAAGGCAAGTAACGGCGGTACCGCATTCCCAACCTGCTGAAATTGCTGGGTACGATTTCCTTGGAAAAAGTAGTTATCCGGAAATGTTTGCAGTCTCGCAGCTTCCCGCACAGTCAGACTTCGGCACTGTGATGGGTCAGGGTGTATGAAGTAATGACCGTCTTTTGAAATATGACTGGTGACTGTCGTTGCAGGACGATTGCCCAATTGCACTCTGAATCGATCAGCAAATTTACCCGTTTCCCAGTTCTTGTGGTTTGGGCTCAGCTCAGCCAAGCTGAACTCATCATGTCCCTTCGGAGAGTACCCATAAGCCAAGGCAAAAGCAGATGCATAAAGATAGCGACGAAGATCGCTTGCCATGTGGCCTCTGCTCTCATGGTTCAGCCATACTTTCAATCTGTCATCTTGATACCAGCGTCCCAAGAGGGATTCCACCGATTGTCCTGGGGGCAATTTGTCAGTTCTCAATGATCCATGATTGAGATCGGGGCTTATGTGGCCTTCATACATCTTGAGTATCTTGACCAACGGATGCAATTCCTGCACTTTGGAAGCTTCTCGAATAAGTTTCAGTCGAAATTGCTCAACCTTGGCAGACCAAATCTCGGGGCTATCCGCTTCCTTGCTGAGTCGACTGCGCAGGTGTGGAAGATCAGCTATCGCATCTGCGACAGATGATTCATTAATCTTGTTGAGAAGTGATGGTGCGGCATCAATGTCACCCCTGACGCCAAGAAGAATGACTCTATGCCTAGCTTGTGGAATACCAAGGCTTTCTGCTCGGATGATAAAGTCGTGAACATCAATCTCTTCTGGATTCATGCCTTTCATAAAGTGGGTTGGCACGACAAGCGAATATAGCTTATACCCAAGTCCGGTTTTGTTCATGATGGCTAATTGTGGATCCGAGAGATCACGCAGGATTGAGTGAAAAATATTTTTGCCATCAACTTTTGAGGAAAGAATTCCCTTCACATTTTCCATTACAAAAATCAAAGGGTGATATCGTCCGATTATTCTGAGATATTCCTTGTACAGATAATGGCGAGGGTCTTCTGCGGCTTTGTAATCAACCTTCCCACGATTTCTGGCGCGTCCAACCAATGAATACGCTTGACATGGTGGCCCGCCAATTAGGACCCAAGGTTTGTTTGCTCCCAATCCTGCGTTGTCTATGATCGAATTCAGTTCCTGGTTTCCTGCGTCAGTTCCGAGAGTGATGCACCTGGCCTCTTCCACCGCTTCATCCCATGCCCACCTGGAATTATCATCCCAAGGTAAATCGGATTCTCCATTGCAGAAGCGATAGTAGCTATCTAGTGATTTGCCCCCTTTGCTTTTAAGAATCCGGTAGAAAGCTCTCAATCTGAGGGTGCTGTGTGCCGACGGTTCCATCTCGGCTGAAACAAGAATTTTGAAAGCCTTGCCATTATCAAGTGCTGAGAAGCCCTCGCCCAGCCCACCGGGCCCAGCAAAAAGATCGACAACAGGAATAGGATTGTTCTGGCGCATACTGTTACATTATTGATTGGTGGATTGTTCTCAAGTTACCAATAATGACAGATATAGTCGACACAAAAACACGTTCTCGCACAAAAACACGTTCTCGCATGATGGCTGGTATCAAGGGCAAGGATACCAGGCCAGAAATGTTGGTGCGGCGCTTTTTGCATTCGCGGGGATTCCGATATCGGCTGCATAATAAAAATTTACCCGGCAGCCCAGATATTGTATTGGCCAAATATCACTTGGTAATTTTTGTGCATGGATGTTTCTGGCACAGGCACCCCGGATGCAAATTCGCGACCACGCCAGCGCATAATCGTGATAAATGGACACAAAAGTTCTACCAGAATATGGTACGAGACGAAAGGCAGATTCAAAGTTTGATCGATAATGGATGGAGGGTTCTTGTCATTTGGGAGTGCGGCCTAAATTCAGCCAACATGGACTTACAGTGGTTGCCTGAGTTTATTAAATCGAACAATGCATTTTATGTGGAGTGACCAAAATAGAGTGCGTGCAAGGTGAAGCCAACCGAGAGCCACACGGATTGACATCTTCCTTGGTTTTCGTAATCGAGCTTTGCTATATCCATCCTTCAAATTAATTCTTCTCAACGAGCGCTCAATGCTGCCTCTCGTGCACGCCGAATCAGCGACGTCCATTCGTTATCGCTTCTGATATTTGCACCATACACTTTTTCATTAAATGGATCGTCACTTATCAACCACGCCAAAAACTCCCGTTTGCCAACTATAACCTTTCCACCTTCTTTGCCGCGTGAGAATCTGCCATCTCTACCTAGATAGCGAATAATCTTATCGCCATCCTCGTTGAGTTGGGACTCACTCCAATTAAACAGGATTTCGCCAATGTCATTAATACCAATCCCTTTGAGGATAGCGTTGAATGCTTTACCTATACCAACAGTGCTCATTGAGGAAACCGACACAAAATCATTCATTAATTTCCCCAGCATTGGGTTTTGAACATGAAATTGGCGAAGCCTGGGCAAGTTTCTGAATGCCGCCTTCTTTAATCCAGAGGTTAATTTCATCTTGAGCAGCATTCAAGTAGTCCATCAGATCGTCCGGCATACCTTCATTTTCATCACGTCCTCCGAATTTATCTAATAAGGATTGCATAACATCATCCTCACAGTACCCCCCATAGCAATTAGCGTCCACGTAATCGTGAAGGGCTGAAAATGATGGGCAATCCGCAGGCACTCGTCCGGCTTTAATGTCACCAATGATTTCTTGTTTCATTCGCTGGATGGATTCATCAAGTGTTGGGGCGGTCGTAGTCATTTCATTGCTCCTCGATTTAATCCAGGATAGCACAATTCTTTTGACGATCCAATTTTTAACCGTACGATAAGAATTTGCTTGTAGATGTTGTTCGTCAGCTTTCTGGTTAAAGTGAAGGTTTGAAACGGGTCGGATGTGACGATTCGTAATTGTTGTAAGCAGACACCCCCGCAGACTGAGCCGACAGCCTTTTCAGGAAATCGCCAGCGTCCGGATTGGCCGAATAACAACCTCTTTTGGAGTAAGCAACATTTCAGTTGAATCGACTTGATCGAATAGCGAAGCGTCGAGGTCACTAACATGCGGAACAAAGTAGGTTGACGGGAACCGTCTCCATAGTTCGCCATATTTTTCCATGCTAAACCATGATGGCACTAAGTACCCGAACTCGTTTGCCAAGACTTCGCGAAAATGATTGGCATCGTGGTAGATAAATTCCTCTCCGCGACTGACACCGATCATTGCGAATTTTTCGGGAAGCACGCAGGACACAATACGAAACTCCAACTCAGGCCACTCAGCCACCAGCGACTCAAAAATCGGCATTACAAGCCACTCTGTATCGAAGCGACATTGCAGCATCCAGGTTCCATCATCTTCTGGGTTGGGTATTACCGCACCGCCGTACCTCATGCAAGAATTGTGCTGCACGCGCCAATTTTCATAACACCATTGATGTAATGCCTTGGCGCGGAAATCAGGATCAGCGACCTTCAACAGACGTGCGCCGATCTGCACAAATTCACTGTCCACATTGCCCAGTACGGCATCGGAGAAGTCAATCAGCAACGGGTATTGTTTCGCCGAAGTTGTCCATTCAATGTCATCACCGCCTATAAATTCAGCCGCCTCATCTACGGTACCACCCTCTTCTGCATACCAGCCGAGGTAGTACGCCAGCGCTTCGTGATTTGCCATACGCTCCGGCTTTGGGGCGACCTTGTTCAGGTCGAGCGCCATTCTCTTATCAGCTTCGTTATGCGAAGCTTCCGGGTCAACGGAAAAGGTCTCATCGCGGAGTTGCAGCAACGCCTCGCGTGGGCCAGTGATCGTCATCTTGTTCCATGTGCCAAATTTTGTTTGATGCATGATATTTTCCTTTAAGAATTAGGATCTGAATAGTCAGAGCCAGTTTAATTTTCTTTTCAAATAAGCTCCTACTATTCGGAGCCGGTGCACCCGTCTGGATTCGAAATCCCATCTGCCCATCCGCAAGATATTGCGGTTGCCGAGTGCATGCGCCGCAACCGGCGCACCTCTTAATTTTTTCCTTGCGTTCGACTCACATCACCAACAGCCGTACCTTGGGCAGCACTGGTTGCTTACGAATCTTCTCTGGCTTTGTGATTAAGGGTGTCAGGTCAAAAGCACCTGTCACCGTGCTTTCATCCCGCAACACCATTTCGCCCAAATCCATCCCTGTCTTAAAAAGGAATTCGCCAACCTCATCATCGAATGCCAAACCAGAGTTCAGTTGGATCAGGTGCAATGCCAGCGCATCAGCGATTTCGGGCTCAAACCAGATGTCCAGGTTCCCTGTCAGCGTTTTACTTCCTGACATGTAAATCAATTCAGCCAGTTTCTGGTTCCCACTTTTAAGCATTTTGGTGATGGGTTGCGGCGTCCACAGAGTTCGAGGGCGTTCGAAACGTTCCGACCAAGGCTTAATCTTTAAGGCTTCCTTGGTAACAACGATCTCCAATACAGACGTTTTGGCGTCGTAACGACAGAGGCAGGAATGACCGAACATCGCAGCCGTCTCGAACAGCGCGTGGTAACGTGCATCGCAGAGGAAGTGTTTGGTCAGGTGGTTCGGCTCCGGCACTCCGGGTTCGACGATCTTCGATTCAGGATTGTATTCATTGTCCATTTCAATTTCCTTCACTTGCATCACAATGAAATTATTGCAATGAGCAGCTTGGCTGCTGGTGCACCCGTCGGGGTCTGAGCCCATTAGCCCGTCCGCAAGCTGCCGCGGTTGCCGGGTGCAAACGCCGGGCAGGTTGAACTGCCCGGCGCATACTGCTTAAAGCATCATTTCAGCTGCAACCAACTTGGACGCCTGCTCCATGCTGGCTTCTTGAGCCTTTTCCAGAGCCAACCACTTTTTATAGGAAGGTGAGCTGCCGTCATCCCAAGGAGCTTTATCAAGAGGCAATACTTCGATTGCCAGCCCAGTTTCAAAACTCTCCAAAAGGAGCGGGTATATGAATTCCAGCATATCGGCGAAACCCGGACGAATGTAGGCCTGGCGACCGCGCCGACCGGCAATGCGATCCATTGATGCAATGGCTGCGATGTCGGACAGGTATATGCAAGCCGAAGGGTGGATGATCATGCCGTCTAAATTCTCCAGAATTGGGTATTCATATGCTGGAATAAGGTTGGCCTCATCATCAAAATCAGCGAGATCCGCAATCAGAATGGCTCCATGCTCATTTTCGACGATGGAGAGGACGGGCACTTGCAGCAGACCAATGAAATATTCTAGCCAGTATTCACTTAAGCGGTACGACACCGGCTTATTGGGTGAAGGAATTTTGATGGTAGTCTGCGCGAAGTGGTGCTTCAAGTTGTAATTGCTCATTTTGATTCTCCAAAAGTTATAACGGTGGAGGTCACATCAAGCGCGTAACCTCAGCAAAATCCCAATGTTTTGGGATCGCCGGAGCGTCTGTTTCCATTCAAGGAAGCCGCGAATGTTGATTGCGGACAGACGACAAAAGGTGATTAACCAGGCTCGACGCGCCGGGCATGTAAAACTGCCCGGCGCGTATTGCTTAAGCTGCCAGCCCGAAGCGTTCATCCAGCATGAATGCCTGTAAATCGGTTAGACGAAAGCCCATTTTTTTCTTCGCTTCGATCCAGCACCTCGCTGTTGTGGTCTTGAATCGAATACTTGGCTGAAGCACGATCCCATCAGGATCGTTCGGGAAGAGTTGTTCATCAGCGACGATGACCAGACGACCACCGATTAGAACTTGGTAGAGTGAGTAGTTTGGCTGTTTCTTGGATGCAGAATTTCGCGTAGCTAATTTGGTGGAGGAACGGGTAGTGGCTTGCTCTAGCGGGTGCTTCTTTTGATGATTCTTGTTCATGGTTCTTTCCTTTTTTAAAACGCCGCGACGGGATGTCGAGACCGGCGCTCCCGCTGACTTTCGAAGGTCAGTCAAAACAGCCCGCTGCCGTAAAGCAGCCGCTGGGAACAGAAAGAAACACCCGCTTAGGCCAGCTGTTACTGTCCCAAACGCCACACTTTTTCCAAATTTTTAAAGAACATGAGCTAGGTTTTTTCGGTAAGCTCGAACCGAGCAGAACGAAACTGACCGTGGATCAGCGAATTCGCTGATCCGTTGCGACTTAATCAAACCAGGTAAAGCAAAGAGGAAAATCGCAGCCGCAACAGCCCGCGCCAAGTTTTTCTTGACGAAATGACACCAACTTTGGAGCATTTGGAGCGTTAGCTGCTTTTGACGGCTGGGCGCTGAGAATCAGCCCCGCTAAGCGGAAGAGAAAAGCTATAAAAACAGCCTTTTTCAGAAGTATGCATCATGCCACAAACAATGATTTTGCGCAACTTATTTCTTTACAAATTCATGCTCTTGACTAATTTCAGTATGTATTAAAAACGCGAATTTTTCAGAAAACTCTTCAATAACTGCAAGAACGTTGAATTATCATCTTCACGGAGGGATATTTTGAGGAATTTTGACCGAAAATGGCCAGAAATTATTTCTTCGACATCCTGACATTTTTAAGGACGCAGCCACTTGAAAAACTATAGGTTCAACAATTTCCTACTGGCAGCCCTTGCGCTGGTCATATCCTTCCCTGTCTGGGCATCTGACCTGCCTGACCCTTCGCTTACGCCTGGTGCGATCAACTCCAATGTTACCCAGGCGAATATCCAGCAAACTGTGTGCGTAAAGGGATATACCAAAACGATTAGACCTCCCGCTCATTACACCAACAAACTCAAGAAGCGGCAAATTCGCAAGTATGGGTATTCCGACAGGAACCCCAAGCATTACGAGGAAGACCACCTAATTGCACTTTCAATCGGAGGTGCACCAGATGATCCGCACAACCTATGGCCAGAACCACGAATCAGCGAGTGGGATGCCAAGAAAAAGGATAGGCTGGAATTTGTGCTTTATAAGATGGTATGCGCGCAAGAAATATCACTGGCGGAGGCACAGCACGCTATGGCGACAAACTGGATAGAGGCATGGAAGAAGTACGTACCGAGTCACCAGCATTATCGGTTTAAAAGGGTGGATTGACATGTGTGGCCGCTTCGCCCTCAATAGCTCACCCGCCAAGCTCAAGGAACATTTCGACACAACGGGCGTACTGGACTTCAAGCCGCGTTTCAATATCGCGCCGACCCAGACGGTTCCGGTCGCTCGTCTTGATGAGACAGGCAATCGTGTGTTTGTTCTTGCCCGTTGGGGACTGATTCCGTCCTGGGTAAAAGACCCTGGTGAATTGCAGCACCCTATCAATGCCAAATCGGAAACAGCTGCCATCAAACCGATGTTTCGCCACGCTTACAGAAGTAGCCGTGTGCTGATTCCGGCGGATGGGTTTTATGAATGGATGCCCAAAGACGGAGTTAAGCAACCCTACTTGATCAAGCTACGCGATGGTGCACCGATGGGGATGGGTGGTCTTTTGGAACATTGGCAAGGCTCTGACGGGGATGTATCGACCTTTACCATACTCACGACCAGCCACAATTCTCTGATGGCGAAGATACATGACCGCATGCCGGTTATTATCAAGCCGGAAGATTACACTACGTGGCTCGACACGAATCTAACTGATGTCATCAAGATTCAAGCTATGGCGCTACCTTACCCTGACCGTTTCATGGATGCCTATCCGGTTAGTCGCAAGGTCAACAGTCCGAAGAACGATTCGCCGGACTTAATGGAGGAAGTACAAGTTTAGGTTGGTGAAAGAAATGCCAAGGTCCGCTTCGGGTAATCTATCGCAAGTATCGAAGGTCGGCTAGGTCCTGCCATTCGCAGAAATTCATTTCCATAAGAACCGAAAGTAATACAATTCGCGTTCAACTCTCAGCCTGATTGGCTGCAAAAAAGGTACTCAGGCCATTGGAATATATACTAGTCAGATTTAATATGTAATAACGTTTGTAATGCTTCCAAATTTCTTAAACAGAGGGTAATTGGATGCCAAAATACATTCCCAGAATTTGTATCTTGATGCTTCTGATTGGTATCGCACCACTCCCGATGGGTTACTACACACTACTCCGCTTTGTGGTCTGCGGAACATTCGCGGTTGGCGCATTTTATGCGTATGAAAAAAATCACCATAGCATAATGATTTTTTATGGGCTGATGGCTGTACAGTTCAATCCATTTATTCCATTTATGTTTCCGAAGGCACAGTGGATAATTGAAGATATTGTAGCTGCCGGATTGTTATTGGTAACAAGCCAGTATGTTGTAGAAGATGATTTGGCTACAGCGAAGAAGTTGAGTTCAGATGCTACTATGACGCAAGCATTGGTCAAAGATGAACCTCTCAGCAAACATGCCTTGAATTTCAAGGAATCTATACCCCCAGTGCCCAATTTAGTTACTTCTCAGACGAAAGTAATACTTGATGGCAGTGATTATGAACATGCAATTCCTGTTTCTAATGTTGCGCAGGAATATACCTGGATTAATACCCATTATCCAAATTCAGTTGTGAATTGGCAAACCTTTGAGGATTGTCATAATGGGCCAATTGACGCGCTTCAAATTCAGACTTCTGATGGGACTAAGAAAATGGTTTATTTCGACATTACTGAAATTTTTAATAGTTATTCCGATGCAGTGGATGTGGAATCTAAAAATATTTGACGAAAATTCCTACTCAAAAAGGCTGTGCTTTACACTCAGTTGCTTCAGCCAAGTAGTGTCCGTCATGGCTTACTCATTTTCCTATCCTGCGCCTCACCAATCTCGCAGGCTGCTTCCGCCACATGGTCGATGAACTGTTTTCCGCCACGTGTCCATTTTCCGTCGTCGAAGGTAATTGCCTCGTCAGGGTCGTCAGGTTCCTCTGTAAGTATTGAGTAGGTGCCGCCATTAGCCCAGCACTCGAAACCCCATAGCGCCTTATCCGTCTTCCCCTTGGCGCGTTCAAACCCCCTGATCCCAAGACGATGGATATGGTCATCCTCATCCAAAACCATCATTGCTGTGTTCTTGTAGAAACCTACTGAATACAACTTGTCCTTGCTATCGAAGACCACCAGATCGCTATGCTTACTGGAACAATTAGCAAGCAAAAGCACTGCCAGCGACAAAAGCAAGAGCAACGGCTTTGGGGGCATAGGGCAACTCCATAATTATTTGAAGCACAATCTTAATTCCACCTAGTGATAAGTGGCTGCTGTGCGCAAGCCAAAGGCCATTTTAGCATTCACCGAGTGAAGCTGACTCTCGCAAATTTCCGCAACGTGTCGGGAACCGAACTTCATGACAGACCGCTTTTAGGAAGCGTAATTGGCATGGTCGTACAGCCGCCTTGTAAGGTGATATTCAATCAGCAAGCGCGGTAACAAGTACTCTTCTGGTCAACGGTGCTGTTCTCCCAGCTCTGGATATATTGACATATAGGCCTATATGCATGAAGTTAGCTGGGTTTACCCTGTGACACCAGCGAGCTATCCCGCATCACTATATACAACGCATGGTATACATCCCGCCTTACCAGGTCAGCACCTGTCCGTTAAATATCATTTTTTAGCAACATGCCTCACAATGATTCCCTTCGTTGAAAACAGGCAGGTTCCTGCTTCAGCGACACCGCGCTCTTCAGGCTCCCGGCAGCGCGGCGGGAGAAAAGGCATCAATTACATGGAAATCATGATTCAACGGACCGAACAGTCCGGTACGAGCAACTTGGAAGAAACAAAAGCGACGCCTTCTGCGGTCGCCGATCTTCTCGCGGCAGGGGTGGCAATCACCCCATTGCAATCACTCAACTCCAGTCAGGCAAAGTTCGTTGGCTTGGAAGAAACAAAAGCGACGCCTTCGGCGGTCGCCGATCTTCTCGCGGCAGGGGTGGCAATCACCCCATTGCAATCTCTCAACTCCAGTCAGGCCAAGTTCGTCGGGGCAGACTGGGTGTTTGTTCAGATTGTCGGTTTTCAACAACACATCCAGCAACTTCTCGACCATTCCTTCACGGTCAGCCATGCAAGCGTGGTTTGTTTATCGGAAGACAACGGCAGCTTGTCCGGTGTGATTGGCTTCGCGCTTCCGCAACGGATCGTCAGCCACACCGCTTATCGTGACGTGCAGGTCGGGCTGGCATTACTGTATGACGGACAACCACCGAAGAAGGTTCTCGAACCGATTCTTCTTAACTGCGGCGGCAATGCGACAGCGCTCGACGGCAACCTTGATCAGGCCACCTTAGACAGATTGGTCACCCTGGGGCAGGAGGACGTATTCCGGCGCAAGCAGAAGGATGGCGTGTTTCGGTCATCGTTGCTGCTGGAACCCGGCGTGAGCGTTGAAACGGCAAACGGACCCGCAGCGCTTGCCAGCCTGGCAGTTGAATGCAAGGTCAGTTGCCCGGTACATCTCGACACGACATCCCAGGCTGAAGTGATCCGGTCCGAAGGCGGCGTTTCCGGCGTGTTGTGCCATGTCTGCGGGAGAACCTACTGGGCTGGACGTCCACGACCTGGCTACAACTTCAAACAATTTCGCAAGACCTTTGGCGAACTGGCGGACGCGGAAACACCTGCGCCGGATGGAACGCGCCAATTTAACCTCATGAACGAACGGTACCTACCCTCGTTAAAAATCGAAGATGGCTTCACGCTGATTCGTAGTCCCAAGAATTCAGGAAAGACAAAGGCATTGATCGACCTGGTCTATGACTGCAAGGTGAAAGGGCTGTCGGTGCTGCTGGTCGGTCATCGGCGTGCACTTCTGGCAGCGATGGCAGCAGACCTTGGGCTCGACCTTTATTTTCAGATCGATGATGACGGGGAAGATTCACCTGTGGAAGCGGCGGTCGGTGACTCGGGCAGCGACGCATTGTCCGGGGTTGAAATTGATGTTGAAGCGGAAGATACGATGGGCAGGTGGCACGCCGTGGAGGTCACCCCTTTCTATGCGATCTCGCTGGATTCACTGCCCAATCGCCTTGACCCACAGATTCACAAGTTTGACGTGCTGATCGTTGACGAGTGCGAACAGGTCATTCGCCATCTGGTAGCCAAGACGCTTCGCAAGTCTCGACGTGCAGCGTTTCTGAAATTCAAACATTATGCGAGGGTGGCAAAGTCAGTTTATCTGCTGGATGCCGACCTGGACATGCACACCCTGTCATTTGTCATGAACGCGGCGGATAAAGACGCCAAGTTTCGGATCATCGTAAACGAACCACATATGCCAGAGCAAACCTATGAGTTGCTACCCACCAAGGAACTGCTCACGGCAGCGATTCTGGAAGCGGTTGCAGCAGGCGGAAAGACCTACGTTGCTTGTAACAGCGCGAAGAAAGCAACCGAAATTGCGCTGATGCTTCGCAAGCGCCACCCTGATAAACGCATCGAACTGGTCACGGCGCAGAACTCGCAGCAAACGAAGACTCAGCGTCTGTTGCGCAATATAACCACGGCGTTCGAAAGCAACCTTGACGTGCTGGTGGCATCTCCCTCGGTGGGAACTGGCATCGACATCAGCTTCGATGGGCAATGTGTCGTTCAAAACGTATTCGGCCTGTTTCTTGGCAACATCGTCACCCACTTCGACATTGACCAGCAGCTGGCGCGGGTTCGGGTTCCGGGCACGGTTAAGATATGGGTTGATCCCCAGATTCTGCGCTACGAAAGCCTGCCTGAAGTCATCGAGCGGGAACTGCGTCACACCATTCTCCGGACAGATTACCTGATCGGATATGACAGAGATGGCGTTCCGGTTTTTGACGAACGCGACCGGGATTTGATCAGCCTGTGGAGCCAGATCATCGGTTCGCATCGAGCATCGGTCAACAATCTGCAATCCTTGTTGATCGGATTGAGGTCGGAGAATGGCTGGAGCCCCTTCGTTATGGCAACCAAAGAAGGTGCTTCGGCACTGGGTGAGGCCGCTCTGAAAGAAGGCAAAGCCTTGCGTGAGGAGGAACGTGCGAAGCGCATTCTGGATGCGCCTGACATTGACGAAGAGGAAGCTGAAATCCTTAAGAAGCTGATGCAGGTGGGTGCGCCAATGACCGACAGCGAAACGGCAAAGATGGAGCGGTTTTTCCTGAGGGAGTTTTACGTCTGTGATGTCGATGAAGACTTGATCGCGTTCGATTGTGAAGGACGCACCCAGGAAAAGATCAAGTTGCTGGAACTGCTTTCGGAAGAAGTGGACTACCTCAAAAAGTTGGATCAGAGCGAGGTAAAACTCGTCGAAGAGATGTCGGCCCAGGTCGCGTTTGATCGCCAGTTTCGCAATGCGAAAGCGGAAATCCTGGTCAATCTGCTGTCTGCAGCTGGTGTCTTTGATCACAAGGCAGGCGATTTTCACCTTGATGCAAAAATAAATTCGGAGGGCCTGCAAACGTTCATCGGAGTGTTCCGCTCGGATCGACGCCGAATCGAAAGTGAGTTGGGGATGGTCATGCGCAGGGACATTGAGCGCAAGCCGGTACAGCAGTTGGGTGAACTGCTGGATAAGATAGGCATCGTTCAGAAGGAGAAGTCCGCCAAGAAATCAGGTGGGCAGAAAATTCGAACATATGGAATTGATGGCGACGGGTATTTTAGCCTGATGAAAGTGATTGTTCGGCGCCGTGAAAAACGTGAAGCTGCATCAGCAGAATGGGCTGAGCAGCGGGCCGAACGACGAGCGCTTGAGCAGGAAGGAGACAACTGCATCGACTTTGATTTAACAACATCACGGCCATCGTTGTCCCCGATGGTCAATCCCAGGCTCAATCCAAATGACCTGCCATTCCAAGTTTAAGGTCTGCCTGCCATTCCAAGTTTAAGGTCTGAACCTCGCAATTTACGCAACATCTTGTTTACATTGGTATCCCAGTGATTATAATTAATCATTAATGTATTCAATGGGTTGCAAATGGCACAAATTGGCAAAGCCAGGGTACCTACGGACAGCGAACTGAAGCGGCTGTTCAGCATCACCAAGGTTGGAAAACATGCGCGGCGCAATGCCGCGATGTTGTCCGTGTCCTATCGGCTCGGGTTCCGGGCCAAGGAAATCGCGTCGCTCCGCATAAAGGACGTGCTTGATGACCAAGGCAAGCTGCGCGAAGAATGCAGACTTACCGGCAAAATGACCAAAGGCGGCAAACCACGCATCGCGTATTTGACCAACCCGGTGGTACGGCAATCCATCAAGGATTATCTGGACGAACGGCGGGAACTGGAAGGAATCCTGTTCAACGTCGGATCACCGTTGTTCAAATCCCAGAAAGGCAGCTTCACTCCCAATACGCTTCAGCAACTGCTACGGCGTCTGCATGATCGGGCAGGCATCGTGGGTGGACGCAGCCATTCAGGTCGTCGCTGGTTTGCCACGGAGCTCATCAGCAAAGGTATCGATATCAAGGCAGTTTCCACATTGATGGGACACTCATCGGTTTCGATGACGGCGTCATACGCTCAAGATAATCCGCAACGATTGCGACGCATCGTGGCAGCGTTGGTATAGGCGGCCATGAAACTGGACTCGCAGCGAACTACACGAATTTACCAAAAACTGCTGCGGGTCGCGCCGGAACTCCGGCAGACAATGGAACACGCCAAGTCCAAAGTGTCTGGCCTGATGGATCTCAATCTGGACGTGCTTGAGCATTCCCAAATCTACATGCGGATTGCGCTATCCCACTACTGGCTGCACCCATCCGGCGACATGATTCCTGACCCGGACATGGAGATCGCAGTATTCCTCGATGACGGTCTGGCGGAAGCACTGACCTATCAGGACGCCTTTACCTACGAAGCCGCCTATCTCGATGGCGTAATACTTCCGATCCTGGAGGTTCACACGCGGCTGAATGAATTTTTGGAACAGTGGCTGGATAACTTGGCGGAACAAGGTCATGTCCTGCCGATAGGTCGATAACAAAGAAAGAGAGGATGTAAACATGATGCAATTCGCAGTGGCTTTTACTACCACAGGCAATTCGCCAAAGGCAGGACACAGGTTCAATGAAATCATTCTGCTCGGACAGGAAAATGGAGTGCTAAACGCACAACGTGCAAGTTTTAAGTTCAACGCAAATACTGAATCGAAGCAGCAGGTAACATTTCCTGAGGCGCTGGCGAGAATGAAAGCCATTATCGGCGAATCTGAAGTGATCGTTCACAACGCTGGCAATTGGCGTCGGTTCTTGCGGGTAGAACTGAGGAGTATCAAACGCCACGGAGCGGGCCACCTGATGAACAACGTAACCGACGTTCATGCATGGGCACACCAGCGGTTTCCACGACAGCGAAATAATGTAGTTGCGCTTGCGAAGAAGTCAGGCATCGAAATCCCAGCTGACCTGACCGGACTCGATCTTGAAGTGGAGTTGTTGCGGCGAATTGCAAACCTGATGTCTACGCCGACCAAGATTTCACCTGCGGTGACTGAACCAAAGCCATTGTCTCTGATGCCTGTTGTGCAAGCTATTCCGCAAGCAGCCCAGCACAGCTGGACCGAGCGGGTCGGGAGCTTCTGGCGGAACCTTGGGAGGCGTGCCTGACAAATTACAAACCTGTCTGACAGCAATAAGAGCTTTTGGCGACGTTATGGGCTCAACAAAATGAAAACGTCGCAACCCTTGGTGAGTCATGTATCCACGGTACATGGCTCATATTTTTGTTAAGGTTTAATAGGTAACAATATTACGATCGTGGGCCTGCCTGAAACCGAAGTAAAAGAAAGCAAGGATCGCGTGCGTGCCGCACTGCAAAACTGCCAGTTCGATTTCCCCGCGCGCCGCATCACCGTCAATCTCGCGCCGGCAGACCTGC
>Ga0307375_10000835_pt1 | contig 35873 bp, 51 predicted proteins | sample TR1MG_FD_202531 | JGI IMG/M metagenome (GOLD analysis project Ga0307375, IMG submission 202531) | Soil microbial communities from Risofladan, Vaasa, Finland - TR-1 | ecosystem: Environmental > Terrestrial > Soil > Coastal area > Acid sulfate soil | place: Finland: Risofladan, Vaasa | collected... | reverse complement strand
CAGTCACTAACCTATCAGCTAGTTCTATCACTACTGGTACTCTGTCAGGTGATAGGATAAGTGGTGGAACAATAACAGGAGTTGTCTTCTCCCAAGCAGGTGGCAGTGTTATTGTAGATGCTAATGGTATTAAAATTAAAGGGGAATACTTACGATTTTACTATGGTACAGTTAATGAAGGGTATCTTAAAGCACTTGATGGTCGGCTGGAAATATCAGCTAGGAAAGCAATGTGGTTTGATGCAAGAGATGGTACTATACTTTTTAATACAGTTGCTGGCTATGGTGTCTCCATGGTCAACTGTGAATTTATGCTTCTACCGCGCAAAAGTTCTGCACCATCTTCTCTATCAGAGGGAATGATGGTTTATAATCAAATCACTGGATATACAAATGTTTATCACTCAGGAGCATGGCATCATCTTAACAGGGATGCAGGCTGGGCTTAACAAGAGAGATTCTTATTTACTGACTGCTGAAACCTCAATGGGCTTTGTTATATCAGGAATAATTATGCTTTGACCAATAGCTAATTCAAATCGTTGCGCACCTTCAAGAGAATTGACAAAAACAAGGCAAGCAATGTTACCAACATTCTCGACCTTAATCCCATTACTCACTTCGACAACGGAAATCTCTAATGTGGCCCCCGGTGCACACAACAAGCCCAATAGGGCAAAGGTAAGAATAACCAGCACCATTACGACAGGTCTCATGTTTTAAGCCTACCATTTTTATTTTAAGCGGTCAAGAAAGGAGGCAAATGGAAATTAAGGAAGCACAGGCAGACTTCAAGAAAAGGCAGGAGGCAGTAGTAGAGGAAATTAACCAAGTAGCAACCAAGCAGCAGGAACTAGCAGCACGAATGAAGGAATTGATAGAGGAAGCTCATCGTCTGAATGGGGAAGCCCGGCTGTTAGAGCGACTTTCAAAAGACGGCGATAAGAAACAGAAGAAGTGATGGATTACCCTCAGACGCACTAAGAGCGTCGAGAAAGCCCCTAAAGCATAGCGGGTAGTCTTTTACTACCCGAAACGAATTTAATACCCCGACAAGTCGGGGCTCAGAATGACACAATCCCTCTTCCTTACCGGGAGAGGGAGACCTTTTTTATTTTATAGCCAGAAGAGAAAATTAGGCATAGCTATTTAATCTCAGGGGGGGCTTGACAAAATAAACAGGGTGTAATAAAATGAAACCAAAGGTGATAAATGGCTAACAGAACTAAGACAAAACGAAACGAAAAAATACTGGAACTTGCTAATAAGGATTGGCCACACAAATCCATCGCCAACATGATGAAGATTAAAAACCCACATACTGTTACTATGGTTATTTGGCGGGCAAGGCATAAGAATAATCACGACAAGGATTAACGCATGAAACAGGCAATCAGACTCTTAATCAGCAGGTTCAGGGTTCGAGACCCTGGCGGCTCACTTTCTAATCTTCCCCAGTACGAAAGACCTATACCATTTGTTCGAACTACTCGCCTACAATCAGGTCATGAATTAACGAAAGGAGGCGGAAGCCATGAGGACGCAGGAGGTTGTCGCTAGTTTCATGGCTGATTGTAGGCTCCGGGGGCTTTCTCCCAAAACCCTAAGGGGCTACGATTGCCATGTCAAGCGACTTATCCAATTATCCCCAAAGTTCCCACCTAAACCCGATACCATACAGGAGTTCCTTGCTACTGTCAAGGGTGCTCACAACGCCGATGCCTATTATCGGACATATCACGCTCTAGGGAAGTACGCAGAGAGACGATACAAGAAACCTAACTTCATGCGTAGTGTAACTCGCCCTAGAGTTCCCAAACAAATCATGCCAACAATCTCAAACACGGAATTGAACTTACTAGCCGTGTTTCTTGAGAAAGCAACACCTAGAGACAAGGCGATTCTCGCTCTCTTTATTGACACCGCTATTCGCGAGGGCGAAGCGTGTAATCTTAAACGGCAAGATATTCTTGAAGATCGCATCATCATTCACGGCAAGACGGGATATAGGGTGGCTCCATTATCTTCAGTTACCAGAGACTTACTTCTAGCCTTATCTGTTTATGAAGATGGCTATGTCTTTCACGGAACGCATAAATATAGAGATAAGCCGCTAGGCTCCACCGGCTTTTACAAGATAGTCAAGAAGTATCTCTCAATGATTGGCTATTCAGGTGGGAAATCCTTTGGCCCGCAAATTCTCCGGCGCTCATTTGGGCGATTTCATCTGAAGGACGGGGGAGATATGCAATCCCTTTCTCTTATCCTGGGGCATAGGAGTATCAAGACAACAGCAGATTACTACGCACCTTTATTAACCGAAGATGTGATTCAGATACACCACAAGCATAGTCCAGGTCGAGTATTTGAAAATGTCTCGCCGGCGGTCGAACGGTAATTATCAAATACAAGAGGGGACCAGGGGTGACATCATCACTTCTGGTCCCAGAAGGAGTTAAGGATTGTTAAAAACTAATTATATCACAGAGGAATGGAAACAGCAAGGGCTAACATTGGAAGAGCCAGACGATCATATCTTGGAACTTCGGCACCATGGTGAAGTCATAGCTAGGTTTTCACAGACTGGTGTAACGACTGAGAATATCCTGAAGGTCGCCTGGCAAGCCATAAAAGAGAGGCAGAACTGAAGTGAAGGAGAAAATGCTACCTAGAGGGATTAGGCTGCTCAGGGGCCCAAAGCGGAGCGAAAGCTATACAGTCGGACAACTGGAGAAATGCTGCACTCGTCACCAGGGGAAATGCGAGCTCATGGAAGAATGCGACCGATTATTCAGTAGTGGAGAATGGCCTCTCCGCAAACAGGCAGCAGAGAAACCCTGCAGGAGAGCACCAGACATAGAAAGATACTCGAACTGGATGCCGGCATTAGATATGACAAATATCTGGCCAGTTACCAGGGAGAGGGCGATTTATTAGGAAAGGGGGAGAAATGGCAACTAAAAGATGGAGACCAAGATTATGCCGGGAGTGTGGCTCAGTAGTCAGACTTTATTGGCAACATGCCCCTGGCTTTAATTTCAGGCATCTCATTCCTAACTTCTGTCATCCTGTTTATTGGTGTCGCGCTTGCCAGTGTCGGTTAGGAATAGGAGATTGGGTTTGGGGGTGAAATGAATTACGAATGTCAATGTGGAGCTAAGTTTCACTCCACAGACCAGACTCGGAGTGCACAAAGGGACGGACAATGCCCTGCATGCGGTTCGGAGAACATCAAGGAAACAGAATAAAAAAGGAGGATAAAAAACATGGAAGATAGAGATTTAGTTGTAACTAACGAAGACCGAAGCGTATTACCAGCAATTAGCGACGATACACTGGTTATCGTAGCCGAACAAGCCGAGAAGCGAGTAGAAGCCATGGCGAAGATTAAGAGAATGGCTTTGAAGCTAACCAACCCGCATGATTGGGTGGATGAACAAGGGAGACCCTATTTACAAGCATCGGGAGCAGAAAAGGTAGCTCGATTGTTCGGTATATCCTGGCGAATATCTGAGCCTGTCCGCGAAGCATTGGATGGTGGACATTACGGCTTCACTTACAAAGGGGAATTTTCACTTGGCGGAGCAACCATTGAGGCCATCGGGACTCGCTCTAGCAAAGACGGCTTTTTCAAGAAGTATAAATATGTGGGGGATGGTGACCATAAAGAACGGATTGAATTACCAGTCTCAGAGATTGACCCGGGCGATGTCAAAAAGTCTGCCTATACCAATCTTTTAGGCAACGGCATTACCAGGCTCCTGGGAATCCGGAACCTCACCTATGAGGACTTGCATGAATTTGCGGGGATAAGTAAAGACCAGGTGACTACGGTGGAATACCGAAAGGGAGGCAAGTCACAACCCCAGGGGGACAAAAAGCCATCAACTCAGGGAAACAAGCCGATAATAAACGATCCCGATGCTCCTGCTACTGAGGCACAATGCACAGCTATCCATGCCGTCTTGAATGGGAGGCTCAAAATAACGGACGAGCTCGCCAAACACGAAAAGGTGTCCAAGCTCATAGATTCGCCAGTAGTCATAACATCAATGAGCAAGCTCACCAAGATACAGGCTAGCACAGTAATTCAGAAACTACAGGAAGAAATCAATGGAGGTGAAGCATGATAGTTGAAAAGGTTTTAGAGGCAAAAACACAGAAAATAAAGCAATACCCGGTCAATGCTAACCGCGCCAGCGAGCTAGGGCATGAGTGCCTACGCTACCTGGTGTTGAACCGAACCAGGTGGCAGGAAAAGGCTCTGCACGATGCCAGGCTGCAAATGATCTTTGACATGGGGAGAATGGTAGAGGGAGTAGTCCAGCAGGACTTGAGGGATGCCGGCTTTAATGTGATTGAGCAGCAAAGGGCTTTCTCCTGGGCCAAGTATCAAATCACCGGCGCAATAGACTGCAAACTTGCCATAGATGGAGCAGTTTACCCAACAGAAATAAAGTCTGCGGCACCTTATTCCTTCGAGTCCATAAACAGCATTGAGGACATAAGGCACCACAAGTGGCATTACATGAGGAAGTACCTGGCGCAACTCACCCTCTACCTACTTATGGACGGCAAGGACAGAGGATTGTTCCTTTTTAAGAACAAGTCCACCGGGGAGCTAAAGGAAATCTGGATGGACCTGGACTATGACTTTGCTGAGTCCCTTGTTCAGAAGGCAGAGGCAATCAATAAGCATGTGGCTGAAGGGACGCTGCCTGAGCCGATGGAATACAAAGAGGACATTTGCCAGGATTGCGCCTTCGTCCATATCTGTCTCCCGGACAGGATCGGCAAGGAAGTCGAGATCTCCGATGATACTGAGCTCATTGAACTGGTTAGCCGTTACTGGACCCTGAAGCCCGGGGCCAAAGAGTATGACGAGGTAGACAAGAGGATCAACGAACTGGTGAAGGGCAGAGAGAAAATCCTAGCCGGTGACTACTTTATCGAAGGCAAGTATATTGACAGGACATCATACGAAGTCCCGCCGGAGATAAAGCTACCCTACAAGAAGATAACTCAATGCTGGCGAAAGAACATTATGAGGGCTTAGAACAGAAAGGAGGGAGTTATGAAAGGAACATCTATAGTTTTAGCTAAGTCAGGACAATTCATTGAAGGTAAAAGGGCAGAAGTTTTAGAGGGTGAAAAATTGATTGCAGAATTAGTCGCAACTAACAAGTTTCCCAAGCGGCTAACAAGGATTAGAAGAAGAGTTGAGTTTATGCAAAAGTTTATCAATCTAGCAGAGGCTGGCTTTATTCCACTACCTCGTATGGAAAGGGAGCTGATAAGCGAAGATACTGCGTTGCCAGCAGATGCCCTAATTTCACTTCTGTCTTTCAGAGAGATTTTTGATGCCATTGCTATTGTAAGAGGTGATGCAAGGGGCAAAGCACTCGACCCTATGCTGATTGGAATAATCAGAAGTGGCGATGATATTGAAGAACACTTTTTATTGGGTTGGTGGAGACCCGACCTGATAAGTCCAAGTCAATTATGGTAAAGGAGGAAGGAATGGCATCTAAGGCTTGGAATACGGCATGGGAGAATTACTACCAAATAAGGAAGAGGGCTCAGAAAGAATACGACCGGGGCAATATGACACCTAATGAATTTAAAAGAAGGGTAATACCTGCATTGAATCGGGCTTGCAATACACGCACCTGAGCTAAAAAATGACTACTACCAACTTCTTTTCACCTCCTTTCTTAGAGATAGGTAGTGGGGGGAATGGCGAACCCCTCGCTACCATAGAACATTAAGAAGAGAATAAGGAGAAGATGATATGAACGCGACAAAAATAGAGTGGGTTAAGAATCCCGATGGCAGCCAAGGATATACGATAAATCCCGTTAAGGGTTTGTGCCCTATGGCTTGTCCTTACTGCTATGCCCGGAGAATGTATAAGCGGTTTAAGTGGAACCCGACAATAAGATATGACCCTAGGGCTTGGCTGGGATTAGGCAGTCTAAGAAAACCGTCTCGTATATTCGTAGGTAGCACAATCGAATTATTTGATGACAGGCTAAGTGAGCAATACCTGAAATGGATTTTAGAGGTGCCTTTGGAATTTCCCCAGCATACCTTCATCTTCCTCACCAAACAGCCCCAGAACCTAATCAAGTGGAGTCCGTTCCCGGATAATTGCTGGGTGGGCGTGACTGTTACCTCGAGTGATTTAGGGCAACTATATGAAGCTGAATACCAGCTAGAACAAGTAACGGCAAAGGTGAAATACTTATCCCTAGAGCCTTTGTTGAATTGGGACAAGCCATGTGGGGCTGTAATAGAAAGAGGGGGTACAAAAGGATGGCTAGACTGGCTCATCATCGGGCAGCAAACCCCGGTCTCAGCCAAGACAGAGCCTAAAATAGAGTGGCTCCAGGAGATTGTCGAGGCTGCCGATAAAGCGGGAGTAAAGGTATTCCTGAAGGATAACCTGAAGCCTTTAATCCAAGAGGCAGGGCATAGTCAGGCTAGTTGGGCTGCAAAAGAGTGGGTACAGTGTAAATATCCAGTATTACGACAGGAGATGCCCGGCAAAGAAAAGAACCAAAAGAAGGAGTAGAAGGTAATGGCTAGAGGCAGAATGATAAATAAGAAGATTTCCAATAGTCGGGTAGTAGATGAATTGCCTGAGGCAGCTCAACTGCTTTATACCTGGCTTATCCCGCACCTTGATTGTAATGGCTGCTTCTATGGGAGTGCACAAATGATTAAAAGTTTGGTGTTCCCGCGCAAAAACTATTCAAAAACACGCATCGAAAATTGGATAAAGTTGATGGAAAATTGTTACGGGACTGAGAAATCGCCGCTAATTGTGAGATACATTGTTGACGGGGAGCAATACCTTTTTATGCCAGGATTTAAGGGAGAACAAATAGGGCTTAGATACGACAAGGAAAAGCCAGACTTCCCGACTTTTGACGGAAAGAAGACGGAAGATGTCGGACAAAAGCTCCCCCTAAGTAGAAGAGAAGTAGAAGAAGAACAAGAAGTAGAAGAAGAAGGTTGTTGTAACTCATCAAAAGAAAATGAAGATGTCTTTGAGACTTACAGAGAGAACATCGGAGAACTCAGCGAGGACATGGAAAACGAAATAGTGCTCGCTGTTAAGAGGTTTACGGCCCAATGGGTTGTTGATGCTATCAGGGAAGCGGTGAAGCACAATAAGCGAACCTGGGTATATGTCGCCGGAATCTTAAAGAATTGGGAACGGTTCGGAAAGGATGCTGCCAAGCCGAAGAATAAGAACGACCCGGATAAATATATCAAAGGCAAGTATGGCCACATGGTGCAGAGGTAAAACCCTTTGTAAAGTAAAGAGTGGGTTATGAAACACTGGCTTGAGAAAGAACTAACGAAGGTAAACTGGAAGCGGGTATGGCTAATTGTGCTGATTGCCTAGACCGTGATGTTCATAGCAAGCGGTTTCATAGCCGGGTATATCCTGGGAGAATAAGGAGCAATAGGAGGTTAAGGATGGAAGCAACAGATACTGTAATGAGTGAAAAGGAATGGCTTAAGATATGGTATTCAGGTGATGATAAGAAGCACCTAAAAGTTTATGATGATTATTTATCAGGTCTTGTTAATCAAGCTGAAATCTCATTCAAGGCAGGGTATGAACAAGCACTTAAAGACCATAAGCTTGATACTACCACTTCGAAAAGGGTATAGAAAATTGAGTATCAATCTATTGGAAGGTGATATGGAGATATGAAACCCCAAGAGATAACTTTCAAAGCGGACAAGAAGCACAGAGACAGATACTTTAGTGCTGGCTCATTCGCTCACCCTGCTAAGATGATGCTGCCCTTGCAGCGCTGGATTATAGAGAGGTATTCCCGGCCCGGGGACGTGATACTCGACCCCATGGCCGGCCAGGGAACGCTACTCATAGCCTGCACAATGGGGAGACATATTATCTTGGTTGAGCTGGAGTCCAAGTTTGTCCAGATGCAGGAGGATAACTGGACTAAGATTCAAACTCTTGGCCCTGAAATGGGCTACGAGATGGGAACGGCGACAATCATGCAAGGCGATGCTAGAAAGTTACCTGATGTGTTAGCTGACGCAATAATCAGTTCTCCGCCATATGGCAATCGTTTATCCGATGTGGCGGTTAATGATGGCGACCCCCAAAGGATGGGATATAGACAGGCATTGGCTGATGTAGTGATTTCATCTCCACCTTATGCTGAGACACTAATGGCGGACCAAGATGGCGGTAAAAATAGAGTGAAAAGATTGCGAGCCTCTGGACATAATGACATAGCTGATAGAATTGAGATAGCGGATAATTGGCATCAACACGAAGCCGACTATAATCCTGATAATCCCTCCAATATCGGCAATCTCCCTTACGGTAAGTTAGCCGATGTCATTATGACCTCGCCGCCTTATGCCTCTCAATGGGGCGTCTCTGACAACAATAGACCCAAAGCTACATTTGATAGAGAACAACGCCATAAGGAACGGCATCCTGACAAGTATAGACCTCCGCTTGTTGCTTATTCAGAATCTATGGACAATCTAGGCAATCTTCCCTATGGCAACATAGACTGTGTAATTACAAGCCCGCCGTATGAAACACCGATGAAATATGACGGTGAAAACAAAAGACGGAAAATACAAGCAGGTCAAAAACTAGGGCAAAGAGATGATGTTTATTTCAGCAAAGGGAATATAGCTTGGCAGGGATTAGAAGCTGGTTATGGCACAGCTCCTGGAAACATAGGCAACCTCAAAGGTGAATCCTACCTCTCCGCTATGCTAGAGGTCTATCAAGGGTGCTGGCGTGTGTTGAAACCCCAGGGCTTAATGATTCTCGTTACTAAGAACTTTATCAGGGAAAAACAGGAGGTCCGGCTTGACCTCGACACGATAAAACTATGTGAGCAAGCTGGATTCCAGTTTATTGAAAGGCATTATCGGAAACTCACAAGCCAATCCTTCTGGCGGACTATTTACCAACAGAAGTATCCCGATGCGCCGGTACTGGACAAGGAAGATATTTTGGTGTTCAAGAAGTTATGGAGATATGATGTTCAAGGCCAAAGAAAGGAAAACAGATAAGCTATTCTCCATTTATATCAGGACTAAAGATGGCTGGCGGTGTATAGCCTGTGATTTGGAGAATGGGAGTAAGGATTATTCTGAAAACAAACGAGGTTTGCATTGTAGCCATTATTGGGGCAGAGGACATGAAAATACGAGGTTTGATCCTGAGAATTGCGACTCACTTTGCTGGTATCACCATAAATTTGGCTGGGGTCACGGAGATGGGCGGAATGAATACACAGCTTATATGAGAAAGAAACTTGGCGATAAAGGCTTTGATTTACTTGATGTTCGGGCGCATACCTATAAGAAAAGAGACGATAAGCTAGATATGATTATTTTGAAGGAGCTATTAAAGCAGGAGACAGCAGGAGCGTTGATTGAATAAACCCTATTATCAAGACAAGTGGGAAAGGAGTTAAATTATGGGTTGTGCATATGTTTTCGGGAAGTCTATAGGCAAATCAATAAAGCATTTTAATATCGAAATGGCTGAGTTGGGTGCGGAGGCTAGGGGTATGACAATAGAAAAGTTATACAGGAAGATACCAGCCTTGTTAGAAGCCAAAAGGCAAATGAAACTAGTAGACTTTTTGACGCAGTTTGAAGTATCACTCTTGCTAGGTTTCCCTATGCCGTTCTTCTACCGCAAAATGAAACCAAAATCGCAAAGCAAACCAATCATTATGTGTGGGTCAGGTATTATTGCCTGTGCTTTTTGTGGGCAAGCTGCTGATTTTCGTTGTGATGCACCCATTGGGGAAGGAAGAACATGTGATTTGCCACTTTGTATAGACCACAAGCACCATAGGCCAGATATTGGTGGCGATATTGATTATTGTCCCCACCATAGAAATCTCGGCGATGTTCACAAGGAAGTTTAGGAGCGTTGATTGATTGAAGGCGTAAAGCTGATAGACTGCAAGCTCCACCCACTACAGGCTGCCCTGTTTGAGTGGGGAAAACTACATCCCTTTGGGTATATTCATGGATTGACTTTTCAAAATGGCATACCCATGAAGGCTCAAGTTCCTTGCGAGGACGGCACAGGTTATGAGACAATAATGTTTGATAAGTTTGCGAGAAAGGCTGGTTTGTTAAAGTAAGGAGGTATAGATGGACACTTCTCGGCGACTACTATTATGACAGGGACAAGAAAGAAGTTTGCATACACTTTGAAAGCGCCCTTGCCTACTTAGTCCGCGGTGAGGTCGTGAAACTCCATCGCCAGGACCAGTTGCAGGCGATGGTTTGTGTTTCACCTGTGGGTTACATAATGCCAACAGGTATATTTATGTCCTATTACGATAAACCCTTAGACCATAATATTTTAATGGGTTGTCAATCAATGGAGCAGGCATGGTTAAGGGTAGTGATGAAGGAGAAGTATAACAAGACCTGGAACGGGGAGGACTGGGTTTGATAAGATTGTCTATGAGGACGGTATGATTAAACTAGCATAACTAAACGCTGACGTAGGAAATACGAGGCGAGTTTTGGGAGAAATCCCGAGCTCGCCTTTTTTTTGTTAGTGCGAAGGAAACATAAGGCAATGGCTAAATTTTGGGAATCACTATCAGAATCAGGCAAGCCGAAGTGGGCTGAGCTCTATAAGCAGTTCAAGGGCAAGAAGTGGGTCCCGCCGGCACAGGACAAGCGGGCTATTGAGTGCGAGACAAAGATTGAATCCCTTGAAGAGATAGACAAGCTCATGCGCCAGAAGCCGGGAAGAGTAATATGACCGAACCCGGGGATTGCCGGCACTGCAAGGATTACAGGGAGTGCTTTGGACTCAAGGACTGGTGGCACTATGGCGAGATTAGATTCTGTGTTTACCAGGTAATCTTCATCCTGAGACACGCTGAAACATTAAGAGCTGGGCACTGGCCCCAGGACCCTGACAGCTCAAGCGACAATAATCCCGGGGGACGAAATATCAAGACAGAGGCAACCTTCGCCAGGCCTGTACTCATCCTTGCCGAAGTGGAGTCCAGGTTAGAAAGAACAGGCATCCATGGCGAATTACTGCTTGCTCAGATAGAGGCAGGGAGAGAGTATTCTACGATAAGCGGGAATGCTCGGGCTGCCTTGATGTATGTCAAGGGATTGGGACGGAAAAGGATGAGCTTCAATGCCTGGAAAAAGCAGAGAAAACACCGGCAAAATGACTACCAAAAGGTAGTCAAAGAGGCGATTTGACAAACATTATTGAGTGTGCTATGCTGATTTTTTAGGCGTAATTCTACGCCATTTATAGTTTTAGGGCCACCTTTTCGGGTGGTTTTTCTATTTCCCGGAGGTGTATTCATGGAAATGCAGTGTACACATTGCCGTAAAGTTGCAAATTATTCACCGCTTAGATTGGGAAGACCTTGCGGGCAATGCCATCAGGGCAAATGGAGACCAAGGAAGCCAGAAGTACAAGAGGCAAAAAAGGAATGAATGACATCCTGATAGAAGACCAATACGAATATCCCGACGAATGGACTAACTTTACAGGCGAAGAGCCTGAACAAAGGGGGGAGCATGAATGACTGGCTACCGAACTTTATCAGGGCACTTGCTAGACCAGCAGTGACAATCATCTTTGCCGCCGTCATCGCCCAGGTTGTCATTGAGGGTATTGAGGCGCCGGCCTGGTTTCTCAGTCTGGCTATCCCTTGCATCGTCTGGTGGTTTGGTGAGCGCACGATAACGCATGTCAAGGAAAAGTAAGGAGGAGTCACAATGGTAAAGTAAGGAGGATTTGGAACTATGAACTATAGACAGACAGTAAGAGGAACAATCAGCGCGGCCGATATAATAACCGCCTACCAGGAAGCCTTCAGCATACCTTGGTGGAGACTGGCGATTGACTTTGTCGCCAGGCTCTTCGGTTTTGGTGCTATCTTTCAGCTTGCAGACTCATACTATCAGAAGCTAGACGAAGAGGCAGAGCAAAGGCTAGTGGCACTCTTGGAAACTGACAAAACTGACATGGAGAAGTATATTGCTGAAGACCATGACTGCGACGACTTTACCTTTAGGCTGATGGGCGTCGTCCACTGTGACCCGATGTTGTGTGCTATGCCAATCTTCATAACCTGGGTAAGCTGGATTCAGGAAGGGCAAAGAGTAGGGCATGCAATTCTTAGCTACTACAAGAGTGGCATAGTCCACATAGTTAAGATTGTCGAGCCCCAGAATGACGATGTTTACCAGACGCCCAAAGAGTGGCGCTTAGACTTACTTTGTGGGTGATTATATGTTTCTAAGCGGTCTCAATTTCAAAGAGTTTATGAACGACTACCGGGAGTGGCATGCTGCAATCGAAGGCTTCTGTGATGGCTTCTGGCCGTGGCCGACTAAGCATAAGCCAACTAAGCAGTTATGTAGAGATATAGCGAATGAGCATCATTACTACAATGCCGGGAGAGTCCTCGGCTTTGTAGGCTTTGTGGTATTCGTAGCAGCTATTCATAAGTGGGTGACTTAATGATGGAGTATAAAAGACCTTGAAACCTTCACAAGTGAATATGACCACAAGTGCAACAAGTGTCCAGAGATTATCAAGGCACGAACGCCTTTTGTTTATTTTTACAGGACATTCAATCTCATTAGCGGGGGGACAGTAACCCGGCCAGTGAGAGCGCATGTTCACTGCATAAGGAAGAGACCATGACACAAGAGAAAAAGACTTACGCATTAGGCAAGCATCCGAACTCGATTAAAAACCTCAAGCCGATACAGCCAGGAGAGGCACGAAATCCAAACGGGCGCCCCACTAACAGGCTGTGCTTAACGGCCATCGCCAGAAAGAAACTCGGGCAACCTTGTCCCCATGATGAGGGTAAAACCTGGGCTGAGTATTTGGTAGACCAATGGCTAGAGAAAGCTGTAAAGAACGCTGTTTATTTCTGCGAGCTCCTGGACAGACTAGAGGGGAAGGTCACACAACCGATTGCCGGAGAAGGTGGCGGGCCGATAGGAATAGAATTTGATGTCAAACAAAAACTCATTAGCGCAATCAATCGCCTTGCTGCCAGAACAGGAGAGGCAGAAGACACTCAAGAGCCTGACGAACAAGGAAGCTGAATCTCTCCTATATGACTGGGAATTCTGGGCTAGACCTAAGCAGCTCCCTCCCGATTGGGACTGGTATATCTGGCTTCTTTTATCAGGTCGAGGCGGTGGGAAGACACGGGCTGGCGCCGAGCTAATCAATAAGTGGGCGAGGGAAGGATTTAGCCCGATAGCACTGGTAGGGCAGACTAAGGCCGACGTCCGGGACACCATGGTTGAGGTCGGCGACTCGGCTATACTCAATATCAGCCCCCCCTGGTTCATGCCAGAATACGAACCATCGAAGAGACGGCTGATATGGCCGAACGGAGTGCTGGGCATAATCTATTCCGGGGATGAGCCAGAGCAGCTCAGGGGACCGCAGCATCAGAAGGCGTGGGTAGATGAGCTGGCCAAGTTCAAATACCCAAAGGATTCCTGGGATAACTTGATGTTCGGTCTGAGGATTGGCAATCACCCTCAGGCAGTTGTTACCACCACGCCGAAGCCCATTAAAGTCATCAAGGACTTAATAGCAGATGAGAGGACGGCGGTTACTCGAGGGCATACACTGGAGAATAAAGACAACCTGGCTCCAGACTTCTTGCGCTATATACTGAGGAAGTATGAAGGCACTAGGCTTGGGCGCCAAGAGCTGGCTGGTGAGATACTCGACGATAACCCAGACGCTCTATGGGAGCGAGCTAAGATAGATGAGCTGAGGGTGCGGAAGTATCCTGAGCTGAAAAGAATAGTGGTGGCCATAGACCCACAAGGAACCGATAGCGATACCTCGTCATCGACAGGGATTGTGGTTGCCGGCGTAGCGCAAGTTGCTGACCGGCAAGAAGCCTTTGTCTTGGCCGACCTGACACTGAGCGGAACTCCTGAGAAGTGGGCGACCGCTGCGGTGAGTGGTTACTATAACTTCAAGGCTGACCGGATAGTGGGCGAAGTGAACTTCGGCGGGGATATGGTCGAGAGCATCATCAGGATAATTGATAAGTCGGTGTCTTTCAAGAAAGTCCATGCCAGCCGGGGCAAGGCAATCAGGGCCGAGCCGGTGTCAGCCTTATATGAGCAGGGAAGAGTTCATCATGTCGGATTCTTTTCGGAGTTAGAAGACCAGATGTGCGAGTGGGTACCAGGGGACAAATCACCTGACCGGCTAGATGCCCTAGTCTGGGCGATAACTGAGCTAATGCTTGAAAAGCCAGAAAAACTTACGAGGTTTGGATAAAATGGTAATGAATAGATTACGCAGCAAAGTCGCTTCTGCTATTTTCCCAAAGGCAAATGGTAGAGGCACTTCCTTGGGCCCGTATCAAATACTGTCTGTGCAGACCGCTGACATTCCGATTTATACTGACTTAACAGTTCGCAAGGCTGTTCGAGAAGGATATAAAATATCAGGGGATGTCTATCGTGCCATCAGGGTGATTGTGCAAGCGGCTTCAGCCATTCCCTGGGTAGCTCTTGATAAAGAGGGTGAGATTATTCTTGACCATCCCTTCAGCAAGGCCTGGGCAAATCCCAACCCGCAGTTCTCCGGGCAAGACAATATGGAGCTCATTATTGCTCATCAATTGTTAGTCGGTAACGCATTGATTCAGCCGATTATTGTAGGGGGCCGACCCCGGGAATACTGGGTTTGCATGCCGGACCTTATCCATCCAATCCCATCAGATGTGCCGGGGCAATGGCTCAAAGGCTATGAGGTAACGAGTATAGACGGTAGACAGCAAATCGTGCCACCGGAGCAGTTTATCCATTTTATGATGATCAACCCCGGTAATCCCTATTGGGGAATTGGGCCTCTTCAAGCGATATCAAGGACTGTCGACACTGATAACGAGGCGCAGGACACGCAGAAGATAAGCATGCAGAACAGGGGCATCCCAGATGGTGTTTTCGAAACTGATGCTTTAACAAATGAGCAGTATGAGGAAGCAGACCGACAGGTTCAAGAGCGCTACTTAGCCAAAGTAAAGAGGCGTATGCCCTGGGTGGTAGCTGGGGGGAAGTGGCACCAGATGAGCCTGACCCCGGTGGAGATGGACTTCATCAAGTCCCGTCTTACCAACAAGCGTGACATTGCCGGAGCCTTCGGGATTAGCTCGATATTCTTAGGGGATATGGAGCACTCCAGTTATGCCAACATGGCAGAAGCGAGGAAAGCACTATACGAGGATGTTGTTATCCCATTACTCGATGACATCAAATCAACGCTTGGTCTCAGGGTTGCGCCGATGTATCCTAGTATCACAATCTCCTATGATACTTCAAAGGTAGTTGCTCTTAGAGAGGACTTTACCAAGAAGGTTGACCAGGCTAAGAACCTCTGGTCCATGGGAGTCCCCTTCGACCAGATAAACGAGAGATTGGAGATGGGGTTCAGCGAGTTCCCCGGCTGGGATACTGGCTATTTGCCCATGATGTTATTGCCGACTGGTTCGGTACCACCGGCGGAGCCACAGAAGATGATGACCAAAGCTCTCAACCTTTCAACTGAAGAGCAGAAAACAATCCACTGGAAGCGGATAGACCTGCGGCGTGTTGGCTGGTGGGGAGTAGTAACCAAGAAGATTAAACCGCTTTATGATGATGAGATTAAAGCCATTGAGAAGGCGCTGAAGACCGTTAAGGCATTATCGCCCCGGGACTGGGAAGAGGCATACTCAGAAGATCCCCCTCACTGGGCCATAGATTTAACGCCGTCACTGTTTGCTCAGGACTTTAGAAAGGAGTTATCTCTCTATGCTTTCTACACCTCAGTACTCGAAATTGGTTGTGGTAATGGCCGTGATTCTATCTTCTTTGCTAGAGGTGGTTTGAATGTGACAGCCATTGACGTGGCTCCTAGTGCTATTAAACTTGCTCAGGAAAACGCGGAGAAGGCTGAGGTATCGATTGATTTCAAGGTGGCTAATGCCGAGAAGTTGCCATTCGACGATGGGCAATTTGAGTCCGTATTCTCCTTGTCTGTGTTGCACGCCACTGACCTACAAAAATCTATGCCTGAAGTTAACAGGGTATTAAAGACGGATGGACTTGCATTTGTGTACATATATGGGGACACACAGTTTGCTGATGGCAAGCGAGAAGAGGTCATCACTGAAGATGGGTATTTGGGGCTTGTCAAGGGTTTGAACTTCACCGTGCTTGACATATACACTGAACAAGAGGAAAGCTTTGATGAGTTTGGAGAGAAACACCTTATCATTGTTTCGCTACTCAAGAAAGCAGGAGAACCGAAATGACCGAGTGCCACGAAGCAGTCAGAATCGCTGGGCGCTATGTCTGCCACGCAAAGAAGTGTCCCCACCGTATAGAAGGTGGAGGATGCAAACTTGGGAAGGTGAGTTTAGCCTGTGATAATATCAGCTGTGGGTGGAACCAGAGAGGCCAATGCAAAGCCATGGATGTCCACCTTGATGCTAATGGGAGATGCCTAAGGAAGTAGATAGATGAAATTACAACTCGCAACCCAACGATATAGAAGCAAGGGGTCGGCCCAGCTAATATCAGTGGCCAGTAGGGCCATAGACAGCGGGAAGGCTGAATGGGAGAAGATGCTGATTGCAATATCCGCTGCTCTTATCGAGGACTTTGGTAATGAAATAGCAGATGACTTAGGAGCCGAAAAGTCAGACAAGCCCGCTGAAACTAAGTGGGCGTTTGACCCGATGAGTGCTGCAGCCAGGGCATGGATAGCCAAGAACGGAGCTGCGAGTATCAAGACCATCCTGGCGACGAACCTTGACGACGTGAAGCGGGTTATCCTGGCCGGGCATGATGAGAACCTGAGCACTCCGCAGATAGCCAGGAATATCCGGCAGTTCTATACAGACCAGTCGGCTAGTAAGGCAATGAGGGTAGCGAGAACTGAGGTAAGTCATGGGGCAGGCTTTGGACAGCGTGAAGCTGCTAGGCAAAGTGGAGTGGTCAAGACCCACAGTTGGATTTCGAGCAGAGATGGCCGAGTGAGAGATGAGCATGTTCTCATGGATACCGACGAGAATCACGATGTGTCCTTCGATAAACCTTACTCTGATGGCAGCATGTATCCGGGCGAAAACGATATTAACTGTAGATGCGTAGAAGCATTTGGAACAGGGAGATAATGGAAAGGCTAGTCAGTTATAGATATTCAGAAGGAATTAGTTATGCTATTAACCTTCTTCCGATAGCTATTGCTAATAAATTAAGTCATGTGCATTTCTTCACTGGCACTGACCCTGTATTTGCAGGGCTACATAATTACATAGAAACAGATGATAAACGTTCTTATCGCAACACAGCTCATGTAAGTTATCCTTGGAATGCCATTAATAAACGAGAACGCACAACTGTTGTGTTACCATTACTAGAAGACGCTCTTCCTTATGTTGTTATTCACGAACTAGGGCATTGCCTGGATGAGATTTTAGAATTTAAGCATATAGCTTTGCCTGTAAATGAGTATGCGAAAACTAATAGATTGGAAGCCTTTGCCGAAGCTTTTGCAGCTCAGTATTTCTGGCTAGGTCACGAAGCTGAGGATATATTCCAATCCGATAAGGCGACACAATATTTATTTGAACAAACAGGGAGATAATATGAATGGTTCTGAGAATGATTACATGTTCAACAAGATGGTCTCTGAAGCGATGGAAGAGGTGGCGAACAAAGGGTGGAAGGACGCTAACCAGAATGCCGTAACGCTGGCAGCGTTCGGTATGCTGAATAAACTGGTTAGCAACAGATTCCATACCATTGCGAGACCTTTCTGGTGGGCAGCCGGCGCCATTGGTGCAGCTGCTATCGCTTACATAGTAGGCATCATCCTGAGAGCACATTAAAAGGGAGGTAATTATGTCTCAAGCCAAGATATGTAATAACTGCAAACGGATGATTACCTTAGAAACTGAATCATGCCCCAGTTGCGGGTGTAGTGAATTTATACCAGTAGAATTAAGCCCTTCATGGTTAGAGGGGGAAGAAGCAAAGAAACCAAAATCAGGGAGGTAATAATGGATCGAGAGATTAAGACATTACAATTTGAAGTCAAGGAAGTTAATGAAGAGGAGGGGACTTTCAAGGGTCACGCTAGTACCTTTGCGGAGAAGCCAGATAGTTACAACGATATAGTTGATAAAGGGGCTTTTCTAAAAACTATTAAGGAAGGGAAAAGGCGAATAAAGCATCTATGGAATCATAATGTCATGGAACCGATAGGCAAGCCCCTTGAAATGTCGGAAGATGAAACTGGGCTAAGTTTTGTAGGTAAATTGAGCTTAGGCGTCCAGCGGGCCAGAGAAGTTTTGAGCTTGATGAAGGACGGCGTCATTACTGAAATGAGTATTGGCTATGATGTTATTAAGGAATATCATAAAGATGGTATTAGGCATTTGGCAGAGGTTCGCTTGTATGATATATCTCCAGTAACCTTTGCTGCTAATCCTGAAGCTCGAATCACCAGCGTTAAACAAGATGAGCTGAAGCCGTTTCCCTCAGAACATTCCTGCCGGCTTCGCAACCCTGATGATTTTGAAACGGACAGCTTCCGTAGAACTAGCAGGGTATCGGATGGCAAAAAGTATTCGGTCATTATGGGTAGGCTTGAAGGTGAAACAACTATGACCGAGCAAGCCTATAGATATGATAAGGAAGTCTGGGAGGCTAGTGAAGCTAGTACCCATTGTAAAGACCACGATGGAAAGTTTGAGGCTGCTGAGAAGCAGTCTAAATCGGGGCGTGTCTTGAGCGCCGTCAATCTTGAGAAGGTTAAGAGAGCCTTCGATGCTCTCCAAGCACTTCTGGAATCGCTTGAAGGGGAAGAGGAGCCGGCGAAAGCCACTCAACTCTCCGAGGAAGCAACCGCAGAAGCCGTGAAACTGGAGACATTGGTAAACACACTCAAGGCCGAAAACGAAGGCTTTGATACAAAGGAAGCTGAAAAGCGTATCGAGGCTATACTCGACCAATTGAAAAAATAAATGGGAGGTAAACTAACATGAGTGACAAATCATTACCTGAACTTGTGCAAGAAGCAGTAGCCGAATTGCACAAGAAATATGACCAGGCTATGGATGAAACCAAGAAATTGGGTACACCTATGGCTGAAACCAAGGCGACCATTGACAGGTGCAATGAGCGCATTGATGAGTTGGAGGTCAAACTCCAGCGCCAAACCGTACCGGCACCTGGTAGCCCGGATGCGCAGACTGAAGAGTCTAAGGCTCGCACCGCTGCTTTCTTCAAATTCGTGAGGCACGGCGACACGGGTCTAACTCCAGAGGAACGGAAGGCTCTGGTAGAGGATACCACCGGGCAAATTCTCATTACTCCAGAACTCGAAACCGAGATTGAGCGTACCCTTCCCAAGATAACTGTTATCCGCCCATTGGCGACTGTTCGGTCAATTGGCAAAGACCGGCTGAAGGTTCGCAGCATCAGTGAGGTAGCAGTGGGATGGGGTAAACTGGAGACGGGAGCTGAAATTCCTGAATCCAGTCAAGTTCCCGGTACTCCTACTTATCAGTATGCCGAAGACCTCTATGGTCTGGCCAAGATTGGTGAGGATGAGCTGGCAGATAGCGACTTCAACCTTCAGGCACTTCTAGCCGAATCGTTCACTAGAGCAATAGCCGAGGCTGAAGATTTGGCATTCATCAAGGGTGCCGGCCATGACTCGGAAGAGCCTATGGGTATCACCATAGAGCCCATCCTTGTTGCTGCCGGTGAGGATGTGAGCACAACCCTTACTGCCGCCATTGAGGACTTTATGGCAGTAATGTATGCCTGTCCCGCCCAGCACCGCAGGAACGGTGTCTGGATAGTGAACTCCGCTACTGAGTTGGCCATAAGGCAGCTGAGGGCTGTTGGCACTGTTGCGAGCACTCCTGCCGTTAGTTACAGTGGTCAGTTCCTGTGGCAGCCGAGCATTATAGAGGGTAGACCCAACACATTCCTGGGCAGGCCAATCTACAACCAGGACGACCTCGATATTCTTACTGGGGATACCTCGGTAGTGGCCATCTTCGGCGACATCAAGGCTGGATACCGCATCATCGACCGGGCTGGCATTACTCTCCAGAGACTTGTTGAGCTATACGCTGAGTCTGGTCTGGTGGGCTTCAAGGTCCACAAGAGAGTAGGCGGCGGGGCAATAAAGCCGGCCAACAAGGCAATAGTCCTTCTGAAGAATATTGCCTGAGCATAGCTAGAAATAGCTAAAGCGAATAGAGTCGAAAATAAATCGGGGAGGAACATAATGGTGTTAGCTCTAGTTGAACAAACTATTTGCACTCGATGCGGTGAGGATTTCTCTGATGAACAAATTCGTAATCATCGCCAATTCTGCGATATTTGCAGGGTTGCTAATCGAGCAGACTTCGAAGCAGCTAGGGCTAAATCACCAAAGCGTATTGCACAGCGCCTAGTCTATGAGCAAACACCAAAGCGCAAAGCCTCCCATACAGCCTGTATTGCAATTCGTATGGCAACTCCTGAAGGTAGGGCTGCTCACTTAGACGCACAGCGGCGCTACATTGAAACCCCTAGAGGGAAAGTATACATGGCAACCTATCAAGTAGCCTATCGTAATTCTTCTGGAGGCCAAGCAGCAATAGCTAAGGGCTTTGCTAAACGCAGGGAGCGCTCTACTGATCCTGACCTCTTTGCAGCTAGAGTGGAATTGCTCCACATCCTGAAAGAATCTTGTGCGATGTGTGGAGAACTATATAAGAGATCGTACCAGATAGACCATATTCTAGCGCTATGCAATGGTGGCATAGATAAGTGGGATAACTACCGTCCCCTCTGCCTTGAATGTCATGGGGTAAAAACTCGTGAGGATTTGAGGTTATTCTGGGGTAGTAAAAAATAAAACGGGGATGAAATTGATTTCCCCAAAGGAAGGAAAAACATGACAGCAAAAATACACAGAATGCACTTCCCTAAGGTGGGGGAAGGTGTAATCCACGTCCCAGGTGGAGTACCCTATACCTACGACGATGTGGGGCAATACCCATACGGCTCCTATATTAGGCTGGGCAATAAAGGATTCGTCTACGCCAAAGCCCATTCATTGCTTGACACCGCATTCGGATGCTGGTCATCGGATGTCCAGAAGTTGGGGCAGATGGTTCTTGCAGCAGACGTCAAGGCTGGGGATACCACCATCACTATCACCATCCCGGCTACTAACAACATCTCTGAGGATGAGCTGAAAGATGGTGAATTGGTTTGCTTTGCGAACACCATAGACATCTTCACTCGTGGGGTAGTTAGCAATACTGCCATCGTTACGAGTGGCACGATGACGGTGGTTTTGGATTCACCCGCTCCAGTGGATGTCGATGCTGGAGGAAAGGTAGAGGCCATAATCAATCCCTATTCCAACGTGGCTAATACTGCTGGTGGACATCAAGCAGGGTGGTATAACATGATTCTGGGTATGCCTACCTATCCGCTCGTAGCTGGTAAGAGTGGCTGGCTTCAGGTGACTGGGCCTCACTGGGTCGTCCCAGATATACTCGTAGGAGTTGAAGGATATATTGAGTGTGTCTTTGGCTCTAATGGAAGTATATCAGTCAGGAACGCTACTGCTGGTAGTACTGGCAAGCTCAATGCTCAAATCGCTGGTTACATCATAACCTCTGCAAGCGGTGGTGGCCAGGGCGCTCCATTCCTTATGCTGGCCATAGCGCACTAAGAGGAGAGCCCTGCTAGCGGGGTCCTCCTTTCAGGTTGGGGGGAGTGGTAAGATTATAGTTTTATCGCTCCCCTCGTAACCCTACGGTGGCAATTTGCACAGAGCGGGATACATTTTTTAAGTTCCTTTAGGAAAACAGGAAGGGGAGGAATGACTCGACTATGCGTAGCTGTTATGTTGCTTATGCCGAAGACTTTTCCCTCTTTATGGTGCATATCCAAAACTAGAGGGTCTTTCTCACCACAGATATAACATCCCTTCCTTTTTGGTTCAAGTGTGAGAAGGCGATAATGTTCTCTTAGTCGGCCTAGCCGTTCTAGGCGGCGTTTATCTTCACAAAGACGGCATTTATTTGAAAGGCCGTCCTTTCGTGAGGCATCATGGTGGAAGCCACTTTCGGGTTTCGTGATTTTGCAAATGTAGCATGTTTTCATAAGTTCATTATAGACTAAGGGGGGGATAAAAGTCAAGCTCCCCCCAACACAGAAAAAGGTGGTGAATATGAGGGTAAGAATCCTGAAACCTATTGTCTCAGCCTATGGGGGTTTTTCTCCAGGTGTAGTGGTCGACGTTCCTGATAACATAGGCAGGAACTGGTGTAAGGCTGGAATAGCAATGCAGGATAAAAGTCTTGATGGGGCAAGTGAGACTAAGGTGGAGACGCCACCTATTAAGCAAAAACGAAAAACTAGGAGGTAACAGTGAACACAAAACAAATGCTCAAGTATCATTCTGGCTTCATCGTGAAGCACTGGAGGAAGGTCAATGACCTGTGGCAGATGTTGTGGGAGGAACCGTTCGGGTTGGATAGAAATATCCTTCACGATACCGGTGAGATAGCCATCCTCTCAGCGTTCTTCGCCACGGCAATGTCGCTCTACGGAGCGCCGCCAGCCAACCTCTATCTGGGGCTGGATAAGAGGGCGGCACTTGCTGAAGCAGACACGTTGGCAACGCTGGATGAGCTGGTCAAGTCTGGTTACGAGCGAAAGGCTGTCATCTCTGGAGGAACTGGATTGGAAGGCCAGGACTTCTACATCAATCAGCCCGCAGCTTACTATCGTGCGGATAGCAAGACTGTTACCTGGACAGCTGGCGAGGACTGGGTTACCGCGGTCAAGAACATCTTCGTCTGCACGGATATTACCGCTGCTGAGGATGGAGATGGTGACCACCTAGTCTGCTCTCTACCACTCAGCGCCGATAGACTGCTGCTCAGTGGCGATAAACTCGAAGGTTCAATGTTCATTGGTTTGTCCGAATGACAACACTGGTAAGAAAGGCAAGAGGTAAATAAGTGTATTTACCACTGCGATAAATGAGTTGCTGTACATGAGCGAAGTGAGACATGGTAGCCATAAATGAGGAGGCTTAATGTCAGAGATTAAGTATTTTCCTGATACACCAGCTGAAAAACTACTACAAGTCTTATGGAAGATAGGGATTTGTAGTGAAGCTGAGATACATTATAGCCAATTTTCCAAAGAGAAATCACCAAACGCAACTGTCAAAGATATGGTTGAAAGCACTCCCGAACAGCATTGGGCAGCTTGGTATTTGCAGGTTTTGGGGAAAGAAACAGATACTGAAATGTGTAAGGTTATGATAGCAAAGATAGAAGACCCTATGCTTGCTTTTCTTATGTACCTTAAAGTGGCTTGCCTAACTGATGAGGAAGATAAAATACTAGAAAGCATCTTCAAGGGTAAAGTCCCCACAGTAGAGCAAGAGTTGAAGGACGGCATTGTAAGTAGAAAGAAGGAGTCCCAATAACATGGCGGTAACTGGTTGGAAAGCTCCAGGGACAGCAGCAACTGTTGACAGGGATGGCAAACCAGTATGGGGTTCTCCAGATAATGCCAAGACTGACGATGATGTTGCTGCTGTGAGTATTCCTGCTCTTAAAAGCTACACCGATTGGCTCAGGCTGACAAACTTTGGCTTCACTACAGGTGATATTCCCGATGGCTCAACCATAGACGGCATAGAGGTTCAGTATAGACATGCGGCCTCTCTCGCTAACAAAGTTTGGGATGATACCCTATACCTGAGAAAGACCTCTGGGCAGGTTGGTGATGACTACGCAAAGGAAAAGACATATTGGGATACCGAAAAGGAAACTTTTACCTATGGTGGTGCTGCCGATACTTGGAACGCTGGACTCGTGGATAGTGATATTGCAGGTAATGCCGACTTTGGCATAGATATATCTGTCTATAATAATGACTCCTCTGAGCAGCGTACTGCATTCATTTTTTTCTGTCAGATAAGGATATATTACACACCGCCAGCAGGAGAAACCTATGATGAGAAAGGTAGACTTCAGGTTATCCTTGGCGTTCAAGCAAAGAGTGATATAGCTACAAGGAAGGAAACGGCAAAGCTACAGGTTGCTTTAGTATCGCAAGGAAAGGTAGAGACAGCTGCTTGGTTTGAAATCGGAAGAACGCAAATCGTTCTCGCGGCTCAAGCTAGAAGTGATGCGGCAACCTTGCTCGATGCAAGAGAACAAATCATTCTAGGTACTCAAGGCAGAATAGACATAAGACTTCTACCTGAGCTCGGCAAAGAACAAGTTATTGCTGCGGTCCAAGGCTCTGTCGATTCTACAGTTTTGTCCGAGGTAAGCAAAGAGCAGGTTATCGCAGCGATATCGGGTAAAACAGATACTTCGATATGGAATGAACTTAGCAAACTTCAGGAAGTGCTAGGCTTGCACGGTTCCCTTGATAAGGCGACTTTCAGTGAGCAGTTACTTCAGATAATCTTAGCGGCACAAGGAAGAACAGACGTCTACATTCCTGTTGGCGTTATTGACGAAACAGGAAGGCTTCAGATTATTCTCGCTCCTCAGGGCAGAAGTGATGTAGCAACTTTTAGTGAATTAGACAAAGAACAAATTCTGCTCATTACTCAAGGGAAGGTAGTCGGTTTTCGCTTCCTCGAGCTCGCGAAGGAACAGATTGCACTAGCAGTCACGGGAGAATCCGATGCACACATATTGAGTGAGCTCGGTAGGCTTCAAGTTGTCTTGGCTTTGCACGGTTCTCTTGACCAAGCTCTTTTCAGTGAACAGCTCCTGCAGATTATCTTAGTAGAACAAGGTGGAGATGCTGTCTATCCTTATGTTATTCTCTATGACGAAACGGGAAGAATTCAGATTATTCTCATTACGGTTGGTTCTGAGATTATTCAAATAGTCAGCCATATAGCAAAACCACCAGCTATTCACGACCTAGGCAAGACAAAGCCTCATTACACTTTGGGTAGACCACAGGTTGACTACACCATGGGGAAAGCAAAACTAGGTGTCCATAATCTAGGAAGGAAGGTAGAGTAAATGGCATTAAGCGATACAGCATTGGTAACATTGATTCAAGCCAAGAACTATCTGAGGGTTGATGCGGCAGCTAATCTGCATGTGGATGCTGAGTATGTTGGTGTGGGGGACAACATCATTGTTGCCTTTCCACTCGTCAATGCACCAATCGAGGGGACATTAAGGGTATATGTAGACAATGTCTTGAAAACTGAGACCACGCATTACACTTACTCGAGAACTACATTGACCTTCACCACCGCCGGTAAGCCTGGGGTTGGTGCTGGTATCACAGTCTCATATGATTATGCTGCTGGTGAGAATACCTTTGAGAGCTACGACGACGATCTACTGGAAACGCTTATCGAGGCTGCCACCAAGAAAGCAGAGGAGTACACTGGTCGGGCCTTTATTCAGCGTGAGATTGTCGAAACCCGCATAGGAGATAACAAGCAAGTCTTGAAACTCTATCGACAGCCAGTAATCGATGTGACTAGCGTAACTGTTGGTGGTGTTGCCCTTGCAAGCTGGAGCGAAAGGCTTTCTATTGGCAGGATATATCATCTTGTGGTCTGGCCACTGGATTATGAGATCGTGGTCACATACGTTGCCGGATATGGTGCTGATTGGGGAGCTACCCAGGCCCTGATACCCGACGCTGTGGCTGCAGTTTTGGGGGCAGTTGCTGCTTGGTACGAAAATAGAGTTGAGGACGCAGAAGGCTTGCCAGAAGCATCTAAGAAGAAATTAGACTCGTTGAGGGTGAGCGTAATATGACATTAGCGGATAAACTAAGAGATAGAGTGGCTATACAAGTAAGGACTATCACGCAGACTGCTCTGGGACAAATAGAAGTCTGGAAATTCGTGGAGAGGAGATTCGCCCAGGTAATCCCCCTGGATGCTAAAGCTAGGGCTATCTATCAGCAGTTAAAGAGTGAAGTATCCCACAAGGTGGTGTTCCGTGGTAGCGTTACCCTGAACCTGGGTTCTCATCGTATTCTGCATGGCAGTAAAACCTATGAACCAGTTGAACCTCCACAGATTATCGAGAATTCAACAGTTGTCGTTTGCAAGGAAGTCTGAATATGGGGATAGATATTACATTCAAATCTAATTTGCCTGAGGTAATGAGAAAGATAGATGCTACTGCAAAGGATAGGATGCAAGAAGCTGTCCAAGCCGTGAGGAATCAAGCCTTAGAAACGCTGAGTGGCTCACGCTCCGGTCGAACTTACAAAGTTCCTGGTACGAGCAGGACTTATACTGCCTCTTCACCTGGTGAGCCGCCGGCTGTAGCCACTGCTGAATTAAGACAATCCGTCAAGGGCGTAGTAGAAAAAGAGGGAAATCAAATTGTGGGTATGGTAGGGACGGATAAGATTCAAGGCAAGATGCTCGAATTTGGCACGAAGTATATCGAAGCGAGACCATGGCTGAGAAAGTCATTTGAGGAATCAGGGGCAAAGGTAAAAGAGATATTTACGAGGTTATGGTTTTAGATGGATACACAGAAATCACTAATCACATATATTTACGATAAGCTCACTCTAGACAGTGAGCTTAAAACTTTAATGGGAGTACCAGTCCGTTTGTATTTAACATGGGCAATTTCTGACGCTGAATTCCCGTATCTCGTTCACCGATTAGACATACGAAAAGAGCCAGGGACTTGGGTTATTCAGAAAGCGAGCTACTATCTTGACATCTGGTCTGATTCCCCCAATGCGGATGAGATATTGTTAATCAGAAAGAGGCTTATTGAGCTGTTAGATGAGTTGATCTTCAGCACAAACGAAGTGGCTAGAGTTCATATAGAGTTCATGTCTGACGGATTTATTCCAGAGCCCGAGCAAGGTATCTGGCACTATGCAACGCTCTGGGACTGGATATTTCGTAGAGACGCTGAAGCCGCTTCTATAGAGGCGAGATAAAGTTAACTCTTGGAGGTAAAATATGAAGAAGAAGACAGACAAGAACCAAGAACCAGAGGCACCAACTGAGGAGGTGATTACACATGAGGAAACGATAGAAACAGAAGAACCTAAGCCCGTAGTAGCATTTGGTAAAGCCAAATACTACGAAGAATTATTTCGAGGAGGTAAATAACCATGGGTAACGAATCACAGAATGTTTTGGTAGGCGTAGCAGCCCTAGCAATTCGACAACCAAACGATGCACTGGCTCAATGGGTAAGCGATATCAAGTATGCCGGTAGTCATTCAGTGAAGCTGAGCAAGGGTGGTTCCGGTAATGCCGGGAGCACTCATCTACAGCTTACTCCACCAGCAGGGATAACACTTGATACCTTCGCTACCAATGCGGCAGCCGCTGAGGGAGTCAATAAGTACAAGTTCTGGCACAAGTGTCAGAATGGCGTGACAGGTAACTTCGCACAATTTGAGTTCAGGTTTGAAGACCCTGACTCCGAAGCCTGGCTTGAGTACACGGTTGTAGCTCAGCAAAACAAAGCAGGTGATGGGGGGTGGGCGGAGCTAGACTTGTCTAGCAATACTCCTAAGGGTGGTTACGGTGGTGTCGGCGAACTCGGTGAGTCATTCTTCGAGTGGGGCACATTGCTAGCTATTAGTGGTCTCGCAGATGCTATTACGTCAGCACATGCAGCCGCTGCCGATCCTGGCGACTGGATAATGACCAGGGTCCGCATAGAGATTTGGGAGCCTGAACCAGCGAGATACATGCACATCGACTCCGTCACATTGAACGGTGTTACCTACGAGATAGAACCAGGTGCTGCATCAGCTCCAGGTCTTTCACTGAGTAGTCCTTATGTCGATGTCGGTTATACCGAAGACGGTGTGACATGCAACTATAGCGTTGACATCGCCGAGATCAAGGTCGAAGAGGAAACCTTCCCGGTAGGAGCAAAGATAACTAGCGAAACTGTGGAGATTGTCTGCAATATGGCCGAGGGTTCACTCGCCAACATCGACAAAGCCATAGCAGGAAGTGTGCTGAGTGGCAACATCCTCACGATAGGGGATGGCATCCTGAAGGAGATGTCCATCAAGTTGACAGGCATAACTCCTGCAGGAACTAACCGCTCATATGAGTTTCCTCGGGTAGTTGCTACGGGCGCAGTGGGCATGAGTTTTAGGAGGGCGGAAAAGACCATCATCCCCTTGACTCTCCGGGCTCTAAAGCCCAGCAGTGGACCTGTCGGCACCTTCGTTGATAACGCTTAAGGAGGACAAAAATGGGGATTGAAGTTAGGCTACTGACTGTTAACGATGTCTTTACGGTTGCCCGTATGCTGAGTAAGGCAACAAAAGGGGCCAGGAAAGAGATTTCCTCAGCAATCAAATCTGAGGAAAAACCCGACCCCACAGAGCTGGGCATGGTGCTTTTCCAGAGTATGTTTGTCGAGACTGAAGAAGACCTGAAGGCATGGTTAGCAGATCTGATTGACAAGACCAAGGATGAGTTTGTGTCCATGCCAGCATCAACCGTGATAGACATCATTGAGAAGCTGATTGAGCAGGAAGATATTAAGGATTTTTTCGGAAGAGTCTCGCAGCTAGTAGGGAAGGGGGCATAGCGGGACTCTTTGATTTGATTCAATCTCGATATGGTTGGACTGATGAGATAATTCACGGCCTCCTGTTCTCGCGTTTTGCGCAATTAGTCAGTTTGTTGTCCGAGGTGAGACGAGAGGAGGCAGAGGAGAAGTTTACTCTGGCTGCTTTTGTAGGTTGGCAGATGGGGGCTGGTGGCAATAAGACATTTGGGCAATACTTGAAGCATTTGTTACCAGACTTACCAGGTGAACCTATTCAGCCTGCTAAACCTCAAAAAAGACAGGACGAAATCCTATCACGGATGAACATCAAGGCTAAGAGGGTCAAGAAGTCATGAAATCAGGACGCTCAAAACTTAGTAGGTAAAGTCAAGGAGAAATTATTTTGAACGTGTTCGAATTATTTGGCAAAGTGGCCATCGATGGTCTGGACAAAACAAAGGAGCAGTTGTCTGGGCTTGAGGGCAATGTTCAGAAAGTCCAGCAGGGCATGAAGATCATGGGCGCCGCCTTCACTGCGGTCGGTGTTGCCGGCCTGGCCATGATCCAATCTACCAAGAAGATAAATGCCGACCTAGGTGTGACGGCACTTGGTCTTGGCATTACTACCAAGGAAATGCGAGACCTAGCCCTCGCGACGACCAACGTCACCTTCCCCATTAAGGAAGTTACGGCTACTTTTGATTTATTGGTTAGAGCTGGGATAAAAGACCAGGAAGTCCTGAAGGCTACGGCCACAGCCTTTGATACACTCGGTGATGCCATTGGTATGGGTGCTAGTGCGGTGACTGAGATAATGGTGCCAGCGATGAAAACGTTCAGGTTATCGGCAGAAGAAATAGCTGGCAAAACCGATATGATGACCTATATGGTAAGGAATAGTACTATATCCTTAGAAGATTTTAATACCATGGTAGGCTACACGTCACAGGATATGGTGGATGCCGGGCTTACAATAGACGATATGGCCGCAGCTATGATGTATATGTCCGACAACGGTGTAGAGCCAGGCAAGGTAATGCTCAGGGAATGGAACAAGGCGGTTACTAAGTCGCAAGAAGAGGGCATCGCACTAACAGAAGCTCTTGGTATGACTAGCGAACAGTTGGAAGTGTACAAGAGCGGACTCGAGGGTGCTACCGGTATGGCGAAGGAATTTGGTGATGAGGCCAACAAGCAGTTCACTATTATGGACAAGGCCAAGCAGTGGTGGAGTGAGCTGACGTTGAAGGCCAGTGGATTCCTCGAACCTCTTGAACCTCTTTTAGCTGGTATGACAGCGATGGGCCCGCTGATGATATTTCTTGGTAGCTCTGCTGGAACCGCAGCTGTCAAATGGGGGCTTCATACAGCAGCGTTGATTGCACATAAGGTAGCTATGCTTGCTTCAGCTATAGCAATTAAGGTAGTCACGGCAGCTCAGTGGTTATGGAATGCTGCCATGTCTGCAAATCCCATCGGACTCATTATTCTGGCTATTGCTGCTCTCATTGCTATCATCATTCTTGTTGTCAAGAACTGGGACTGGGTCAAGGAAAAGGCTCTTGAGCTTTGGAACAAGCTGAAAGAAATATGGGGCAATATCGTTGGCTTCTTCAAGGAAGGCTGGGACAAGATTACTGGGTTTTTCAAGGAAGGCATGACTTGGATTCTTAATGCTGTCAAAGACATCTGGAACAAGATAGTCGATGTCTTCAAGAATATCTGGAATATAGCTGTCGGGTGGGGAAAGGACATTATCCTGGGACTTTGGGAAGGCATTAAGGGTCTTGCAACGTGGATATGGGACAAAATTACCGGTTTCTTTTCGAACATCTGGAAGGGTATCAAAGGCATTTTTGGGATCGGTAGTCCGTCTAAGCTGGCTATCGAGGCTGGTATGGACATAGCGAAGGGCTTGGCAGAAGGTATTGAAAGCGGAGTTAAGGATGCACTCGGTGACATCCGTGCCTCAATGGAAGATATAGGAGCTGAAGTAACCTTGCGGCGTCCTACGGGGCTTCCTGTAACGGCCCCAGCGATTGTTTCACCAATAGGTGGAGGGGCAATAACGAACACCTTTAACATTTCACAACTTGTGGTTAGAGAGGAAGCAGATGTTGGAAGGATAGCAAGAGAGCTTTACCTTCTACAGGAGAATAAAAGGCGGTCTCGAGGGGGATAATGTATAGTTTTTCATTCGCTACCACTGATTTAAGCGCTTACGAGTTAGTCGTCAATTCAGTCGACATCAATAGGCTGAGACAGGAGCTGAGCCTCGTTCAATTGCAAGGTAGAAGCTATAGCTTCCGTCCTAAGAGCCCTCCTCGAATCATCAGTTTGGGATGTACTGTTGTTGGAGACAGTCGTGCTGATTTAGACGACAATCTAGATGCTATTAAAGAGGTGTTGCGCACAGATGGAGTCCAAAAGCTCGAACTAGATTCTATCACTGACCGTTATTTCAGTGCTCTCTTGGAATCGTTTACTGGTGCATATCGAGGCTTGTCGCTGTTCGAAGGGACGATTGTCTTCGTTTGTCCTGAACCGCTCGCTTATGATAATGATCCAACAGTGAGTCCGCATATAGTTGAGTCTTCTCCAGATTCGTTTGACGAGGTGGTAGGCGGAAATGCGATAGCTGTTCCAGTTTGGAAGATATTACCTTCGGCCGCTGTTAATGGCAAGGTTACACTGAGAAACGATACACGGAGTGAGGAAATTGAGTGGACAGGTGTCCTGAACGGTTCGACTGACTACCTCGAAATCGACTCCGAGACTTGGGTTGTCAAGAAGAATGGAGTTGCTGATATGTCGTCTGTTGCGGGAAAGTTTCCGCAACTAACAGGCGGTGCAACGAACGCAATTGAGACTACAGGGTTCACGGGTGGCACGGTAACGATTACGTATAGGAATAGGTTCTTATGAACATTTAAGGAAAGGTAATATGTATGCTGTAGTAAACAAGACGGGTTGCATAGAACGGAAGGGTAATGTCCAGCTCAGACTGGACTTTTTTCTTGAGGAAATTAAATGAGTCAGCTTCACGAATACTATAATACTGGAGATGACTCTTATGTTTCCATATATGGGGATATTTGGAAGGCACAAACATTTACGCCTTCTACTAACCATAAGGTTACGAGTGTTAAACTTCTGCTCTACCGAGTTGGCTCTCCAGGGACAGTTACAGTAAGTATAAGAGCAACCACAGATGGGAAACCCACTGGTGCCGACCTATGCGTAGGAACGACCGATGGGAATACCCTGACTACTAATACTGCTGGCGAGTGGCGAGAAATCACACTGGGCAATGGCTATGATTTAAGTGCTGATACTCAATATGCCATTGTTATAAGAGCCTTGAATGCTATTAGCACAAACAGGGTAGTTTGGTGTCTTGACGCATCATCTCCGACTTATGGGGACGGCACTTATGTATATTCTAGTGATAGTGGCGATTCTTGGACTGTAGATAATGCCAGGGACTGCATGTTTGAGGAGTGGGGAGTAGTCATCTATGATGAAAAGGGTAGAACACAAATAATCCTCACGACTCAAGGGAAGAGTGCCCTGGCAACTTTCACGGATGCTCATGAACAGATTATCTTGGTTGTGCAGGGTGGTGATGCCTATCCTCCTCCTTACGATGAAAAGGGTAGAACACAAATTATCCTTGGTGTTCAGGGAGAAAGTGACCTAACAACCTTTGTTAATGCTCATGGACAGATAATCCTCGCGACTCAAGGGGAGAGCACCCTGGCAACCTTCACGAATGTTCATGAACAAATAATCCTCGCGGTTCAGGGAAGAACAGACGTTTTCATCCCTTCAATTATTGATGAGAAAGGTAAGCTTCAGGTTATCTTGGCAATCGTTGGCAGAACAGATACATATATAGTTCCTCCCCCGTTCACTTATGTTGTTGAGATTAGAGATGCAGACAGCAACTTGGTAGCAATACTGGAGAACGCACACGAAATAGGTTATGTCCAAACTATCAACGCTCCGCACAGCCTAAAGTTTAGTTTGCCGAGTGATGATGCGAAGCTGGTCAACATCATTTTAGCAAATCAGCTATGGCTGCGTGATTGCAAGACAGGCGCCGTCGTTCGCAAGTTCCAGTTGCAACGACAGATGGATGTGAGACAATGATAAAAACGATGGTCGAGGCTCTGGACCTTCTGGCACAGCTTGGGAGGGAGAAGGTTATTAGTTATCTTGCTGAGAGTAAGACGATTAGTGTTATCGTCGATGAACTCTTGGCATACCAACTACTGACTCCGGCTATTGGCAAAGGAACGATAGCTGCTGCTTATGCTTCTCTTACTCGTTCAATTCAAGCCGATGGTGATTCTATCCTAGGTGTGTTATTGAAGCTGCGCGACACTGTAGGTGGTTATCTCGAGGTTGATAATAACGGGGACCTGAACTGGCTCGAATCCATCGGTGAAGATAAGGGACAGCAAATTAGATACAGAAAGAATTTGCAAGGCATTGAACGAGATATAGACTATTCCTCATTAGTTAACCGACTATATGCCTACGGTGCTGGTGAAGGCGAGGCTAGGATTGTCTTGACTGCACCAGGATATATTGAGGATACTGATTCACAGACTGAATGGGGAGGCATATACGTTGGCGTTGAAGTGGACCGCAGCATCACACATCCCGACACTTTGTTGGCCTGGGCTCAGCTTAGGCTGGCTGAGTTGAAAAATCCACCCATTTCATACCGGGTAGATAGCGTAGACTTATCGAAGCAAACAGACGTCGACTTCTCGTTTGAATCGCTACAACTAGGTTCAACGGTAGTCGTCATCGACGAAGACCTCGGCATCAACGTTTCCGTCAAGGTTGTCCAGATAGAACATCCTGACTTGAGTAAACCGCAGGAGATGATTCTTGAGTTAGCGACACGCACAAAGGACATTACTGACACGCTTGCTGAGGTTTACGATAGACAGCAATTCGACGACCATGTCGCGACAGTAATAGGCGCTGGCCAGGTAATAGTTAAGGGAACATTCACGGTTATTGATTGGGTGACTGCAGGGGAGACTACCATTGATGGCGGGAATATCGAGACAGGAACGATAATTGCTGACGCAATCGGTGCAGGAACGATAACAGGTAAAACCATCATAATTAGCGGTGCTGATGGCATTCTGAAGTCCAGTAACTATGCTGCAGGTTCTGCGGGCTGGCAGGTCAAAGGCGACGGCAATGCTGAGTTTAATACTGTGATAGTGAGGGGAAATATCCAAGCTGGCACCGGGAGCGTTCTAGGAGCGGCTTACATCACAGGGGTTTTAACAGTTGGCCATACACAAGCTAAATGCACAGACCCAAATGCAGATGAAACAGCTGTCAATACAGCTGATGATGCTGACCATGTTCAAGGATATACAATAATCTCGGGCGGCAAGATAGTGACCAGCTTACTCACTGCCAGTAACATTCAGACAGGCACACTGAATTGTAGCTATCTAACAGTCACTAACCTATCAGCTAGTTCTATCACTACTGGTACTCTGTCAGGTGATAGGATAAGTGGTGGAACAATAACAGGAGTTGTCTTCTCCCAAGCAGGTGGCAGTGTTATTGTAGATAGTAATGGTATCAAAATCAAAGGTGAAAACCTAAACTTCTACTACAGTACTACAAAGTTAGCAGAGATTGGATGTACCTCAGGATGGTTCACAATACATTCACTCACAGGTGGGATGGAGATTAAAAGTGAAGGAAGTGCTGGTATTATTCTTAATACTAATTCTATCAATTATGGACTGTCCATGCATGATTGTGGCTGGATGTCACTACCCCAAAGAACTACTGCACCATCTTCTCCTTTTAATGGAATGATGGTTTATAATTCTAGCACTAAATACTTGAATGTCTATGATGGTACTGCTTGGTGGCATGCTAACCGAGATGCAGGCTGGGCTTAAAGTTAGGGGATAAAGTGATAGTGGCAAGGTGAAAAATAGCTCCACCAATAGGGGCAGGCATGGACTACAAAGTAGTAATAGCAATCAATGGCGAGATTCGTGACTGCAACTATCCCTATGATTACCCCCACTATTATTAAAACCCGTTTCCCTTTCATATATTAAGCATAACCACTTCTGGAATAATTTGTCAAGAAAGGAGGCAGTATGTCAGCCAAGAAATCAAAACCACAATCAATCGGGATAAGGGTGGAACATTTCAGCATGACCCGTGTCGAAGCGACAACTCCTGATAAGCCGCCGGCGATACGGTATTTTATTAGTAGTGAAGTGCCATTAGACCGTGCTCAGCAAATGTTAACAGAATTGATAATTACCGTTAGCAAGGAGGAGGCGATTGCAGCGGGGAAAGGCGAGCCGAAAGAGGCTTAATATGTGGAATTACTAGCACAAACACCTTAAGGGGCTTTCTGCCCCATCTTAACGCCATCTCAGGCGATTTCTAGCAACATCCCAGGCTTCGGCCTGGGTCTTTTTTTATTTCGTGTTGAAGTCGTAAGTGTAAATTACCAGTCAATAGGTGCTGTTGTTTTTTCTAGCGTGAACGCATAGATTATCATAGCTTTTTGGGAATACTTCCAGCCTTTGTGGGCTGTGCCTATGTCACTTGATTGAAGTTCACCAATTACTTTTATAAAATCGCTTTCTTTCGGCACAAAGTTTATATTTGATTCTTTCACCACAACAATTATATCTTCATAAGCAGTGCCACCAGTATATATTGCCGTTTTGTCGTAAATGAGAAAAGCATATTGTTTATTAGTCTCGCTGTAACTAACACCATCACCAAACGGTGAAATCCTAGCTATATCAATGGAGACTTTATGTGCTGGCCAGCCTTCGGTCTTTATTTCTGCGATTGAGTAATGCGTTGGCGTAGGAGCAAATATAATAATCGAGACCATGACTATAATGGCAACTATGACTGCGGGAATTATTATTTTCCTTTTCATTTCAACCTCCATTTTTAGTTTACCACCTTTCAGGAAAATGTCAACTCCCCCCTAATTGAAAATTTTAGAGATGATTGTACGAACGAAATAGCTACAAAATGGCACTTGACAAAATAAACAGGGTGTAATAAAATGAAACCAAAGGTGATAAATAGCTAACAGAACTAAGACAAAACGAAACGAAAAAATACTGGAACTTGCTAATAAGGATTGGCCACACAAATCCATCGCCAACATGATGAAGATTAAAAACCCACATACTGTTA
>Ga0307375_10000834_pt1 | contig 35879 bp, 25 predicted proteins | sample TR1MG_FD_202531 | JGI IMG/M metagenome (GOLD analysis project Ga0307375, IMG submission 202531) | Soil microbial communities from Risofladan, Vaasa, Finland - TR-1 | ecosystem: Environmental > Terrestrial > Soil > Coastal area > Acid sulfate soil | place: Finland: Risofladan, Vaasa | collected... | reverse complement strand
GGTTCCACCGAGAACGCCGTTGATGAGGGCGATGATCGCCAGGAAGGAAATCAGCATGGCGGCTACGTTAATCGCCAGACCGAGGCCGTCCGTGGTGCCCTTGGAAGCGGCAGCGAGCACGTTCTCATGCTTCTCGACTTCCCCGCGCTTCACTTCGACCGTACCGCCGGTCTCCGGGACTCCGGTTTCCGGCACGAGCATCTTGGCGATGGTGAGCGTGCCGGGGGCGGTCATGATGACGGCGGTGAGCAGATGCTTGGCCGAGATGCCGCTCATGATGTATGCGCCCATGATTCCGCCGGAAACGTGCGCCATTCCGGCCGTCATGATGACCATGAGCTCGGATTCGGTGACGCGCGGGAGGTAGGGAGCGATAGTCAGCGGGGCTTCGGTCTGTCCCATGAAGATCGACGCCGCCACATCGAGCGACTCCACGCCGCTGACGCCCATCAAGCGCCGCATGGTCTTGGCAGCAATGTTGATGATGAACTGCATCACGCCGAAGTGATACAGGATGGCGAAGAAGGCAGCGATGAAGATAATAGTGGGCAACACCTGGAAGGCGAAGTTGAAACCAAGGCTGCCAACATTCTTCCAGGAGTCGCCAAACACCGCGGGCGCCTGCTGTCCCAGTTGGGTGAACATGCCGCCGTTTGGCTTGCCGAGCTCACCGAAAACGAACTGAGATCCCGCAAAGGAGTATTCAAGCAGGCGGTTGACGGCTGCACCGGCTACACTGATGGCGTCGCGGCCCCTCTGCCACTCCAGCACGAGAAACGCGAAAATAAACTGCAGGCTAAGACCCGTGGCCACGGTGCGCCACTTAATCGACTTGCGACTCGTCGAAAATACGTATGCGATGCCAAGCAGCACCGCTAACCCCAAAAGCCCAGTGAATCTACCCATTGGTCCCTCGCTTAGAGAGATTTTCCCTTGATGATGTTGTGCACCAGCGGACGGCCCGCAATGGCGCGAACCGATGCGAACTGATATGCCGATTCAAGGATCGGTCGCGCATCGGCGAAGCGATCCTGCGAGTTGTAATGAACGGTGCAAAGCGGCTCGCCCTTGCGAACTTCGTCACGCACCTTTTTGTGAAGCACGATGCCAACGGCAGGATCGACCTTATCTTCCTTGAGAAAACGGCCTCCGCCAAGGACCACGCCGGCGATGCCAACACGCTCGCAGTTCATCGACGCGATATATCCGTCAGAAGGCGAAAGGATGTCTTCGGTGTGGTGGGCCTTCGGCAAACGCCCAAGGTCGTCGCAGACGCGCGCGTCGCCGCCCTGAATCTCCACGAGCTGGCGGAACTTCTCCAGCGCCTTGCCGCTATGGATGAGGTCGGCGGTCAACTTGCGGCCTTCTTCCACGGTCGAAACACGGCCGCCAAGAATGAGCATCCAGGCTGCCAATTCCAGCGTGAGTTCGTAAAGGTCCTCTGAGCCGCTGATTTCGCCACGCATGATGCGCACACACTCTTCGACTTCGAGTGCGTTACCGATGTAACGACCGAGGGGCTGGTCCATGTCGGTGATGAGAGCGACCATTTTTTTGCCGACAAGATCGCCGGTTTCGACCATGAGCGAGGCAAGGAACTCGGAATCCTTGCGCTCCTTCATGAACGCGCCGGAGCCGGTCTTGACGTCGAGCACAAGTCCATCGACACCCTCGGCAAGCTTCTTGCTCATGATGGAGGCGCAGATGAGATACGGACTCTCGACCGTGCCGGTGACGTCGCGCAGAGCGTAAAGCTTCTTGTCCGCGGGAGCGATTTCTCCGGTCTGGCCGATCATGGCGCAGCCGATCTTCTCCATAATGCGGCGGAAGTCGGCGAGCGAGACGTTGACATTGAATCCGGGAATCGCTTCGAGCTTATCGAGCGTGCCGCCGGTGTGCCCAAGGCCGCGACCGCTGATCATCGGCACATAAACACCGGCCGCAGCGACGACCGGCGAAAGAATCAGCGAAGTTTTGTCGCCGACTCCTCCGGTGGAATGCTTGTCCACTTTGCTGCCCGGCAGGAAGCTGAAATCGAGAACCTGGCCGGAGTGCAACATAGCTTCGGTGAGAGCCGCGGTTTCCGCGCGGGAGAGACCGCGAATCAACGCGGCCATCAGGAAGGCAGAGACTTGGTAGTCGGGAAACTCGTTGCGGGTATAACCGGAAACGATTGCCTGGATTTCTTCGCGCGTCAGTTCATGGCCGTCGCGCTTCTTCCGAATCAGTTCTACAAATAGCATGAGGGCTACTTAAAGCCGCAGACCCTTTACTGGAGTGCTTCGGCAGGTTGGATAAGAAAAAAGGAAGATTACCCTACGGGAGGAAGCGTGGGAAGTAGATTCTTCCACACAACATGCCACTGGAGAGGTATGTGGCATAAGGGGAATGCCGCAGACACAATCGCAAGGAAAAACATCGCGGCGACACCAGACGAGTGGGGGTCGCCGCAGTGACAATGTTTCTACTTATTAATCATTTCCGGCGCGCCCAGTTCCCTGACGATGCCTACACTGGCGCTGGCGCCGACACGGTTGGCGCCGGCCTCGACCATTGCCTTGAGGTCAGCCGCCGTACGAATGCCGCCTGCGGCCTTGACGCCAAGCTTGTCTCCCACCACACCGCGCATGAGTTGCACATCGGCAATCTTTGCGCCGGCAGTGGAGAAACCGGTAGAGGTCTTGACGAAGTCGGCGCCGGCATCGACGCATAACTGACAGGCAAGGATCTTTTCCGGGTCGGTGAGCAGCGCGGTCTCAATGATGACCTTGAGCAATGCGCCATTCTGATGACAAAGCGCGGCCAGGGACCGGATTTCGGTGCCAACGAGGTCACGTTCGCCCGCCTTGAGGGCGCCGACGTTGATGACCATGTCGAGTTCGCGCGCGCCAAGACGCAGGGCGTCAGCGGCCTCGGCCAGCTTGGTGATGGAGGTGTTCGCGCCCAAGGGGAAACCGATGACCGTTCCCACAACGACCTTGCTGCCGCGGACCTGCGAAACGCAAAGGGCGATGTTGGCGGGATTAACCATCACGGAGAAGAAGCCGTAGTCGATGGCTTCACGGCAGATCTTCAGAACCTGTTCGCGGGTGGCATCGGCCTTAAGCAGCGTGTGGTCGATCAAGCGGGCGGCTTCATGCCAGTCCCGCACAAGAGGAGAGGTAGTAGTTGCAAACGTCATTTGCGACATCGATGCACTTCCAGAGAATAGTATCGCGCAAATTCACGCGAGTTGGACACGCGTCGAAATGGAATCGGCGGCGTGCGTGCCGGTGCGTCCATTGCGGCGTCCATGGTGACGCTTGCCACCGCTACGGAACGACGCAGATGTCCGGCAAATTGCGATAACGCTCGGCGTAGTCCATCCCGTATCCGACCACAAATTCATCCGGGATGGTAAAGCCGACATAATCGGCATGGATCGGCTGGATGCGACGGGCGGCCTTGTCAAGCAGGGCCGCGATGCGCAGCGTCCTGGGCCGATGCGCTTCCAGCACGCGGGTCAGGTAGCTCAACGTCAGCCCGGTGTCGAGAATGTCCTCGACGAGGATGACGTTCTTCCCTTCCATGGATTGATCCACGTCTTTCATCATCTTGACTTCACCGCTGTTCTGCTTGCCGTTGCCGTAGCTGGAAACGGAAATGAAGTCAAAGGTGGAGTCACAGGTGATGTTACGCGAAAGATCGGAGAGGAAAATGGTGGCGCCCTTGAGCACTCCGAGGAGCGTCACGGTCTCTCCTTCGAAGTCGCGGCTGATTTGTGCACCGAGCTCAGCCACGCGCTCCGCGATCTGCTGACGGGTGAAAAGAACTCTTAAGTCCGACACGATAAAGTTACTCCCGAATATTAACGCGGCGTTCCAGCAAGGAAACTGGATACTAGATGGAAATCGCGCAAGATTCAAGACGAAGGCACTACGAAGCGGCGGTACGGAAGGGTTAGTGCTGCCCGACCGGGAAGAGAACCAGCGGACTTTGTGCCAATTCCGTACAGGTCCGCACCAGCTAAATTTCGTCATTCGCCGGTAACTGACGTATGATTTTTGTTTATTCATGCGCAGTAGAAGCAGGCAGATCGCGCACTAAAGCGCGGCAGTCCCGGCCGAGGGCTTGAACGCACGAATTTCCTGGGAGCCGATTCACGGTCTGGGACCAGCACAAGAGGAGGAAGCATGCGCGGATCTCGCGCAAGAGTAGTTGCCATTTTCACCGTAATCCTGGCTCTCATCGCCTTATCCACGGCAAGCACGATGCAAGCGTTCCGGGACACTCCGGCACGCCCGGCAACGGCCGCGGCACTCGCCGCACAACAGCGGCAGGCGGCCGAATCGCCGGAAGCAAGAACCGAGAGAACCGAAAAGGCGATGGAGGCAGCCAAGGCAAATACCGGGGCCCTCTATGCCTTCCTGCGAGAGATGCCCAAGGGCGGAGACCTGCATAACCACGACGTTGGAGCCGTCTACGCGGAAACGATGATTAAGTTCGCATCGCACGATCATCTCTGCGTGGACCGCACAACGATGGCGCTGACGGAGCCTCCGTGTAAACAGGGACAGGTGGACGCAGCGACGTCGAACACGGACCCGGCACTCTATCGCGACATGATCAACGCATGGTCGATGCGGGACTGGAACAAGGCAAAGGGCACGGGACACGACCATTTCTTCGATACATTTCCCAAGTTCGGACTGGCCAACCAGGGACACATGGGAGCGGTGTTCGCCGAGCTGGCGAATCGCGCCGCATCCGAAAATGTGCAATATCTCGAACTGATGACAACGGCCGACAACGCCGAGTCGATCGGATTCGCCTCGAAGTTCCAATGGAACGACAACTTTTCCGTTATGCGGCAGCAAATGCTGGACGGCGGGTTACAGAAGATCGTGGACGACGCAAAGAAGAACCTGGCGGACTGGGATGCGCAGAAAGACCAGATTCTCGACTGCAACGATGCGAACCTCGAGAAGCGTCAACCAGGCTGCCAGGTAACAATTCGGCATATCTACCCGGTGCTGCGCGCCTTCGACAAGACGCAGGTCTTTGCGCAACTGCTGCTGGCCTTCGAACTGGCAAAGCAGGACCCGATGGATGTCGCGGTGAACATGGTGCAACCGGAGGACTGGCTGGTGCCCATGCGCGATTTCCACCTGCACATGCGGATGGTCAATTTTCTGCACGAGCAGTATCCGGAGGTTCACATCGCGCTGCACGCGGGAGAACTCGCACCCGGCATGGTGCCGCCGGAAGGCTTGCGCTTCCACATTCGGGAATCGATTGAGATCGGGCACGCGGAACGGATCGGCCACGGCGTGGACATCATGTACGAGGACCGCCCGCACGAACTGCTGGCCGAGATGGCGAAACGGAACATCCTTGTGGAGATATGCCTGACCTCGAACGCCTACATCCTTGGCATCAAGGGCAAAGCCCATCCGCTGGCAATGTACCTGAAGGCCGGTGTGCCGGTGGCGTTGGCAACGGACGATGAAGGCGTCTCGCGTTCGGACATGACGCAGGAGTATGAACGCGCCGTGCTCGACCAGGGACTCGACTACACCACGCTGAAGAAGATGGCGCGCAACAGCATCGAGCACGCATTCCTCCCGGGCGACAGCCTATGGAGCGATGCGCGGCGGTTCGTCCCCGTCCGTGAGTGCGCAACTGACCATACGAGAAACGCAACCATCAGCGCGCCCTGTAAGGCGTTTTTGAAAGGCAGCGAAAAGGCCCAGCAGGAGTGGCAGCTGGAAAAGAAGTTTGCCGACTTCGAGTTGAAGTTCTAAGGTAGACAAGTTGAATTGCAGAGGCCGCTTTCGGGCGGCCTTTCGCATTGCGGAAAAATCTTTACGCGTGATGCAGGCGGTGCTGTTGAATGCGCATCGCTGACCAGACCGCAAGGGCGATGACGAGAACAATGGCGGGTGAAATGAGCGCCACGAGCCCCACTCCAAATGGATCATACTCACAGGCCCAGACACACAAGAGCGAAGCGATTACGAAGGACGGGAGTGCCACTTCAAAAAATAGCGCGGCGGTCAGACGCCGCCAGAAGAACATCAGGTGGAGAACAAGGCCAAAGCTGCCGCCGACAGGAACGGCGATTGCGACGAGGATTACAGGCAGTGCGGCGAATTCAGCGACGCGCGAGGGGTTGCGGAGATAGAAGGCAATGAGGCCGATACAACCCTCAAGAAGAGCAAGCAGACCGGCAGTGGCTCCGTAAAGAAACAGGAGGCGCAGCAAAGGGCGTAGCCCTTTTCCGTTGTCCAATTCGTGCAAGCCCGGCAAGCGCATGGCTCACCTCAGCCGGAATCCCTCCGGCAAGAGTTCGGCAATCGGCGTCTGCGTGATCTTCCCTTCCTTGTTGCGATAGACAGCCACGCAATCGGGGCCGAACTCGTAGATTACCTGGCGACAAGCGCCACAGGGGGCGCACGGCACGCCATCACGATTGACGCAGGCAACGGCGCGAATTTCCAACAGCCCGCTATCGGCACCGGCAGCGACGGCAGTGAAGATTGCCGTGCGCTCGGCGCAGTTGGTTAGTCCATAGGACGAGTTCTCCACGTTGCAACCGGTAAAGACTTGTCCGCTGACAGTGAGAATGGACGAGCCAACAAAGAATCGGCTAAAGGGAGCGTAGGCGCGCTCCGAGGCGTCTTGTGCCGCCTTGAGGAGCGCGTCCTGTTCCTGCTGCGTAATGGTGTGCGCGGGCATAGGCCTACCTGGTCTGTGTCTTGGCGTCCTTGGCCGGCGGATTGCCCGGCGAAGGCTGGCACGGTTTGGTTTCGTGCTTCGGAGACTTCGGCGGATGATACGGCTCCGGCTCCTGTGCGGAATCCACCCATGCGGTGTACCACATGTTGAGCAGCATCTGCGCGCCGCTTGCCAGACGCTGGCGCACGAATTCACGACCGGCGGCCGTACCGCGGCCGTCAAAGGCACACTGCTTGTCGAGAGCGTACGCTTCCTCGACCTTCGACTGCGACTGCCGCAGGTAGGCGACGTAATCCTGGAAGGGATTCTCGAGAAGCTTGGGCGCACTCACCATGTTGTCGATCTTGAGATCGTCGAGGTTCTGGTTCACGAATCCACTCTCAAACTTGTAGTGAATGTCGTGCGAAGTGGTATAGCCGTTCGGATTGGGACCAACCCAGCCGTTGTACTGGATGGAAGTGTGCATCGGGTTGGCGCCGTCGCCAACATAGTGTCCGAGCCATCCGGCATAGAAGAGCGCATTGGCCTCGGCATCTGCCGTCGAGCGGCCTGCCTTCTGTGCGTGGCGATACTCGCGGAAGGCAACCTTCAGGCGGTCAAAGACTTCAATCGCAGCATAGGGCTGGAAGCCAATTTTCTCCGGGCCCGGGACATCGGCATCGGGATGCTTCGCTTTGTACTGGTAGATCTCGCGGATGTACGTGTAACGGTCCTCGGGCAACTGCTTCATCCAGTCGACATACTCAAGGTCGATGAAGTGATCCGGAGCATTCTCCTCGGCAAGAGTCTTTTCGAGATTGGAGCGCCAACGATCGGGCTCGGGGCCGTTGTAAACGATGTGCGACTCACCGGCCTTCAAAAACTGCGGCATGTCCGCCGGAATCTTCTCGACGGCCGTGCGGTTGATGAGCATGTGTCCGTTGTCGCCCCAGGTAAGGGCGAGGATGGGAACCATGACGATGGCAGCAGCGATGATTACGAAACGAAGAATGTTTTTGCGCATCTGCAAAATCCTAATAGAAGGTTGAACTCGGAACTGTAGCATCCGGCGGCGAGATTGAAAAGAAACGGGAGCCAGGCAAGGGCGCAGGGTAATGGACCAATATAAAACGCCTCGTGGATACGAGGCGTTCGTTTCAACGTATGGGTTCCGGCGATTAGTGTTTGCCGTTTTCGGCGCCGCGCCCCATGGCGGCTGCGGTGGCCTGTTCGCGCTTCTGGAGATTGGCAATATTGGGCTCGAAGCAGCGGCGGCAGCGCGCCTCGTACATTCCGGCGGCGCCAACCACAACGAGTTCGTCACTGGCGACGAGGCGCTGCGTGTGTTTGGCAGGGTTACCGCATTGCATACAGATGGCGAGCGCTTTGCTGATCTCATCGGCCACGGCGAGCAATTCCGGCATGGGATGAAATGGACGGCCAAGGTAATCGGTATCGAGGCCGGCAATGATGACGCGCTTGCCCATATCGGCAAGTCGCACAACAAGGTCCACGATGCCTTCGCCGAGGAACTGCGCTTCGTCGATGCCGATGACTTCCGTGCGCCAGTCGAGGCGCTTTTCAAGTTCGGCCGCGTCCTTTACGCATTCCGACTGAATCTTAAAGTCGCTGTGGCTGATGATGTGATCGTCCGAGTAGCGCTGGTCGATGCCCGGCTTGAAAATCTGGACGCGCTGGCGGGCGATCTCCGCGCGGCGCAGGCGGCGAATCAACTCTTCGCTCTTGCCGCTGAACATGGGACCGCAGACAACTTCAATCCAACCTATACTGCCCTTCGTGATGTTCATAGCTACAGATCAAGACCCTTCTTGAGGCGCCACCAGGTTCGCGTGAAAAATACGGCAAGGCCGATACTAATGACGATCCAGAGGATGCGCAACCAGTTCCACTGATGATCCTGCACGGTGACGAAGACGACGCCGAGTCCGCCGATCCACAGCAGGAACGATACAAAGCCAAAACGCCGCGCCACCTCGTTCTGATTCTCGACGATTGCCATCAGTCCCTTCCCGCCGTCAGCGTTTGTTCCGCGCGGAGACGGTGCTTCAACTGTTCAAAGCTGGTGAAAACTTCCGTCGCACAGCCGAGAATCCAACCGCTGATCTGCGCGACGGGTACGGCTGTGACGAGATAGACCGGAATTCCGCGGCTGTAGGCGAGCGTCAGTTCACCCTGCGTGCCGGCGCCGCGCCCGGAATACTCATCCCAGTAGGCAACGATGAAATCACTCTTGCGGCCAACCCACTCAAGGTCCCAGTCGATAATCTTGCGAATGGTGGCCTGGAATCGCGCCAAATCCGTCGTCTTCCATTTGCGGAAGTCGCGCACTTCTTCGTCGGAGAGATTCTTCTTCTCGTCAAGCGCGGGATCGTAGACTTCATGGCCCTGCTCGCGAAGGAACCGGGTGATTTCCGCACGCCACGCCTTGCCGTGGTCCGGCGAGTATTCAATGGCCCCGCAAAGATATGCCAGCATCGTTATCCCCGCCACATGGCACGACGACTCGCGTCATCGCATCTTGTGGAAAGGCGATTGTCGTTGCCGCAAGCAACCGGCGTCAACCTTGAATTGCTGTGGAAAACTGGGAAGCAGAGGGTGCTCCAGTAAATGTGCAGTTCGAGACCCTCCACTCCGATCCCAGATGGAGTGTTTCCTATCAGGGGGTAGCGTGCAGCGCTTTCGACTGGAACTCAAGGGACGCCGCAAAGTGATCGAGAACGAACTGCCAGTCGTGACGTCCAGGATAGAGATGGAACTCGTGCTTGACGCCACGCTCCGTCAGCAATTTATCCATGCCGCGCGCGCCCTGGTCGAAGCCATAGTTGTCGCTGGTGCCGCAGTCGAAATAGATGGCCATGCGGCGCAGCGTTGATACCGGCAGGTTGCGCACAAGAGTGAACGGCGAATTTTTCTTATAAAACGCATCATCGACAGGCTTACCAAATACGTTTGCCAGGATGCGTCCTTCGCGCGTGTCGTCGAGGTCGGGCGGGCCACCGTCGCGCAAGGCCGCCATGTGCGTGCTGACCGCGGCGAACATCTGGGGATGGCTGAAGGCGTAGTTCATCGCGCCATAGCCGCCCATCGAGATGCCCATGATTCCCCGTGAAGAGCGCTCGGCCTTGACGCGATACTTCTTCTCCATCGCCGGAAGAAATTCCTTGAAGAAGAAATCCTTGTAGGCAAACTTACCGTCGCGCGAATTGATGAAGAAACTGCTGTAGCCATTCGGCGCGATCATCAGGAACTCGCCGATTTTCTTTTGCCGGAAGAGATCGTCGTAGATCTGCCAGCCGCCAAGGTTCACCAGCGACTGCTCGTTGTCGCCCAACCCGTGCAGGTAGTAGACGACCGGGTAACGCCGCGTCTTGTCGGTGTCGTAGCTGCTCGGAAGCACGACACAGTACGGCACGTCGCGCCGCAACAATCTGCTATGGAAGCGATTGCACTCGACGCGCGAGGCGGCAAGAAGGAAAACCGGAGTCGCCACGAAAAGGAGAAGAAATGAAACCCTTGCGAACCGATGCATGAAAGTCACAAGTCGCCGCTCTTGAGTCATGATCTTCAAGCATAACTCCGGTTATTCGTAGCGCAATGCCTGAATAGGATCGAGCTTGGCGGCGCGCGCCGCCGGATAAAGTCCGGCGATAAGGCTGACCAGCACTGAAAAGCCAATTGCACCCACGATGAGCCACCACGGTACATACCACACATCGACGTGGGCCATCTTCATCCGCGTCATGTACAGGCCCGTGCCGAAGTTGATGATGCGACCCATCAGCCAGCCGAAGAGCACGCCGGCCGCACCACCGACGATACCCATCACGGCGGCTTCGGCAAAGAAGAGCTTCTTCACGTCAACGTCACTGGCGCCAAGGGCTTTCATGATGCCGATCTCGCGACGGCGTTCAAGCACGGCCATGACGAGAGTGTTGATGATGGCGAGCGAAGCCACGGCGAGTGCGAGCGAACCGAAGATTCCGAGAAATGCGTCAAAGATGGCGAAGAAGCGCCGCAGTCCGTTGAGCGCGTCAATCACGGAGAAGGCCGCGAAGCCCATCTTCTTGATGGCGTTCTGCACCTGCTCCACCTGCCCGCTGTCGAGTACGCGCACGCGCAACATGTTATAGGTCTTGCCGGTGACGTCCCCGCGAACCATGGCGCGAGCATCAAATGGCTGCATCATGTTCAGCCGCTCGGCAGTTCCGACGGGAATGTACACCTGTCCGTGCGCCCCCGGTCCTCCGCCAGTGAAGGGTTCCTCGGAGTTGATGCCCACGACTGTGAGAGTCTGTTCCTTGCGCGTCACACTGAAGCCGCTGCCAGCACCCTGGCTGTCACTGTCGCCCGCGTCGCCCTGCTGGCGCTCGGCATATCGCAACACGATATCTTTTCCGAGCAGGTTCGCCGGGTTCGGGTCCAACCGCTTGGCGAAGTCTTCTTCCAATACGGCTTCGTCTGCATCGTTGTTGGAAAAGAACTTTCCCTGGAGCTTGTCGAACGCGTCCGTAGTGCCCTCAGACATTGGCAATCCGGCCACCACCGACATGCGCGACTTGTCGCCGTATCCGATTTCAGCAACCACGTGGATGTCCGGCGTCACTTCGGCAACGTCGGGCAGTTGTTCCAACTCTTTCCGGGCAGCGTCGTCCAGGACTCGCGCGTTGGCCGTATCCGTATCCTGCATCCGCCCTCGCATGCCGTGCACATCCTGCTTGGAAGTCACGAAGACGATGTCAAACACGCCCGACTTGCGGATACGCGAGGTCGCCATACTTTGCAGTCCAATGCCAAGCGAGAGCATGGCCACAAGAGACGCGACGCCAACGGCGATGCCAACGGTCGTCAGACTATTGCGCAGTTTCGAGTTCCGCAGATTGCGCGACGCGAGGTCGAAGAGATCGTAGCTTTTCATTGCCGCACCTCTGCCTGCTCCACCAGTTTGCCGTCGGCCATGTGGATCGCCCGTTGCGCGTACTTATCAGCCAACGCCTGCTCGTGCGTCACCATCACCACCGTCACGCCGGAGGCATTCACCTCACGCAAGAGTTCCATAATCTCGTTGCCGGTACGACTGTCGAGATTGCCGGTGGGTTCGTCGGCCAGCAGCAAGGTCGGGTTGTTCACCAGCGCACGCGCAATCGCACCACGCTGCTGCTCGCCGCCGGATAGCTCACTTGGACGATGATGAAGCCTTCCGCCCAGATGCACGCGCTCAAGAGCCTGACGGATACGCTCCGCGCGGCCATCCTTCGGGGTTTCGGCAAAACGCATTGGCAACTCCACGTTCTCCGCCAGCGACATGCTCGCCACCAGGTTGAACGACTGGAAGATCATGCCAACGGTTTCGCGACGGTAGCGCGCCAACTCTTCCGACGCCATGGCCGACAGATCGCGACCGTTAACGACAATCGCGCCGGAGGTGGGACGGTCGAGCCCCGCGATTAGATTTAATAATGTCGATTTACCCGAGCCTGACGCGCCAAGCAGCGCCACGAACTCGCCGCGGGCAATTGCCAGGCTGATGTCGTCCACGGCACGAATGACGCTGGCACCCATCTGGTAATGGCGTGTCACCGAACTGAGTTGGACGGCTACCCTGCCGTCGTTTGCGGCTTCCATGAGCAAGCCCTTCCTTCTTTACTTTAGTCTTACGTAAAGTTACGCCGAAGATTCCACGCTTGCGCAGTGGCACTTTGGTAGTAATTTACCGGATCATCACGCAGCATGCGAACTGAATCTAGGCTGGCGAGCCTTACCGCAGGCTGAATTCCATGCCTGACCCCAAAGAGTGGTTTGACAGCGTTATCACATGACCCTATGATATTGAACATAATGAATTCGCTCCTCCATCGCCATCATCATCACCACCATTACACGGTGATCGTGTCGGCGGAGGCTTGCGGATAGAGTTCTAGTCATCATCCCAATTAGCCCGCTGGCGCGATCAAGCGCAGCGGGCTTTTTTGTGCCTGCTGCACAACGCCGACGGACCAAACACAAAGCGAGGAAGTCACGATGGAAATCGATTTCGAGAAGATGCAGGGGCTGGTGCCGGCCGTGGTGCAGGACGCAGCCAATGGCGAAGTCCTCATGCTGGGTTTCATGAACGCCGAGTCCCTGCAAAAAACTTTGCAATCCGGGTACGTCACGTTCTACAGCCGCACGCGCAACAAGCTCTGGACCAAGGGCGAGACCAGCGGCAACCGGTTGCGCCTGCTGGAGGTAGCGACGGACTGCGACCAGGACACCATACTGTGCAAGGTTTACGTCGAAGGCGACGGCCTGGTCTGTCACGAAGGCACACGCTCCTGCTTTACGCGTCCCATGAGCATCGCAACCGTTTCGGAGGTTTCCAATGGCTAAGATCCGTCTCGGAATTCCCAAGGGTAGTCTGCAGGACGCCACCATCGCTCTCTTCGCCGCCGCTGGCTTCAAGATTTACGCCAACGGCCGCTCGTATTTCCCCAGCACGGATGACGCCGAACTCGAATGCATGCTGATTCGCGCGCAGGAAATGGCGCGTTACGTCGAACAGGGAGTGCTGGATGCCGGACTGACCGGGCTCGATTGGGTCGTCGAAAGTGGGCTGCACGTACAGACCGTCGCGGACCTTATTTATGCCAAGCAGAGCCGAGGCAAAGTACGGTGGGTACTCGCCGTGCCCGAGGACTCGCCTTTCCAGCGTGCGGAAGACCTTGCGGGAAAGATCATCGCCACCGAGCTGGTGGAAGTGACGAAGAAATACTTTACATCGAAGAATGTCAATGTAAAGGTCGACTTCAGCTGGGGCGCCACGGAAGTCAAGCCGCCGATGCTCGCCGACGCGATCGTTGAAGTCACGGAAACCGGCAGCTCCCTGCGCGCCAACCGCCTGCGGATCATCGATACCGTGCTGGAGTCGAACACTCAACTCATCGCGAATACCAAGGCATGGACCGATGCCGGTAAACGCGAAAAAATCGAAAACGTCGCACTGATGCTGCTCGGCGCCATCACCGCGCAGGGACGCGTTGGGCTGATGCTCAATGTCCGCCGCGACGATCTCGACCAGGTGCTGGGTGTACTGCCCGCGCTCAACTCGCCGACCGTCTCCGCGCTGAGCGATCCCAACTGGGTGGCGGTCAACACCATCCTGGAGGAGAGCGTGGTGCGCGATGTGATGCCTAAGCTCAAGGCGGCAAACGCCACCGGCATTGTGGAGTATCCGTTAAACAAGGTGGTGATGTAATGCGCGTGCTGGAAGGGAGTGACGCGCAAGCCTGCGTGGAGACGCTCGCCAGCCGCGGCGTGGCGGATGCCCCGGCGCTGACGCGAAATGTCGCGCGCATCGTCGGCGACGTCCGCAAGAATGGCGACAAGGCGCTGCTGAAGTACGCACGCAAGTTCGACGGCCTTGCGAAAGACCAACCGGTGCTGGTCTCCGAAGAGGAACTGAACGCCGCATGGCGCACGGTTTCATCTGACTTCAAGCAGGCGCTGAGAGCCGCTGCGCGAAACATCCGGCAATTTGCGAAGTGGCAGAAACCGAAGTCGTGGATGCGCACGATGCAACCGGGATTACGCGTGGGGCAGAAGGTGGAACCCATCGCGAGTGTTGGCTGCTACGTTCCCGGAGGCCGCTTTCCGCTGCCGTCGTCGCTGCTGATGACGGTCATCCCGGCGCAGATTGCAGGAGTGCCCCGCATACAGGTCGCATCCCCAAGGCCAGCGGCAGAAACTCTCGCGGCGGCGAAGATGCTCGGAGTGACAAACTTCTACCGCATCGGTGGTGCACAAGCCGTGGCCGCTTTCGCATACGGCACGGAGTCAGTGCCCGGCGTGCACAAAATCGTTGGCCCCGGAAACAGCTACGTCACGGCTGCAAAAAGAATGGTGGCGTTCGACTGCTCCATCGACTTCCTCGCCGGACCGACAGAAATCGTGTACGTCGCTCATCACGGCGATGCGCGCTTTATCGCTTCCGACCTGGTCGCACAGGCGGAACACGATCCGGAGACGCTGGCGATCTTCATCACAAAAAGCAGAAGGCTTGCAGAAAACGTCGCTCGTGAAGCGATGAAGATGGCGGCCAATAATCCTATCGCAATGCAATCTCTCAAGACGCGCGGCGTTGCGCTGGTTGCCGATGGCTCTGACGAGGCGATGCGCTGGGCGAACGCAGTTGGGGGCGAGCACATCACCGTCAGTCGGGAAGACGCGCCGAGTATCATCAGCGCCGGTTCAATCTTTGTTGGCGATTATTCGCCGCAGTCGCTGGGAGACTACGCCAGCGGTCCTAATCACACGCTGCCCACCGGTAACGTCGCGAAATATCGCGGCGGCCTCAGCGTGCTCGACTACCTGAAGATCATGACGGTACAGGAAGTTTCAAAGGCTGCGCTGAAGAAAATTGGTCCGACCGTGACCCTACTGGCAGAAGCCGAGGGCCTGAAGGCCCACGCCGAATCCGTGCGCGTGAGGTTGGCAAAATGAAGACAGAACTGAAAGCCCGCAAAACCGTAGAAGGCCTCAAGGAGTATCACCCGCCGCTCGGTGAACGCGAAGGGCTGCGCCTCGACTTCAACGAGAATGTTGGCGGATGTTCGCCGCGCGTGCTGGCGAAGTTGCGCTCGCTCTCACCGGAAGTACTCAACAAATATCCCGAACGCTATCCCGGCGAATGTGCGGCGGCGCAGTTCCTTGGATTGAAGCCCGAACAGGTATTGCTCACAAACGGAGTCGATGAGGCGATTCATCTGCTGGCCGAGACTTATCTCGAAAGCGCGGACGAAGCACTCATCGTGGTGCCTACGTTCTCGATGTACGAGATCTATGCGCTGGCAACGGCGGCAAAGGTCATCACGCTGCAAGCCGGTGATAATTTCGCATTCCCTACGGAAACGCTGCTGAAACAAATCGGCCCGCAGACAAAGCTTATCTGTATTGCAAATCCCAATAACCCGACCGGAGCGGTCGTCGCACGCGAAGACCTGCTGAAGATCGTGGCGGCGGCACCACACGCAGCCGTCCTCATCGATGAAGCGTATTACGACTTCTACGGGGACTCTCTGATGGACGAGGTTGGACGCTACGAGAACCTGTTCGTGGCGCGCACGTTCAGCAAGGCTTATGGACTCGCGGGCTTCCGCATGGGTGTGCTGGCGGGGTCGGAGCCGCAGATGCGAATGGTGCGGCGCGTAAGTTCTCCCTACAACGTCAACGGCGTGGCACTGGAATGCCTGCCGGAAGCTCTGGCCGACCAGGACTTCGTCGCCAGCTACATTGCGCAAGTGAAACACGGGCGCGCGGCACTCGAATCGTTCTACCGCACAAACGGAATTCGCTTCTGGCCCAGCCAGGCGAATTTTGTGCTGGCTCACTTTGGCAGATATCGAAAACCGTTCGTTGAAGAGATGCGGCGGCGCGGAATTCTTGTGCGGGACCGAAACAGCGACCCGGGTTGCGAAGGATGTGTGCGCATCACGCTCGGCACCGAGGAGCAAACCGCGCGCCTGCTGCGCGAGTTGCCGGAAGCGTTAAAGACGATTGGCTTTCAACAACAGCGGTCCACGGAGGTGACACGATGAGCGCACGCAAGGCGACCGTCATTCGCAAGACGAACGAGACCGACATCAACCTCGCGCTCAACATCGACGGGCGCGGCACCTACCAGGTCTCTACCGGCATCCGCTTCTTCGACCACATGCTGGAACTTTTTTCGCGACATGGCGGCTTCGACCTCAAGCTCGCGTGCAAAGGCGACCTTGATGTCGATCAGCACCACACGGTGGAAGACGTAGGCATCGCTCTCGGTGAAGCATTCGACAAGGCGCTGGGCGACAAGAAGGGGATTCTGCGCGCCGGATACTTTCTCATGACGATGGACGAAACGCTCGGGCTTGCCGCGGTGGATCTCAGCGGACGCGCGGCACACGTCGTGGACACGAAGGTGAAAGTGCGGCTGGTCGGCGATTTGCAAACAGAGCTCGTGTGCGACTTCTTCGAGGGATTCTCCCGCGGAGCCCGCGCAAACGTACACGTCAAGACCGTGTACGGCCGGTCGAATCATCACAAGATTGAGGCCATTTTCAAGGCGTTTGCGCGAGCGCTGCGCGTGGCGTGCAGCAAGGACAAACGGCTGGCCAAAATGCTGCCGAGCACAAAGGGGCTGCTGTGATCACCGTCGTCGATTACCGCGCCGGAAACCTGGCTTCCGTGCAGAAGGCTTTGCGCCATCTTGGTTACGAATCGCAGGTCACGGACAATCCCGATGTAGTGCGACGGTCGCCGCGAGTCATCCTGCCCGGCGTTGGACACTTTTCTTCCACGCAGCGCATTGCCGACTCGGGCGTAGACGATGCAATCCGCGAAGTGGTCGCGCGCGGCGTGCCGTTCCTGGGTATCTGCGTGGGAATGCAATGGCTCTACGAGGGTTCCACGGAAGCGCCGGATGTCACGGGGTTGGGCACGTTCGCCGGAATGGTTGAGCGCTTCCCTGATGATCCCGCATATAAGGTTCCGCACGTCGGATGGAACCAACTGACTCGCGTTCCCGGCACGGAGTCGCGCCTGCTGCGCGATATCCCGGATGGCAGCTTTGTGTACTACACGCACTCCTATCGCGGACCGGTTGTTCCCGGAGTTGTAGCGACCACGAATTACGCGGGGGGTTTTGCTGCCGTCGTTGAACGCGACAACGTTTTCGGCGTGCAGTTTCACCCGGAAAAGTCCGGCGAGACTGGATTGAAAATGCTCAAGAATTTCTGCGAGGTGAACGCGTAATGCTTACGAAACGCATCATCGCGTGCCTCGACGTCACGAATGGCCGCGTGGTCAAGGGCGTTCAGTTTGTCGACCTCGTCGATGCCGGCGATCCGGCGGCACTGGCGCGGCGGCACGCCGAAGGCGGCGCCGATGAAGTCGTATTGCTCGACATCACGGCAACCTCGGACGCTCGCCCCATCCTGATCGACGTTGTCCGGCGCACCGCGCGCGAAATCTTTGTTCCGTTCGCGGTTGGCGGAGGAGTCCGCTCGCTCGCCGATGCCGCTGCGCTGTTTGACGCCGGCGCCGACAAGATCACAATCAACTCCGCCGCTGTTAAGGATCCATCGCTGATCACGCAAATTGCCGAGCGATTCGGCTCGCAGGCAGTTGTGCTCGCCATCGACGCCAAGCGAAAGATCGACGTGGATCAATATGACTCCATCGCTCGCGGTTCCGACGTCTACGTCGCGGGAGGACGCCGCGCCACCGGACGCAACGTCCACGATTGGGCACGCGAAGTGGAGGATCGCGGCGCGGGGGAGATCATGCTCACCAGTATGGACCGCGACGGTACGCGTGTCGGCTTCGATTGCCCGCTGACCTCAGCCGTGGCGCAACTGGTGAACATTCCGGTGATCGCATCCGGCGGCGCCGGCAACGGCCAGCACTTTGTAGACGTGTTCAAAGAGGGCCACGCCGATGCCGCGCTCGCCGCTTCCATCTTTCACTTCGGCATCCACGACGTGCGTGAACTGAAGGCGCAATTGCAGCACGAAGGCATTCCGATGCGATTGCCGTGTTGAAGTTATTTGAAGTTCCCTTGAAGTTTGACACTCGAAACTCGAGACTATTCTTATGCTGATTCCTTCGATTGATCTCATGGGCGGCAAGGTCGTCCAGTTGGTGCAGGGCGAGCGTAAGGCGCTTGAATTCGACGATCTTCAATACTGGATCAACCGCTTCCTTCCTTATCCGCTCGTGCAGCTTATCGACCTGGACGCTGCGATGGGCAAGGGTTCGAACGCTGCGATGGTGGAGCGCATTTGCGAATACCTGCCCTGCCAGGTGGGCGGCGGCATCCGCTCGGTTGAGTCGGCGATGCAGACGCTGCGGCTTGGCGCAAAGAAAGTGATCGCCGGCTCGGCGCTATTGAAGGACGGTAAAGTCGATCTCGAAATGGCGCGGCAGTTGTCGCACGCGGCGGCGGCGGCTCGCCTGATCTTCGCCGTAGACTCACGCGGCGGAAAGGTAGCCATCAAGGGATGGAAGGAAGGCACTGGGCTCACTCCGGAGGCCATGATGCGGGACACGGAGGAGTTCTGCGGAGGATTCCTCTACACGCACATCGACACGGAAGGCACGATGCAGGGATTTCCGTTCGAAGTGGTCGACGGGCTGCGCTCGGCCACCACCCGCAAGCTTATTGTGGCCGGAGGCATCCGGTCCCAGGAAGAGGTTGATCGCCTGCACGGGTTGGGGGTGGACGCCGTTGTCGGCATGGCCGTCTACACGGGTGCGCTGAAGGCGTAGCGACCGCGTACGGTTCCGTTGCGGGTCAGGAACCGGCACTTTCGAGTCCATTCTGCGTCCTGCATCTATGCTGGGGCATCAAAGAAATGCGGGGCAGCCGTTCTTCCCGGAATTTAAACCTGCCGACGATGCGGAAAAGGTCCTACCCCGTAGCCTCCAATCGCTACCTTTTGGTAAGTTTAAGGTGTGGGGCGTTCGTAAGGATTTCATCCAAAGCATTCCGGTCCGCTGGCAGCGCCGGAATGGAGGAGCAATACTTTGCAGGCTCAGGCCTTCCCTTCTTCTGAAGCCGTTGGCGCGGAGAGTGACCAACGCGAGCGGGTATTAGATGTCTTTCGCCGTTGGGGCTATCTAGCCGCTGACCTTGACCCGCTGCAACATTTCCCGCGCGTAGGCAACCCGGAATTGAACATCACCGGCGAAGTAGCCGATGAAGCGCGGCGCCTTTATTGCGGCACGGTCGGCGCGGAGTTCATGCATATTCCCGACCCTGAGCGCCGCCGTTGGATCATTGAGCGCCTGGAAGGGCCGCAGCCGGAGGTCGATCAAAAAGCGATTCTGCAACAACTGGTGGAAGCCGATATTTTCGAGCAGATGCTGCAAACGCTCTACATCGGAACGAAGCGGTTTTCGCTCGAAGGCAATACGTCGTTGATTCCTATGCTGGAAGAAGTTCTCACAACCTCGACTCACCTTGGGGCGGAAGAATGCGTGATGGCCATGAGCCATCGCGGAAGGCTTACCGTCGTGGGCAAGACGGTTGGCCGCCCGGCGGAGGAAATCTACGCCGGATTTGAGGATGTCGATCCGCGATCGGTCCTGGGCGGCGGCGACGTGAAGTATCACCTTGGCGCAACGGGCTATCGTGAATTTGAGGGCAAGCAGGTTCGCGTTCACCTGGTTTCAAACCCCAGTCACCTGGAAGCCGTTGACCCGGTCGCGATGGGACGCGTACGCGCCAAACAGACGCGTCGCGGGAAAAACGGCAAGAGCGAAGCATTGCTCGTATTGATGCACGGCGACTCGGCCTTTGCGGGCCAGGGGATATGGGCCGAAACGCTCAACCTGTCCGATCTCCGCGGCTACACCGTTGGCGGGACAATCAACATCATCGTCAACAACCTGCTCGGCTTCACAACCAATCCGTTTGAATATTCGTCGAGCCGCTTTGCCAGCGACCTTGCGAAGCGGCTGCCGATTCCCATCTTCCACGTCAACGCGGAAGACCCGGACGCCGTCATCCGCATCACGCGACTTGCCGTGGAGTATCGCTACAAATACCACTCCGACGTGGTCGTGGACCTCATTGGCTACCGGCGTCACGGGCATTCGGAGATTGACGATCCGACGATTACGCAGCCCATCGTCTACGCGCGAATCAAGGCGCACCCGCCGCTGTATGAGATCTATGCCAAACAGCTGGGCGTTGATGTCTCAGGACAGGTGGCTGCGGCCCGCGCGCGATATCAGCAGGCGAAGCAGGCGGCGCAGAAATTGACGCGGAAACCGGTGCTGTTCAACCTGCCGTCCTACTGGGACAACTACTCTGGAGGACTCTATTCACCGGCGCTCGAAGTCGAGACCGGGGTACCGGCCGAAGAACTCGCCGCCATCGGAGAAAAGCTGGCGCAATATCCGGCCGATTTTCACATTCATCCCAAGGTGCAGAAGCTCCTGGAACAGCGGTTGGAGATGGCTCTCGGCAAGCGTGGACTCGACTACGGCATGGCCGAAGCACTGGCGTTTGGATCGCTTGCGACGCACGGCACGCCGATTCGCATGAGCGGACAGGACAGCCGTCGCGGAACGTTTAACCACCGCCATTCGTGTCTCATCGACATTGAGAACGAACACGAATTCGTGCCGCTCTGCCACCTCTCACCGGATCAGGCGCGCGTCGAGATCTATAACTCGGAACTCTCCGAGGCCGCCGTCATGGCATTCGAGTACGGTTACAGCCGCGATTATCCCGAGACGCTGGTGCTGTGGGAGGCGCAGTTCGGCGACTTCGCCAACGGTGGGCAGATCATCATCGACCAGTTCATCTCGGCGGGTGAAGAAAAGTGGGGACTGCTCTCCGGCCTCGTTTTGCTGCTGCCACACGGCCACGAAGGACAGGGGCCGGAACACTCCAGCGCACGTATCGAGCGCTACCTGCAACTCTGCGCGCGCGACAACATGCAGGTCTGCCAGCCGTCGAGTGCGGCACAGTACTTCCATCTGCTCCGGCGCCAGGCGTTGCGCAAGTGGCGCAAACCGCTGGTCTGCTTCACGCCGAAGAGCATGTTGCGTCACCCCGAGGCGCTAAGCACGCTCGCCGAGCTCAGCGCACCGCGATTCCTGCCGGTGGTTGCCGACAACAAGATCACGGCCGGCGATGTCACGCGGATCCTGCTGTGCACCGGCAAAGTCGGCCACGAACTGGCATTGGAGCGCAAGCGGATCAAGAACACGGACACCGCCATTGTCTTCCTCGACCAGATGTACCCCTTCCCGGAGGGCGAACTGCTCGACGTGATTGCCCGTTACCCGAACGCGCGCGAATTGGTATGGGTACAGGAAGAACCTGCCAACATGGGAGCGCTGTGGTTCGTGATTCCGCGTCTGCGCAGGCTTACCAGCCTGCCGGTGCGATCGGTGAAGCGCCAGGCTGGCGCCAGCCCGTCGACCGGGTCCGGAAAAGCGCATGAGTTGGAACAGAAGACGCTGCTGGCGCTCGCATTCAGTAGTTAGCGAATATGTTTAGTCCATGGACGGCTGCCGGAAACGGCGGCCGTTTGTCTTTTTGTGTTTGGCACTCAGTCTTGCGAGCGCACAGGACGGGTTTGCCAGTCGTACATTACGGCGAGCGAACGCACTCCAAATCCGCAGAGTGTCCCGATGATCGTGGAGACTTCCCTGGTGTCGCCCAACCGGTCCGACAGCAGGAAGGCCGCCGATCCCAAGACCGCGGCAATGGCGTAAAGCTGTCCGCCCTCAAAGATTCTCGGCGTGCGCCCGCTGAGCACGTCGCGCAGACACCCGCCGCCGACGGCGGTGACTCCCCCGAGCAGCAGGGCGGGAAGAGGCCGTAGTCCCGCGTTCAGCGCACGAGTGGTGCCGGCGACCGCGAACAGTCCCAGAGCCGCGGCGTCGATGAGCACCATCACGCGCTCGGCTCGGCCGCGCATGCGCCCGGCAAAGATCATCGCGACAAACGCTCCGGAGAGCGCCAGCACAAGGTACCGTACATCGACAAATGCCAATGGAGGCCCTTTCTGCAGAATAATGTCGCGCGCGATACCACCACCAAGCGCCGTGGCGAACGCAAGTCCCACCACGCCGACAACATCGTACTTGTAGCGAGTGTCGCGCACGGCCATCAGGCCGCCGCTGATCGCCCCGACGAATACGCCCAGGAAGTCGACCAACTGGAACAATGAATCGATGTGAGAGATCACGTGAGTTAGATTCTGCGACGAGGACCTACGATTCGGAAGCGGGAATTTTGACCGCGAAAATCAGCTTGCTTTCAGATCTTCCAGAATCGCTTCCGCGGCCTTTCGCCCGGAACGCAGTGCGCCATTGATGGAGCCGCTATCCATGTAGTCTCCGGCGGCGTAGACACCGGGACGCACACGCGGAGGGTGGACCTGCAATCCGCCATCCGAAACTTTCTGCGAAGGCAAGGCACGTGGAATGACGTAGCGCCCCAATTCCCGCCAACTCCTGGTTTGCGAGCCGAACCACTGGCGAAGCTGCATCCTCAGATCCGTGTCAAGCAGAACGTTTCGCGTGGCATTGGCGTGCAGCGTGACCGATATCAGGCTCGCGCCCGGAGGAGCATACTCGGGCGCCACATTGCTGAGCACGCAAAGGTTGTTAATGGGACTTCCCGATCCCTCGCCGTTCAGCACAAGTACCGGCTCCTCCATGGGAGGCTTCTCCGCCGCAAAGTAGAGGCACGCCGTTCCATTCCACGGCCGGGGGTCCGGCAATCCCAGCAAGACAGCCGCCGAGGAAAAGTCCGTCGCAATGACCACCGCGCGAGCTCGCATGACGGTACCGTTCTCCAACTCCACGGTATTTCCTGTCAGGCGGCGTACACGTGCATTGACCATAATGGAATTTGCCGGAAGTTTCGCAGCAATCTGTTTCGGAATCTCTTCCATTCCGTGCGCCGGAAGCGCCGCGCGGCCCAGCGCGAACATGCGCATCACGAACTCGAACTTGCGGCTTGACGTTTCCAGTTCCTCCTCCAGGAAAATGCCGCTCAGGAACGGACGGAAAAAGCGCTCAATGATCAACGGGGAAAATGAAGAGTCGTGCAAGGCCTGCAGCGTCGTCCGCTCGGGAGCCTTCAATAAGTTTTCCGTACGTTCGGTCACCAACCGGCTGACAAGTTCGAGAACGCGCAACTTGTCTCGTAGCGTCCCGACCGGCGCGAGCAACGTAGAAAAGATTCTTGATGGAACACGTCGCGGGTCAGCCAAGCGATGGAACCGGCCATCCACCCGCACGACGGCGCCGGCATCAAAATGGTGCAACTGCAACGCGCTGTAGTCGAGCGTCTTCTGCGCTTCGCGGTATGAAGTCTGAAGCACCTGGAAGCCGCGATCCAATTGGAATCCCTCGACTAGGTCCGTTCGCACGCGGCCACCCACCCGGTCGGCGGCCTCGACCAATTGAACATCCAACCCCCTGCCCTGGAGGTACAGCGCGCAATTTATTCCTGCCAGACCGGCACCCACTATGATCACTTCCGGCATCTAATTACCCACTAATGTGCTAACAGAATATTCTTCGATGGATGGATTTGACTCATTTGCAATCTGTTTTTAGCATAGATTCAATAACCACAACGAGTGGGGGCTTGCAACCAATGTTAAATGAGACCATCGTTCAGGGATTGAAGCCATACCTAATTGGCGAAAAAATTCGAAATCTTCGCCTGAAAAAGAGCATGGGACTGGTGGAACTCGGCAAGCACTCTGGATTGTCGGCGGCCCTGCTCTCCAAGATTGAGCGCGGCAAGCTCATTCCAACACTTCCCACGCTGCTGCGCATTTCGCTTGTCTTCAGCGTGGGACTTGACTATTTCTTCAGCGACGACCGCAAACGGCGCCTGGTGGAAATCGTACGCAAGGCCGAGCGAAAGCGGTTTCCCGAGCGCCCAGGCGCGGCCGACGTGGCGTATTTCTTCGAGGCGCTGGATTACAAAGCCACCGAGCGGCGCCTCAGCGCCTACCTTGCCGACTTTGAAAATGTAACGCAGGACAAGACTAAGCCCCACCAACACCCAGGTATTGAGTTTGTGTACGTCGTGCAAGGCGAACTCTCATTGCGTATCGGTGGCGAAGATTATCAGCTTGCGGAGGGAGATGCCATTTACTTTGATGGCACAGTGCCGCACACGTACCGGCGAATCGGAGACAAGTTCTGCCAGGGGCTGGTGGTAACGACTCCCCAGTAACCGGTTACCGACAATACCGCGCACAGAAAGCACAGTTTTTCCGTGACGACAAGGAGCTTGTGGAGATGCGCTTCACCGTCACTTCTGAAACGGTCCGTTCCCCATTCGAAGTTCTTGACATAAACCCTGTAAAACTTTAGAGTTGCGCGAGTTCTCCCCCCTGACTGTCGCAATCGCTCTACGGTCGAACTGTGGGTTCCGTAAGAGCAGGGCTCCCAAGATATCACCCAACTTATTTTCTGGACCGGAGGCGTGCCTTGAAAAACAAGGTCACCCTTAGCTGCTCGTCGTGTCGACGTTTGCAACTCCCCACGTTCTACCGCTTTGCGCTTCTTGCCCTGCTGCTTATATGCGCAACGCCCGCAAGTTTCGCGGCAAATCCTGATGCCTCAGGCAGAAGTGTGGCCGGCGCTGCCGCTGCGACGCCCGTCACGCCTCGTCAACTCGATCGCATGCCCTTGCTCTTCGAGCAGAACCGTGGTCAGGCAGAGCCGTCCGCCAGATTCATCTCCCGCGGGCCAGGCTACGCACTTACCTTCACACGTACGGGAACAACCCTGCGACTGTCCAGCGGCAGCGGCGACCAAGCGAGACATGCGGCCCTTGAAACACGGTTGCTGGGCGCCAATCGCGAAGTCCACGTGGAAGGCATTGATCCGCTGCCCACGCGTGTCAGCTATTTTCTCGGCAAGGACGCTTCGCGTTGGATTCGTAACGTCCCGAGCTTTGGCAAAGTTCAGTACAGGAATATTTATCCCGCAATTGATCTTGTCTACTACGGTAGCGGCAACGAGCTCGAATATGACTTCGTCGTGAAGCCCGGAGCCAACCCCGGTTCGATTCGCATGGCCTTCGACGGCGCCGTGTCCGTGCAAACGACTTCAAGCGGCGACCTGCGAATCACCACCAGCGGTGGCGAAGTCCTCATGCGCAAACCGGTCGTCTACCAGATGATCGCAAACACTCGCCACGCGGTTGACGGCGGATTCGTAGTCAAGCGGAAACGCGTCACTTTCGACATTGCCGCCTACGATCACTCGCGGCCCCTGGTGATCGACCCGGTGCTCTCTTACATGACCTACTTCGGTCTCGGCAATGAGTCGGTAGACGGCATTGTCGCAACCGAAAACGGCCTGTACTTTGTGGGCGAAACACTCAGCCCGAATCTACCCCTGCCCGACTCGAATCCTTCGCCACTGCCGCAAGGGTTGAAGTCCACCTGCGGAACCAGCACGCCTTGCGATAACTCCGACCTGATGATTGGCGAGCTCAGCAACGATGGCACCACACTGCAATGGCTTGTCTACTTCGGAGGAAGCGGCAACGAACACGCGCCGCGGGGCTCCACGCCAGTACTGGATCAGGAATATGGAATTCTCTACTTTGTGGGCACCACCACGTCTTCCGACTTCCCGACTTCGGAGAACGCATATATCGGTACATGCCCGGGATGCCAAAGCGGCGCACCGAACGGATTTGTTGCGGGCATTGACTCAAACGGATCGCGCCTGGCGTACTCCACTTTTCTGGGTGGGAGCGCGGGGTCGAAGCCCAGGCAGGTTCGTTTGTTCAGAAACATGCTTATCATCGCCGGCGGCACGTCCTCGCCTGACCTGATCCCTGCAAGTGTGACCGCTCCGGAACGCACCCTCACGGGGAGTTCCGATGGATTTGTACTTACACTGACGCCGTCGAACAGTCCGTCGAGCCAATTGACGTTTGCCAGTTATATTGGAGGCAGTGCATCGGATAGCGTCACCGGCCTCGAAGTCGACGCATCCGGCAATATCTACCTCACCGGCAACACTACTTCGTCCGACTTCCCTACAGAAAATCCTTTGCAGCAAGCTTTTGAGGTTGGCCTCTTCACTACCGGCAGTGGTGGCAGCTCCTGGTACTCGATGTCTAAATACAGCAATGGTCTCGACAATCCGAATGTCACCTGCCTGAAGCAAGATCCCAATAGCTATACGCTTTATGTCTGCACTGCAGGAGGCGGTTCGCTCTATCGCTCCAACGACGGCGGTTATAGCTACCAGCAGGTGGGCGACGGGCTGAATAACGCACAACTGGACAACCTTGCAGTCGACAGCAATATCGGTTCCCTTTTCGCCGTCGTGCGCGGGCAGGGAATCTATCGAGCTGCATCCAGTTACTACTCGACTCCGCAGTGGACACTCTCCAGCAACGGAATTGCGCCCCCATTCAATGTGACCCGCATTGCCGTCGAACCGTTTGTCGGCAACATTCTGCTCGCCATGGGTGGCAACTGGACCGTGAACGACACGACGCAACCAGGCGGTCTCTACCGCAGTACGGATGGGGGCAACACATGGTCCCCGGTGCAGATTGCGGGATCACCCACGGGCAACTTCACGTTTGTTGGCTGGAGTCCCGATCTCGCAGGTGTCGTTTACGCTTCCCTGGCACCGGGCAACGATGGTCAGTCTCCCGGAGGTTTATACGTCTCCAACGATTACGGCGCGAACTGGACGCAAGTCAACAGCGACGCGACGATCGCGAAGTTCCATCTTGGTTCCAGAGACGCAGGCACGCTTCTGCCGGCGGTCTTCGCCTTCACGAACAGCAACACCATCGAAGTCAGCCACGACGGCGGCATGAGTTTCGACGCGCACCCGCTTCCCGCCACACCCACCGCCACGCTGCTGCAACACGGCACGAGCGGCTATGTGCTTTTTATCGGGACGAATAAAGAAGGTGTTTACCAGAGTGCGGATGAGGGGGCTACCTGGACCTCGCTTACAGGCATGGAGGGACGGCACGTTACTGCTCTGCAGCCTGGTTTCTATGGATATGGGCTTGGCAGCGCGGGCGATGCTTCAGGCTCGCACTACACTCTTGATTACATCCCCGACTCGCTCATTGCGGGCACACGCAACGATGGCGAAGTGTGGTTTGCATACGTCACCACGGCCAACGGCAACGTCCAGTTGCCATTCTCCACGTACTTTGGCGGAAGTGGCGGCGACTCCGCCTCTGGAATAGCAATCGACTCGGCCGGCAATGCCTACATTGGCGGCGTAACCAACTCAACTGACTTTCCACTGACGGAGGACACAAGTCCGAACAACAGCGCGACGGCCTTCATCGCTAAATTCCCATACAACCTGGACCCGGCGACCAGCACGGTGTCATTCAGCAAACCAGCATTCTCCGAGTATGCCGGCCCCGGCGACAATGATCGCGTTTACGGCGTATACACGGACCCCCTGGGCAATACGTATCTCGCGGGCTCCACGGATGCGGTGCACGCGGGAGACGTGTCCGGGCTCTACACCGGGCTCGAGTCCGACAACACAGCCGGACGCAAAGGATTTGTCGTTAAGGTCGATAGCCAGGGAAATCTCCAGTTCGCCGCCATCGTTGGCGGCAACACTTATGACGAAGCGAATGCCATCTCGGTTGATAGCAACCAGAATGTCTACATTGCCGGAACTACTTCATCGCCGGACCTTCCGGTAACAGCCGAAGTCCTCCAGCATGACCTGAATTTGACGGACAACAGCAGCGGGACAAACGCATTCTTCGCCAAGGTTCGGTTCACTGGTGACCAGACCAATCTCCAGGCCCAACTGGATTACTCCAACACCAGCGCGCCTCCCGGCGGCGTCATCACTGCAAATCTCACGGTGACGAACTCCGGTCCCGTGACGGCCACGGGCGTCACCGTCCAATACACGATCCCGTCGAACGCCACCGTGAATACCGCCTCTGTACCGTCGGACTGCGCGCTCTCGCCCGCGGCGCCGGCAACACCGACTTCGCTTGTCTGCACGATTTCGTCCCTGGCGGTTGGACAATGGACACACAGCTTTACGCTGACCGCCGGGACAACAGAGGGTTCGGCCGACAGTTCTCTCTCGGTCTCCGCGTCGAATGCCGCGACCAGCAGTGTCACGGTTCCGATTTCCGTCAATAGCACTACGTCGATTACCACTGCCGTCGACATGCCTTCGCTCTTCACGGCCGGGACACCCGACACCGTTTCCGTGGTGGTGAGCAACCAGAGTGCGAGTGTGGACGCGAAGAATTACACACTCAATGTGACGGTTGATCCTCGGCTCGTGATCTGGTATCTGGACTCTTCGGGCTGTAGCTGGAATTACGGAACGCATGTGATCACGTGTCCCACTTCCACGCTTTCGGCTGACGCGACATTTACTCTCAACTTCGAGGTTATGCCCACGGGAAGCGGCCAGGCGAGCGTGAACGCCACTGGATCGACAACCACGCCGACAACGTCCGGCAGCACGCTCTCCGCAGTCGGCTCTGCACTGATTTCCACACCGAGCTTCAACACCGGAAGCAGCCAGGGATACGAGTACTGGCTCGCCATGCCGCCCAACACAGGGAACGGAAACAAGAGCCTGCGGCTCGTGATGACAACCACGGCATCGGTGGCGAACGTCGTAGTCACCAGCCCCTCCGACCCTACTCATCCCGAACAAGCAATCGTCTATTCGGGCAACCAGTCCGAAATGGACGTGCCGTCTTCATGGGAAGTACAGGGGAATGACACCGTCTCCAACCGGTCCATTCACGTCACCTCCAGCGCTCCCATCGTTGTGAACGGCTTCAATTACACGCCGACCAGCACCGACGGATACATGGGAATGCCCGTGAACCTGCTCGGTACCGATTACTATGCGTTGACGTATCCCGCGGGCGGTTCCGGCATCACCGTCGTTGGCACCTCGGACGAGACAACCGTCACCATCACGCTTCCGTCCAGCGCGGGTTCACGACAGGGCGGAACGCCATACACGGTTAGCCTGAACGCGGGTGACGAGTATTACATCGAAAGCGATTCCGCCGATCTCAGCGGTACGCATATCACTTCCACGCAACCGGTAGCCGTCTTTGGAAGCAATCAGTGCGCAGTGGTTGCGACGCCCGGAACGGAACCTCCGGGAACTCCGTGCAGCTACCTCGTGGAGCAACTGCCGCCAACGAACTTGTGGGGAAGAAACTTCGCGACGCTGGGGAACCTTGGTCGAAGCGACACGGTGCTGCTCGGCTTTGCGGCCTCGAACGCCACCATCTACGGTCCCGATGGCAGCGAACAACAGACGCTGCAAGCAGGTACTCCGCTGATGCAGCCCGGGCAGTTCGCTTCCTTCAGTTCGAGCGAACCGATGCTCCTCATGCAGTTCACCACATCCAACAGTGGCAATGGCGACGTTGGTGGAGCGACCATGTCCGTGGTGCCGCCGCGCGAGCACTGGAGCAAGAATTATTTGATCGTGGCTCCCAACCAGCCGCCGCTGCAGAATTTTGTGGACCTGGTGGTGCCAGAGGGTGCCGCTCCGAATGTCACGGTAAATTCCGAGCCGCTCTCCACCTATGCTTCCTATCCCAACGAACAAGAGCTCCAGTTCGAGACCTATCACGTCCCGCTCAACTCTTACACGGTGTTGAATATTTCGTCGCCGACAAACGTGTTGCCTATCGTCGGCGGCAGTGGAGGCGTTGTGTCCTTCGCCTATCCGGGCGGATGGGACAGCAGCAGTTCACTGTCATTCGCGACACTGAGCCTCGCAGTGGACAACGCCACACCTACGGCCGGCAACCAAGCGTGCCTGACCGCCACGCTTTCACAGGAACCAACGGGTAATCCGCGTGAAGGTTCCACCTCCAACTTAGTTGGTATGCCCGACGTCCCGGTGAATTTCGCGGTGACCGGCACCAACAACCAGAACAAGTCCGTTGTCACCGACAGCAACGGCAACGCGCAGTTCTGTTACAGCAGCAATTACGGTGGCGCGGATACGGCCATCGCGACGGCCGATGCGCTCTCGTCGAACGCCGAAACGGTAACGTGGACTCCGGCGGCCGACTTGAGCGTGACAGTCATGCCGTATAGCGGCGATACTCCGCTTTCCACCGTCGGCAGTGTCGCTGTCAATGGCCCGCTCTCGTTCCAGGTAACGGTCACTAACAATGGTCCCTCGCCTGCAGAAGGGTTCACATTGAATCAGTCCACTGCGTTCGGCGGTTCCGGCAGCGTTCTGTCTATCTCTGCTCCGCCGAATTTCAGTTGCAACTTCCCCACGAGCGACAACTGCACGGGCAGCCTCGATGCCAACGCCTCGGCGACAATCACCGTGGCCGTAAGTCCGACGGCGGTTGGCACCGTCACCCACACCGCCAGCGTCTCCGGCGGCCCGCTGGATGGCAACACGGAGAACAACTCGGCAAGCGCGCAGGTTTCCGTGGTTGCGGGAGCGGACCTCCAACTCTCGGTCACTGGACCGGCCTCCGGCCAGGGAATCTACGGACAGCAATACTCCTACACCGCGACGATTACGAACAACAGCGCTACAGAATCCAGTGAATGGTCGCTCTCCGAGCAGCTTTCGACGAAGCTTCAATTCGTCAGCGGAACAAGTACCGTTGCCACCTGCGGCGTCGAAGGACAAAGCGTCTCCTGCTCCAGCACCAGCGCGCTGCCTCCGGGGGGCACCGCGACCGTCACCTTCCAGGTGAATGCGGTGGCCACGGGAGCCACGATCCATTCACTCTTCGTCAACGGCTCGCAGCCTGATCCGAATCTCGCGAACAATGCAGCTTCCTTCCTTGTGAAGCTATTGCCCAGTGCGACAGCCGTGGATAGTTACTACGCCGTGGATCTTGACGCCTCGCGGCTGCGCATTTTCCGTACGGCGGACGACGTCGAGTCGCCCACCGATCTTCCGGCGGCGGGCGCCACAAGCACTGGCGCCGTGATCTCACCGAACGGGCGACTCGCCTACGTGGGCAACATGACCAGTCGGTACGTTTCCGTCATCGATCTCGTCAACCACCGCGAAATCTACCGGATCCGCGACGTGAGCACAGCCCTTCCCATTCTCACCGAAGACGGCAGCAAACTGATTCTCCCTGACCTGCTTACGAACAAAGTGTTCGTCTACGACGCCATCACGTTTGCACTGCTCAACACAATCGACACATCGTCATTGATCTCCTATTACAAGTTTGGCGATGGAGTCGCGACCGGCAATGACGTTTTCATCGCACTGCAGCAATCCGGCGGAGGCCTGCTCGACATCGACCTATCGAGCGACAACTTCTACCTCGTGAATATCCCGACGGATGGCTCCTCTGGCCAGAATCACTCCATTGCGCTCACACCCGATCACAAATTCCTCGTGGTCACGCGTACCGATGGAACATTCATCGTTCATCTGGACACGGTGGGTATAGAAAGCACTCCCGTCATCGATCAGGTCACGGATTCTGAAGACATGATCGGGGTCGGCGTAGCTGTCACTCCCATGGAAAATAATCCCATGGGCACATACGCTTATGTCCTTGGAGACAATTCCGTCAGCAAGATCGATCTCAATCCCAAGAGTAGTACGTACGCTACGGTCGTCGCACGGCAGACTTTGAACTTCAATCCCCCGAGTAATACCTCCGACATCACGATCACGCACGATGGCTCCGAATTGATTATCGCGGCACGGCGCGGACAGATGTTGAAGGTTGCAACCAAGGATTTATCCGTCGCCACTCTGCCAGGCATCAACGCACGCGTGCGCCAGGTTGGCTCCGCTTACGTTGAAACCGTCCAGCCAGCTTCGGCTCCGGTAACGGTTGACGGCGCATCGCCGGCCACGTTTACCGCTGGCCCGTCGCAAACTTTCACCGTGACCGGTTCCGGCTTCACCTCGGATACCCGCGTCCGCATAGGCCGCTCCGACCCGCTGCCGGTCACGTTCAACTCCAGCACTCAACTCACCGTAACGCTTCCGGCAGACGCACCCATCGTGAGTAACGCTGACCTGACCGTCACAGTGCCAAACGACGGCAACCTCGCGACGGCCGACGTCTCCGCGATATTGCCAAAAGCAATCACAATCAATCCGCCCGCGGGCTTCGAGCCGTCACAGCAATTCGTCGTTAACAGCATGGTGCAAAACACCGCATCCATCTTCTGGAACAGCCGTCTGGCGACCGTACCAACAGGTCCTATGACGGAGGACTTCCGCGTGACGCCGGACGGCCACGCGTACTTTACGTCGTTTGGGCTACCAGGCATCTCCGCCACCAACTTAAATAACGGCGTGGTCACGAATCTCAACTTGCCGGGCCAAGTGGGGCAGGCGATAGGCGTACTCTATCGTCCAGATCCCACGGATTCCACCGGCGAGCGTCATGTCCTCTACACTGTTTCTTCCTTCGACGATGGCGTGCAACACGCACCGGATGATGCGTTATACGTGATTGACGCCGAGCCCGCGTCGCCGACATACATGCAGGTTTTGCGCACCATTCGCGCACAAACGAATGATTCTATGAAAAGGGAAGCTGCGATCGCCGCTACGTCGGACGGACGATATGTTTACGCGGTGAACCTCAGCAGTTCCCCGAGCCTGTTGATCTTCGACGTCAAGAACGGCATCGGAGGCAATATTCCGCTCGCTGATTTGTCGTCGACGAGCGACTTGAATTACTACCAGGGCTATATACAAGTTTCGCCGGACAACAAATATCTCCTGCTGCTCAATAGCGACAACACGCTTTCGATCTACGATATCTCCACAAATCCGCTCGCCCCGGCGTACGTGGTTGGACTCGACGGCAATGGTCCCATAGCTTACGGCAGCAAAGGGTCCCTGGGGCCGACACTCAGCGGAACATCGCCGAGCGAGACGACATTGCCATTCCAGTTCGATCACTTCGACATTGTAGGAAACAAGCTCTTCGCCCTCGATGCCACGCACGAGCAGGTTGTGCTCAAGGTGTTCAATTGGAATCCGGATGGAGAGGACCTCTCGCTCATCAATACGGTTCCGGTCACATCGTCGCTGCCAAACTGGCTCTCCGGTGGAATGGCCGTCAGCTCGGACGGAACGCGTGTCTACCTCACCGGCGAGAGCGATGACACGGTGACGGTCGTCGATCCCAATGCCGCGGCCGATTCCGATCCTATCCTGGCGCGCTTTGCAACCGGGCTCGTTCCCACCAACGTCGGAATACTTTCCGACTCCGCGCCAACCGCCAATCTCGTGGTCAGCATGGATTCGCCAAGTTCGGCCACGGCTGGCACCGCCGTTCAATACACGGTACACGTGCAGAACCTCGGCCCCAGCTACGCAACGGGCACTACGCTTACGGACACGTTCCCAACCGTAACTACGGTTGTGAGCTCTACGACTAGCATGGGTAGTTGCACCTCTGGCGTGGGAACAGTCACTTGCAACCTGGGAGATCTGGCGCCGAATGCGATTGCCAATGTCACGCTGACGCTGCGTCCACTGGTGGCTGGCACATTCGTCAATACTGCAACGGTAAATTCGGCATTAACCGATCCGACACCCACCGATAACACGGCGAGCAACACGCTGACGGTGGGAGGATGTACCGCTCCCGGCGGTTTCACCAAGACGTGGATTGGTGGCGACTCGGTCGATCCGACAGCCTGGACCGTCGATGACAACTGGTACCCTGCCGGAGTTCCGCAAGCCAGCGACAGCGTCTACATTTGCTCGGAGGCTGGAACGCAACCGGTTCTCTCTTCCGATACGACAGTGAAGGGTCTGGAGATCGACACAGGAACGACGGTTGGCGGCAACGCACCGGATCGGGCGCAGTCTGATCCGGGCATGGGGACGGGCGGTCTCACGCTCAACGCCCAACTCACCGCCACGGGTAACGTCAATGCCGGGCGGATCACGGGAAATGGCGCGCTCATACTATCCGGCACCGGCACAACGTTCCAGGGCAACGTTACGACGCTCCAAATCAGCGGCTCGGTCAGTCTCTCGGGTCCGGGCACCACGACCGGCACAGTGACGGTCAACAATGCAGGTTCGCTTGATCTGGGCGGACAATCGCTTGACGCTGGAGCCGCGTTCTCGACGGCCAGCGGCGGCTCAGTTTTCATGACGCACACCGCCGACCAGCTCACGGCACCCTCGTTTGTGTTCAGTGGAACGGGGACGTTCTCGGCGGGAACGATCAACGACAATGGCAACTTCGTCGCCAATGCGAACGGTGCATTCAATGCGACTGGCACGAACCTGGTGAAGTTGAACGGCCCATCGTCTTCCGTGCAACTCAGCGGCACCGGACTTCAGTTCAACGATCTGCAAGTAAGTACGCCAGCGCTCTCGCTCGGCTCCAACATCAGCGTAGGCGGAACACTCACCATCACTCCGCCAGCAAATGCAATCTCGCTTTCCGGCATTGAAGGTTCGCGTCCAACGCTTACAGCCAACAACGTCAACATCAACGGACTGGACGACAACGGTCTCCCGCTGGTGATCAACGGCAACATCGTCGCATTCACCAACGTCACCTTCGACGGCTTCGCCTCCAGCGCAACGCCATTGAGCATTAACAATCCGGGTGCGACGTTTAATCTTTCCAACCTGGTGTTCACTACGCAGGTGAGCAGCGGCAGCTACATCGCCGCCACGGACACGAATCCCGGCAACGGCGTGCCGCTTGTCATTAACGTAACCAACTCGATTATCCCCGCAGGCTCGCCAACCGTTTCGACGAGCGGCGGTGCGACGATCAATTGGCCTCTGAACCCGATACCCGCGCTCGCCGCCGCGACGTTCGGCAGTGCCGCCGGAGGCGCGCAGGTCATCGCTACTGGCGCAAGCTTCATACCCGGAACGCAGGTGCAGTGGGACGGCGTCAGCGTTGCGACCACTTATACCAGCGCCGGTGAGGTTCACGGCATTGTGCCTACCAATCTCGTCTGGGCCGGCAGCCATACGATCCAAGTCTTCAATCCGGCGCCCGGTGGAGGCACGTCCACAAACCACGTTTCGGTCAGCGTCCAGACTGGCTCCTATTCCCTTTCCACGCTCCTGCCGAATTCGACGAGCGCAGGCTCCGCGGGATTCACGCTCGTCGTCAGCGGTTCGGCTTTCAAGCCGGGGATGACGGTACTCTTCAATGGACAGCCGAAAAACACGGCATACTACAGTTCCACCGAACTCCACGCCGACATCTCCGCGGCTGACGTTGCGAGGCCGGGTACCGCAAATGTCACGGTGCAAGGTCCCAGCGGACTTAGTAATGCTCTGTCGTTTGTGATCAAACCAGTGAAGGTTGATCCGCCGAGCGTCTCCTCCTTTAGCCCTGCGAACGCCAGCGCCGGCGCTACTTCGCTGATAGTGACCGTCAACGGCGCCAACTTCACGGCGAACTCCGTGGTGCAGGCGAACGGCGCCAACCGGAGCACAACTTTCGTCAGCGCCACCCAACTTAATGCAACTCTCACCGCTTCCGATCTCGCAGCCAGCGGAACTCTGAAGCTGACCGTAGTGGATTCGCAAGCCGGGCAAAGCAGCGCGGTCGATTACAGCGTCGCGGACTTTACCGCCCAGGCGGATTCCGCGCCGATTACGATTACGCGTTCACAGAGCGCCAGCACCAACATCACGATTAC
>Ga0307375_10000833_pt1 | contig 35921 bp, 30 predicted proteins | sample TR1MG_FD_202531 | JGI IMG/M metagenome (GOLD analysis project Ga0307375, IMG submission 202531) | Soil microbial communities from Risofladan, Vaasa, Finland - TR-1 | ecosystem: Environmental > Terrestrial > Soil > Coastal area > Acid sulfate soil | place: Finland: Risofladan, Vaasa | collected... | reverse complement strand
TCATGGCTCTTACATCGAGATGTGGTAATTTCTTGTAAGATACTGATATTCAGAGTATTTACCAAATATTTACGTGTTTATTTTACTGGTAATCAGGCATTTGTTTTTTTTGTCATGTACTAAGGAAGTATACACTCAATTATAGATGGCAATGAATAATTGGATTCTAAATCTTCTTTGTCCTTTATAAAGTTTACAATTTCCAAATAGTACTCTAATGTCCTTACAGCATAGATATTATTTTTTGTAATTGTCCATAAAATATGCGAATACCGACTTTTAATCCAAAAGTTGGGTGAAACATTTAATCTATCTTTTAAATATTCTATCTCTGCTTCAACAAAAGAATTTGAATTTGGATAAGAATCTACATCTCCAGCAGAATTAACTTTTACAATTTTAGGGAACAAATCACCCTTATTAATATAAAAACCTAATACTTTTCTCTCAATCTTAATTTTATCCTGCCATTCATCATTTTGTCTATTATCTAATGGGGTTATTTTTTCCAATAATTCCCATGAATCAAAAGATGATATCGAATCTATTTGAGAATAAAGTTGTTTTATATCTTCTGGTATATCTATCATTACGTGTTTGGTTGTCTTTGTTACCTTGCGGCCAACTCGTTTATATGTATGACAAAATCATACAATACCCAAATTTAAGATCCTTTCCTAAGCCAACGGTAAAACAGCACATTCTTTTTGGGTTGGGATGTGTACCTGTCGCTAAAAATGCCTCTCCAAGAGGCAATTTCCCTCTCCGAGAATCGAAAAGGTCGCTCGGAGAGACTAGAGAGGTTCTCTGAGCGAGAAAAAGGTCGCTCGGAGAGACAAGAGAGATTCTCTGAGCGAGGAAAAGGTCACTCCAAGAGACAAAAAGGGTTCTCTGAGAGGCAAAGAGGTTGCTCTGAGCAGGAAAGAGGTCGCTCAGAGAGACAAGAGAAGTTCTCTGAGCGAGGAAAAGGTCGCTCCGAGAGACAAGAGAGGTTCTCTGAGCGAGAAAAAGGTCGCTCCGAGAGACAAGAAAGGTTCTCTGAGCGAGGAAAAGGTCACTCCAAGAGACAAAAAGGGTTCTCGGAGAGGCAAAGAGGTTGCTCCAAGCGGGAAAAAGGTCGTTACGAGTAGCAATGCGCTGTTTTTTCTACAGAACCACCCCATCCTGACCTTCCCCTACGAGGGGAAGGAACGTGCTAATACCAAATGCCGTGATAGAAATCCGCCTCCTCGCCTAGCAAACGTCTCCACTAAGTTAGGGGGAGGTTTGAGGGGGTCAAGCAACTCTGCATATGCTCAGGTGGGTTTGTTGCAGCAAATAACCTTTCGGTTATTGCGGTGCGTGGTAGCTTCAGCGCGTTGAACAGCGAAGGAGCGCGCACCGCTCTCTCCTCATGGGGTCATTCATTCCATGAGCTAACGCCCATGGCACCAAACATAACACCTCTCCGAGGTGCACCACCACTATTAAGGGATTTACACCAGTTTTTTAGCAATATGTAACTCGTCACTCTGCGTCACTTGTAACTTATATGTCACTCGACTTCATCCCATTCCACTTGCTCCCTCCCACAATTATTTTTCTAGCTTTTAAACAATTGCCCAATAAATTTGTCGAACTAAAGCTACAAGTTAAGAAGCAAGTATTAATTTTGAATCCTAAGAACTGCACCTATCACTAACCTAACAATCAAAATCGTGAAAAAGTATCTGATTATGGCCATGTTTGCAGGCATTGCACTCACATCCTGCAATAAGGGTGGTATGGATTCCCAGAACCCATTCATGAGTGAATACAAAACACCGTATGGGGTTCCACCATTCGATAAAATTACAAATGCCGACTATCTCCCAGCGTTTAAGGCGGGGATAAAGCAGCAGCAGGAAGAGATTGCTGCCATTGTGAAAACCCCAGAAGCACCCACTTTTGATAACACCATTCTTGCAATGGAAAACAGTGGCGAGATTCTGGACAAGGTTAGCAACGTATTCTTCAACATCACCGAGTCGAACAGCACCGACGAGATTCAGGCTATTGCCGACTCCGTTTCTCCGCTGCTCTCGAAGAACAACGACGACATCTACCTCAACGCGGACCTCTACAAGCGGGTGAAGGCTATTTACGATAATAAAGATAGCCTCAACCTAACCGAGGAGCAAAAGATGCTGGTTGACAAAATCAACCGCAACTTTGTTCGTGGTGGAGCCAACCTTGCTGCCGACAAGCAGGAGCGTTTCCGTCAGGTGAACAAGGAACTTTCGCTTCAGGAGCTACAATTTGGTAAGAACTTATTGAAAGAGAACGCATCCTACAAAATGGTAATCGACAATAAGGCGGACCTCGTTGGTCTTCCTGAATCGGTAATCATGTCGGCTGCCGAACAGGCAAAGGCGGATAGCATGTCTGGCAAGTGGGTATTTACCCTCGACAAACCCAGCATGATTCCATTCCTGCAATACTCACAAAAGCGTGACCTAAGAGAAAAAATCTACATGGCCTATGCTACTCGGTGTAATCACCAGAACGAGTATAACAACAACCCTGTTATTACCAAGATTCTTTCGTTGAGCCTCGAGAAGGCAAAACTTTTGGGTTTCCCAACTGCCGCCAACTACATTCTCGACAACACCATGGCTAAGAAGCCCGAAAATGTGTACAACCTGCTCAACAAGATTTGGACTCCAGCGCTGAAAAAGGCAAAAGAGGAGGCTGCTGATATGCAGAAGATCATCGACAAGGAGGGTGGCAAATTTAAGCTCGCCTCCTGGGATTGGTGGTTCTACTCCGAAAAGGTAAGGAAAGCAAAGTACGACCTCGATGAGGAGATGCTTCGCCCATACTTTGAACTAGACAATGTAAAAAAAGGAATTTTCTACACTGCTAAAAGGCTATATGGCCTTCAGTTTGTGGCTAAGCCCGACCTTCCAAAATATGATCCAGAAGCCGAAGCATATGAGGTTCAAGACTCAACTGGCAAGATGTTGGCCATTCTCTACTTCGACTACTTCCCAAGGGCAAGCAAGAAGGGTGGCGCTTGGTGCACCAACTTCCGTCCCGAAAAGATTGTTAATGGCAAGCGTATAGCTCCTATTGTTTCCATCGTTACCAACTTTACCCGCCCTGCTGGCAACCAGCCTGCGCTGCTCAACTTCGACGAGGTAACAACCCTATTCCACGAATTTGGCCACGCAATGCACGCCATGCTTTCGCAGGTAACCTATGCCAGTCTTTCAGGCACCAATGTTCCTCGTGACTTTGTGGAGCTACCCTCACAGTTCGACGAAAACTGGGCTTCGGAACCTGAGGTATTGAATGTGTATGCCAAGAACTACAAAACCGGTGAGGTAATTCCTCAAGAATTGGTTGACAAGATTAAGAAGAGCGGAACCTTCAACCAGGGTTTTGCAACGGTTGAATACCTCGCTGCATCATACCTCGATATGGACTTCTACACCGATACTCTACTTACTAACTTCGATGTTCAGAAGTTTGAGAAAGCAAGTATGGATAAAATTGGGCTTATCCCAGAAATTCTTCCTCGATATAGAAGCACCTACTTCCAACACATTTTTGGAGGTGGATACTCGGCAGGCTACTACAGCTATATTTGGGCCGATGTTCTCGTTGCCGATGCCTTCCAAGCATTCAAGGAAACTGGCGATATTTTCAATCAGAAAGAAGCCAACCTATTCCGTCACTGCATCCTCGAAAAGGGTGGTACCGAAGATGCAATGACAATGTACAAGAACTTTAGAGGAAAAGCGCCTAGCATTGAGCCACTGCTCAAAGCCCGTGGACTTGACTAGCTAATAAATAATGCCAACTAAAAAACCGCTCCTAGCTAGGAGCGGTTTTTTTATCTACCAATTCGAACAATTATAGGGTAAGTCCAATAACTGTTATATCATCAATTTGCTCATTACCACCTTTGAACTCATCATGTGAATTAACGAGTAGCTCCATCTGCCGAGCCATTGGCAGGCGGTGTATTTCGGCCAGCTGCTCCTTAAACCGACCAATGCCATATTTCCGCTCGGAGAGGTTAAGCTGGTCGGTGTAGCCATCGGTAAACAGGTAAAGAGTAATGGGCTCGTCGAGATCAATAGTTTGCAACGTAAAGAGTCGATCGGCTTCCATTTGATAGCCTCCAATGGAACGGGAATCGCCGGCAATTTTCTCAAACTCGCCATCCTTGAAATAGTAGAGTGGTCGTTTTGCTCCGGCAAAAAACAACTTCCCCTTGGCCTTGTCTACCACACAAAATGCAATATCCATTCCAGCATACGACCTTGCTGAATCCTCAGTTTGCTTGAGCGCTTTACGAACCATGCGGTTAAGTTCCTCCAAAATCTTGGCAGGATTGGTCATCTGGTATTCGATGACCAGCTGGTTGAGCAGCGTGTTGCCAATCATGGACATAAACCCACCCGGCACACCATGGCCAGTGCAGTCGGCAAGGGCCACATAGATAAGGTTCTCCGTTTGATAGGTCCAGTAGAAGTCACCTGAAACGATATCCTTCGGTCTAAAAAAAATAAAATGGCTGCGAAAATACTTTTCGAAGAAATCTTTTTCGGGCAGAATGGCCTCCTGTATGGTTTGGGCATATTCAAGGCTGCTTATCATCCGCTCATTCTGATCTTCAATCTCCTTTTGATGGATCTGTAGAATCACATTCTTCTCCTCAATCTGGTCGCGCTGTGTAAGAATCTCCTCCTGTTGAAGCTCGAGTTCCTCATTTTTCTCCAAAATCTCCTTTTCGTGAAGGAGAAGTATTTTCGTCAGCTGCTTCTTATGTCGGTAGTTCCTGTATAGCATGGCAAGCATGAACAGCAGCACAATTACGATGGCAATTAAAGAGTATTTAATTATGTTCTGCCATCTGTTTGCCTCCGTGGCCACAAGCTGCTGCTTTTCCTTTTCAATTTGATCTTTAACCTGCAGCTTTTCAAAATCATATCTTAGCTGAGCACGAATCAGTTGGTCGTTACTCTCCTTGTTGAATGAGCTATCTCTAGCACCAGTGTGAGCCTTATAGAAGACCAAGGCTTGCCTATAGTTCCCCAATGACTGGTAGTAGTTGCTTAGGGATAAGTTGGCATCCCTTTTAAGCTCCCACGATCCAACCTCGTTGGCCAACATTAAAGCACGATTGAGATAATTAAGTGCCTGATTGTAATGCTTAAGCTTTATTGCACAGTCACCCAAATTATTCAGCACCTGCGATAAGCGGTAATTATCACCCAACTTTGTAAATATTGAAAGTGACTTCAGGTAAAAGTCAAATGCAAACCGAAAATCGTTAAGGCTTTTATAGATGTTTCCCAATTCGCTAAACAGCACCGCTTGGCTGTCGAAATCACCAATCTTCTGGCTGAGGTCCAACCCCTGCATATAGTAGGAGATGGCATCAGCATTTTTTCCAGATTTCTGGTAAACCTCGCCAATGTTAATGTACGAAATGGCAAGCCCGGCCTCATCTCCTAACTTCTTGGAGATAACTTGTGACTTTTTATAATACTCCAATGCCTTTCCATAGTTGCCAAGGTAGAGATAAACGACCCCAATATTGTTGTAATTAACCGCAACTCCAGCCGTATTATTAGCCGCCTCGTTTATGCCAAGTGACTCTATGTAGGCTGCAAGTGCCTTGGAATAATCGCCCACCATGCGGTGAACAGCACCAATATTTGTAAGGTTGTTGGCCCTTAATCTCCAATCATTTAAAGAGTCGGCAATATGCAAGCTACGAGAGAAGAAGTCCAACGCTTGGCTAAGGTTCCCTTTCCATCGGCTTGCAACGCCTAACCTGTTTAATGCAGTGGCATATGCTCGAGTGTAACGCGTTTGTTGAACCAGAATTCGGGCCTTATCGGCCATTCGGTATGCCGAATCGTAGTTACCCTTGTCTATGTAGGTATCCGCCTTATCAACCAATTGATGAAGATAGAGAGTATCCGCTAAATTGCCTGCTAGAGCATCGCCCCATAAAACAAAAAAGAAACCTACTATCCAGAAATATCTTAAACGTTTTCTAAGCATACAATTTCAACCAGTTTTGCCTTCTAGGTTACTTTAATATATCGATTATCCCGAAAAGTAGTCACTTACAAGACCAACTCATTCACTAACTTTTAAAGAAAGAAAAAATATTTTAATTCCTTTGTAAAAAGAACAACTCCATGACCAACAAGGCAAAAATTTATATAAACAGGTCAAGCGAAAATAATTTAAAAAACATTACGGTAGCCATACCCCATCGAGCGCTTACCGTCATTACCGGCATCTCAGGTTCAGGAAAGAGCACACTTGCTTACAACGTTATTGCTAGAGAGGGCATGCGTCGATTTTATGGAAACCTATCGGCCAATGCTCAAATCCTGCTGGGAAAACTTCAGCCACCAAACGTAGAAAGCATAGAGAATTTACTGCCAGTGGTGGCGGTTGACCAGCACATTTATGGATTATCTACCCGTTCCACCGTTGGAACCATAACGGGTCTCTACGACCAAATGAGGTTGCTTTTTGCGCGAACTGGTAAGCAGCTGCCCGGGCAATACTCCAATGTAAAGCCCGACAGAAGCCTTTTTTCGTTCAACACTACCAAGGGTGCCTGTCCCAGCTGCAAAGGGCTAGGCGTGGAGGATTATATAGACCAGGAAAGTTTAGTAGGCAATCCAGACAAATCGTTACGTCAAGGAGCGCTGGTGCTCACTACTCCCAAGCCATACATAATCTACTCTCAGGTCACCATGGAGGTTCTCGATCAAGTTTGCCATGCTGAAGGATTTTCTGTTGATATACCCTGGAAGGAACTTACAGTTGAACAAAAAAAGGTGGTTTTGTATGGAACCACCAAGTTGAAAGTCCCCTTTGGAAAGCATACGCTGGAATCGCGAATGAAATGGACGGGTATCACCGCCAAACCTAGAGAGGAAGGATACTACCGTGGTATTATTCCGGTAATGGAGGAGATTCTGCAGCGCGACCGAAATCCAAATATACTGCGCTTTACTCAAAGCAGACCATGCTCAGCTTGCCAAGGTGCACGACTTCGACCAGAAGCGCTAAGCATAGCTATTTCAGGCAGAAACATACATGAGTTGTCTGTTCTCAGCCTCGATGAGCTGTCTGCCTTTCTTTTGAGCACCGAAATACTGCAAGTAGGGGCGGCAAAGGTTATCGTTAGCGAGATGCTCAAAACGGTAAAGGCAGCACAGCTGCTTGGACTTGGACATTTGGAGATTGCCCGAAATGCCGAAACGCTCTCGAGCGGCGAACTGAAGCGCCTAAAGCTGGTTACACTAAGCGAAACAAGGCTGCAAAATGTTTGCTTTGTGCTCGATGAACCAACAACAGGTCTTCACCCAAGAGATACGGAGGCACTAATAGGTATACTCAACGAACTCGTCCAAAAAGGAAATACGGTAGTGCTGGTGGAGCACGACCCCACGGTGATGAAGATAGCCCATCACCTTATCGATCTTGGGCCTATGGCGGGAGAAAAAGGAGGAGAGCTGCTCTTTAGTGGTCCTCCTCAGCAATTTATCAATGAAAAGCATAGCCAAAGCCCAACCTGGCAATTTTTGAGCGGTGCCCGCGTGCCTCAAATCTCCAAGCCAACCGTTGCGCCAGCGCTAAAAGCAATAGAACTCTCCAACTTGCATGTGCACAACCTTAAGCACATTTCGGTAAGCATTCCTCAAGGCCAGCTCACCGCTGTTACTGGGGTATCGGGAGCAGGCAAGTCGACGTTGCTGCACCATGTCCTTGCCAAGCTTGCTCGGCACAGCTTGGGTCGGGACGGCGGAGCGTTGGATGAAATAGGCGAGATTACTGGGCTCGCTGGAATTACCCGGTTGGTGGAAATTGACCAGCGCCCCATTGGCAAAACATCGAGAAGTAACCCAGCCACCTATACAGGTCTAATGGATATGCTCCGCGATCTCTTTGGCTCACTGCCAGAGGCAAAAGCTAGGGGTTTCAAAAAAAGCCACTTCTCCTTTAATGTTGCTGGAGGTAGGTGCGAAACCTGCCTAGGTGCGGGAAAATTGGAACTGGGTCTCCACTTTTTAGGAACGGCCGAAACCACCTGCACCGTTTGCAACGGAAAGCGATTTAAGCCAGAAGTTCTGGAAATCACCTACAATAACCTCTCCATTTCCGACCTGCTCAACACAAGTATCGAAGCGGCCACCCATCTTTTTGCCGGTCAGCCGTCGATGAGTAAACTGTTGCAGCTACTCTGCAGCCTCGGCTGTGGTTACTTGAAGTTGGGCCAGAGCTCCGATACGCTCAGCGGCGGAGAGGCGCAGCGCATTAAGCTGGCAACAGAACTTTTTCGGCAGGGCAAGGGGAAGACGCTTTACCTCCTCGATGAGCCAACCACCGGTCTTCACCAGCATGACACGGAGGCACTTCTAAACGCCCTCTTCGAACTCACTCGGAAGGGACATACTGTGGTGTGCATTGAGCACAACACGGATGTTATTACCAATGCAAGCTGGGTAGTTGACTTGGGACCGGGCAGCGGAAAGCAAGGCGGTAACCTAATTTTTCAGGGGCAACCCGATAGCCTTAAAGAGTGCGCTGAGTCGATAACCGCCCATTACATTTTTCACCAAAACGGTTTGAAGCCATTAACTGCGCCACCAACACAACAGATGGCTATCTCCCTCAAGGGCGTATCTACCCACAATCTCAAAAATATCGATTTATCCATTGAGACAGGAACGATTCTGGCACTGGCGGGCATTTCCGGCTCAGGAAAAACCAGCTTAGCTTACAACACGCTTTTCACGGAGAGCAATGCCGAATTTAGCCGCTACCTCACCCCTTACGTTCGTTCAAGATTGGGCATGGGTCAGGCGGCAAACATTGCAGAAGCAAGTGGTCTTACCCCAACCATTGCCATTCGTAGAAAAACGTTTCCAACAAATAGCCGATCAACCGTGGGCACCTATACGGGAATCTACGACCTGCTACGGCTGATCTACAGCCGAGTAGCAGAATCGCCACAAAAGGAGGGCTACCCGCTATCAACGCTATTCTCGTTCAACCATGAGCAGGGAGGCTGTCCTGCCTGTGGTGGATTGGGCAGTCGGCTTCAATGCACCCCTCAGATGCTAATTGTTAACCCCGAAAAGCCCATAAACGCTGGTGCAATGGGCTCTGGTAAGGTGGCCAAGTTGCTTGGCGACCCTTACGGTAAACAGATGGCCACGCTCGCCACCATTGGAAAGTTAGAGGGTGTAGACTTTTTTCAGCCATGGAATACCCTTTCCCCAAAAGCAAAAAAAATTGCTCTTGAAGGAGCTGGAAGCAAGGTTTGGGAGGTGGAATGGAATTACAAACGGGGCAAAAGGGAGGGCAGTTTCAACTTTTCCGGCAAATGGGATGGCCTTGTGGCTATAGTAAACGAAGAATACTCCATTCACCATTTAACCACAAGAGGTGCTGGTTTTGAGGAGGCAATGGAACGGGTGACCTGTTCTCAGTGTGGTGGAAAACGACTTAATAGCAGTGCGTTGTCTTATAAACTTCTGGGCATGGACATTGCCGAGATGTCGCAGAATAATGGAGAGGAGCTGCTCGTTCTGTTGCCCAAAATTGAATCGGCAATTACGGCGAAAGCAGGGACAGCTGCGGCAGCCATGCTTTGCAACCAACTCCAGCATAAGCTTAAAATGCTAACCCAGCTGGGCATTGCTCATCTTTCAATTAACAGAGAATCACACACACTTTCCACAGGGGAACAGCAAAAACTTCGGCTGCTGGGCATTGCAGGTGTCGACCTAGCAGGAATCACCTATATCCTCGATGAACCATTTGCCGGACTCGACGCCACAGAGGCGATACGCATCAAAAATTTACTATCGGAACTGACTATAAAGGGAAATACTGTTGTGCTGATAGATCATAGCCCAGCGGGGTTAGCCTCAGCCAATCGAATTGTGGAGCTGGGTCCGGATGCCGGAGAAAAAGGAGGAACTATTGTTTTCGACGAAAAACCTGAGCAACTGGCAGCTAACCGAAGCACCGCAACGGGATTAGTTTTTTCAGGAAGCAGCTACTTCTCTGACAATTCGAAACCTCACCCAAAGCAAGGCGAAATTGTAATTATAGACCTCAACGGCGATAAAATAACAATACCAGCTAATGGGTTCACTGCTATCACAGGACCTACAGGTAGCGGAAAAAGCACCTTGCTACTAAAGGCGATTGGTGAATCGGTTGCCCAACACAAACCAGTTGGATGCAGATCAATCTCCCTCCCCTTTCCAATGATGGTTGTCCACGTAAATGAGGTGATGGGTGGTAGCTCGTCCTACTCAACCGTTTCAACCCAGCTGGGAATTTCCACCATTGTGCGCAAACAGCTGTCCCTTACCGAGGAAGCAAGAAAATCGCAACTCACTCCCAGCTTCTTCGGCACTCATTCGAGCGGTGGCCGTTGCGAGGCGTGTGCTGGAACTGGCGTTCAACGCGTTGCCCTCGACCTTATGCCCGATTATCAGGAACTCTGCGAAAGTTGCAATGGCACTGGTTTTACGGCTGAAGCACTAAATTATTACTGGTTAAGTTTCAACATTGCACAGTGGTTAGAAATGAGCGTTGAGGAGGCACATTCAAGGCTTTCCCACGAACCATCTGCCGCAAAAGCATTGCAGCCAGCCATCCAGATGGGCATTGGCTATTTACGGCTTAGACAAACCTTTAGGAGCTTAAGCACTGGCGAACAACAACGGCTGCATTTAGCGTCGGCAATGGTGCAAGTTAAAGGCAAGGCCCTCTTTGTATTCGACGAGCCAACCATCGGCCTTCATCCAAAAAATATTGCTGACCTCCGACAGGTATTTGAAAAGCTTTTATGGGCGGGACACACAATAATAACAGCCGATCAAAACCCATCATTGGTGAACACTGCCAGCCACTTAATAATTCTTCAAAGAGCAAATCAATCAAATAAATCTATATCTTTCTGCGGTTTACCGTTCCTCTTCAAAACCCTAAATCGATGACCTTCGCCGCAAAAGTTATCCAATTCAACCACTCTCTCGTCAGGCCTGTTGGGCTTCCGGGTGGAATCAAAACAATGAACCCCTTTGAAAATAAGGATGTTCAAGAGATTGTAAATCAATTTTACTCCAAGTACTACAACGATGACAACCCGCGCATCCTGATTCTTGGAATTAACCCTGGGCGCCTAGGTGGTGGCACTACAGGCATTCCGTTCACCGACCCCATAAGGCTAGCGCAGGAATGTGAAATTCCCAACAGCATGCCACAAAGGCCTGAACTTTCATCGCTCTTCATCTACGACATGATAAAAGCCTTTGGTGGATTGCAGCAATTTTACAGCCAATACTACTTCAACTCCATCTGTCCTCTAGGCTTTACCAAAGATGGAAAAAACCTCAACTACTACGACATACCAGACTTACAAAAAGCGCTGATTCCCTACATTGAGGAGAATATTAGAGCACAAATTGCTCTAGGTGTAAGTATCAAAACCTGCTACTGCCTTGGGGAGGGAAAGAATTTCAAATTTTTTGAAAAGCTCAATGCAGAGCACAATTTTTTTAAACAGGTAATTCCACTGCCTCACCCACGATTTATTATGCAGTATAAGTTGAAAAAAAAGGAGGAGTTTGTGGATTCCTATTTAACAGCATTACAAGTTGCAAAATAATCGATTATAATTGTGGCCTATTGGCTAACTTTTGACTAATTAAGATGTTACTAGCGGTAAGTTAACAGCGCGGCTTAAAAAGATTAAATGAGCAGATCGTCGCATATTATTAAATTACTTTGCATTCCCCTTCTCGTATGGGGTTGCCTATATATTATTGCCCCCCGAAATGCTCATGGACAAGAATTAACCTCCAGGCTAAAGGGAATCACCATCTTCTCAGCGACTTCCGATTTTCTTGCAAACCAATTTATTCAACCTGTCGGGTTCACCGCGAACGGTGAATCCACCGTATGTGAGGACAGTGGCCCTCAATGGACGTTGGCAGCCATCCAAAGGTCTCTCCTCAAACAAACCGTTACCAACTTTAACGCTACATTCGTAACACAGGACGATAATCGATGCCAATCTGTAGCATTCGTCCTCTTCCCTTTCCATGAGTTTTGGTGATATCCTTTTTAATTGCAAACAACTCTAGCGGCTAGTTTATAACAGAGTACAACTCGGCTTATCGGAAGCTATTCGATTTGCCAATTAGCCACAGCCAGAATCAAACTTTTCGGCAAGATTCAAGCACCTGCTTTCGCAAAGACGAAATCAGCTAGAGTTGATCAACAAGCTATAGGACTTAAAAAATATATCACCAACACCACATTAAACATGGATACTTCAGTATTGATTATCGGCATCATTATAGTTTCCCTCGTTCTAGTTCCAATCATGCTCATCTCTTCCATTATCTCCATTAAGGAAAAACGGCTGAAGAGAGCGTTTAAGGAGCAGTGCATAACCCATCAGCTGATTATTACAGATCCAGAAGTGTTTAAGCATAAGATTATAGGTATTGATCCTGTTGCTAAAGTCTTACTTTTTGTAAACAATCAGGTTGAAAATCAAAAATCAAAAACTGTTAATCTAACAGAGGTTTCAAGTTGTCGCGTAGCATGCAAAACGGAGAAAAACAATGAACTTCCGCACAGTCATGAGGAAACTATTCTCAAGGTTGACCTTATTCTTACCAATAACCTTACCCCTCAAGAGGAGATATTGGTGAACTTTTTCGACGTAAACCACGACAACCCGTTCGAGGCTTACCCCATGAACGATAAAGCAATGGAATGGCAAAGGCAAATAAACAAGCATATTAAGGTGCCGGAAAAGGTAATGGCGCGAAGGTAAAATATAGCTCAGAGAACTAGCATTTGGCTGCACTGCAACAATCGCATAGATTAGCAATGGTGCAGCCATTTTCTAAATATACTACCCATTATCACCACAAATCAAGATAAAAGCATCCATAGATGAAATTTTGAGAAAAAGAGTTGGCGAGTTGCCAAAGTTTAACAATATTGTCAAGAAATGTTGCTTCTGCTAAACATGCCATTTTGCGACTATGAAAAAAAAGATAAAGGATACCGGAACTGAGGAGCTAATTAAGCAAACTGCTAGAACCATCTTCTTTGCTGAGGGTAACTTTCACGCTACCACTCAGGACATTGCCACGGCTGCAGGAATCAATAGAGCACTCATCCATTACTACTTTCGCAGCAGGGAGAATTTATTTCGAGTAGTACTGAACGAGGCTATGGAAATCTTAGGTAATAAACTTCAACAGGTTTTTGTCACCAAACTTCCATTTAGGGAAAAGATTGAGCAATTCCTCGACCTCTTTATCGACGCCAATTTGGAGTATCCCTACGTTGAAGCATTCATTATTTCGGAGATAAATAGGACACCAAACTACGAATTTGCCTTAACCACCAAGGAGGCTGAAAGGAAGATGCGCCACAACTTAAAACAGGAACTCGAAAAGGAGATAGCGGAGGGAAGAATTACCTCCATGTCGTCCGACCAGTTCATCGTATGCCTGATGTCGCTTTGCTCCTATCCGCTGCTTGCAAAGCCAATAATTAAGAAAATTGCCAAGATTGATGAGAGTGGTTACCGAAAGTTTATGATGCAGCAGAAAAAGGTAATTCTTCAGCTGCTTTTTGGCATTGAAAAGAGTTAGTTCAACCGTATTCATATACAATGGCCTTAAAAGGATTTATTTTCGACTTCAACGGAACGCTGCTGTGGGACACCGTCCTGCACAATAGGGCATGGGACATTTTTCTGGAAAAGCATGGCTTTATGCTATCGGACGAGGAGAAGAGCCACGTGATTCACGGCAAGATGAACAAGGACATCCTAGAGGCAATATTCGAAAAGCCACTTCCGATGGAAGAGATAGCCTTGCTGGCAGACGAGAAGGAGGCCATTTACCGTGATATCTGTTCCGATTCAGGAATTGGGCTTGCTGCCGGTGCCGAGTGTCTGCTCAACAGTCTTAAAAATAAAGGTGTGAGGTGCGCCATTGCCACTGCATCTCCCGAAGTGAACGTGAGCTATTACATCGAAAAGTTTAACCTTTACCGCTGGTTCCAACCCAGTGCTATTGTATTCGACAACGGGACCTTCCGTAGCAAGCCCAGCCCTGACCTATTCCTTGAGGCAGCACGCCGGCTGAAACTCACTCCTATTGACTGCGCCATAGCCGAGGATTCCCGCGCAGGCATTGAAGCAGCAAGGGCTGCAGGTGCAGGAAAAATTTTCCACGTTGACTCACTTACTCTTGACAACCCTATAGTGGCAGTTGATTCAATCTCCTCGTTTAAGCAGGTTGATCTTGGCCTATTCTAATTTTTTTTGAACCCAGGTTTCTAATCAGTCGCATGGTTATAGGCCATCCCATGCAGTTGCCAATAAATAAAACTTGACTTCGGCCCTTTCTTCCCTTAACTTTACCGTAGCAAGACACGGTGTGAAAGAATTCCCCGTTTTTCACCATAAATGTAATTACCATGAAACAAATTACCCTATTACTTATCTGCACAGCCATGTTGCTTGCAGGCTGCAAGAAGCCCAACCCTGCAGGGAATACGGTACTTGGCTGGTGGACCCCTTACTACTTTATGCCCGAACAGTTGAACGGAAAGGTTAAGCTAGTAAAGGAGCAAAATTTTTGGGCTTCAATTGTTGATGGTAAACTTGTAAAGGGCAAGCTTATCTCCCCTACCGACCGAATTAATCTTGGATGGACCGATGATTTCGACGTTCAATTTGACAAAAACGGACAAGTGCAAAAAAGTGATTACACCGACAACAATGGTATCCTTATTGGAAGTTGGGTTATCACTCTTGAAAATGGAATCCCTGCCCTGGCCAACTGGATTGTGCGCGACAGCACAACCATGACAGTGCTGATAAAAAACGATGATCGCGGAAACATGGTCGAAAACCAGTTTTTCAAGGGCACATCGAATCAACTGCTCTACCGAACAGATTGGGTTTACAACGCCAATAAGGAGTTTATTAAAGCCATTTGGTACGACAACCATGGCAAACTCACCAAGAGCAATCGATACACTTGGAACAGCAACCACTGTGTAACCAATGTGGATGCCTATAGCGCCAACGATTCTCTTAAAGGCCGCTTTAAAATTGTCTACAACAACAAGGGCTTTTCCAAAAAACAGGAGCGCTTCAATGCTGAGGACAACAAGTTGAAAAGCGTAAACATTGAGTATGAATATGATAAAATTGGCAACTGGACTAAGGCCACTTTCTACGAAAATGAAAAACCCGTTGCCATTGCAGAAAGAACCTACATTTACTACTAAAGCACTTTTAAGTAAAAACAAATCCCCCAATTTTCCCGGGGGATTTTTTTATCGCCAGCTGCTAAATGGGTGCTGTGCTAGGTTGGAGTTGTAGTATCGACTATCGTTGGTAACCTCCTTGCCAAGCCATACTGGTTGCTCAAATGGCTCATTCTCATATACCAACTCGATTTCGGCCACCAGCAAGCCCTCGTTGGCACCAATAAACTCGTCTACCTCCCAGGTTTTGCCCCCCAGCTGAACCTTGTAGCGAACCTTCTCCACGAGGTTTGAGGCAAAGTTGTGAAGCAACTCCATAGCCTCCTCTGGTGGAATAAGGTATTCGAATTCCTGCCTCACGCTGCCCTGGGTTATCCCCTTTATTGTAAGATAACCATCGGTATCGGTAAGCCTTACCCTGATGGTTTTCTCGGGATCGGTTAGAATATAACCTTGCTTGTAGAGGCAACCCTTTCCCTTATCCTCTTGATTCCACTTTTCGCGATCAACTAAAAACTTCCGCTCAATTTCTAATCCCATATATCTATTTTTTCACTAGGAAAAGATAGTGAAAAATCTAACCCGCTTCACTCGCCAAGTGAATCAAATCTCGTTCTTCCCTCAAAAAAAACGAAACCAACATCGACTTTAGCTTTTCCAGCAGAATCAGGTACAACAGTGACAGCCAACTCTGTTCTTAATAGCCAATGGGCAACTCGCCCTTAAGGCTCTCTTTTGAAACATACCCTTTTTCAACAAATAAATTTTGTTCTACATATAAGTGCATTCGTTAAACCTTATGCGCTAAACAACATCAATACTAAGACATTACAAAGCATGTGCATAAAAAGGAGTTCTGCGTGTGCTGTAGCCATGACAACCATTATTCACTGTCAGCAAACCAAAGAGTAACAAACAAGCTTTAACCTCCTCTGCTTACATAGCATCAACATATTGTCCAGCCACAAACTAATTAACATCATGATTAATCTGGCAGCAGTTATTGATAATCTTACAGCCTTTTATCCACTTGACGGAAAAAGAATTATTCATGTTGGAGTGGATGGTGGAATACTAACGGGCTATTCGGGAACAGCCAAGGAGATTGTGGGCATCGATAGCAACCCCGCTATTGAACCTATACTTGCGGCAAAGCTTATGGCAGAAAACCTCACGGGTAAGTTTCAGGTTCGTATCATGGATTTTCTTCACTATACACAAAGAGCCGACGTTGTATTCTTTGAGTTTTGTCTCCATGAGATGGAGAATCCCTTGACGTCTATTATGCATGCCCTTACCATTGCCCCAACAGTGCTCATTGTTGATCACGCCTACAACTCGCAATGGTCGTGGTACGGATGCGAAACAGAAAAGTTGGAGCGCAGCTGGGCGGCAATAAATCAGTTTGAAGTTAGGCATAGTGCAAAGTTTGAGGAGACTCAGCACTTCGATTCCTTTGAAGATTTACACCAAAAACTGTCGGTGCTGGGTGCCGAAAGCCTTGCCCGAATTGAGCCGCTAAGGGAAGAACACCCCATTGGTATATCCATGCCATATGAAGCTTGCTTACTGTAATTTTTTCTGAAAAGAGAAAATTCTAAAACAACAAGCATTTGATTTGCTGCTTTTTTACTAATTTTGTGTCATATTCATACTCCGATGAAGCCAACCATTGTCACCGTCTTTAGAAGCTAAACAACCATAGGCCCTTCGGTCTTATCGCTTCTACCATGCAAACTAATATTTAGGCATACTTATAGCCTAAATGCTTCGTCAACTTTCACAAATATCTATTTATTTCTAACCTTTTAACCTTTTTGGAGGATTTAGCCATGCGTATAGCCATGCTTCCAGCAACCGAGTGCACCACTCTATGTGCCTCTGCCAACCAAGGAGTGGTCTTTAGCACCACCGTTGATGTTGTTATTAGCACCCCGATTTCAAACAACCGATTACGAAAACGAAAACGAAGAAAAAGATGAGAAAATCGATATACGCAACCATTGCCATTCACCTTTCAAAGAACCTCAACCGAAAAGGAGTTGGTAGGTTCCTCGCGCAGATAAAGGAGTCCATTGCTGGAACTGATCAAGATTTTACGGTCGGCAGCCTTGGGCGAGCCATTATGCTGCTCTCCATACCCATGGTGCTCGAAATGCTCATGGAGTCGATATTTGCAATTATCGACATCTTTTTTGTTGCCAAGTTGGGAGCCGATGCCGTTGCCACGGTTGGGCTTACCGAATCTATAATCACCATTGTTTACGCCATCGGTATAGGTTTAAGCACTGCCACCACTGCGCTGGTTGCTCGACGTATTGGGGAGAAAAATACTGGGGCTGCATCCAACGTAGCTGGGCAGGCCATAATTACTGCGCTAACCGTATCGCTGCTCATTGGTATTCCTGGGGCATTGCTTGCGCCACAGCTGCTGAAGCTGATGGGCGCCGATGCCACAACAATTGCTCTTTACGGGGGGTATACCCGCTGGATGCTCGGTGGGAACATGGTAATCATGCTTCTCTTCACCATTAACGCTGCGTTTCGTAGTGCTGGTGATGCAGCCATAAGTATGCGAGTGCTAGCCATTGCCAACCTGATAAACATTGTGCTTGACCCCATTCTCATCTTCGGGCTTGGTCCTATTCCTGCCCTTGGCATTGAAGGGGCCGCCATTGCAACGAACATAGGTCGGGGAATTGCGGTGGTTTACCAGCTACGATTGCTGCTGGGCGGAAGGGCGCGCATAAAGGTCCACCTGCAGGAGTTCATTCCACGCTTCAGGCTCATAGCTCAGCTGGTAAAGCTGTCGCTGGGAGGTATTGGTCAAACCCTCATTGCCACGGCCAGCTGGATTGGGCTGGTACGTATAATCAGCCTCTACGGCAATAGCGCGCTGGCTGGCTACACTGTTGCCATACGGCTCATCATATTTGTGCTGCTCCCATCAGTAGGCATTAGCAACGCTGCGGCTACGCTAGTAGGGCAAAGCCTTGGCGCAGGTGACGCAGAAAGAGCCGAGAAGGCTACCTACGCCACCGCTGCAGTAAACATGACGATGCTAGGACTGGCCGGGTTACTGCTCATCGCTTTTCCAAGCGCATTCATCCGTTTGTTTACGAGCGACCCAGATGTTCTGCTATTTGGCTCGGCATGCCTTCGGATAGTGAGCTACGGGTTTGTTGTTTACGGATTGGGCATGGTGATGGTAAGCGCCATAAACGGTGCGGGTGACACCACCACTCCAACGTGGATAAACCTGTTAAGCTACTGGATGATTGAAATTCCGTTGGCCTATTTCTTGGCTGTAGTGCTGGGCTGGCACGAGCAAGGAGTTTTCTACTCCATCCCCATTGCCGAAGCGATAATGACCATCATTGCGTTGGTGATTTTTCGGCGCGGGAAGTGGAAGGAGCGAATGGTATAAACAACAACGGATTACCTACTTGAAAAGGCTGTCATCTGGGCAGCCTTTTCTACATATTTCTGCTATACTCCATCAACCTCGCCTCCACCAATGCTATGTAGCGTTGCTTTTTGAAGATGAACCAAGCATTTCGCTCATCGGAAAAGGTGTTGATAAAGTGGTGAAAGTAGGCCATTGGATTGGTGCGCTGTAGCGCATAAATAAGATGTTCTCGCTCTTTGGGATCTCTCACCATTTTGGCAAAGGCCTCCACCATAACCAACTTCTCGGCCTCCACAGGAGGTTCAAACTTAATGTAGCGATCGGCGTTTTGGGTAACCTCCATCTTTCGCATTACCCTCTTCCTATCTCTGAGTTTACCCTCCAGCTCACCAGCCGCAATTACCTCGGCGTTTTGGCTGTCGTAGAAACAAACCTCACCAAGGGTTAGCACCTGGGCGATATGTAGCTTGGTATTGTCAGGAACATTCAACATTATCCGTTTAAGATTTGTCGTTACCAGAAGCAAAGGTAAGAAAGTAACTATGAAAATGCAGCTCAAACATTAAGCAAATGGCTTTCTGTTATTCTGGGTAAAGCAAATACTTCCGCCTTCGCTCCACAAACTTTGTCAACTCTGGCTTCCACGTCTCCCGAATATCGCCTGCAGAAAGACCCTGCTTAATTTGCTTTTGCAACATTCTATTCCCAGCTAGAAGATCGAAGTAACTGTTAAAAAAGCTATCCTTCCGAGGATATTGCCTGTAGGCTTCAATAAGCCAGTCGAGGTTGATCCGGTCGGCCCGCACCAAGCTCTCCGAGTCGGGAATGCTCCTAAGGTCGATTCCATAGCACCGCTTGTTTCGAAAGGGTGGATTCTTGCTAGCCCCAATCACGGAGACGGGAACAAACCAGAATCCCCGGTTGGGAAAAAGCGGATTACCCAATACCTGAAATGGCCATGGAGTACCTCGGCCTACGCTAAATACAGTTCCCTCAAAAAGCCCGGTGGATGGATAGAGGTAAACGCTGCGCATGTTAGGCAGGTTGGGTGATGGTTTTACCGGAAGGGTGTAGAGCGAATGGTGGGTATAGTTACCACATGGAATAACCGTTAGCCGACATTGCTCGTGATTCTTCAGCCACCCCTCCCCATTAATCATACCGGCCAGCTCACCCAGCGTCATGCCGTGCACAATGGGAATGGGATGCAGTCCAACAAAGGAGCGCAGGCTGCTATCGAGCACCGGGCCATCAACGTAGCGACCGTTTGGATTTGGGCGGTCAAGCACTATCAGCGGAATGTTATTTTCGGCGCACGACTCCATCACATAGTGCATGGTAGAGAGGTAGGTGTAAAACCTTACACCCACATCCTGCAGGTCGAACACCACCACATCCACGTCACGCAGCATAGAGGCATCGGGCTTCTTGCGTCGTCCATAAAGTGAAATTACGTCGAGACCTGTTCGGAAATCCTTATAGCTAGCTACTGGTTCGCCGGCATCGTCCATGCCGCGAAATCCATGCTCGGGGCAGAAGATACGCTCAATTTTTACCCCCAGTGCTAGGAGCGAGTCAACCAAATGGATTCTACCTATCAAAGAGGTATGGTTAGCCACCACAGCAATGCGCTTTCCCTTGAGCAAGGGCAGGTATAACTCTGTGCGCTCAGCGGCGGGAATGGGTGTTGCCTCCTCCTGTGCAGCAGCCATGCCAATGGATACGCAAAGAAAAAACGCCACACACACCAACCTAAACGGCTTCATTCCCATATTGCACAATTTCGACTCTAGCCCGTTTTCAAAAAAATGTAGCCCATGCGCTAGCTCACCAACCGGTTAGTAAAGCTAAAGAATTATTCCGTTTTTGGAATAGCTACCACGAAAAGCTCAAATTTAGCGTTTTAACTCATATTTACAGCCGTTTCAAACCATTCCGACCCAAAACAGGGAAAAAATATAAAAAAATGTTAGGTTTGTGGAGCACAAGGTTGGGGCAGGTAAGGCTGTCTGAATGGCATTAAGCCACCGCTGTGCGAAACTAAGAATACCAACTAGAGCGTGAAAAAGCACTTCAACTTAGAGCTGTTTGTTGCCCGTCGCATTTCGCGCGACAGGGAGGCGAAAAAAGCAGTCTCGCGCCCCATAACCCGCATCTCCATTGTAGCCGTGGCGCTTAGCTTGGCCGTAATGATTGTATCCGTAGCCATTGTTACCGGCTTCAAAAATCAGATTACCGACAAGGTGCTTGGATTTGGTGGGCATATCCAAATTCAGAACTACGACTCCAACACCTCCTACGAAACCAGGCCCATTACCGATACGCTGGCTTTTGTGCCCAAGCTCACCTCCATTCCAGGTATAGCCCACACCCAAATATACGCCTATAAACCGGGCATCATCAAAACAAAAACCGATATTCAGGGTGTGGTGCTCAAGGGCGTTTCCACCGACTTCGACTGGAGCTTCTTCAAGAAAAACCTCACCGAAGGAACCGTTCTGAACCTCTCCGACAGCACCTCCTCCAACCAGATACTCATCTCCAAATCCATTGCCAACCTGCTAAAGCTGTCGCTGGGCGACAAGGTAGACTTTTACTTTGTGCAGGAGCCTCCCCGCGTGCGCCGCTTTAAAATTGTGGGTATATACGACACCAAGTTCGACGAATTCGACAAGACCTTCGTGTTCTGCGACATTAAGCAAATACAGGCGCTCAACGGCTGGAGCCGTAACCAAATTTCGGGCATTGAGCTCACCACCTCCGATTTCAACAACGTAGACGAGATTACCAACAGAGTGGAGGATTTGGCGGGCTTTACCGTGCTACCCGATGGATCGGGCATTAAGGTAACCAACATCAAGGAGAAGTATAGCCAAATTTTCGACTGGCTAAACCTGCAGGACACCAACGTGGCCGTGATCCTCTTCCTCATGCTTTTTGTGGCGGGTTTCAACATGATTTCGGGGCTACTCATCTTCATACTGGAACGCACCTTTATGATTGGCGTGCTGAAGGCCCTCGGTGCCAGAAATTGGATGATTCAAAAAATATTCCTCTACCACTCGGCCTACGTCACCGGGCTGGGACTTTTCTGGGGCAACGTTATTGGTATAGGGCTGTGCTTTTTACAGCAGCAGTTCCACATTATTAAGCTCGACGAGTCCAGCTACTACCTCTCGTCGGTGCCCATTAACCTGCAGCTCAGCCACATTCTGATGCTCAATGCCGGCACCTTTGCCGCAGTGTTTGTAATGCTGCTAATACCATCGCTGCTCATTTCACGCATTACTCCGGAGAAAACCCTACGTTACTCGTAGGTGGTGGAACCTCAGCGAGGCATATTGCCCGTCTTTCATAGCCCACGGTTTTAACCGTGGGTAAAAAGTATCGTTGGAAAGCCAAACCGTTTTAACGGTTTATCCACCTCACCAACCAATGTACCCTCATGGGTTTGCCTATGTTGTCAAAACCACCTGTGGCGATGTAAGGCACTACACTTGTTACTTTGTTTCTTGTAACTTGTAACTTTTCACCATTTCACTTTTCACCATTTCACTTTTCACATCTCACTATTCACTATTTCTCCCCATAACCTCCAGCTATGCATCATAAAAATTTACGATAACCACCCTGCATCATTATCACTTACATTTGCAGGCGAAACAGGAACAACCACTCGTCTTGACAAATTACACTCAACAACATTTTGTTATTAGCGTCAATTCAATTTGTTTCAAGAAATGAGTGGCATTACCGTAAATAGCTGAAATGATGAATCAAGAAATTAAGGGAGTTAGCGTGGCTGTCGCTATAGAAAGAATTAGCAATGGTGCCCTCCTCATCGATGTTCGCGAGTGGGAGGAGATTGAGATGGTTGCCTACGGTGTGGATGGCCACCTACAGATACCCCAAAGCGAATTTTCTATCAGGTTCAACGAAATCCCTAGAAACAGGGAGATTATTGTTGGATGTCACAGTGGCAATAGAAGCCGAACCATCACAATATTTTTGCTGGAACAGGGATTCGGTAACGTTTTGAACCTGGATGGTGGCATCCGCGATTGGATGGAGCAGGAGCTTCCGGTAACCTGGGATAATGCGATAGTGAAAAACACCCTACCATCAAATGCAATTTAGTTTTACCTTGGCACCTCAAACAGCTTAACCCATGACATTAGCTCATCTACTTGCGCTGCTCAGCGGACTTCTATCGGGAGGCGCACTGGGATTAACCGGTGGCGGCGGTTCCATCCTAGCCGTTCCATTGCTGGTTTACGTTGTGGGCGAAAATATCCATTTGGCCATTGGAACCTCGCTGGTGGCTGTAGGCTTTACCTCACTCATCTCCTCGGTGAGCTACATGCGCCAATCGCTTGTGAAGTTCAGGATTGCCTTCCTCATGGCTGCGCCGGGTTTGCTGAGCACCTACCTCGGTGCGCTGGTGAACAAGCAGGTAAAGGGGCCCGTGTTGCTGCTCGCCTTTGCCCTGCTGATGATCTACATCGGCTTCCTTATGACCCGAAAGAAACAGCCGGCGACAAGCGAATCGGATGCAACGGCAACCATTAGCTATACAAGAATATTGACCCTCGGATTTCTCACCGGATTGGCCAGCGGCTTTTTTGGAATTGGCGGCGGGTTCCTGCTGGTTCCCGCGCTCTTCCTTGGTGCGAAGCTCAAGATGAAGGAGGCCATTGCCACCTCCCTCTTCATCATCTTCCTGTTTGGAATATTTGGGATGGCCAGCTACTTTATTCAGGGGCGTGAAATAGACCTAACCATTAGCGCAATTTTTGTGGCGGGCGGATCCCTTGGAGGAATTCTAGGTGCCTACTACGCCAAGCGAATCGATCAGGTATGGTTACGCCGCATCTTCTCCATATTTATTATGCTCATTGGGCTGGCCATCTTCATCGAAAACCTGATGAAGGTGTTTTAGTATAGGAAGAAAGGGTGCCATAGCGATTTCATACCATAAGGATAAACCGTTGAAACGGTTCCGTTTTCAAATCTCTTTTCACAACCCACGGTTAAAACCGTGGGCTATGTTTTTCAATGGCGAAAGTTCGTAGACCAGCGCTCTAGGCTGTGCAGCCGGGGACCCTTAGGCCGAAAGTAGCGTTAAAACGGCGGCTGTTTGAGCGAAGCGAGTTTCGCCGTTTTAGCTCACGAGGCCGTTAAGGGTCGGCGAGCAGCCAAGACTTGATTTTTTGGTCCTTTTTTATCAAGGGAAAAGGAAAAAGGAAATTGCGCTACAACTCCATTCTTAAACACCTGGCTCTTTTTCAACCAATGCTTTTTTCCCTCGTTTGAAACCGTAGGCTATGTGATGCTGTTGCAAGCAACAGAGCTCTCCGCTACTGTTGCCCCTTACCTTCCGCCACCTTTTCGGCAAAAAAATCCTCCAGCCTGCGCTTTCCATAGGTGGGGGTAACAAACTCCATGGCCATGGTGGTAAGGAAAAACTCAATGGGGCCATAGGTCTTAGATGAAGTGAAGGTTCGCATAAACCATATGATCATCCTCCTAATCCAGTCTGGAAGGTGGGAAATCTTCACCTTTTTCGACCACGCCCTGAGCGCCAACACCGCAATGTCGTTCTGACTCAAAATATCGGGACCACCAACAGCCATCTCCTTTTCGGAAGAGGTAATAGCTGCCTCGCACACCTCGGCCAAATCGGCACCGTGAATGGGGTTAAGCCTAAAGTTACCGCTACCAAAGAGGTAAACCCTTCCACCCTTGGCCATGGTGAGAAAGTCGCCCAGGTCGGAGAAATAGCCATTGGGGCGCATAACGGTATACTCTATTCCCGACGCCTTCAGCTCGTCCACAAATCGCTCCTTAGCCTCAAAAATTTTCAAGTTGCGAAGCTTATCGCCATTGAAAGCGGAAACATAAATAAACTTACCAACGCTCGCACGCAGAGCCTCGTTCAGCAAATTCCTGTTTGCTTGGTAGTCCACGTCCATGTAGGTGAGCCCATCCTTTTGCCGCGTTATTCCAACCGCGCTTATCACTACGTCAATTCCATCCATAACCCCCATCAACGATGCGGGCTGCGTAACCTGAGCCTCCACAACGTCGAAGTGCTGCGCGTCGAACCCAGCCTTTTGCCTATTGCGGACTATAACCCTTTCTGTATACCCCGCCTCAGCCAGCTGCTTAGCAATGTATCTGCCCAAATACCCCGTGGCACCAGCCACCAAAGCATGTTTACCATTCATAACCATCCTGTTTACTTGTTAAAATTATACCACAAAGTAAACCTCGACCTAAATAAAAACTCTTGACCATCGTCAAGATTTACGTTTGCCTTCCCTTATAACAACTCTCCGTTTTATTCGGCTCAATGTTTCTTGCGAAATGCCCAAAAATGAGGCGATGTAATGCTGCGGAACCCTTCGAAACAGGTCACCGTTGGTTTTCAGCAGCTCGGTATAGCGCTCTTCTGGCGATAGCGTAATAAACGAGGCTATGAGCTGCTGGCTAGTTATCAGCTCGTCCTCGATAGAAATGCGCGCAATAAGCTCAAACTTTGGCGACAGCTGCAGCAGCTGGTCGATGGTTTGCCTATCGAGATGCACCAGCACCGTATTCTCCACCGCCTGATAGTTCTCACGGGCAGGAGTGCCAAAGGTGTAGCTGGCACCGGCACAAATAAACTTTCCTTCGGTGAAGAAGAATGCCGTTTTATCGGCCCCATCCACGTTGTAGAAGAGCCTCACGCAGCCCTCCAGCACAAAGTATATGGTTCGGGCAACCTGCCCCTCGCTAAAAATAACCTCTCCCTTTTTGTGTTGCTTCACTACCAAAACATCTCTCAGGTAGCCAATTTCCTCCTCATTCAGAGCAACGTAGTAGTTTATTAGCGATAGAAATTTCTCAAACATGGCTAGTTTAAATGATAGCGACAGCATGGCATTGTGTTCCATCCAAACTTACAAAAAAGCATTTAAGGAAGGTTAGTAAACCGTTGAAACGGTTCCATTTTTCAAATCTCTTTTCACAACCCACGGTTAAAATCGTGGGCTATGACTTTTAAAAGCTACCTGCAATGTTTTCGAATCATATGATAGTAATAAGTCGTCTTGTCTTTGTATCCAATTCGCTCTGCATGGTTTAATGCGCTGCAAGCACTATCATACTGCTCTTTACGATAATACGTTATTGCTAAATTATAGTATAGTGAATGATGAGTTGAATCCAAACTGATGGCCTTTTTATAATCGGCCATCGCTTTTTCGTTTTGACCTAGCTTTGAAAAGAGTAAACCTCTATTATTATACGATCCAGCATACTGGTCATCGAGCATTATGGCCGTATCCAATTCTGAAACTGCCAACTCCAACGCATTCAGATATGAGTAACATTCAGATAAGTTGAAGTAAATACCTGGATTTCCAGGCTCCAACTTCTTTGCCGCATTGTAATAGTTAATGGCTGCTTCGTAATTTTCAGAATTCCTTAACGTGTCACCTTTTAGACTTAGTTTTGCTGCATCGCTATTGGAAAAGGTATAAGGAAGTGTTATTTCTTCCCTACTTTCAATAAGAAATCGATTTAGCCAATATTTTGGAATATAAGTTATAGGTCCTTGGTAATAGTTAATGCCAAGAACAGGGATTGACAGAATAAAGAATGTAATAATTACGACAACATGCTTAAAATTCATCTTCCTCGATGTCGACCATTCAAAATAAACGGCCAAGTAGAATAGAGGTATTATGAATAAACCTGCATAATCACCATAATCTAACTTTCCATATTTAAAAAACATGATCACCGTCATCAGAACCATCATCGTCGACAAGAATAGCTTATTCCAAGTCCTTAACACTTTTGAAAAAGCATCCTTTACTGCCTTCGCTGTTAAGAAAAAAAACAGGAAGAATAAAGCTATGGGCAGAAATAAACGGCAATTATAGTAATTATAAGGGTCAACAATGTCAATCACAAATCCAGCTAACAAAAGCCCGATTGAGAAGAAAAAATAGATATTCTTAATCCATTTCATCATATGAAATTATAGAATAAATTATGGTCATCGGCTAAGTAAAAAGTTACTCATAACCTGCATACCTTTAGCATAGAGGAAATCAAATATACTAAAACTCATCACAAACTTTAAAAACCATCAACTTTTTTAACTCTTACCCCTCCAACCACTCCTCTGCCTTTCAACCTGTTCACCGTTTGTTCAAAAATAATGGGCAAACTGCAAACGATTTCTAAAACGGAACTCCTATATTGAAAGACCTTTCGAGGACCTTAATATCCTCGCAAGAAAATTGATATTTCTTTTAGGTTTTGCCCATGGATACTCACAATGCTAAATCCGGGGGCCCAATCGGACTCCACCGGTATCTCCAAACAAAAAACGAAATTGGTTACGTTTCGCTCAGCGAAGCCACCCCCGCCGACTACGAAAGAATAGGCTTTAAGTCCGGCCTCGAGGTGCACCAGCAGCTCCTCACCAAGCGCAAGCTATTCTGCCGCTGCCCCGCAGGAATATTCCAAAAGCACAGCGACTACAACGCCGAAATCGTGCGCCACATGCGCCCCACCCTTAGCGAAATGGGAGTATACGACGGCACCGCGCTCATGGAGTTCAAAACCCGAAAAGAGATTGTTTACCGCATCAACAACAAAACGGCCTGCACCTACGAAATTGACGATACGCCCCCCTTCCGCATCGACCAGGTGGCGCTGGAGATAGCCCTCGAAATTAGCCTGCTCTGCAAGCTGAACGTGGTGGGCGAGGTGCACATCACCCGCAAGCAATACCTCGACGGCAGCATCCCCACCGGCTTTCAGCGCACCGCCATCATCGGCATTGATGGCGAGATGCAGATTGCCGGCAAAAGGGTGGGCATCCTGCAGCTGAGTATTGAGGAGGACTCCTGCCGCGAAATATCCGACATTGGACACACCCGAGTATACAAAACCGACCGGTTGGGCATGCCGCTCATCGAAACGGTGACCCACCCGCAGCTCTTTACCCCCCATGAGCTGGCCGAGGCCTGCAACTTCATCCGCTTTGTAAACCGCAGCACCGGCAAGGTGCGCACCGGCATTGGTGCCGCCCGTCAGGATGTGAACGTGAGCTGCCGCGGCGGTTCACGCGTGGAGATAAAGGGCGTGGCGCACATCACCTGGATTCCGGTCCTGTCGCACAACGAGGCGTTCCGCCAGTGGGCGCTGCTCCACCTGCGCGACGAGCTGCTGGTCCGCATTCCCAACCACTCCGGCTGGAAGTCCCAGTGGAAGGAGCTCGACCCCGTGGAGCTGGGCTTTACCTTTCCCGCTGGAGTGCCCCAAAACAAACCCCTCAAGCTGATAGGCGTTAAGCTGCCCCAGTTTGCCGGAGCGCTGTCGCACTTCACCCAGCCCGGCAAGTGCTTTGCCAACGAAATATCCGACAGGCTCAAGGTTATTGCCTGCATCGAAAAGCCCAATATGGTGCACTCCGAGGAGATTGACTCCAACGCACCCCACTTCAACTTTGCCAAGCTACGGCAGGTGCTCGGCGCCACCGACGACGATGCCCTCATCGCCTTCTGGGGACTTGACGCCGACATACCCACCGCCCTCGAAACCATTGAGGAACGATGTAAAATGGCCTTTGAAGGCATCCCACCCGAAACGCGTAAATCGTTGGAGGATGGCACCACCATATTCGAACGGGTGCTTCCCGGCGCTGACCGCATGTATCCCGACACCGACTCGGCCCCCATTGCCGTGGAGGAGGAGCACCTGGAGGCGCTGCGCAAAAAGCTCCCCACCGATCTCCACCTCCGCATAAACCAGCTGAAGCAGTGGAAGGTGCCCGAAACGTGCCACCTCTTCCTGCTGCGGAGCAACCTAGTGGGAACCGTGGAGCGCATTGCCGGGCTGGGCTACAATCCACGCACCGTGGCGCTGCTCATTGCCCAGCAGCTCAAGCACCTGGTATCCATTAAGCAGGCCGAAATTGCCGATGCCGAAAAGCTCTTCAACCTAATGAAATACCTCAAGGAGCAGAAGTTGGAGGTGGAGCTCACCGCCATGCTGCTGCGCAACCTGTTTAGCCATCCCGACAAGTCGCCGGAGGAGCTGCTGCAGCTCATCGGCTTTAAGAGGAGCACCCCCGAAACGATCACCCAAAAGGTGACCGCCTACGCCACCGAGTATGCCCGCGTGGGACGAACCAAGCAACCCGTGGCCGCCGAAAAATGGGTTATGGGGCAGCTTCGCCACCAGGCCATTGGTAACATGCCCATGGCCGAGCTGCAAAAGGCGGTGGCAACGGCTCTCAGCAAGCAGCAACATTTGAACTAAACACTAGGGTAAAACAGCATTACAACCATGGACAACGATTTTCAAGGATATAGAGGCAAAGCACTGGAGATACTAAAGCACTACCACGCCCGCGTTTGGGGTCAGGTGGAGATTGAGAGCACCCGCGGAAAATACTGGGGCGTGGTGCTTCCCCGTGCCGAGACCCACGACGAATTTCACCTCGTACTAAAGTTCGAAACCGGCTACAACATTGGCGTAGACGTGCGCACCATAACCTTTATGAAGGAGGTGGGCTACTCCAAGGCCAACTACCAAATTCCCGAGAAGCAGTTTCCCTACTCCAAGGAGCTGCCCAACGTGAAGCTGCTGGGAACGGGTGGCACCATTGCCTCCCGCCTCGACTACCGAACAGGGGCCGTTATTCCCGCCTTCTCGCCCGGCGAGCTCTACGGCGCCGTGCCCGAGCTGGCCGACATCTGCAACATCACCACCGACAAGCTCTTTGCCGTGTTCAGCGAGAATATGGGACCCGAGCAATACATTACGCTGGCCAAGGCCATTGGCAAGGAGATTGAGAACGGCATCGACGGCATTATTATTGGGCATGGCACCGACACCCTCTCCCACACCGCCGCCGCCCTCACCTTTATGGTGCAGAACAGCCCCATTCCCATTGTGCTGGTGGGCTCGCAGCGCTCCTCCGACCGCCCCAGCTCCGACGCCGCGCTCAATCTGATGCACGCCGCCACCACCGCCGGCTACTCCGACATTGCCGAGGTTATGGTGTGCATGTTTGGCCCCACCAGCGACGAGTATGGCTTCCTGCACCGTGGAACCCGCGTACGAAAAATGCACTCCTCCTACCGCAGCACCTTCCGCACCATTGGCGACACGCCCCTGGCCACCGTGAGCCGCAAGGATGGCGTAAAGCCCATTAAAACCGAATACAACAAGCGCCGTACCGACCGCAAGGCCACCATTCTCCCCTACTTTGAGGAGAAGGTAACCATAGTATACTACTACCCCAACATGATGCCCGACATTATCGATTCGCTGGTGGACAATGGCTACAAGGGAATTATTATTGCCGGAACCGGGCTGGGCCACATAAACAAGCCGCTCTACCCCGCCATTGAGCGCGCCGTAGCCAAGGGGGTGCACATATTCATGTGCGTGCAAACGCTGTGGGGCTTTGCCCACATGTTTGTGTACGACACCGGCCGCGACCTCATGGCCAAGGGCATAGTTCCCGGCGAGAACATGCTGCCCGAAACCGCCTACATTAAGCTGGGCTGGGTGCTGGGCCAAACCACCGATCCCGAGGAGGTGCGCCGCATGATGCTAACCCCCGTAAACGACGAAATTACCCTCCGCGAACCCTACAACGGCTACCTCATTTACCAGGGCGGCGTTCCCGAGGTAGAGGAATTCATTAAGAATCATCATAAATAGAAATTAAAGAAGTTAGAAGAAGTTAGAGGAAGTTAGAGGAAGTTAGAGGAAGACGAAGCGAAGATCCTGCGATAGCGGGGTTAAAAAAATGTAGGGGCGAAACATTTTTTACCCAAACAGAAATTAAAATATCCAACCAACCGTAGGAACGAATCACCTTTCGCCCCATAACCCAACCCCAACGCGGTTGAATTTGAATAGCCATGGGCGCAAGCCCATGGAAAATAGATCCCACTAGCGCGAGCGGTGCGTGCTCCTTCGCTGTTCAATGCGCCGAAGTTACCACGCACCGCAACCACGAAAGGGGTAGAAATTAGGTTGCCAGTATTTCCAGAATAAAAAAGGATGAACTTTAAGAAACTATTCTAACTTTGTATAAAGGGTAGTAACGCTACACAATACATACCCGTACGGGATGTATTGTGTGATTTTATCACACATATAAACGAGTTGGCTTTCCTTGAAAGAAGAGAGAAAACAGACAACGGAATGATAAAAGAATTTTTGCAGCATAAAGGCAATAAAAGAAACGAAAACCCACCGCACATTCAGGCGCATTTGGCTGCCCCAACTCACGTTCAACTGCTTCGCAGCCAAAAGAGCCTTCATTTTGCCTCCGCCCCAAGCCCACCCACCACCCAACTTTTCAACAAGGATCAATATTTGATAATAAAATATTCAGAAAATGAAACATAAAAACTGAAAATAAACTATATATTTGCCACTTTCTGACAAGTCAATAAAAGCAAAATGAATCATTTTGGAGATAAAATAAAAGAATTAAGAGAGCAAAAAGGACTGCTTCAAAAACATATTGCAAGTCAACTCGATATTGACACTCCAATGTTAAGCAAAATTGAAAGAGGTGAACGAAAAGCAAAAAGGGAGCAAGTTCCAATTTTTGCAAAAGCACTGACGGCAGACAAAGATGATTTGCTCTCGCTTTGGTTAGCAGACCAAATTTACAATGTTGTAAAAGATGAAGATGTCGCTTTAAGAGCAATACATGTTGCAGAAAAGGAATTAAAGTATAACGCAAATAAAATATTGAAATGACTTTTAATCCAGATATACAATATCGTTGCACAATTATTAGAGGCAAATCCATTTCAAGAATGGACGACTACCTTCCAATTTATGCAGAAATTTTAAATGAAATTTGCCCAATTCCAGCCAAACAATTTGACGAAACATTTGACAAAAAGCTTTCCCATTACATAAAAGATGATAACAAAACAATTAAAAATCATCGCACTGAAAATGTCGATAAATTGTTAGGAATGTATTTTGAAAAAGATGGAATTATTTACATTTCTGACAGAACAAAAAAGTTTTTGGAAGACAATGACCAACCAGCATTTTTCAAAAGTGTTTGCTTTAAGTTTCAGCAACCAAATGGGTCACAAAAAATAAATACAACCGCTGAAAAAGTAAACCAGAACATCCGTTTCAAACCTTATCATTTCATTTTATTTCTATTAAAATTAGCCGCAACAAAAAGTGTAGTCCTAACAAAAGATGAAGTTGCCTACTACGTCTTAAATGCATTACAAGTATTGCAAGGTAACGTTTCAGCTGAAGAAGTATTAAAAACAATTCTAGTTGACAGGACAAAAAAGGTTCACAAGAAAGTCGAAACTCCTGGCAAGGCATATTCATATTCCTTTCAGCACATCAATGAGCAGTTTGATTACTTAGAACTTGCCAACCTCATTCGTAAAGATGGGAAATCAATTTGGCTTAATTCAAGAGAAACTTCTTCAATAGATTTATTCATAAGTGATTTATCAAAACCACTTGCAATTGATTATTCTAAATACGACTTTGAAGAAAAAGGAATTGGAAAAACTATTGAAATTGAGTGGCAAGAGTATTTTGGTGCAATTTCAGATAAGGAATCATGTGCTTTTGCGACTAACATTTTAAGTTTAGAAACCTCTTTGCCTACTGATGTTTCTCCAAAAGTTCCTACAGTTTCAACTATTGAAATTGGCGATGAAGGAGAAAATTTTGTTTTGCAAATTGAAAGAGACCTCGTAAGAGCTTTTAATCCGCGCTTAGTTAACAAAGTAAACTTTCACGGCAAACAAAGAGGTTTAGGTTACGACATTACTTCTATTGAAGCAAGCAGAAATACAAAGTATCCTGAATACTTAAGATATATTGAGGTTAAAGCAACAAAGCGTGTACATCCACCAGACTTTACAGATACATTAGATACAATAAATCTTACAAGAAATGAGTGGGTTGCAGCAGAACAGCAATCTAATCACTTTTACATTTATAGAATTTACTTCACATCAAAAGGTACCTTCATAAACATAATAAAAGACCCAGTGAAGAAAAATGATGATGGACTTTTGTATGCAACTCCAACTATTTACAGATTAGAGTTTGGTGAAAAAGCCGTTGATGAAAAATTAAAATTCGCTTGATGGAACCAGTCGAAATTTGTGCAGTAAATTATTTTAATGACTTTGAACTGTCAGTTTTAAACGAACCAATAGGAGAACAAATTCTTTTGTTTGAGAGATTTGCTTCAAATGTTCAGTCTGAACAATTTGAAATTTTCAAAACAATAGAAAAAAATGCTCCATTCATAAACGCTGGTTCATTCAGCAACCAAGTTCATTTTCAAAACGCATATCAGACACCAGTTCAAAGATGGTTTCCTTACCGTGAAGGATATTCAACTCGGCTTGTAAATGCTTTTATAAAAGAATTAAAAATAACAGGAAATGTTTTTGACCCATTTTCTGGAAGCGGAACTACTTTACTTGCTTCACGTCATAATAACCTAAACTCATTTGGAATTGATGTGAATCCGATTTCAGTTTTGGTAGCAAAAGCAGAGAATGAAAATTACAGTATCATTGATTTAAAAAACTTACAAGACGAAATTGAAAAATTAAAGACGGTTTCAAGGTCAAAAGAAGTTTTTCAAACTTCTTTTGACCTTGCAGACAAAGTTTTCAATTCTGAAATTCTACAAACACTTTTACAATTGAAGTTTCACATCAAAGATATTCAGAACCAAAATATTCAGAACCTGGTTTTTGTAGCGTGGCTTTCAATCATTGAAGATGTTTCAAATATCAAGAAGGAAGGCAATGGGATTAAATATAAAAACAGAAAACGAACCCCAAATGGCTACATCAACATAGAAAAAGAAGTTTGGGAAAAGCAAGTTTTTCCTGAAGACAAATTCAATTTTGTAAAAACAAAATTATTAAAGCATCTTGAAATAATTTCGTTAGACATTAAATCTAATTATGGACTTTGTGAAAAGCAACCACTAATTTTCCAAGGAAGTTGTTTAGAATTTGATAGTTTTTTTTCCGACGAAATTCAATTTACCTTTTTTTCTCCCCCTTACTGTAATTGTTTTGACTATTTTGAAATTCATAAGGTGGATTTATGGCTGGGTGATTTTGTTACTGATAAAGAAGAATTCAAATTGCTGCGCAATACAGGGTTTCGTTCAAACACGAATTCCTTAAACCACAAACCTATAATTTACAAGAATGAACATCTTGAAAATTTGATTTCACTTTTCGACAGCGAAAAGCTTTGGAACAAAAGAATTCCAAGTGTTGTAAGGGGTTATTTTGATGACACACATACTTTGTTGAACAAACTATACAAGCAAACAGCAAAAGGAGGAAATGTTGGAATTGTTGTCGGAAACTCTGCGTATTCGGGAGTAATTATTCCAACCGATGCTTTAATTGCAGATATCGCAAGAGAGATTGGGTTTAAAGTGAAAAATATTTTTGTTACCCGCCACCTTACAACCAGTTCTCAACAAAAACAGGCGTTAGAACCTCTAAAAAACTATTTAAGGGAAAGCATTGTATTACTTGAGAAATAATGGAAACAGTAGAATATCAATATGTAAAAGAAATTATTCCTGCAGAGATTGAAGAAAAATCAATTCTGAATATTGTTACTCGTGATGTTAATACACATACTCACGGTTTCCATAAATATCCAGCAAAATTCATTCCTCACATTCCAAAGTGGGCGATAGAAAAATATTTGAATGGCAACAAAGACAAGAATATTCTTGACCCTTTTTGTGGTTCAGGAACGACTTTAGTTGAAGGAATATTAGCGGGATATAATGTTATAGGCATTGATATTGACCCTTTATCAGCAATGATTTCAAAAGTGAAAACTACAAGAGTTGATGAAGCAAAATTGAAAAAGATTTCCGTTTGGTTATTAAAAGAAATTGAAACTAAGAACGAAGGAACATTTTTACCCGACTGTGAAACAATTGAACATTGGTTTACAAAAGAAACAATCAAAAAACTTTCTGCTATCAGAACTTTGATAAATCAAGTGCCTGAAAAGTTTGGCGATAGCAAAAAAGTAAAAGACATACAAGACCTTTTATTGATTTGCTTTTCTTCAATTATTCGTAGAGTTTCAAAAGCTGACAATGAATCCCAGAAAACTTATGTTTCACATACCAAGGTGAAAGCACCAGAAGAAGTGAATTCACTATTCTCATCTCAACTTGATTTTTTTGTTGACAGAGCAATTAAGTTTTCTTCTATAACAAATCCCAAAGCAAAAAATAAAATTATTCATTCATCTAGTGCATCATCATTGAATAAAAAACTTAATGGACTACAAATTGATTTAGCAATTACCTCTCCACCATACATCAAGGCAATTGATTATATCTATAATCAAATGGTAGAACTATTTTGGATTGGCGACTTATTTCAGATGCAAACACAAACAAAGCAGAACGAAAAAAAATCTCAATATATAGGAAACAAACAAATTTCAAAGACGGAATATTGCAATTACAATCCTTATAGTACAATTTTAGAAATTGACAAGTTGGACGAGAAGTTGCAACGCATTTACGAAACAGACAAGAAGAACGGACACAAGCATTCTTTTGTAACATTCAAATACTTTGTGGAGATGGAAAAACACTTTGCTGAAATGTCAAATTGTTTGACTAGTGGAACTCATTATGTAATGGTTGTTGGCGACAGCAATGTAAGTGAAGTTTTCATTGACACAGCAGATTTCCTAATTGACATTGCTGAAAGAAACGGTTTTAGAATTACAAACAAGTGGGGTTATAAAATTAAAAATCGTTTTATGAGATTTGATAGAAAAGGAAGAGGAGGAATAATTGAAATTGATTGGGTTCTAGACTTTGAAAAGAGTTAGCCAACGCATTTTTTGGCACATTTGCAATTCGCACCTGCCAAAAATTGCAAAAGAGCCACCAAACCCTAACGCACGGACAGAAAGTTAGGAGTGTTCGAAACCTTGCAAAGAGCAAAAAAAATAGGTTGTTGGCAGGTCGAGGATCGGCTCTTTCGTGCCTTACCGAAAAACTAGGCTTGGATCACCTCCGCTAAGCTGGATGATAAGGGCAAGGTATACCTCCTCCACCTCCATGTTGAACCTCCGCTTG